>Ga0193725_1000003_pt1 | contig 99676 bp, 93 predicted proteins | sample H2a2metaG_FD_143058 | JGI IMG/M metagenome (GOLD analysis project Ga0193725, IMG submission 143058) | Soil microbial communities from a riparian zone of the East river system, Colorado, United States - H2a2 | ecosystem: Environmental > Terrestrial > Soil > Riparian zone | place: USA: East River... | reverse complement strand
CTCGACGGCCGTGCGGTTGGTGATACTGGAGATGCCGCTACGCAGGATCACAAACTTCGCCTCGCCGCTGCGGATGGTGACTTGATCGTCCTTGATGTGCACGACCTCGCCCACGATGCCGCTCGAGGTCAGCACCTGATCGCCGCGCTGCAGCGATGCGAGCAGCTGCTTGTGCTGCGCCGCCTGGCGGCGCTGCGGCCGGATCAGCAGGAAATAGAAGATCGCGATGAACAGGCCGATCTGGATGACGAACCCGCTGGCTCCCGGCCCACCCGAGCCGGGGGATGCGATCAACAGCAAGGACAGATGTGCCGTGGTCATGCGACTCCCGTGTGTTGGTAGCGGCGGCGCCAGTCATCGGCCCATGTGGCGAACGCGTCGCCGCCCCGCTGTATGACGGCTCGCATCTCCGCCGCGAGGCGGATCAGATAGCGAACATTGTGTAGCGACAACAACCGCAGCCCGAGCAGCTCGCCCGCGACGAACAAGTGGCGCAGGTAGCCCCGCGAATACGTCGTACACGTCTCACAGTCGCAGCTCGGGTCGAGTGGCCCGTCGTCGGTCCGGTAGGCGGCATTGCGAATGTTCACGGTGCCTTCCGGTGTGTAGGCCGAGCCGTTGCGCCCGCCGCGCGTGGGCGCAACACAGTCGAACAGGTCTACCCCGCGCTCTACCGCGGCGACGAGATCCGCCGGAAATCCGACACCCATAAGATAACGGGGCAGTGGAGCGGGCAGCCGCGCCTCCAGCACCTCGATGGTTTGGTACATCTTGTCCTTCGGTTCGCCGACTGAAAGCCCGCCAATCGCGATCCCCGTCCACGGACCTATTTCGAGGATACGATCGAGGCTCTCGGTTCGGAGCGCGGGCAACGTACCTCCCTGAATGATCGGCCAGAGCGTCTGCTCCGCCGTCCTCAGCGCCTCGTGACGCTTCTTGCACCGGGCGAGCCAACGGAGTGTGCGGTCGAGCGCATCGCGTGCCGTCGCCTCGTCCGCGCCACCCGGGATGACGTGATCGAACGCCATCGCGATATCCGAGCCGAGTGTTACTTGGATTTCGATGGCCTTCTCCGGCGTCAGCTTGCGGCGGCCGCCGTCCACGTGGCTCTGAAACTCGACGCCGTCCTCGTCGACTTTGCGAAAGCCTTCGAGGGAGAAGACCTGAAAGCCGCCCGAGTCGGTGAGCAGCGGCCGCTCCCACGCCATGAACTTGTGAAGGCCGCCGAGCTGCTCGATGACGTCTTCGCCGGGCCGGACGTGCAGGTGATAGGTGTTGGCGAGCACGATCTGCGCGCCGACGGCTTTGAGGTCGGCGGGCGAGAGCGTGCGCACCGTCGCCTGCGTGCCGACGGGCATGAACACCGGCGTCTCGACGGTGCCGTGCGGCAGCGTCAGCGAGCCCGAGCGGGCGGCGCCGGATTGGGCGTCGATCCAGAAATCGAACATCAGATGATCACCATGGCGTCGCCATAAGAATAGAACCGGTAACCCTCTTTCACCGCCTCGCGATACGCCGCCATCACACTTTCATATCCCCCGAACGCGCACACGAGCATCAGCAGCGTCGAGCGGGGGAGATGAAAGTTCGTGATCAGGTGGTTGACGATCTTGAACTCATACGGCGGCCGAATGAACAGGCTCGTCTCACCAACGCCGGCGCGCACGTCGCCACGTGCATCGACTGCAGATTCGAGCGTCCGGACCACAGTTGTGCCCACCGCCCACACCTTGCTCCCCACGTCTCTGACTTTGTTGACCCAGTTCGCCGCGCCCGCCACGATCTCGTAGACCTCTGGATGCATCGTGTGTTCGTCTGGGTTGTCGGTCTCGACGGGCTTGAACGTCCCCGGCCCAACGTGCAGGTCGATCATCGTCACGAAGCTGCGCTGCTCATGAATCCGCGCGAGTAGCTCCGTGGTGAAATGCAAACCAGCAGTCGGCGCGGCGACACTGCCGTCGTGTGCCGCGTAGACCGTCTGATAGCGCTCCTGATCGGCTCGCGTTGGCGCACGCCGAATGTACGGCGGCAGCGGGACCTCGCCGTATTTCGCGAGCGTCCTACTCGCATCGAGGGCGCCGACGAATCGGACGCGACGGAGACCGCCACCCAGGACTTCCGCGATTTCGATCGCGCTGTCAGCGCCGATTGTGACGCGTCGCCCCGGTTTGAGTTTGCCGCCGGGATGTGCCATCGCGAGCCAGGTTCCGTCACCCAGGTCGCGCACCAGCAGGAACTCGGCGTCCTGTCCTCCCTCGCGTTGCCCGCGGAGTCGCGCGGGAATTACCCGGGAAGTGTTGATGACGAGCAGGTCGCCGGGCGGGATCAGCGAGGGCAGGTCGCGAAAGTGGAGATGGCGCGTCGCGCCGCTCGCGCGATCGAGAACGAGCAACCGGCTCGCCGAGCGATCGGGGAGGGGATGCTGCGCGATCTGTTCCGGCGGAAGGTTGTAGTCGAAATCGGAGAGTCGGTGAGGTTCGGCTGACCCCGGGCCGGTGGCCCGGGGTTTATCCATCGAAGATACTCGCCTGCTCCGCCGATTTCGGTGGGACAAATCCAAAGTGCCGGTAGGCCGCCGGTGTGGCGACGCGGCCGCGCGGCGTGCGCGCGAGAAACCCTTGCTGCATCAGAAACGGCTCGTACACCTCCTCGAGCGTTCCCGGATCTTCACCGACCGCCGCGGCGACGGTCTGCACGCCGACCGGGCCGCCCTCGAACATTTCGATGATCGCCTTGAGAATGCGGGCGTCCATGTCGTCGAGGCCGAACTCGTCGACGTCGAGCCGCTTCAGCGCCTCGGCGGCAACCGCGGCCGTGATCTTGCCGCCGGCGCGCACCTGGGCGTAGTCGCGCACGCGCTTCAGCAGCCGGTTCGCGACGCGCGGCGTGCCGCGGCTGCGGCGCGCGATCTCCGCGACACCCGCCGCGTCGGCGCCGACCCCCAGAATGCCGGCCGAACGGGTGATGATCTGGACCAGATCGTCCGGCGGATAGTAGTGCAGCCGCTCGACCAGCCCAAAGCGCGCGCGCAGCGGTGGCGTCAACAGTCCAAAGCGCGTCGTCGCACCGATGAGCGTGAAACGCTCGAGCTGCATCGGGAGGGTCTGCGCGTGCGGGCCGTCGGCGATGCGCACGTCGACCCGAAACTCCTCCATCGCCGGATAGAGGAACTCCTCGAGCGCCGGCCGCAGGCGGTGTACTTCATCTATAAAGAAGATGTCGCCCGCCTTGAGCCCGGTGAGCATGCCCACCAGGTCGCCGGGACGCTCCAGCACGGGGCCGGATGTGGTGCGGATGTTGACGCCCAGCTCTTTCGCCATGAGTAGTGCCAGCGTCGTCTTGCCGAGGCCCGGCGGGCCGAAGAAGAGGACGTGATCAAGCGGCTCGTTGCGCTGCTTCGCCGCGTCGATGGCGATTTGCAGCGACTCCTTGACCTTCGCCTGTCCAACGAACTCGTCGAGTCGCGACGGCCGCAGCGCGGCGTCGGTGAGCCGCTCGCTCTCGAGTGCTTCGGGAGTGGTTATTTCCGCGCGAGCCATGAACGCCAACGGACCGGCCGAGCTTCGGCCTCGATGATGTGCAGCGTATGGCACTGCAGACAGCTGTCCTCGGCCTTCGTGGTGCCCGCGGGCACCAGGCGCCGGTTGGTGGAGCCGCACCGGGCGCAGATCCACTCAGCGGTGATTTCGGCGGGAATGGGGGTCATCGGGTCGTGAGAATCTGCAGGGCGCGTCGCACCAGTGTCTCTGTTTCGGTCTCCGTTCCGTTGCCCGCGAGCGCCTGGCGAATCGCCCGATCGGCCTCCGGTACTCCGTATCCCAGCCGCTCCAGCGCCTTGAGCGCGGCCTCGGCGCCGGCCGGCACGTCGACGGACGGGGCCTCCGTGAACTCCTCGACCTTCTCCCCCAACTCGAGCGCTAGGCGCTCGGCGGTCTTGCGGCCGATCCCGCTCACCGACGACAGCAACCCAATGTTCTTCTCGCGCAGCGCCCGCGCGCCACGCTCGACGCCGAGTGCCGACAGCACGGCGATGCCGATCTTGGGTCCGACGCCGCTGACGCTCGTGAGCCGCTGGAAAAAACGGCGCTCGGCGTCGTCGAGGAATCCGTATAGCGCCCAGCCGTCCTCGCGCACGACCAGCTCGGTCGCCAGGGTGATCTCGGCGCCGGTTGCCGGCAAGCGCTCCAATACGCCGAGCGGGACGACGACCTCATAGCCGACGCCCCCGGGCGTCTCGACGACCACGCGATCGGCGGATTTTGTCGCCAGCCGCCCACGCACATGCGCAATCATGAGCGAATGATATAGGTCAATGCCACCGCAACTCCATCGGCGGCGTCGGCCGGCTTCGGCGCGTGCTTGAGGTGCAGCAAACGAGCCACCATCGCTGCCACCTGCGACTTCGGTGCGCCCCCGGCTCCGACCACGGTCTTCTTGATCATGGCCGGTGCATACTGGGCGATATCGAGCTCGGCTTGCTGCGCTGCCAGCAAAATGACTCCTCGTGCATGCCCAAGGACGAGTGTCGTACGGACGTTCTTATGATAGAAAGCATCCTCGAGGGCGAGCACCGAGGGTTGGTGGCATTTGATGAGCTGTCCGATTGCCTGGTGCAGCTCGGCGAGACGATGGGGCAGGGAATTGTTGCGTCCGAAGCGAAAAACGCCGCATTCGATGAGTCGGCCCAATCCGGGGACTCCGTTCCCGTTTCCCGTTTCGATCACGCCGTAGCCGGTGACCCGAGTGCCGGGGTCGACGCCCAGGACCCTCACGTCATCCCGTCACCGCCGCCATCGCCTCGGCGTCGATGTCGAAGTTGGAAAAGACCTTCGCGACGTCGTCCATTTCCTCGAGGCCTTCCATGAGGTTCAGCAGCTTCTTGGCGTCGCTGCCCTCGACCTTTACGGTGTTCTTGGGAACCATCGCGATCTCGGCAGTCTGCACCGGGAGTTTCTTGCTTCGCAGCGCCTGGTCGATCGCATGGAGCTGCGTGGGCGGCGTCGTGATCAGATAGATGTCGCCCTCTTTCTCCATGTCTTCCGCGCCTGCGTCGAGGGCGGCTTCCATCGTGGCATCTTCGTTCGCCTTTGCGTCCACGACGATCTGTCCCTTGCGGTCGAACATCCAGGCGACCGCGTTGGTGGCGGCGAGGTTGGCGCCGTGCCGCTGGAAGACGTTGCGGATCTCGGCGACGGTGCGGTTGGGGTTGTCGGTGGTCGCCTGAATCAGCAGCGCGGCACCTCCCGGACCGTATCCTTCATACGTGACTTCTTCGTAGATCACGCCTTCGAGCTCGCCGGTTCCCTTCTTGATCGCACGGTCGATGTTGTCGGCCGGCATGTTTTCCGCTTTGGCGGCGTCGATCGCGGTGCGCAGCCGCGCGTTACCGCCCGGATCTCCACCGCCCGCCTTGGCGGCGATCGTGATTTCACGAATCAGACGCGTAAACATGGCACCGCGCTTCTGATCGGTGACCGCTTTCTTCCGCTTGATCTGCTTCCACTTACTGTGACCAGCCATGATCGTACTCCCTGCTCCCAGCTCCCGCTCGCTAAGCCCCAACCCCCAGGCCCCAAGCCCAAGTTATATCATCTGTCAGGATCGAGCATATCCTCGAATCTCATCCAGCGCCGATAAAAGTAGAGATCCGCGAACCCGGTGGGACCGTTACGGTTCTTGGCGATGATCAGTTCGGTCGCGCCATCCACGCCGCCGCCTGGGTTGTACATCTCCTCGCGAAAAACCGACAGGATGACATCGGCATGCTGTTTCGGCGCGCCCATGACGCCGTAGTCGTCGAGCGTGGGGCGCTTCGCGTCTCGACCTGTTTGGAAGCTCGGCAGCTGCGCGACCACGAGCAACGCGACCTGACGTGCCAGGGCGAGCGCCTTGAGGTGCCGCAGCACGAGCGCCGTGTCCTCGTCCTGCGTCGTGCGTGCCTTCGGCGGCGGGACGAGCTGCAGGTAGTCGACGACGACCAGCCCGATCTGCCGCAACGGGTCGAGCCGGTCGAAGGCGGTCTCGAAGTCCTCGCCGGCCAACGGTAGTAAGGAAAGGGGAAGGCCTCGCAGCCGCACCGCGGCCGCGCCGACGCCGGCGCGCGTCTGGTCGTTGAGCTTCGCGGCGCGCAGCTCGTCCACCGCGACCTTGCCTTCGATCGCCAGCGCGCGCTCCATCAGCCGTTCTTCATTCATCTCGCCGGAGAGATACGCCACGCCCACCGACTGCTGTGCCACGCGCAGCGCGATGCCGAGGGCGAGTGCCGACTTGCCGCTGCCGATGTCGCCGCCCAGCAGGATGAGATCGCGCCGCCGCAGGCCACCGCCCAGCAGCTTGTCGAGCGAGCCAAATCCCGTGGGAATCGTGTCCCCGGTGTTCTCCCCGGGACGCTGGGCGTCCACGCGCTCGACGAGGCTGTCGAGGGACGGACTCTTTTCGAACCGGCGCGCGGGGGATGGCATGGTCTATAGATGCAATCTGGCCGTGCGTGCTGCAACGGTCACGGCGTCCCCAGCCTCGACGCCGAGCACCTCACGCGCCGGCGCGGTGAGCTGGCTGAGCACCAGGGCGGCGGAATTGGGCGTCGCCGTCTCGAGGTGTTGCCGCGCGGCGGCGAGCGCCCGCTTGAGCGGGCCGGGCAGCGCCAGGCTGCCGATGCGCGTCTCGAGCGCTTGCAGGCGGCGGCGGTGGTTCTTTGCGCTCACCGGGGCCGGCGGCAGCAGGGCCTCCGCGGCGCGGACGATCAGCCAGAGCGCGAACAAGCCTTCGCGTTGGGGGCCGCGCACCGATTCCGCGATCAACGTGACGAGCTTGTCTTCCGCCGTGCTCACGCGACGAGCCGTTGCACGGCGGCAGCCACCTGCTCGGGGAAGATCTCCTCGAGGCAGCGGTGGTGCCCGAGCGGGCACCGTTCCGTGCCCATCGCCGAACAAGGCCGGCAATCGAGATCGAGCCTGAGCACCTCCGCTTGCTTGGTATACGGAAAGAAGCCGAACGGCTCGACGGTCGGCCCAAACAGCGCGACCACTCGCGTGCCGACGCCGGTGGCCATGTGCATCACGCCGGTGTCGCCCGAGACGAGCACCGTGGCGCGGGCGAGACACGCGCCCGTCTCCTGTAGCGTGAACTCTCCTGCCGCGTTGTGCACGCCGGGACCGAGCTCACCAGCCAATTGCCGGTCGGCCGCACCGCCGACGGCGACGAGTCCGTATCCCATGCCGCGCAGCTGCTCCGCGAGCGCCCGCCAGTGGCGGAGCGGCCAGCGCTTGGTCGCGTGCGCGGCGCCCGGCGCGAGCGCCGCGAAGGGTTGTCCGTCGAGCCCCCGCTCGGCGAGCCAGCGAGCGAAACGCTCGCGCGCCGCGGGCGCCAGAAAAAACTCGGGCGGGCCGCCATCGGGATGCACGTCCAGCGCGCGCGCCGCCTCGAAGTAGCGCTCCGGGACCGGCACGAGCTTTCCGTACATGTTGATCTTCGCGGCGATCAACGCGGTGCGGGCGAGTTTGCGCTTCGAGTACCCGGACCATTGGCAGGGGACGAGCAGGCGCAGCGCCGCACTGCGCAGGCTGCCGTGCAAATCGAGTCCGTGCGTCGGGCGGAGTGCGCGGAGCCGGCGCGCGAGGTCGGTGATCCGCTCGTTCGGCTCCAGCTCGATCACCTTGTCCAGCTTGGGATTCTCGAGGACCAGCGGCGCCATCGCGCGCTTGGTCACGAAGTACAGCTCGGCGTCGGGATGGCGCCGGTGCACTGCGCGCACGAGAGGAGTGGTGAGGAGGACGTCGCCGATGGAGCTGAACCGGACGCACAGGACGCGCAACACGCGGCCAATGTAGTCGCGCGTTGCCCGCCTTCGCCAGCGGGACTACCTTGTCTCGCATGCCGCGTCCGAAGAGCATTCTCTGGGTCGATGACGAAGTGGATGGCCTCGCCGCGCACCGGCGCTTTCTCGAGGAGCAAGGGTTTGCAGTGGCGCAGGCGGCGCACGGCGACGACGCCCTCGCGATGTTGCGGCGCCAGCCGTACAGCGTCGTGCTGCTCGACGAGCAAATGCCCGGCCGCCGCGGCCTCGACCTGTTGCCTGAAATCCGCGCCATCGATCCCGCCATGGCCGTGGTGATGGTGACGCAGAGCGAAGACGACGCGCTGCTGCGCGACGCCATCGGCATCGAAATCGACGACTACCTCGTGAAGCCAGTCCATCCGCGCCAGGTGCTTTCCGTCGTCACGCGCCTGCTCGAGGGCGACCGCATCCGCCAGCAGCGGTTGGCGCGCGACTTCGTCACGCGCTTCCGCGAGCTCGAGGGCCGCCGCGGCGGAGCGCTCGCCTGGCGTGAGTGGACCGAGCTGGTGGCCGAGTTGGCGAAGTGGGAGGTACGGCTCGCCGCCGGCGACGAGCCGGGACTCTCGGAGGCGCTGCGCGCGCTCCAGGAAAGCCTGCGCAAGGATTTCCAGGGATTCATCATCAAGCATTATCCGCGCTGGCTCGCCGATCCGGAGCGCGATCGGCCGCCGCTGTCGGTCGACGTCGGTGCCGAGTTCCTGGTGCCGGCGCTCAAGCGCACGGGCCGGGTGATGTTCATCCTGATCGATTGCCTGCGGCTGGATCAGTGGGAAGTGCTGCGCGATCTGATCACGCCGTTGTTCGACGTGGAGGAATCGCACTACTACAGCATTCTCCCGACCGCGACGCCGTTTTCCCGGAATGCGATTTTCAGCGGCATGTTTCCGATGGAGATCGCGGCCCGGCATCCGGAGTGGTGGGGCGCGCCGACCGACGAAGAGAGCCTGAACGCGCACGAGGCCGAGCTCCTGACCGAGCAGCTGCGGGAGCTGGTAGGCGAAGAGGTGCCGGTACGCTACGAGAAGCTGTTCACCGCGGCCGACGGCGCGGATCTCTTGCGGCGCCTGCCGGCGCACTTGGCACAGCCCGGCGTGACGGCACTCGTCTTCAATTTCATCGATCAGCTGACGCACGGCCGCTCGGAGAACGCGATCCTCTACGAGGTGGCACGCGACGCGGATGCGCTGCGGGGCCTGACCAAGACGTGGTTCGAGCGCTCGCCCGTGCTCGCCGCGCTCCAAGAGGCCGAGCGCCGCAACGTGCCGGTCCTGCTCACGACCGACCACGGCGCGATTCACTGCCAGACGCCGGCGACGGTCTTCGCCAAGCGCGACGCGACCGCCAACCTGCGCTACAAGTTCGGCGAGGACCTGCGCGCCGAGGACCCGGAAGCCGCCATCATGGTCGAAGACCTGAAGTCCTACGGGCTTCCCGCCAAGGGCCTCGGCGTCCGGCTGCTGCTCGCCACGGGTGACCGCTTCTTCGTCTATCCGACCAAACTGCGCGAGTATCAGGCTCGCTACCGCGGCGCCTTCTTGCACGGCGGCGCCACGCCCGAAGAGATGATTCTCCCCGTCGCGCTGCTCACGCCGCGCCGCTCGCGCTAATGAGCAGCGCCAAAGGCGGCGCGCGGCTGCTGTCGCTGCTCCGACCATACTCGCTGCGCTTCGCTGCCACGATCAGCGCGACGGTCATCTCGTCGGTGCTCGACGGCTTCACCTTCGTCCTGCTGATTCCGTTCCTGCGCACGCTGTTCGGCAATGCGGCGCTGCCGGCGCAGGGCGGCTCGCAGGTCGAGACCGTGCTCAACACGATCGCGGGCCCCTTCCTCAAGGCGGGCACGCCCGAGCTCGCGCTCCGGAACGTGGTCATCGTGCTGCTGGTGGCGCTGCTGCTCAAGAACCTCACCTCGTATCTCGCGGCCCTCGGGAGCGTGGCGATTCAGGAAGGCGTCGTCCGCGACCTGCGGATTCGTCTGTTCCGGCATCTGCAGACCCTGCCGCTCGGCTACTTCCAGCGGACGCGCGCCGGCCAGACGATCGCACGCGTCATCAGCGACACCGATCAGGTGAAGACCGCGGTGAGCGCGGCGCTCGCGTCGCTGCTGCAAAACCTCGTGATCATCTCCGTCTACGTCGTCATTCTGTTCGGCCTCTCGGCCAAGCTCGCGTTGCTGTCGCTCCTCCTGGCACCGGTGCTGTTGCTCATCATCCGTCCCATGATCAATCGCCTCCGGCGCCGCTCGCGCGAGCTGGCGACCGAGCGCGGCGAGGTGACGAGTCACGTGGGCGAGATGATCGCATCCGCGAAACTGGTGCGCGCGTACGTGGCCGAAGCGTTCGAGCTGGGGCGCTTCCAGGAGCTCGCCGAGCGCTACCGCAAGCGGGTGCTGCGGGCGCAGCGCTACTCCAGCCTCACGAGCCCCGTGAGCGAGGTGTTCGGCGGCGTGATGATTGTCCTGATTCTCGTCGTCGGGACGCGACTCGCGCTCGGCACCGCGCTGGATCCAGCGGTGCTGATCACCTTCCTCGCCGTCAGCTTGCGGCTGATGTCGCCGATCAAATCGGTGTCGAACTATCCCGCGGTCATGGCCGCAGCCGTCGCCTCCGCGGAGCGCGTGTTCGAGGTGCTCGACTTGCCGTCCGCCGAAGGCGACCGCCCCGGCGAGACGACGGCGGAGTTCAGCGAGAGCATCGAGTTCCGAGGCGTCTCGTTCGAGTACGAGCCCTCCGAGGCGGTGTTGCGCGACGTCGAGCTCGAGGTGAAGCGCGGTCAGGTCGTCGCGATCGTCGGCCCCTCGGGGGCCGGCAAGACCACGCTGGTGGATCTCCTCCCGCGATTCTATGAGCCGACCCGCGGTGAGATCCTCATGGACGGCAAGCCGCTGACCAACTATACCCGCACGTCACTCCGCAAACTGATGGGAATCGTGTCGCAGGAGACCGTGCTCCTGAACGACGCGGTGGTCGCCAACATCGCGTACGGGTTGAAAGACGCGCCGCTCGATCAGGTGCGGGCCGCCGCGCGCGCCGCGAACGCCGACGAGTTCATCATGCGGCTGCCCGAGGGCTACGACACGCTGCTCGGCGAGCGCGGCACCCGGCTCAGCGGCGGGCAGCGGCAGCGGATCGCGATTGCCCGGGCGTTACTGCGCGATCCACCGATTCTGATCCTCGACGAAGCCACCAGCGCACTCGACACCGAGTCCGAGCGCCTCGTCCAGGAAGCGATCGAACGGCTGATGGCGCATCGCACCGTCTTCGTGATCGCCCACCGGCTCGCCACCGTGCAACATGCCGATTTCATCGTCGTGCTGGCGGAAGGACGGATCGTGGAGCGGGGCACGCACGGAGAGTTGCTGACCGCCGACGGTATGTACCGCCGGTTGTACAACCTGCAGTTCCGGAGCTGACATTCTCTCCGGCTTCACCATCGTCCGCAACGCGGTCAAGCTCGACTTCCCGATCGTCCCCGCGATTCGATCGGTGCTCCAGGTCTGCGACGAAGTCGTCGTCAATGTCGGGAAATCCGAGGACGAGACGCGTGACGTGGTCGCCGGGATCGGCGACGCACGCGTTCGCATGATCGAGAGCGATTGGGACCTGAACAGGGTCGACATGCTGGCAGTGGAGACGCAGCGGGCGATGGACGCGTGTCACGGCTCCTGGGGGATTTACATCCAGGCCGACGAAGTGCTCCATGAGCAGGGCGCCCGCATCCTGAAGGAGCAGGTGGGCGAGTGGAACCAGGACGCGCGGGTAGAGGGATTGCTGGTCGACTATCTGCATTTCTACGGCGGGTTTGACCGCGTGGCGACCAACCGGCGCTGGTATCGCCGCGAGGTACGGTGCATCCGGCTCGCGCAGGGCATCCATCCGTTCCAGGACGCGCAGGGATTCCGGGTGGGCCCCGAGTCTCGACGAATTCGGGGACGCCTCACCGGCGCGCAGATGTTTCACTACGGCTGGGCTCGACCAGCCCGCGCGATCAGGGAGAAGTTCGAGTTCACGAAGCGCATGTATCCGGGGGCCGCCGACAGGCTGGACCGCGAACTCAGGCGCGGCACGCTGGCATGGATACCGTTGCTACGGCCGTTCACCGGCGACCATCCGGCGGTGGCCAGGGCGTGGATCGCCGCGTGCGCAGAGGAGCCGCCAATCGAGATCGAGCCGGCGCGGTTCAGACTCGCGGACCTGCGCTACTACGTTTCTCACTGGATCGAGCGGCTGACGGGCGCGCGGCCGTTCGAGTTTCGCAACTACGAGGTCGTGTAGATAACGGCCGTGTGGGCTCTGTTGTGGCGCGGATTGATCGCATGTGCCAGCCGGTCCGTGAGACTCGGCTGGATGACTGTGAGTAGTGTGAGATTGTGGTGCAATGCTCCCGCCAGGAATGCGCGATCGGCGTCCGGCGTGTCGCTGTAGACGATCACATAGTTGATCGGTAGTCCCCTCGTCGCGTTCTCCACGTCTTGTCCTCGTTCCACCACGACCAGCGCCGGACGCGGCTTGCCCAGGTAGTACTCCGGCACGCTGAAGGTCTGGTTGTGTTGCGCGACCAGCACCCCCGTCGCGTCGTGGCGGTGATACACGAACAGCAGCGGCGCGACGCGATCCTTCTTGGAAAAGCTGAACGTCACGATCACGAGCAGAGCGGTGTTCACGATCCAGAAGTACCACCACATGCCGCCGTATGCTCGCCCCATGCGCGCAGCGAGCCACGGCAGCCCCGCGACGATGAGGATAAAGAGCACCGGGAGAATCGGCAGCAGGAACCGCTCCTGCTTGTTGGCGACGAGGCTGTGACTCACCAGGAACGCCAACGTCGCAATCGCCAGGAAATGAAGCCGGATGCCTCCCTTCACCGCGGCAGCGAGCAGCAGAATGGAGGCCGGTGGAATGAGCGCGGCGAGCAGCGTGAGGATGTAGTGCCACGGCGGGCTGCTGGGATATCCCTCGGCGTCCAGGGCCATGTGCTGCGGATGCAGCATCGGGCCCAGCCGATGGATGAACGAGTACCACCACTGATGGTTGACCACCGCATTGCTGTAGCCCTGCAGTACCAGCACCAGCGCCAGGCCACCCAGGAACGCGAACTTCTTCAGGGGGGTCACCGGGGAGCGCTGCAGCAACACCATGATGATGAACGCCGCGACAAACCCTATTAAAGGAAAGCGCAGGATCAGCGTGGCACCGAGTGCCGATCCAGACGCAGCGGCCCAATGCCATGAGTCTTCACTGCGTCGCCACCACCAGCACGCCGCCAGCAACGGCACCTGACACACCGATTCCTCGAGCTGATGGACGGCGGTCACCGGCATCGCGAAGAACGCGGCTACGAGCACGCCGCCGAGCATCGCACTGGGCTGTCCGAGGTCACGCTCGAGCAAGCGATAGACGAAGTACACGACGAGCAGAGAGTACAACGCGTGCACCAGCCGGACGATCAGCATTTCGACGCCAGGATCGTGAATTCCGATACCGCGCGTCACGGTCATGATCGCGGCGATCACGCCGGGGAAGAGCGCCGAGCGCGCATAGGTGAGCGGCAGGCCGACACCGCTGGCGATCTGGTCGGCGGCGGTGACGACGACGTTGTGATCGTCGCTCGCCAGGAATCCGCCGCTGAAGACCGCCGCGAGCACGCGCAGCAGCCCTCCGAACACGAGCAGCCGAATCAGCGGCCGGTTGACTTGGCGCTCGCGGGCAGCTCGCCCGTCTTCAGCACATGTTCGTACATGCGGACGTAGTTCTCCGCCATCACCAGGTGCGTGAACTGCCGCTCCGCGCGTTCGCGGCAGGCCCTGGGGTCGAGCGTGTTGACTTTGTCGCTCGCGAGAATCAGCTCGTCGAGCGTGTCGCGCAGCACGCCCACCGCCGGCGTGACGATCTCGGGCAACGCCCCGCGGCGCGTGCCGAGTACGGGAGTGCCGGAGAACAGCGCTTCGATCGTGGGGAGGCCGAACGGCTCGTCCCACTGCGCGGGCATCCAGAGGCAACGGGCCCGTGCGAGCAGCACCGCCTTGCGCTTGCCGTCGACCTCACCGACGTACTTCACGACGCCCGTGAAGCTCGGACGCCACCCGCCCGCGATGATGAGCCGCCGGCCGGTCCGCTGCGCGGCGTCCACGGCCCATTGATAGCCGCGATCCCTGTGCAGCTTGCCGAGGAACAGGTCCCACTTCTCTTTGCGGCGGCGGAAGATGTATTCGGCGGGGTCGAGTCCGTTATGGACGAAGGTGGTGCTGCCGTGGCGTTTGGCGTGATCGCGCGAAAGAAAGATCGTGTTCGGTGGGAGTGGCGTGTCGGGTTTCCAGTTGCCGTGCAGCGTCTGCACGAAGGGCAGGCCTTTCGGTCCCTGCTTCAGGGAATAGTGCGCGTGCAGAATGTCGACGCCATCGGGAATGAATTTCGTGAGATCGACGCCGGAATCCTTCAGCAGCCGGGGCGCGACCTCCACGATCTTCGCTGCTTCGGGGACTTTGGTTCCCGGCTGGGCGAGCAGCGTCACGCGGTGGCCAAGCGCCGCGAGCCCGCGAACCAGCGCGACGACGACGCGCTGCGGTCCGCCGTAGCCCTCGACCGGGAGCCGGTGATGGGACGCCACCACGACGTGCATCGAGGTCCCAGTATAACTAGCTTCGGCACATGTCGGAGAGTCCCGGACGTCTCACGATTTTGCAACTCACGCATCAAGGTGAGGGCGCCGGCTCCACGCAATCCATTTTCAGTTTGAGTCGCGAGCTGGCGCAACGCGGTCACCGCATCCTGGTCGGCTGCCCCGCGGGAACGCTGCTGGCCCGCAACGTCGCCGCGACGCCGTCGCTCGAGCACGTCCCCCTCGATTTTTCCACGCTCCGCGGCGCGGCGAACGCGATTGCCTATGTGATGTCGGAGCAGAGGGTGGATGTCGTGAACAGTCACGCCACTGGCGATCGACGGGCGCTCACCTTGCTGCGCTGGCACGGCCGTCTCAAGCAACCGTTCGTCGTCACGCGCCGGACGATGCCGCTCACGCTGCCGCCCGAGCTGATTGCGGTCGCACTCACCGCCGACCGCACGATCGCCGTGAGCACGGCGGTGGCGCGGGCGCTGCGCCGGCGCCTGCATCCCGGCGGCCGGCTGCGCGTCGTGCCGAACGGGATCGACCTCCAGCGCGTGGATGTACAACCTTCGCACTCCGAGCTCGCGCTCGCACACGCGGCGGTTGGAGAAACGAATGGCCGCCCGGTTGTAGTGGTGGTGGCGCGCCGCAAGGATCAGGACATCCTGTTGCGCGCCCTCCCGGCGCTGCAGCGCCCGATCGCGGTCGCCCTCATCGGAACGCGAATGGATCGCGAACTGGAGGCGGCCCGCGACGCCGTCCCGGCGCGACACTCCGTGGCGATTATTCCGTTCATCGAGAACCCGCTGCCGTTCTATCGTTTCGCGACCGTGATGGCACTGCCATCCCGCATCGAGGGCTTGTCGCAGGCGCTGCTCGAAGCGATGTCGCTCGGCGTTCCCGTGATCGCGTCGGCGGCCGGCGGCAACGCCGAGCTCGTGTATCCCGGCGAGACGGGATTGCTCGTTCCGCCGCTCGATCCCGCGGCGTGGACCCGGGCGCTCGACCGGATGCTCGGCGACGACGCGTTTCGGACGAGGGTCGCGCGCGCCGGGCAGACCCTCGCCCGCAGCGAGTTCACGATGTCGCGCACCGCCGACCGGACCGAAGTCGTCTACCGCGAAGCCATCGCCTCTCGTTAACATTGGGAACATGCCTGAACGAGCACCGCTCACAGTCGTCATCCCCACGCTCAACGAGGCGAGTCAGATTGGCGAGTGCGTCCGCGGTTTGTCGTGGGCCGGTGAGGTGATCGTGGTCGATGCGGGATCGCAGGACGGCACGACTGCCGCCGCGACAGCGGCCGGGGCGCGCGTCCTCGACGGGACCACGCCGGGCATCGCGGCGCAACGCAACGCCGGCATCGCGGCCGCCCAGAACGAATGGGTCTTTGCGCTCGACGCCGACGAGCGGATCGGACCGGAGCTCGCAAAGGAATTGGCGCAGGTGGTGCTCGCGCCGCGGCACGAGGCGTATCGCGTGAAGCGACGCAATTTTTTTCACGGCCAGGTGCTGCGCCGTGGTCATTGGGGGCGCGACTGGGTCGTGCGGCTGTTTCGCCGCGGCCGGCGGTTCGGCGGCAAGACCGCGCATCCGGGCCTCGAGGTCCCAGAAAGCGAGCAGGGGGAGTTGAACCACGAGCTGGACCATACGCCCTACAGGGACCTGGGACATCACCTGGACAAGCTCATTACCTACAGTCGCATGAGCGCCGGCGACCTCGCGGCCCAGGGCCGGCGGGCGTCCTTCAGCGACGTCGCGCTCCGGCCCGCCTTCCGCTTTTGGCGCGATTACGTGCTCCAGGGCAGCATTTTCGACGGCCGGCTCGGCGTGATTCACGCGGGGATGAGTGCGGCGTCGGTGTTCTTCAAGTATGCTTTCTTGTGGGAGCGAACGCGCCGTGGCTAAGACTTTTCTTCTGACCGGCGAGTTTCCGCCGATGCAGACCGGCATCGCCCGGATGATGGGCGAGATCACGCGCCGCTATCCGCGCGGCGAGCTGCTCGTCTCCACCGGCCAGCACCGTGACTCCCAGGATTCCGACGTGCGCTTCAGCGGCGCCGTCGTAGATCGGCTGCCGGTGCCGAGCAAAGCGCTGCGCAATCTCGCCGGCCTGCTGTTCTGGTCGCGCCGCGTCGCCAGCCTCGCGCGCCAACACAAACCACGCTTTGCCTGGTGCGATTCCATCCGGCCCTGCACCTATCCCGCGAAATGGATGCACGAGCGCGTCGGCACCAAGTACGGCGTGTTCGTGCACGGCGGCGACCTTCTGAAAGAGCTGCACGCGATCCATCACTCGCGGTTCGCCCGCAAGACGGCGAAGGCGTTGCTCGGTTCGGCAGTCGCTGTGGTCGCCAACAGCCAATGGACGCGCGAGCAGGCGCAGAAGGTGCTGCGCGAGCTGGGACTCGATCCGCTCGCCGAAATGGTGCGGGTGGTGCCGCTCGGCACCGATCCCGAGCAATTCCGGCCGGGGATCGATACGCAAGCCGTCCGCGCGCGCTATCACCTGAATGGCAACGCACCGTGGGTGCTCACCGTCGCGCGACTCGAGGCGTACAAGGGCGTGGACATGTCACTGCGGGCCGTCGCACAATGCCGGAACGACGGTGTCGACGTGAACTATCTGGTCGTCGGGAGTGGCAAGAAGCGTAAGGACTATCAACGCCTCGCCGAAGAGCTGAAGATCGCCGATCACGTACGCTTCGTCGGCAACGTGCCGGAAGCGGAGCTCCCCGCCGTTTTCAATGTCGCAAACGCTTACGTCGGCGTATCGCGCCGCGCCGACGGCTCACGGGTCGAGGGCTTCGGCGTCGCGCTCGCCGAGGCGAGCGCCTGCGGCCTGCCGGTGATCGCGGGCCAATCGGGTGGGCTCGCCGAGGCGGTGCACGACGGGGAGACCGGACTGGTGGTGAACCCTGACGATCCGGAGGCGGTCGCCGCGGCGCTCAAACGCCTGGTCGGCGATCAACTGCTCGCGCGCCGGCTCGGCCAGGCGGGCCGCAAGGCGATCGAGACCTACTACAACTGGGACCGTGTGATCCGCGATCTGCGGGACATCGAATCACAAGTCTCCTCCTAGCGTTCAATTTCCCGCCGCACGGCGGCGGCATCGCCCGGATGATGGGCGAGATGGCGCTCCGATATCCGCAGAATTCGCTCGTCGTCTCGACGGGTGCCTACGACGGCAGCACCGCGAGCGACGCGCGCTTCCCCCAACCCATCGATCGGATCGGCATTCGCGCCACGCGATTGCGCACGGTGCAAGGGCTCGCGCTGTGGACGTGGCGCGCGGGCGCGCTCGCGAAGCAATGGCGTCCCGGATTCACCTGGTGTGGCGAGCTGAAGCCGGCCGGGTATCCGGCGCGTTGGGTCGCCGCGCGCCACCGCGTGCCGTACGGCGTGATCGTGTACGGCACCGAGCTGCTCCTGATCCAGGAAAAAATCCGGCGCAGCCGGTTCAAGCGCGGTACGGCGGGCAGCATCATCGGGAACGCGCGGGTGTTGGTCGCGATCAGCGGCTGGACGGCGGACTTGACGCGCGAGGTGCTGCGCATGCTCGATCTCGACGTGCCAGTCGAAACGGTGCCACTCGGCACGACGCCGTCGCAGTTCCGTCCCGGAGTCGACGCGCACGCGGTGCGCGCGAAGTACGGGTTGCACGGTGGTCCCTGGCTGCTGACGGTCGCGCGTCTCCAATGGCACAAAGGCATCGACATGGTGATGAAGGCGCTGCCCGCGATCCGCGCTCGCCACCCCGACGCACGCTACGCCGTCGTCGGGACCGGCGAGCTGCTGCCGCAGTTCGAGCGCCTGGCACAGCAGCTCGGCCTCGGCGAGACCGTGCGATTTCTCGGCGCGGTCCCCGACGCCGAGCTGCCCGCGCTCTACAACGCTGCCGATCTCTATGTCGGTGCGTCACGGCGCGTCGAGCTGCTGGCGGAAGGGTTCGGGATCTCGCTCGTCGAGGCGTCGGCGTGCGGGCTGGCGGTCGTCGGCGGGCGCTCCGGCGGAGTATCGGACGCGGTGCGCGATGGGGAGACTGGGATCCTCGTGGATCCCGACGATCCCGGCGCGGTGGCGGCCGGAATCAATGAGCTATTGGCGAATCCGGAACGACGAAAACAATTGGGTGCGGCGGGAAGGAAAGCGGTGGAGAGCTATTACAACTGGGACAGGGTTGTGCGCGAATTGATGGCGATCGATCAGCGCTATAGGTAGGGGCGCAGCAGGCTGCGCCCCTACTCGGTCGATGGCGGTGGAAGCAGGGCGCGTCGCGCCACAATCACCGACCCGCTGCCGCAGATGAATCCCAGCGCGGCGCCGGCCAATCCGAACACGAGCCCTTCGGGAGCCGACAGGACCCCGATCACGATCCCGGCCGTGACGGCGCCGAGGGACCCGAAGCGAAGTGGGGTGATGGCGCTGAAATCACGGCGTCGCTCCAGGGCCATGACGGCCAAAGAGAATGTGCCACCCGATATCGCGCCGGCGATCGCGCCCACCTTGGCCCACGCCCAGACCCATGCGGGACCGCCGAAACTAAACAACGTCGCGCCGCTTGCCCAAAACACGGCGCCGACACCGAGACCGACGAGCGCATACGCCCCGGCCCACACGATTGCCGTGCCGGCCAGGCCACGCAGGCGGCGCATGAGGTTTCTCAGCCCGACCTCCGCATCTCTTTCTGCCGATCGGCCGGCCGCGCGATGATTGCGTACGTCGGGCAGTGCCGGATGTAGCCGCCGTCCATCGGCGACCATTCCTGATCGGGCTGGGTGACGACGGCCTTCCGATCCGAGTCAAGCACGAACAATCCCTGCGGGCCATGCACCAGGCACGCGCCGCAGCCGATGCACCGCTCCCGCTCCACGCGCACCGTCACGGGACGCTTTGGGAAGAACCCGACGTCGCCCGGCTCGGGCCACTCGTCGGGGCGGTCGAGCGCCGCGCTCGTCGCGCGATAGCCCTCTTCGACTTCCTCGCGCAGATGGTTGAATGAGAACAGTGAGACATGCTCGACCCGCGGCTGGATATAGTAAGCGGGCGGCGTGGTCCACGTGCGCACGCGCTGCTCGAGCAGGGCCTGCATCAGTATCTCGCTGGCGCGGGCAAACACTCCGGCAAACCCTTCGTCCTGCGCGTCGGCCGTCAACACGCTCGATGCCGAGACATCCACCGCGACGATGAGTTCGGGGCCGAGCGAGCGCGCGGTTTCGAACGGCCCGTTGGCGACGACCGCGCCGTCCACGAAGAAACGGCCGCCGATCTCGTGCGGCGGAAAAAAGCCCGGCAGCGCGCACGACGCGAAGACCGCCTCGGCGACGCGGATGTCGTCCAGTCCGGGGAGGCCCCAAGACACCTGCATTCCCGAGTTCAAGTCTACGGTATTCACGACGACTGGCGGGTCGAGCTGCTGGAACGTGAGGTCCCCGACCGTCCGCGCGATGAGATGTTCGAGGGGCTCGCGCTTGAACAGCGCCGGCGAGCGCAGGCGCTTGAACGCCATGTCGGCGTGCGCGACCGCGAAGACGTCCTTGCGCCTGAGGCTGAGGGCGATCTCCCGGAGTTTGGCGATGCCCATCCCGCCCGCCCACGCGGCGGCGACGAGCGCGCCCACGCTCGACCCGATGATGCGGGTCGGGCGGTGACCGCGCTCGAGCAGCGCCTGGAGCACGCCGATATGGGCGAGCCCCTTCATCCCGCCGCCGCCCAGCACGAGGGTGAACGGTGTGTCGCGTTTCACGGCCCTATCCGCTTGCCCGCGGGGTTGAGTTCCGAGTAACGTAGTCGGGACCCCCATGGCGGCGCCACTCTTTTGGACTCGACTCGCTCGTGATCCCTGGGCGCGCTTTGGCCTGGGATTGGTGGCGGTACTCGCGCTGGTGGCGTTGCTGGCCCCATGGCTTGCCCCCGGTGATCCGCTCCGTGGTGATCTCTCTGCAAGTTTGCATCCACCTTCCGGCGCGTTCTTGCTGGGCACCGACGCGCAGGGACGCGACGTGTTGTCCCGCGTGCTCTACGGAGCCCGCCTGTCGCTCGCCGTGGGCCTGATCAGTCAGAGCGTCGCGCTCCTGCTCGGCGTGACGTTAGGACTCGTGTCGGGTTACTACGGCCGCTGGCTGGACGGGGCGATCATGCGCGTCGCCGACGTGACGCTCGCGTTTCCGTCGCTGCTGTTGCTCATCGCCATTGCCGCCGCCGTGAAGCCGTCGTTGCCGGTCGTGTTCGTCGTCATCGGCATCGTGGGATGGGCGGGGATGGCGCGGATCGTGCGCGGCCAGGTTCTGCTCGCCCGCGGGCTCGAGTACGTGCAGGCGGCACGCGCGCTCGGCGCCTCGGACGCGCGCATCATGGGACGTCATCTCCTGCCCAACGTGATCGCCCCCGTGATTGTTGCGGCCACACTCGGCATCGGCGGGGCGATCATGGCGGAGGCGGCGCTGTCGTTCATCGGCCTCGGTGCACAGCCGCCCACGCCGTCGTGGGGCGCGATGGTCGCCGAGGGACGGGATCTGCTGCGCGTCGCGCCGTGGGTCTCGATCGCGCCCGGCGTCGCGATCGGTCTCGCCGTGCTGGGTCTCAATTTGCTGGGTGATGGCTTGCGCGACGCGCTGGATGTGCGCGGCTTGGGTCGGATGGCATGACCGAAATCGCCTATCATCCCACGCACGTGCGCGCGCTGCGCGAGACGTTCAAGGCGCTCCGCACGTCGGAATTCCCGTGGACCGCCGACACGATCTATTTGAACAACGCCTCCATCGGACCAATACCCGAACGCACCCGCCGCGCCCTCGACGAATTCACCGCCAAACGCACCGCGCCACACCTTCTCCCGGATAGGGAGCTGTTCGCCGGTCTCGCCGCAGCCCGCCTTGGAATTGGGCAACTGATCAATGCCAACCCGTCGGAGATCGCGCTCGCCACCAACACCGGTTTCGGTTTGAATCTGGCCGCGCGCGCACTCCCGCTGAAGCACGGCGACATCGTCTTGCTCTCCGACAAGGAATTCCCGGCGAACGTCTATCCGTGGCTGATGCTGCGCGATCAGGGGATCACGGTCGAGATGTCCCGCTGCACGCAACAGGGATGGCCAGACGAGGAACACCTGCTCGAACGGCTGCGCGATCCGAAAGTGCGTGTGCTCGCCGTGTCATTCGTGCAATTCTCCAACGGCTATCGTGCCGATCTCCAGAAGCTCGGGGCCGCCTGCCGCGCAAACGGCACCTATCTCGTCGTGGACGGCATTCAGGGCATCGGCAACTCGGTCCTCGACGTGACCGAGACCCCGGTCGACATTCTCGCGTGCGGCGGCCAGAAGTGGCTGCTGTCGCCGTGGGGGTCCGGATTCGTCTACGTGCGCAAGGAGCTGGTCCCCACGCTCGAGCCGGCCATCACGAGCTGGATGGCGTTCGAGGGTACGGACGACTTCTCGCGGCTCACGGAGTACAACCCGACATTCCGTTCCGATGCCCGCCGCTTCGAGATGATCACCCTGCCGTATCAGGATTTCGTTGGCATGACATCGTCCCTGGGGCTGTTGCTGGAGATCGGCGTGCGCGACATCGCCGAGGTCACACGCGCGACGCACGCGCCGATCGTGAAGTGGGCGCAGGAGAACGGCGTGCGGATTACCTCGCCGACCGAGAACGGGCACCGCTCGGCGATTCTCTGCATCGCGCCGGCCAAGCCGGCCGAGGCGTATCACGGGATGAAGCGGGCGCGGGTGGTGTGCAGCCTGCGCGAAGGCTCGATTCGGCTATCGCCCCACTGCTACAACACGGTCGAGGAGATGGAGAAGGTGATCGAAGTGTTGGACGATCTGATGTAACGACGGCTATTTCATCATCAATCGTTTGAGCATCTGAATCTGTCCCGCGTGATACAGATCATGCGAGGCAATGCCATAGATCTCGGCTTTGACGGGCCAGTGCGAGTGCCAGCCGCGGCGGCCCAGCTCGGCAGGTGTGAGAGCGGCAATCGCCCTGCGCAGGAGCCCGTGCTGTTCGTCCAGCAGTTTGCGGTCGCGGTTCCACGCGGCGTCGTTCGGCCGGTCGGGGAGCGCCGGCCAGTTCGCGCCGTTGCGCGGGAACGCGATGTCGGGATCGCGCACCAGCCGGCGACGCACCATGCATTTCCAGTAGGCGGTGTGCAGCGCGAGATCCCAGATGCAGTGACGCTTGGGGCCTGGCCGCCACAGGGCTGCGCGGCCGTTGAGCCCCCGTAGCGTCCCTTTGAGCGGCGTGCCGTGCCAGGATGGCGCGGTGTAGGCTTGATCGAAGATTTCGAGCAGCAGTCGGACGCGCTCGTCCACGTCAGACGGCTCGTCTCAGCAGCGCGTAGTCCTTCTTTCCCTTCCGCAGCAAGAGATTTCGACCGCCGATCCAATCCCCGGAGGCGATGGTCCGCGCGACGTCATCGATACGCTGCTGGTTGACGTAGATCCCGCCCTGCTCGATGCTGCGGCGCGCTTCGCTCTTGGACTTGGCGAGACCGGAGCGGGCGACGAGATCGACCAGCGTCACGCTGTCGGAGTCGCCCTCGAGTTCGACCGTGGGGATCTCACCCGCCAGGACGTCGAACACCTGCGGATGGACCTCGGCCTGTTCGTCGCCGAACAGAATCGCTGACGCGGCCTGAACGCTTTGCAGAACGTCGCCACCGTGCACGCGTGTCGTCACATCGGCGGCGAGCGCGCGTTGTGCGGGTCGCTCGGCGGGATCCCGCTCCTGCTGGGCGACCAGATCGGCGATCTCGATGCGCGTCTTGAGCGTGAAGAGCTTCAGATAATTCTCCACGTCGCGGTCGTCCACGTTGATCCAGAATTGATAGAACTTGTACGGAGACGTCATCTCTGGGTCGAGATAGACCGCACCGGACTCGGTCTTGCCAAACTTCTGTCCCGAAGCGCGCGTCACGAGAGGCGCCACGAGGCCATGCGCGTCCGCGTTCTCGACCCGCCGGATCAATTCGACGCCGGCGGTGATATTGCCCCATTGATCGCTGCCCGCGACCTGGAGCGTGCACTGGCGCTCGCGAAACAGATACAGGAAATCGTAGGCCTGAAGCAGCATGTAGCTGAACTCTGTGAACGAGAGTCCGGCGTCCATGCGCGCCTTCACCGACTCCTTCTGCATCATCACGTTGACGGTGAAGTGCTTCCCGACGTCGCGTAAGAAGTCGATCAGGTGTTGCTCCACCAACCACTTCGCGTTGTCGAGCAGGAGCGCGGCGGTAGGCCCCGTGCCGAACTCGAGGAAGCGCGCCGATTGATCGCGCTGCCGCCGCACGTTCTCGCGGATCTGCTCTTTCGAGAGCAGCGGCCGTTCACTGGACTTGCCCGACGGATCGCCGATCAATCCGGTCCCGCCGCCCATGAGCACGATGGGCCGGTGCCCCGCGCGTTGCAGATTGGCGAGCAGCATCAAGGGCATGAGATTTCCGAGCTGCAGCGACGGCGCGGTGGGATCGAAGCCGCAGTACGCGGTGACCGGCCCCTTGGCGAAATGCGCCGCGAGGCCGGGGGTCGCCTGCTGGACGAACCCGCGCCACTCCAATTCTTGCAACACGTTAGACGCCATGGTCCGCGAATCGTAGGGGAGGTGGAACAGGCTGGCAAGTCGATATCCAGGTCACTAGGTTGTTACCAGATGGTCTCATCGACACCCCCTTCGCCACGCCGCCCGTTTTTCGTTCGCTGGTGGTTCCATCCGGTCCAGCGCCGCCGGGCGATCGTCGCGACCGCGCTGGCCTTGCTGTACGGCAGCGGCCTGGCCTACGGCTCGTGGACCCGTGTCTGCGCCGGAGACCGTTGTCCCAGCATCCTGCGCATCGATCAAGGACACCGCCCGCAGGTCCAGACCTCGAAGGTCTATGCCGCGGACGGCCGCCTGATCAGCGAGTACGGCGTCGAGCGCCGCACCGTGGTGAAGCTGAGCGACATCCCGCTCCACGTGCGACAAGCCTTTCTGGCGACCGAAGACAAGCGCTTTTACAGCCATCATGGCATCGACTTCATTCGGCTGCCTGGCGCCATGCTCAACGGGTTCCGCGGCTTCTCGACGATCACACAGCAGCTGGCCCGCAACGTCTTTTCGGACAAGATCAGCCGTGAGCGCTCACCTTCGCGTAAGCTCCGCGAAGCGCGCGTGGCGCTGGAGCTGGAGCGCAGCTTTCCGAAGGACACGATTCTCGAGCTGTATCTGAACCAGATCAGCCTCGGACCCAACGTGGCCGGGGTCGAGTCGGCCGCGCAGGTGTTCTTCGGAAAATCGGTGCGCGATGTGAACGTCGCGGAGGCCGCGACGCTCGCCGCCCAGCCCAAAGCGCCGGGCACGTACAACCCGCGGACGCATCCCGACAACGCCGTGCGCCGTCGCAACGTGGTGTTGAACCTGATGCGCGATCAGGGATTCCTGACTCCCGAGGACGCCGAGTACTGGAAGGCCTATCCGCTCGTGCTGACGACCCGGCGCACAAGTTACGGCGACGTCGCGCCGTACTTCGTCGAATGGCTGCGCACGTCGTTCCTCGAGCCTCGCTTCGGGCGCGATCTGTATGAAAAGGGCCTCCGGATTTATACGACGCTCGATCTCGACATGCAGGTAGCGGCCGAGCAGGCGCTGCAGTCACAGCTGGACGAGATCGAATCGGGTGTCTACTCGAACGGCAAGTTCGAGGGCAGGTCCTATCGCCAATACATCGAAGAGGGCCGCGCCACGCCTGACGATCAGGGGCCGTTCGCGCAGTATCTCCAGGGCTCGCTGCTCGCGCTCGATGCCAAGACCGGCAACATCCTCGCAATGGTGGGCGGCCGCGACTTCAGCGACTCGAAGTGGAATCGCGTCACCCAGTCTCGTCGGCCGCCCGGCTCGACGTTCAAGCCGTTCGTGTATTCGGCCGCGATCCGCGCGGGACATCCGGTCACGGAGATGCTCGACGACTCGCCGCTCAATCCGCCGGTCATCCAGCTCGACAGCTCGCTGTGGCAGCCGAAGGACTACGACGATACGACGCTGGGCCTCGTTCCGATGCGCCAGTCACTGTACCTGTCGCGCAACCTTTCGACGATCAAGCTCGGTATGTCGCTGGGTGAGCAGACCGTGATCGGCGAAGCGCGGCGCTACGGGATCACGACGCCGCTGCCGCCCTATCCGTCGATTCACATCGGCGCACGCGAGACGATCCCGATGGAGCTGATCGCGGCATACACGTCGTTCGCCAATAACGGATCGCGCGTCGAACCGATCGGGATCCAGCGCATCGAGGACCGCCAGGGCAACATCCTCTATCAGTCCACGGTCAAGCGTGAGCAGGTGCTCGATCCCGAGCACAACTGGCTGATGCTCGACATGATGCGCGATGTGATGCGCTGCCAGCCGGGCAGTGGTCCGCACCGCTGCGGCACCGCGGCCGGCGCGGTGGGTGGGCTGCGCATCCCGATGGCCGGCAAGACCGGCACGACGGACGATTACACCGACGCGTGGTTCGTCGGCTTCACGCCCGAAATCGTCACCGGCGTCTGGGTCGGTTACGACCTGCAGCGGCGCATCATGAACAACGCCGGAGGCGGCCGCATCGTCGCGCCCGCGTGGACGAAGTTCATGCGCGACGTGTACCAGCGGCGGCCCTCGCCCGGCGATTGGGCTCGCCCCGACGATCTCGTCACGCGCGAAGTCGATTGGTCGAACGGATTCCTCGCGACGCCGTTCTGCCCGCTCGAGGTGCGGCGCTGGGAGTGGTTCTATCCGGGCACCGAGCCTTCGCAGGTCTGCCAGGTGCACTCACCGTTTGGTGTTGGGGTCACACCCTAAGTCTTGCTTCGCATCCGAGCTGGCCGGGTTCATCCCGTAACGGCGCCGTCCCTCGAGGACGGCGCCGTTCTCGTCGATGCCAACGGCCGGATCGCGGCCGTCGGCCCGAATGGTCATGTCCCGGCACCCGCGGGCGTGGCGGCGCTGCACTTTCCTGACGCGGAGCTGATGCCCGGGCTCGTCAACTGCCACACGCATCTCGAGCTCACGCATCTGGGCGGCGGCGCGCAACACGACGAACCGGAGTTTCTCAACTGGATCCGGCGCATTCGCGAGCTGAAAGAGACGACCAGCGCGGAGGGGTTCTCCGATGCGGCGGTGGCCGGCATTCGCGATTGCTGGGCGCGTGGCGTCACGTGCATTGCCGAAACGGGCAGCACGGGCGCCGTGATGCGCGCCCTGCACGATCTCGGCGGGCGCGGGATCGTGTATCAGGAAGTGTTTGGACCGGACCCAGCGCAGTGTTCAGGTACCATGGCGGAGTTGGAATCGACGATTCGCGTACTTCGCCGTCTTGAGACTGCGCAACTTCGCCTGGGAGTCTCGCCGCATGCCCCCTACACCGTTTCCGCACCGCTGTATGAAGCCGTTGCGCAGCTCGCGCGGGTGGAGCAGCTGCCCATCGCCGTGCACGTCGCCGAGTCCAAGGAGGAGACGGCATTCGTGCGTGATGGTGATGGGCCGTTCGCGGCGGCTCTGCGCGCGCGCGGCATCGGTGTGGACGCCCGCCGCGCGTCGCCGATTGCCTACCTCATGCAGCGTGGCGTGATCAAGTCGGGGACGCTGTGCATTCACGGCGTGCAGGTGGACGAAGCCGACGTCGAGCTGTTGCGGGTGCTCCGCGCGTCGGTCGCCCACTGCCCGCGGTCCAACGCGGCGCACCGTCACGGCCGCCTGCCGATGGCGCTGCTGCGCAAGGCCGGCGTTCCGGTGGGTCTGGGGACCGATTCGGTCGTGAGCGTCGGCGAGCTGGATCTGTGGGCGGAGGCGGAGGCCGCCGGACTCACAGGAGACGCCGCGCTGCGGGCGCTAACAATAGAAGGCGCGCGCGCCCTCGGCTGGGACTCAGAAATCGGCTCGTTGGAAGTCGGCAAGGCCGCCGATCTCGCCGTGTTTACCCGTACCGTCCCGTACCGTCCCTTACCGTCCCCTACCGTCGTTCTTACAGTAGTCAGCGGCCGTATCGTGCACCGGGCCGGATCTCCGGAAGCGCACTAGATTTTCCCGCCATGAAAACGCAGCGTCACGCGGCCATCCTGCGAATCGTCCGAGGAGAGACCGTAGGCAGCCAGGAGCAACTGCGCGAGCGTCTCAAAACTGAAGGGTACAACGTGACGCAGGCGACGTTGTCGCGGGACATACGCGAGCTCGGACTCGCGAAGGTCGCCGCGCCGGACGGTGGCTCGCACTACGCGGCCGGTCCGGATGGCGCCACCGGCGGGGGCGTCCGGCAGCATCTCGAGCAGCTGCTTCCCTCCATGCTCGTTTCGGCCGAAGGCGTCGGCCCGCTGCTCGTCTTGAAGACGACGACGGGCGGCGCGCAGGCGCTGGGGCTGGCGCTCGACGGCGCCGGCTGGAGCGAGCTCATCGGCACCATCGCTGGTGACGATGCCATTCTGGTCATCACTCGCAGCGAGCGAGGTCGCCGCGCCGTCCAGGCGCGGCTGAAAGAGCTCGCAGGACTCCCCGCATGAACACTCGCATGATTCTCGCCGCTCTCATGGTCCTCGCCATCGGCTGTAAAGCGCAATCGCAAACGGTCCAGCCTCCACCATCCACCGCTCAGAATTCCTTGACGGACGCGGAGAAGGCCGCGGGATGGCGGTTGCTCTTCGATGGAACGACGACTGCCGGCTGGCGCAACTACGGCAAGCCGACCATCTCCGACGGTTGGAAAGTGCAGGACGGATCACTCACGCGCGTCGGAGCCGGCGGCGACATCATCACCACCGACGAGTTCAAGAATTTCGAGCTCACCATCGACTGGAAGATCGAGCCCGCCGGCAACAGCGGGATCTTCTGGCGGGCGAGCGAAGACAGCGACGCGATCTATTGGAATGCGCCGGAAATGCAGGTCCTCGATGACGCGAAGCACCCAGACGGGCAGTCACCGCTGACGTCGGCGGGGGCGGCCTACGATCTCTATCCGGCGCCGACCGGCCACGTGCACCCCGGCGGCGAATGGAACTCGGCGCGGCTCGTCGTGAACGGCAATCACGTGGAACAGTGGCTCAACGGTTTCAAGATGGTCGAGTTCGAGCTGGGCAGTCGCGATTGGGACTCGAAAATCGCGGCGAGCAAGTTCAAACCACACCTCCGCTTTGGGAAAAACGCGCAGGGCCATATCGGGCTGCAGGATCACGGCAACGTCGTCGCCTACCGCAACATCAAGATTCGAGCGTTGCCATGAGCCGCAAGCGGAAATCCATTTCGCGCCGCCGCTTCGTCGGCGACGTGGCCGGTGGAATCGTGTTCACGATCGTCCCGGCGCACGTGCTCGGGGGGGGGGGCCGCGGCCGCCTCGCGCCGAGTGACAAGCTCAACGTCGCGTGCATCGGCGTCGGCGGGATGGGGGCGAGCGACGTGCGCGGGGTGGGGAAGACCGAGAACATCTACGCCTTATGCGACGTGGACGACCGGCAGGCGGCTGGCTCGTTCTCGGCGTTTCCGCTGGCCAAGCGCTTCAAGGATTTCCGCGTGCTGCTCGATAAGGAAGGCAAGAACATCGACGCCGTCACGGTCTCGACGCCCGATCACACCCACACGGTCGCCGGCATGATGGCGATGAAGCTCGGCAAGCACACGCGCATTCAGAAGCCGCTGGCTCGTACGCTGTGGGAGGTGAAGCAGCTCGAGGACGCAGCTCGGAAGTACAAGGTTCAGACGCAAATGGGGAATCAGGGCCACGCCGAAGAAGGCACGCGCCTGATCCGCGAGTGGGTCGAGGCCGGCCTGATCGGCACGGTGCGCGAGGTCCAGCTGTGGACCAACCGCCCGATCTGGCCGCAGGCGATCGAGCGGCCGCTCGAGAAGTACGACACGCCCTCCTGGATCGACTGGGACCTGTGGCTCGGCCCCGCGCCGGACCGGCCGTATCATCCCGCGTACGCGCCGTTCAAGTGGCGCGGCTGGTGGGATTATGGCACCGGCGCCCTCGGCGATATCGCGTGCCACTCGATGGACGCGTCGTTCTGGACATTGAATCTCGGTTATCCGACCCGCATCGAAGCGGAGTCCACGAAGCTGTACAGCGAAACGGCGCCCGCCTGCTCGCGCATCACCTACGCATTCCCGGCCACGGGCAATCGCCCCGAAGTGAGGGTCGTCTGGCGCGACGGCAGCCTCTATCCGCCGCGGCCAAAAGAAATCGCCGATCCAGCTGCCTGGCCGTTCGATACCAGCGGACAGCTATGGATCGGCGATTCCGGCAAGCTGGTGGCGGGGATCTACGGTGAGAATCCGCGGCTGCTCGATGCAGCCAAGCAGGCCGAGGTCACGGCGCATCCGGTCGCGCAGAAGTATCCGCGCACGGAGGGCGTCTACGCCGAATGGATCGCGGCCTGCAAGGGCGGGACGCCGGCGGGCTCGAATATCCCCGAGCACTCTGGGCCGCTCACGGAGATGGTGTTGCTGGGCAACCTGGCCGTCCGCACCGCCCAGGCGATCGACGTGAATCCGCAGACGGGTGCGGTGCTCACGCCGGGGGTCCCGGAGGAGTACGTCAAACCCAGATACAGGCAGGGATGGGGCTGGTGAAACGGTGTAGGGGCGCAGCATGCTGCGCCCCTACCCAATGCCCATCTTGCGTACCATCCCACCCCGCATGTATTTTTATTCACCCATATGCATAAACAACACAACGGCCGTCCCGGCACCGGTCCCCTCGTCGTGCTCGCCTATTCGGGCGGGCTCGATACCTCTGCCATCGTCCCCTGGCTGCGCGAGCAGTACGGCGCGCGCGTCGTCTGCTACGCCGCCGATGTGGGGCAGGGGCTCGGCGAGCTCGACGGCCTGATCGCCAAGGCCAAACGCTCCGGTGCCGAAGACTGCATCATCGAAGACCTGCGCGAAGAGTTCGTGCGGGACTTCGTTTTCCCCACGCTGCGCGCCGGCGCCGTCTACGCGCGGACCTATCTGCTCGGCACGTCGATGGCGCGCCCGATCACGGCGGCGCATCAGGTCGCCGTGGCGCAGCGGCTCGGCGCGGACGCCGTCGCGCACGGCTGCACCGGCAAAGGCAACGATCAGGTGCGCTTCGAGCTGACGTACGCCGCGCTCGCGCCGGAGCTGCAGATCATCGCGCCGTGGCGCGAATGGAAATTCCAGAGCCGCGAAGACCTCATTGCCTACGTGCACGCGAAGGGCGTTCCGGTGCAGGCGACCGCCGAGAAGCCGTATTCCACCGACCGCAACCTGTGGCATTGCTCGCACGAGGGCGGCATCCTCGAGGATCCGTCACAGGAAGCGCCCGAGCACATCTTCGTCATGACGAAGAATCCGCTCGAGGCGCCGGATGCGCCTGTGGTCGTGTCGATCGGTTTTGAGGAAGGCAATCCCGTCAGTCTTGATGCTGTGCCCTTCGGTCCAGTCGAGCTCCTCGAACAACTCAACGAAATCGCGGGCGAGCACGGCGTCGGCCGCGCCGATATCGTCGAGGACCGCCTGGTCGGGATGAAGTCGCGTGGCGTGTATGAGACACCGGGTGGCACTCTGCTCTACGCCGCGCATCGCGAGCTCGAGCAGATGGTACTGGATCGCCGCACGCTGCGGATGAAGGACGAGCTGGCGCTCCGCTACGCGGACCTCGTGTACGACGGCCGCTGGTGGACGCCCGAGCGCGAAGCGCTCGACGCCCTCGTCACGGCGACCCAGAAGAACGTCACCGGCACCGTGAAGTTGAAGCTGTTCAAGGGCAATGTCATCGTCGCCGGCCGCGAGAGCCCCTACGCGCTCTACCAGCCGTCGTATGCGACGTTCGGCAAGGACAACGTGTACAACCAGAAGGACGCCGAGGGCTTCATCCGGCTGTATGGACTCGCCAGCAGAATCGCCGCGGGTCTCCAGGCGGAACGGACGGATGTCCCAGCAAGCTGATACGCATCACATGTGGGGCGGGCGCTTCGCTCTCGGTCCGAGCGAAGCGCTCGATGCTTTAAACCGCAGTCTCCCCGTCGATCACCGGCTGTGGCCCCAGGACGTCTTCGCCAGTAAAGCGTGGGTGCACGCCCTCGGCCGGGCGCGCGTCCTCTCGCCCGCCGAAGAAACCCAGCTGCTCGAAGGATTGGATCGCGTCGCCGACAAACTCGCGGACGGGGCGGCGGTCGGGGCGCCCGACGAAGACGTGCACACGCTCGTCGAGCGGCTCCTCTACGTCGAGGTCGGCACGGTGGCAGGCAAGCTGCACACCGGCCGCTCGCGCAATGATCAGGTCGCGACCGACCTGCGGCTGTGGACGCTGGGCGCGATCGACGAGCTCGACGCGGCCGTCGCCGAGCTCGGCAGAACGCTCACTGCCAAAGCGAAGGATGGCCTCGACGCAATTCTGCCCGGCTATACGCACGGGCAACGCGCACAGCCGGTGCGCTGGGCCTATGTGCTGCTCGCGCACGCGTGGCCGCTGGTGCGCGACCGCCAGCGGCTCGCCGATGCGCGCCGTCGAACCTCGGAGATGCCCCTCGGTTCGGGCGCGCTCGCGGGCTCTGGATTTCCGGTGGACCGCGTCTTACTGAAAGAAGCGCTCGGCTTCCGCGCGATTTCCGCCAACGCGCTCGACGCGACCGGCGATCGTGACTTCGTGGCCGACGTGCTGTTCGCGCTCGCGCTGATCGGTACGCATCTGTCGCGCCTCGGCTCGGAGCTGATCACGTACGCGAGCGGCGAGTACGGCTTTGTCACGCTTTCGGACGCCTTCAGCACCGGGTCCAGCCTCATGCCGCAAAAGCGGAACCCCGACGTGTTCGAGCTGGCGCGCGGCAAGGCGGGACGATTGCTCGGCGACCTCGTGGCGCTGCTCACGACATTGAAGGGCATCCCGGCGGGCTATCAGAAAGACTTGCAGGAAGACAAGGCGCTGCTGTTCGACGCGTGCGACACGTTGGCGACGGTCCTGCCGGCGGTTACCGGGGCGATCGATACGCTCACGGTGAATGCCGAGCGCATGGCTGCTGCGCTCGATCCCGCGATGCGGGCCACAGATCTTGCAGATCTGCTCGTCGAGGCGGGCGTCCCATTCCGCGAAAGTCACGGATTGATCGGCAGATTGGTGCGTGCGGCTGAGCAGGCCGGCGTGACGCTCGACAAGGTGCCTGCCAAAGTGGCGACCGAGATCCATCCGGCGCTGGGACCGGCACTGGCGCAGCTGGGCAGCTGGGAGCAAAGCGTGGAAAGCCGTGCCACACCTGGAGGTGCCTCGCGTGCCTCAGTTGAGTCGCAATTAGACGAGTTACGACGCGCGTTTCAGCCAGCAGCGAGCTCGTAAATCCCTCACTTGCTGTCAGTTGCTGGTCGGTATTAGCATATCGCATGCGTTGCCTAGCCCTCAATGCCTCGTTCGAGCCGCTGACCATGGTGCCGGTGCGCCGGGCGTTGCGGCTGGTTATTGACGGCAAGGCTGAGGTCGTCGAAGCCGAAGGCACACCAGTCCATAGCGAACGACTCGCGGTCCCACGTCCCGCGGTCATCCGACTCGTTCGCTTTGTCCACGTCCCTCGCCGCTTCCGCCGCCAAGTCACCAACACGTTCCTGTTTGCGCGCGACAACTACCGCTGCCAGTTCTGCGGCCGCTCGCAGCAGGAGCTGCGGCAGCGCGAGTGCCTGACGCGCGATCATCTCGTGCCCCTCTCGCGGGGCGGCACGAATGCCTGGACGAACGTCCTGACCGCCTGCTCGAGCTGCAACACCCGCAAGGGCAACCTGCTGCCCGAGGAAGTGGGCATGCATCCGCTGCGCGCGCCTCACGAGCCGCACTTCGTGCACCTCTCGTGGGCCGTGCGCCGCCTGACGCGGACGCAGGCGAAGTACATCCGGCTCTTCTACGGAGCCGATATGCTGGCGACTCTCGAGGCTCTCTAGTGGCGAAGACGCCCTGGGTGGTGGCAGGCGTGGGCGGAGCCGCGCTCGTGGGATTCGTCTTCCTGACGAAGCCGGCCTCCGGCTCGATTCATCCGACGCCCCGGCCCGGCATCACCGCCGCGAAGATCCTCCCCGACTTTGCGATTCCGAAGAATCGCGGCGCGATGGAAGCGTACGCGGCGGCGCGGCGGGCCGCTCCGACGCTCGATGGCGTGTATTGCCACTGCGACTGCTCGAAGCACGCGGGGCACCGCTCGTTGCTCACGTGTTTCGAGTCCGATCACGGCGCGTACTGCGACATCTGCATGGGTGAAGCGACGCTGGCGAGTGGGATGGCGGCGCGCGGTCAGTCACTGATGGACATTCGCGCCGCTATTGACCGCCAGTTCGGAACGTAGGACTCCGCGCCTCGAGCCGCAGACGCGGCAATCCTGCCAGTCGTACCAACACCCGCTGCGCTCCGCGCGCGAGCGCTTCACCAAAATTTCCTTCACCGGACACCGCGGGACCGACGTCCCCCGACAACCAGCGCGACAACTCTTGTAGATCGGTGTCGTTGAGCGTCGTGACTTCGAGCCGCGCGACGAAGTAGTAGCGCCCGCTTGACGTGCTGGTGGGGCGGAGCGTCACGGTGTACGGAATGTCGAGCGCCGCGGACAGCTCGTCCGGCGTCGCGAACCGGCTGACGGCGCCGCCCTGGCGGATGAGGACGAAGTCGTCGGCGAGCGGATCGTTGCGCGCGACGGCATCCCAGCTGACTTCGCGCACGAACTGATCGAACCAGCCGCCGCGCACGCGCCACAGCTCGAGCCGGTAGTGCAGCCGCAACGGGAACCCCGAGCGCATCAGCCCGACGAACTTGCCATCGGCCAAAAGGCCCGTGCTCCGCACGCGCGGGATGTTGGTCTGCAGCGTGACGGTCAGGGTGGGCGACTGGGCGGCGCCCACCTGCGGCGTGAGGGGGGAGGCCAGGGCCATGGCCGCCCACAAAAGCACGCGCACGCTAGAACCGGTGATCGAGCCGGACCGTCAGGCGCAGTCGTTCGCCGGAAGTGACCGCCTTGGATGTGTAGACGCCGAGTCCACCCCAATCGACGCCGAGTCCCACATCCACGAGCCAGTTGTCGAAAGGCGGGATCCGCCCCGCCGGCAGGCGGTTTGGTCCGTTGCCGACGAGCCACGCCTGGCCCGCGTCCGCGAAGACCACGACGTCGAGTCCTTCGAGCCAGAAAAACCGGGGGCTTCCACTCCCTTCCTCGCGATCCGGCTTCTCGTCCTTCCACGGGTTGTAGCTCCAGTTCAGCTTCACGTGTCCGCGGTACTCGGTCTGGAACGCAATCACGCGATCGCACGCGGCGACGCGCGCGTCGGTGAACACCGGATCGGTGAAGGCGTTGTTGCACGAGCTCGTGCGGAACGGATGGCCAGGCATCGGATCGGGGCCGCCGAGCGAGAGCCGCCGCTGCAGCGGCAGCGGGTCCCCGCCCACCCAGCCGCCGCCGACCAGCCGGACGTTGATGCGACCCGACGGACTGATGCGGGCGTAGTGCCGAATGTCGAAAAACACGCGGTCGAAATGGTAGGCACCGCTCGGAATCGAGTCGCGCACGCTCGCCGGCACGCCGGTGTGAGGCACGACGTCGGTGCTCCGGGAATCCTCGAGCGTCGCCCGCACCAGCCAGCCCGAGGTCGGTTCCTCCGGATCGTTGCGCGCGTCCAGCACGGTGCCCACGGCGATCGTCGTGAAATGGCCTTCATCGATGGGCGGGTTGGGACGCCAGATCTCGGAGTTCCGGAACAGGGTCCACGGATCCTGGTTGGCGACGCCTGTCTGCCACTCGCGGCGCAGCTCGAGCGACAGGGCGATCTGCTTCTCCGGCTGCACGAAGGCGCGCGCCGCCCATCCCTTATTGAGGAAGTAGTCGCGGTAGTCGCGCCCGAACAGAAACGCCCCCCACCCGATCTCGGCGTTGTGCAGGCCCCAATCCTCCACCGGCGACACCACGTCGAATGCGCGGAGACCCACACCGACGGGCCGTATGTCACCCGACCGCAGCTCGCCGCGGAACATGTAGCCGAGATCGCTGCGCTTGTCCGAGAGGTCGCCGGCCGACCGAAACACGCCGAGCGCGTCCAGGCGCATTCGGAAGTTCTGCTGCAGCTTCCAATCGAACAGCGGGCCGAACACGATCGGCAGTCCTTCGATGCGGTTGAACGTCCCACCCGTCGCGATCGTCAGCGACGAGCGCGAATCCGCGTCGCCCCACGAGACGTGCGCACCAGGGTTGAAGAGCCGGCGCCGCAGATTGGGCGCGTAGACCAGCTCGTCGCCTTCGTGGCGGAGGCGATAAAGCAGGGGCTCACGGTATTGACGGACCTCGCCGCCGATGCGTGCCTTGGCCGTATCGTCCACTGTTCCGCCGACGACGATCACATTGCCGGTCACCTCGGCACCCGTGACGAACAGCAGGTCGCCGTTGATCACGACGAGCGCGCCCTGCACGCGCCCCGCGATCACCACAGGCCCGTTGCGGACCGCCACGTTGCCGCGCCATTCGTTGCCGCGCGGCAGCCGCGTGCGGCCGACGAGCCGCGTGGTCGCCGGGTCATTATAGAAACGGATGACTTCCTCGGACACGACTCGCGGCAGCGCCCGCGCTTCGAGCGTCGCGCTCGAGCTGTCCGGATGGATCACGATCGTCGTGTCCTGCACGGTTGCCAGTGCCAACAGCAGAGTGATCATAGGTCGGCTTTCGGTGGAGGCTCGATCCCGAGACGGCGCATGCGGCGGTACAGATTCGCCCGGTCGGTTTGCAGCCTGCGGGCGGCTTCGGCGACGTTGCCGCGCGACGCGGACAGTGCTTTTGCGATCAGCTCGCGTTCGTACTGGTCGAGCGTTTCGGTGAGCGCGATGTCGCGCCACGTCTCATCGCCCGCCGGCGCGGCCGTCACAACTCCGTTGTTCGGAAGCACACGCGCGACGTCCGCCGCAGTGATGAGGTCCGAAGTGGCGAGGATGGCCAGCCGCTCCACGATGTTCGCGAGCTCGCGAACGTTTCCAGGCCATCCATAGGCCGCGAGCAACGGCACGGCACCTGCGTCGAACGTTATGGGGCGGCGCAGGCGGGCGGCACAGCGCACGGCGAAGTGGCGCACCAGCGGCGGGATGTCTTCCGCACGGTGGCGCAGCGGGAGGATGTGAATCGGCAGCACGTTCAGCCGGAACCACAGGTCCTCGCGGAACTGTCCCTGCCGGACCGCCTGCGGGAGATCCTTGTTTGTCGCCGCGATGACGCGGACGTTGACGGCGAACGGCCGCTCGCCGCCCACCCGTTCGACGATCCCGCTTTCCAGGACGCGCAGCAGCTTGGCCTGCGCCTCCGGGCCGAGATCGCCGACCTCGTCGAGGAACAGGGTGCCGCTATCGGCCAGCTCGAAGCGGCCCTGGCGGCGCTCCGTCGCGCCGGTAAACGCGCCGCGCTCGTGGCCGAACATTTCCGATTCGACGAGGTCGCGCGGCAGCGCGGCGCTGTTGACGGTGACGAAGGGCTTGCTCCCGCGTGCGCTCAGGCGGTGGATCGCCGACGCGACGAGCTCTTTGCCCGTGCCCGACTCGCCGGTGATCAGGACGCGCGACTCCGTCGGCGCGACGCGGGCGATCAGTGCGCGGAGCTCGTCCATGGCGGTGCTGGTGCCCACCAGCGGATCAGCGTGGCCGAGCTGTTCGTGCAAGCGCGTGTTCTCGGCGAGGGTGCGTCCCAGCTCGACGGCGCTGCGCAGCGCGACGAGCACGCCTTCCGGCGTCAGCGGCTTCTCGAGGAATTGAAAGGCGCCGAGCTTCGTCGCGCGGACGGCGTCGGCGAGATTCGCCTTACCGCTCATCATGACGACGGGGATGTGCGGAGCACGCTTGCGAATCTGCTCGAGCGTCGCGAGACCGTCCGGGCCGGGCGGCATCATCAGATCGAGCAGCACCACATCGGGCGCGTCTTCCGTGAGGCGCACCAAGGCGGCGTTGCCATCGGCCGCTTCGACGGTGTCGTAACCGTCCGATTGGAGCAACGCACTCACCATGCGCCGGATGTTGGACTCGTCGTCCACGAGCAGAACGCGGGGGCTCATGAGATGGGGATGAAGGAGGGTGGAGGAGGGAAAACGATCGCGAACGTCGCTCCACCACCGGGAGTCTCGCTTACACTGATCGTCCCGCGGTGAGCCTCGAGCGTGACGCGCACGAGCGCGAGGCCAAGGCCGGTGCCGTCGTCCTTCGTGGTGAAGTAGGGTTCGAACACGCGCTGGCGCAGGTCGTCGCGGATGCCGGGACCGTGGTCGGCAATCGTGACGGCGAGCCCGGCGCCGTCGCCCGTGACGGTGACGTCGATGGCACCGCTCCCGTTCATCGCCTCGGCGGCATTGCGGTAGAGGTTCGCGAAGGCGCGACGCAGCGGCTCGTAGTGGCCAAACATCGAGCGAGGTCCGCCATTCGCGTCCACGGTGACCCGCACGCCATCGGGGACGCCCGTGCGCCCCAGCTCCTCGAGCAGCTCGACGAGATCGACTTCGCTTTGTGGCCCTTCCGCCAGCCGCCCAAATTCTGCGAACTCTTTCGCCAGTCTTTCGAGGCGATCCGTCTCGGCAGACATTACCTGAAGGGCGATGTCCTTCCGTCCTTCCGTCATTCCATCGGTCCGTCGTAGTTGATCCAGCGCAATGCGCATCGACGTCAGCGGATTCTTGATCTCGTGCGCCACGCGACGCGCCACTTCGCGGAACGCACGCAACCGTTCGGCCTCCAGCTCGCGGTCCCGGGCGGCGGCAAGCGCGCCGGCCAGCTCGCGCAGTGCCTGCCGCAACGCTTCGAACTCCGGAGCACCGCGTGTCGGCGTGCCGAGCGGCAGGGGCTCGTGGCGGCGGATCAGCTGCGTCCAGCCCACCAGCTCGTCGATCGGACGTGAGAGCTGGCGCGACAGGTGGCCCGCGAGGTTGACGGCCGCGTAGAGCACCCCGGCGCCGAGCAGCAGAATGACTACGGCGAAACCGGCCGTGTAATAGCGCAGGAACGTTTCGGCGCGCCGCGCGAGGCTGACGGAGGCCGAAACTTCGTCGAGATGCTGCCGCAACAGCGCGCGCTCGCGCACCGTGAGGTGCAGCGTATCCACTCCCTCGAGCAGCGAGCGGGCGGTTGCGGCGACGCGCTCGGTGGACGCGCGGGCGCCGGCGGCGGGCAGCAGCCGCCGGATCGAGAGCACCCAGCCGGCCACCGCCAGCACCGTCGGCACCACGGTCATGACGACGAGGATGACGAAGATTCGCCGTCTGAAAGGAAGCGCCATATTTGCGGCCAATTTAGGGATTTGCTCGGCCTGTGACAATTCGACACGGAGGGATGGAGGGTCCATGAAGGCACATACGCACTATCTCTGGTTCAACACGAAGCAGCGTCAGGAGATCATCGACATTACCGACGAGGTTGTGAAGGAGGTGGAGGTCAGCGAGGTGCGTGAAGGTTTCGTCCTGGTGAGCGCTATGCACATCTCCGCTTCCGTCTTCGTGAATGATCATGAGTCCGGATTGTGGGGGGACATCTTGAAGTGGCTGGAGGGGACGATTGCACCGTGGGATCCCCCCCGCTATCGCCACAACGAGACGGGAGAAGACAACGCCGCCGCGCACCTTCGCAGTTTAACGATCGGTCACGAGGTGATCGTGCCGATCACGGCGGCGAAGCTGGATTTCGGGCCGTGGCAGCGCGTGTTTTATGGCGAGTGGGACGGACAACGGAAAAAGCGGGTAATTATCAAAGTTTTGGGAGAGTGAGAGCGCGCCATGACCGCGGTACCAATTGGGTAGGGGCGCAGCATGCTGCGCCCCTACTTTTCATGGCGGTGTAGCTTCTTCGCAATGCTCACCCCACACTCGGTGGTGCTCGAAGGTCACGGCATTCGACTCGAGCCCCTGACCGAAGATCACGGCGAAGCGCTGGCCGCCGCCGCGGGCGACGGCCGGTTGTGGGAGTTTTGGTTCATCGCGGTCCCCCCACCCGAGGGCATGCAGGCGTATGTGTCCGACGCGCTGAAGGGCCAGCGCGATGGGCACATGCTGCCCTGGGTCGTCCGCGACGTGCCGAGCGGGGCGATCGTCGGGTCGACGCGCTATCACGACATCTTCCCGGCGATCGACCGCGTGGAAATCGGCCACACCTGGTACGGGAAGAGTCGGCAGCGGACGCACGTCAACACGACCTGCAAGCTGCTGTTACTCGGCCACGCGTTCGACACGCTCGGTTGCAAAGTCGTCGGCCTGCGGACGGACAATTTCAATTTTCGCTCGCAGCGCGCCATCGAGGCGCTTGGCGCCAAGAAGGACGGCATGATTCGCCATTACGGCATCCGGCGCGACGGCAGCGCGCGCGACGTCGTGATGTACAGCATCCTCGCGAGTGAATGGCCGGACGTGCGGCGGCATCTCGAGCTGCGGTTAAATCGAAACACGTGACCGAACCGACAACCGACGCTGCCCCTATGGTGCGCCGCTTCGGCCTGCTGCAGGCGACGGCGCTCAACATGACGAACATGATCGGGATCGGCCCGTTCATCACGATCCCGCTGCTCATGTCCGCGCTCGGCGGCCCACAGGCGATGCTCGGCTGGGTCGTCGCGTTGATTACCGTCTTGTGCGACAGCACCGTCTGGAGCGAGCTCGGCGCCGCGATGCCGGGCTCGGGCGGCTCGTTCGGCTACCTGCGCCACGGCTACGGCGCGGAGAAGGTCGGCCGCCTGATGGGCTTTCTCTTTGTATGGCAGTTCGTGCTCAGTGGGCCCCTCGAGATCGCGTCCGGATACATCGGGTTCTCGCACTATCTGGGATACATCTGGAAAGGGATCACGCCCGGGCAGACGATGCTCGTGATTACGATCATCGGCCTCGTTAACCTCGCGCTGCTCTACCGGCGGATCAAATCGATCGCGGCGATCACGGTCGCGCTCTGGATCGGCACGATCGTGACCGTCGTCGTCGTGATCGCAACGGGGGCGATGCACTTCGACGCCAAGGTCGCCTTCGACTTTCCCCCCGGCGCCTTCAACTTCTCGCTCGGCTTCCTGCTCGGCCTCGGCGCTGCGTCCCGCGTGGGCGCCTACGATTACCTCGGCTACTACGACGTCTGCTACATCGGCGACGAAGTGGAGAATCCGGGCCGAGTGATCCCGCGGTCGATTCTCATCAGCACGATCGCGGTGGCGCTGATCTACATCGCGATCAACTTCTCGATCATCGGCGTCGTTCCGTGGCGCGAGTTCGTCCCCGTCGAGTCGCACCCCCAGGCGGACTTCGTGGTCTCGATTTTCATGGAGCGGATCTACGGTTCCGGCGTCGCCACGATCCTCACGGCGATGATCCTGTGGACGGCGTTCGGATCGGTCTTCGCGCTGCTGCTGGGATACTCACGCGTGCCCTACGCGGCGGCGCGAGACGGCTATTTCTTCAAGGTGTTTGCGCGGTTGCATCCGTCCAAGGGCTTCCCGTACGTGTCGCTGCTCGTGCTCGGCGTGCTCTCGATCGTCGCGGGGTTCGTATCGCTCGGCATGGTGATCGACGCGCTGCTCACGACGCGGATTCTCGTGCAGTTCATCGGGCAGATCGGAGCGGTGACGCTGCTGCGGCGACGGGCGCCCGATATGCCGCGGCCCTATCGGATGTGGCTCTATCCGCTCCCCAGCCTGGTTGCGCTCCTCGGATGGATCTTCATCTTTGCCACGACACCGCCGCTCGTGATTGCGTTCGGGCTCGGCGCGTTGCTGCTGGGCGTGCTGTGCTTTGGAGTATGGTCGTGGAAGGCTCGGACGTGGCCGTTCGCCGAGTCCGTGGGGATAGACGGCAGAACGAGGCAGCAATGAGAGCTACGGTGGTAGCAACGCTCGCGGGCGGAGCCCTCGCACTCAGCGCCCTCGCTGACTGCGCCACGCCGCCGCGCGTCTTTGGACTGCGCCACGACCCCACCTTCACATACCAGAGCCTCGATAGCGGGAGGATCGCGATCGGTGGAGTCACGTCCATCGCCGGCGACGCAGCACACTCCCCGAGCATGCGAGTCCGGTCCGAAAGCCTGCTGATCAATTCACTCCGAGAGACCCATCCTCGCCTCCAGGTGGCGTCGGCCGGTGCGGTGGCCGCTGAATTGGGGGATGAAGCGCACGGCGAGTTGCTCGAGCGCTATCAGAAGGCTGGAGAGCTCGACTCGGTGTCGCTCCAAAAGATGAGCGCTCGGCTTCCGAAACTGCGGTATGTCGTGTTCGCGCGGATCGACGGCGATGTTACGGACAGCGCCGAAACGGTGACTACGGATTCAACCGGAAAAGAGCAAACCGAGCTGTCGAGGTGGCGCACCATGAGCGTGGCCTTCCACGTGTACGACATGTCCCTCAGGCGCTCGGTCTGGAGCGGCCAGTTTACCGAGAGGAAGAAGTCCTCCCATACGTATGACGAACCTCGTGGGCTTGTCGCGGCGGTGGTCGGCGCCGTTCTGGACCCGCACAGGTACCCGGCTCCCCCGGCGCAACACAAAGTCCTGCGCCCCATATTCGATGCATTCGCGGGGAGTCTTCCCCAATCGTCGAAGCGGCGAATGTGAGGCTGTAGCCCGGAGATCGGAGAAGATCGTGTCGAACGAGATCAATCGGCGAGAATTCATCGCGGCAACGACCATGCTGGCCGCAGCTTCGCAACTCCCCATCGGTGCGACAACGAACCAGGCACCGGCGAAGGGAACGGTCGTCCTGTTTCAAGGCGACTCGATCACCGACTCGGGCCGCAATCGCGATTCCGCGGATCCGAACGCTGCGGGCGCGCTCGGCAACGGTTACCCGTTGCTGGTCGCCGCCGCCGTATTGGCCGCGCGCCCCGACGGCGGGCTGCGGTTCTACAATCGCGGCATCAGCGGCAACAAGGTGCCCGACCTGCAGCAACGGTGGACGACCGACACAGTCGATCTGCACCCGGACGTGCTCAGCGTTCTGATCGGCGTGAACGACTTCTGGCACAAGCTGGACCACGGCTACAACGGCACGGTGCAGGACTACGAGCAGCAGTACGCGGCGTTGCTCGACGAGACGCGCCGCGCCTTGCCGCGCGTGCATCTGATCGTGCTCGAGCCGTTCGTGCTGCGGACCGGTGCGGTGGACGCGCGCTGGTTCCCCGAATTCGACCAGCGCCGCGCGGCCGCGGCTCGCGTGGCGACGCACGCGCGCGCGACGTTCGTGCCGCTGCAATCGATCTTCGATCTCCGCGTCCGCACGACGCCGCCCGCTTACTGGGCGGCCGACGGCGTCCACCCCACGCCGGCCGGGCACGGGGTCATCGCGGCCGAGTGGCGTCGTGCGGCGCGTCTTTAAGCGGAAGCTCACTCTCGCGCTGGCTGGGGCGGCACTCGCCTGCGCAGTGGCCCCTCCTCCGCCCCCGCCGATCACGTGGACGCTCGTGTGGAGTGACGAGTTCTCCGGCGCGGCCGGCGTGGCAATCGACACGACCAAGTGGCGCTACGATACAGGCGATGGGTGCCCGGGCAACTGCGGGTGGGGCAACAACGAGAAGGAGTATTACACCTCGGATGCCGCCAACATCGCGCAGAACGGGCTGGGCCAGCTCGCCATCACCGCCCGCGTTGCGATGGACAGCCTCAGCTGTTACTACGGGAAGTGTCGCTACACGTCCGGCAAGATCACCACACGCGACAAGATGTTCGCCGATCAAGGTCGCATCGAAGCGCGCATCAAACTCGCGTCGGGGCAGGGGCTCTGGCCCGCCTTCTGGATGCTCGGCAAAAACATCGGCACCGTCGGCTGGCCGACTTGCGGCGAGCTCGACATCATGGAAAATCACGGCAGCGATGTGACGTCCATGAGCTCCGCGGTGCACGGGCCGGGATATTCGGGCAATACGCCGTTGGTGCACGGCAATCACTTCGCGTCGGGAGGGGTCACCGACTTCCATGTGTATGCCGTCGAATGGGACTCGGTGAGTATCCGCTTCTTTGTCGATGACGTCCGGCACTATCTCGTGCCGCGGGGCTCGGTGCAGCAGTACGGAAATTGGGTTTTCGATCAGCAGTTCTTCGTGATTCTGAATCTGGCCGTCGGCGGCAACTTCGATCACGACCCGCAATCGGACGCCATTTTCCCGGCGACGATGCTGGTGGAGTACGTGCGCGTCTATAAGGCCGCACCCGCGAAATAAGCGGGATTATGACGTTTGGCGCGGTGCCTCTTGTTCACGCACGGAACACCGGCCACGTTCCAGCACCTAGGTCGTTGGAGAGACGATGCGGGTGCTCCATTCCAGCCGCTCCCTTGCCGTACTGGGTCTTGCGGCGCTCATCGGGTGCGGGAGCCACGAGCCCAACGGGCCCGATCCCAACGCGCTCAGCCTGACAAACACAGTTGTAACCGTCAGTCGTGCGCTCCTGTTTGCGGGCGACACGATCACCGTGACGCTCCAGGCGCGCAACGGCGCCGGGCAGCCGTTCACGGACGCAGGGTTGACGGTCACGTTCTCCACGGAAGGCGGAACGAGCGTGGGAACGTTCCTGCCGGTCGTCGACCATCACACCGGCACCTTCACGGCGCCGTTCGTCGCCTCCTCGATGGGGACAGCGGTCACCGTTACGGCGCAGATCGATGGCGCTGCGGTGACTTCGACGGCGCCGACGCTGCGGGTGGTGGGATTCACGCGCGTCTCTGTATCAGGTGCCACCATGACCGGCGCCCAGACGACCACGGGCGGTCACAGCTGTGGGATCATCACCACAGGGGACATGTATTGCTGGGGCCTTACAGCCTTCGGCATCCGGGGGAACGGCACGGTCGGAGACATGGCGCCTGCACCCGATCCGACACTGGTCAGCGGCAGCCATCAATGGATCGAGGTCTCCTCTGGCATGTACTTCCTGTGCGCCGTCGCCGTCGATAACACGGCGTACTGTTGGGGGGACGCGGACGTCGGCCAGCTCGGCAACGGCGTCTCCGGCGGAGGCTCCCTCTCCGACGTGCGGATCCCGGCTCCGGTATCAGGCGCCGCCAAATTCCGCGGTGTCACGGCCGGGTTCGCGTTAAGCACGTGCGGCACCACGGTCAGCGGAGCGGCCATGTGCTGGGGATCTGGGGCCTGGGGGAGGGTGGGAAACGGTGGCGACACGCTCGTCGCCGTGCCCACTGGCGTCAGTGGCGGCTTGACGTTCGATGCACTCAGTACCGGGGACGGTGGAACCTGCGGAATCGCGGCGACACATGCCTATTGCTGGGGCTACAACACCCTGCTCGGAGATTCCGGAGCGGTGCACGATAGCTGCAATGGTGGGACCGCGTGCGCCAAAACACCCGTGCTGGTATCCGGTGGACACAGCTACCGCGCGGTCATGGCACTGGATGGCAACGTCACCTGCGCCGTCGCCACCGATGACAAGACGTATTGCTGGGGTAGCGGCTATCTGGGGGACGGGACCTCGGAGATCGCGTGGGGACCGAGACTCGTGAGTGGCGGCCTGACCTTCACCGCGTTGGCCGGTGGCGACGGGTTCCATTGCGGTATCGCCAGCGGCGGCGCGGCCTACTGCTGGGGCGCGAATAAGAACGGGCGACTCGGCAACAATTTGGCCGAGGCGCTGGTCCCCACCGCCGTCACCGGAGATCATGCGTTCACGCAACTCTCCCTGGGGCAGGATCACGCCTGCGGCGTCGCAACCGACGGCAATGCCTATTGCTGGGGCGGGAACGACAAAGGCGAGCTAGGCGATCGCACAGTCACGCCGAGCGCAACGCCGGTGCGCGTGAGGCTGTTCAACTAGGGGCCGCGCGCCCGGTAGTTGACGTCGAGCACACTCAACCGCGCGAGGTGTCTCCTCAGCCGCCCGTCGAAATCCGCAAAGTTCTTCCGCTCGGCCGGCGTCCACGCCACCTCGGCGAGCGCGACGAGGCGCGGAAATACCATGAACTCGACGTTCTTCGGGTTGCGCTGGTATTCGGTCCAGATCTGGCCCTGTGTGCCGAGCACGTGCCTGGCCTGCACCGAGTCGAGCGCGGGGGGCACGGGTTCGTAGGCGTACACCGTCTCCAGGGGCAGAAAGCCACCGATGGCGAGCGGCTCCTTCGCGATGTCCTGCGCCTGGTAGTAATCGAAGTACGTGTTCGACGTCGGCGTCATGACGACGTCGTGGCCCGCCTGGGCTGCCGCGATCCCGCCGTCGATGCCGCGCCACGACATGACCACCGCGTTCGGTGCGAGACCCTCCATCCCGCCTTCGAGGATCTCGTCCCAGCCGATCAGCGATCGACCACGCCCGGCGAGCCATTGGCTCATCTTCGCAGTCATCCAGCTCTGCAGCTCGTTCTCGCTGTGCAACCCGAGCTCCCGAATACGCGCCTGCGCGACGGGGCTCGTCTGCCACTGCGCCTTCGGCGCCTCGTCGCCGCCCGTGTGAATCCAGCGACTCGGAAACAGCGCGAGCACCTCGGTCAGCACGTCCTGCATGAAGTGAATCGCCGAGTCCGATGGATTCAGGATGTTTTGATCCACGCCCCAGTGCCCGAGGACTTCGAGCTGCTGGCCCGTGTTGCCGAGCCATGGGTAGGCGGCGATGGCGGCCTGCGCGTGCCCCGGCATCTCGATTTCGGGAACGACGGTAATGAAGCGCGCCTGCGCGTACGCCACGACTTCGCGCACGTCGTCCTGCGTGTAGAAGCCGCCGTGCGGAACGTTGTCGTAGACCCACTGCGTCGTATCGGCATACCCGCGTTGCACGCCCACGAGCGAGTTGCGGCGCCAGGCACCGATCGCCGTGAGCAGCGGATATTTCTTGATCTCGATCCGCCACCCCTGATCGTCGGTGAGGTGCCAGTGGAAACGGTTCAGTTTATGGAGCGCGAGCAAATCGATGTACTTCTTCACGAATTCCTTCGGCATGAACGAGCGCGACACGTCGAGATGCGCGCCGCGCCACTGAAAGCGCGGCATGTCTTCGATCTCGACCGCAGGAACCGTCCATGTCACGCCGGGGACAGGTGCCTGGCGGAAGACGTCGGGCGGCAGCAGCTGCCGCAGCGTCTCGACCCCGTAGAACACGCCTGCCGCACGAAACCCCCGAATCGTGATGCGGGTGCCCGTTACCGTGAGGCGATATCCCTCGTCGCCCAGCCGCGCCAAGGTCGGATCGATACGGAGCGAGATGGTCCGCGCTGCCGTACCGGGCGCACCGCTCACGGCGAGCCGATACCCGGTCGCAGGTTGCAACCAATCGCTGAGCTGGTAGCCGATTTGACGCGAGGCGCGGTCAGTGACGACAACGGTTGCTGGCGTAAGCAGGAAAGTCCCGGTGCCGCGGGTCATCTGCACGGGTCGGGGAATGACACCAAGCGTGGTGTCCTGGACCCCGGTGACGAGCGTGAGGAGCGCGAGGAGGTGGGTCATGGGGCAAATGATATCCCTCGCTCACTCGTCCGGCGAACGGTAAATTAGCGCCCATGAAACGACGCGACTTTCTTCACACGGTGGGAGCGGCGACGGCCGGTGGAATGCTGTCGCGTGCTCCTTTGGGCTTCACGAAAAAGCTGGACCGCATTGGGCTCGAGACGTACGCAGTCCGTCACGCGATGGCGCAGGATCCCGAGCGCACGCTCGCCGCGATCCGCGCGATCGGCTACACCGACGTCGAGCTGCTCTGGTCGTTCAATCTGTTCGGGCGCACGCCGCAGCAGGTCGCCGCGACGCTCAAGAACGAAGGGTTGCGCGCACCGTCGTGTCACATGTCGGCCGAGACGATCTTCGTGGGCTGGGAGCGCAGCCTCGAAAAAGCAAAGGTCCTCGGGCATCAGTACCTGTTCGTGCCCGACTTCGAGAACTGGACCAAGCAGACGCTCGATGACTGGCGGGAATGGGCCGATCGCTTCAATGCTGCCGGCGCGGTCGCTCGGAAGGCGGGCATCTGGCTGGGATTTCACAACGAGCCGTATCACCAGACGCCGATCGACGGCCAAATTCCCTTCGATGTCTTCATCAGCCGCCTCGATCCCTCCGTCACGCGACTCCAGCTCGACGTCGGCAACATGCTCGTCGGCGGCGGCGATCCGATGCAGTATCTCCAGAAATATCCCGATCGGTTCTGGAGCTTCCACCTGAAGGACGCGAAGCCGGATCGCTCGGGCGATGCGGGCCTCGGCAAAGGGTTCTTCGATTTCAAGAAGTTCCTGGCCGCTGTTCCGGCGCTGGATCAGAAGCCGGCGCACGTCGAGCAGGAAACGGCGACTGACGCGGCCGGCGACCTCGCGGACGCGCGCAGTAATTTCGAGTACTTGCGCGCACTCGAGTTCTGATGCGATACCTGCCGGCGCTGCTCGCGGCGACGGTGGTGTTCTCACCGCTCTCGGCGCAGCAGCGCCGCGTCGTTCCCAGGCACTACACCTACGTCCTCGTCCACGGCGCGTGGGGCGGGGGGTGGGATTGGCTGGCGATCGACTCGATGCTCACGCGACGCGGCCATAAGGTCGTCCGTGTCACGTTGACCGGCCTGGGCGAACGCCATCATCTCGCCTCGCCCAACATCGGGCTCGACACCCATATCGACGACGTCGTCAACAAGATTCTCTGGGATGATCTGCACGACGTGGTGCTCGTTGGGCACAGCTACGGCGGCATGGTGATCACGGGCGTCGTGGACCGGATTCCCGACCGCATCAAGCGCGTCGTCTATCTCGACGCGCTGCTGCCCGATTCAGGCGAATCGCTGATGTCGATCCCCGATACCGCGCGCGCGAAGTTCGTGCAGAGCGTCACGCACGATGGCTACCTGGTGCCGGTCTGGGTGCAGGATACGACGGTGATTCCGCGCGACGTGCCGCAATCACTGCGCACGTTCACCGATACCCTGCGACTCGTGAATCCAGCTCGACTCAAGGTTCCGGCGGCGTATATCCTGACCTACGAGCCGCAGATCACGCCCGATCCGTTCCAGATGTTTGCCGATCGCGCCGCCGCGCGCGGCTGGCCGGTCTACAAGATGGTTTCCGACCATTTGCCAGAGCGAACCCATCGTGCGGAGCTGGTGACGCTCCTGGAAAGAGTGCCTTGATCCTCTCGGTCACACTCGCGACTGCTTTGCTTGCGCAGGATACGACGATCAGCAGCTTGCTGAAGACCGTCGACATTTCTTCCGGCCGGATCGAAACCGTGTATCGCGCCGATCGCCGCTTTGAGGCTCCCAACTGGTCCCGTGATGGCCGCTATTTCCTGATCAACAGTGAGGGACGGCTGTATCGTCTGCCCGTCTCCGGCAGCCAGCTCGCCGAGCTCCCTGTCAGTTTGGCGACCCCGCGGATGAACAATGATCACGGCATCTCTCCCGACGGGAAATCACTCGTCATCAGTCACGAGCCGACCGAAGACTGGCTGACCTCGAGCGTTTACACCCTCCCGATCGGGGGCGGGACGCCGAAACAGATCACGACCAAGGCGCCGAGCTTCTGGCACGGCTGGTCGCCGGATGGGAAGACGCTCGCGTTCGTCGGACGTCGGGATGACGAGTTCGACATCTACACGATTCCCGTGAACGGCGGTGAGGAACGCCGTATGACGACGTGCAAGGGGCTCGACGATGGTCCGGACTACTCCCCCGACGGCGCCTTCATCTATTACAACTCGTTCTGCAGCGGGAAAATGGAGATCTGGCGCATGCGGCCGGATGGGACCGAGCCGGAACAACTGACGCACGACGCCTACGCCAACTGGTTCCCGCATCCGTCGCCCGACGGGCGCTGGATCGTGTTCTTGTCATTCATGCAGGACCAGGGGCAGGACCATCCGTTCGGCAAACAGGTGAAGCTCCGGCTCATGGATTTGCGCGACCGATCGGTGCGCGATCTCACGCCCGAATTCTTCGGAGGACAGGGAACGATCAACGTTCCAAGTTGGTCACCCGACAGCCGGCGCGTAGCGTTCGTGACATTCGAGCAGCATGTTAGGGCTCGCCCGCGATAATAAGGAAGAGAAGATGACTCTCATTCGCTTCAAAGCCTCGCAAGAGCAGGACGTCGACCTCTCGCGCACCTATGACGCCATCGTGGTCGGCTCCGGCGCGGCGGGCGGCATGGCCGCCCACGTGCTGACCTCGCAGGGCATGAAAGTGCTGCTGCTCGAGGCGGGCAAGAAGATCGACATCAATTCCGAGCTGCGCTCGATGCAGTGGCCGTACGATCACCCCCGCCGCGGTGAGGCACCTCCGGGATACCACGCGGTCCGGTTCAACGAGTACAACATTCGGAAGCCGCCCTACGCCAAAGGCTCCGCCTTCAAACACGTGTTCTCCTACGTCGGCGGTTGGGGTGGATCGGATTACGTGAAGAACATTTTGGTGGACGAAAAGGACAATCCGTACACGGGAACGAAGTACGCGTGGGTGCGGGCGCGGCTGCTGGGCGGCAAGACGAACATCTGGGGCCGCCTCGCATTGCGGCTCTCCGACTACGACTTCAAGGGAAAGACGCACGACGGCTACGGCGAAGACTGGCCCATCTCCTACGCCGATATCGAGCCGTACTACGACAAGGTCGACCTCTACCTCGGCATCAGCGGCCACAAGGAAAACCTGCCGCATTTGCCGGACAGCCTGTTCCAGCGACCCAACAAGCTGACGGCTTCCGAGGTGAAGCTCCGCAAGAGTCTCGCGACGATGGGACGCACACTGACGCCGTATCGCGCCGGTGTCACGACCGACGGCGTCAAGAACAAGTATCGCAGCAAATGTTTCGGCCGCGGCGCGTGCGGCCGTCGGCCGGGCGGTTGCGATATTCATGCCGCATTCGATTCGCCGACGGGGCTGATCTATCCCGCGATGGACACGGGCAATCTCACGCTGCGCACGAATTCCACCGCGCATGAGGTGCTCGTCGACCCGAACACCGGTAAAGCCCGCGGCGTCTCGTTCGTCGATTCCCAAAACCACCGCACGTATGAGGCGAAAGCCAAGGTCGTCATCGTGGCGGCGTCGACGCTGGAAAGTGCCCGACTGCTGTTGTTATCGAAGTCGCGGCAACATCCCAACGGCATCGGCAACTCGAGCGGCCACGTCGGCCACAACTTCTGCGAGCACGTGATGGGACCGGGCGTCACCGGGCTGGTCAAGGAAATGGTAGGCGCGCCTCCCACATTAGACGACGGCAAGCCCGGCGGGTTCTACGTGCCGCGCTTCCGAAACCTGCAAGACAAGCAGCCGGGCTTTGTCCGCGGTTACGGCTTCGAAGGGGGCTCCGGCTTCGGGCTTTTCCCCGACAGCGCGTGGGGTACACCGGGATTCGGCGGACAGTTCAAGAAGTCGGTGCGCGAGCACGCTGGAGCTTTCATTAGTATGGGCGGCTTCGGCGAAGTCCTCGCCCGCTACGAGAACTACGTCGATCTGGATCCCGTGGAGAAAGACGCCTGGGGCATCCCGGCGCTGCGCTTCCATTACGAGTTCTCGGACAACGAGAAAAAGATGTGCGAGGACATGGCGAACGCCGGCAAGGAAATGTTCGAAGCGGCGGGCATCGAGGTCGTCGGGGTCGACAAGAACATCCTCACCGAAGGCTGGTCGATCCACGAGCTGGGCACGGCGCGCATGGGCGCCGATCCCAAGACGTCGGTGCTGAATCAGTTCCAGCAGTCGCACGACGTGAAGAATCTCTTCGTGGTGGACGGCTCGAGTCACGTGAGTGCGTCGTGCCAGAATCCCACGTGGACGATCATGGCGCTGGCGTGGCGCTCCTGCGAGCATCTCGCCGACGAATTCAAGCGGGGGAACCTATGAAGATCTCGCGTCGCAAAATGATCCAGCAGACGGCAGCGGCAGCAGCCGCACTCCCCCTGGTAAGAGCCTTGCCGCCCCTGGCACCCGTGCCGCCCAAGTTCTTCACGGCCGCCGAGTTCGCGCTGGTGGACGAGATGAGCGACATGATCATTCCGACCGACCAGCAGTCGGCAGGCGCACGCGCCGCCGGCGTGGCCGCCTACATCGACGGCCGCCTCGCCGAGGCGTTCGAGAAGGAGCAACCGCAGCGCTGGCGCGCGGGGATCAAGGCGGTCGAGACGCTGTCGCGCGAGATGAGCGGCAAGACGTTCATGGCGTCGACGCCGGAGCAGCGGCTCGCGCTCCTGACCCGGATCGCGGCGGCTGAATCCGATCCGAAGACCGACGCCGAAAAATTCTTCCGGGAGATCAAGAGCAGCACGATTCGCGCGTACTACACGTCGAAGATCGGAATCCACGACGATCAGCAGTACAAGGGGAACGTCATTCAACCGGGAGAATACGCCGGTTACGATGCCACATGAGAGGACCGAGCTCGACACGCCACGGCTGACGCTGCTCGCGTACAAACCGGGGCAGCTGCTGGCGCTGATCGAGCAGCCGGACCAATTCGAGGAGATCGCTGCGCTCACCCCCGCGGACGGACTGCGGGGGTTTTACGTGTCGGGCGAGGTCTCCCCGCAGTGGGTCGAGTCGCTGCGCAAAGCCGCGCAGCAGGGCGGCGGCCCGAATCCGTGGCGTCACGGCTTTTTCATCATCGAGAAGGCCAGCGGGGAGATCGTCGGCGGCGCGGGATTCAAGGGTGCGCCCGATCCCGACGGGATGGTGGAGATCGCCTATGGCGTCGTGCCGTCTCGCGAAGGGCGGGGATACGCTACCGAGGCCGCCCGCGCGCTGATTCACTTCGCGTGCAGCGAGCCCGGCGTGCGCACGATCCGGGCGCACACGCTCCCCCAGCCGAATGCGTCCACGCGCGTCCTCACGAAATGCGGCTTCGTGCACATCGGTGCGGTCGTCGATCCCGAGGATGGCCCGGTCTGGCGGTGGGAGCGAAGCGCGCAGCATATTGGGACGTCATGAGAGAGACTGTTGCAACGGGAACCGGCCAGGCCGTGTTCGTTCCGGGCGAGTGGCGCTCGCTCGCGCACTGCCTCGGCCTCTCACCGCGCGAATGCGGCATCGTGCGCGCCGTGTTCGACGGCAATTCCGAGAAGGACACCGCCGCGCGGCTCGGCCTCTCGCCGCACACCGTCCACACCTACGTGTGGCGGATCTATCGCAAGCTGAATGTGCAGAGCCGCGAAGAGCTGCTCGTGCGCGTCTTCGCCGAGTTTCGTTCCCTCCCTAAACGCGGCAGCAACGGGCGCAAGCGTCCGGAGAGCAGACACCGCGCGTTGTAGCCTGATCAGGTGACCCGGTATAGGGGTCTTGTCGTTCCATCCTGCAGGGTCATGTTACGCCGTTGTAACGCGTTCGATACCGTTTACCAACGGGAGCCGCCGTCCATGCGCCTGATTCGAACTGTCACCTGTGTCAGCTGGTTGCTGTCGGCCAGCCTGGTGACGTTCGTGTCGGCACAAACCGCCAAGCCTCCCACCGCAGTATCCCTGATCATCCGCACCGACGACATCGGCATGAGCCACAGCGTCAACATGGCGATGCAGAAGCTCGTCTCGACCGGCATGCCGGTGTCGGTATCGGTGTTGTTTGTCTGCCCGTGGTACCAGGAAGCCGTGGAGATTCTGAAGCAGCATCCGAACGTCTCCGTCGGCATCCATCTGGCGTTGAATTCGGAGTGGAAGAATTATCGCTGGGGTCCCGTCACGGGCAGTGCCGCCGTTCCATCGTTGGTCGATGAGAACGGCTTTTTCTTTCCCTCCTCCGAAGCGTTGCACCAGCACAATCCCAGCGTAGCCGAAGTCGAGAAAGAGCTCCGCGCCCAGATCGACCGCGCGCTGCGGTCGGGTGTGAAGATCGACTACGTCGATGAGCACATGGGTACCGCCACCCGCTATCCGGAATTCCGCGAGGTGACGGAGCGGCTCGCCAAGGAATACGGGCTGGGGATGTCGGGTTATTTCGGGGAAGCGATGGACGCGCCGCAGTACGCCGCGGCGCCGGATCGAAAAGGGGACAGCCTGGTCGCGTTCATCAACCGGCTGAAGCCGGGCGTGAACGCGGTCGTGACGCACGTCGGCATCGACGATGCGGAGCTGGGTGCGCTCTTGGACATGAACACCGACGAGCCACTGCCCGACATGAGCAAGAACCGTCAGGGAGAGTTGACGGCCTTGACGTCGCCGCGGTTCAGCGCGGCCCTCAAGGCGCGCAACGTCGTGTTGGTGACGTATCGAGACTTGATCACTCGCGAAGGTCTGCAGTCTATGCGGAGACCCGTCGAATGAGGGAGGCGGAGGAGTTCATGGAAAAGAAAATCATTCGTGCTTTCGTTGCACTCGGCATGGGCCTGCTGCTCACGCTGGCGGTGAGCGCCACGGCCCTGGCGCAGGAGACGCAGGTCTCCGGCACCGTCTCCTCGGGAACGGGTGAGCGGCTGCCAGGCGTCACGGTACAGGTTCGCGGCGTGGGTACCACGACGACGACCGACGCCAACGGCAGGTACACCATCGCGGCACCATCTGATGGCGTGCTCCTGTTCGCGCTGATCGGGTACAAGGGCGCCGCGCGCACGATTGCGAGCCGCCCCCAGATCGACGTCGCCCTCGAATCGGCCGTCGCGGTGCTGGAGCCGGTCATCGTGACCGGGTATACCGCGCAGCGCCGCGCCGACATCACGGGCTCCGTGAACAGCGTCAACGTCGAGAGCGCGCAGCAGCAGACCTCGACCAGCGTGCTGCAGCGGCTCGACGGCCGCGTGCCGGGCGTGACGGTCGAGGCGGGCGGCGCGCCGGGTTCGCGGGCGACGGTGCGCATCCGCGGCGTCACGAGTTTCCAGAACAACGATCCGCTGTACGTCGTCGACGGGACGCCTGTGTCGGAATCGTACATGAATTTCCTGAACCCGAACGACATCGCGTCCATGCAGGTGTTGAAGGACGGCTCGGCCGCGTCGATCTACGGTTCGCGCGCGAGCAACGGCGTGATCATCATCGAGACGAAGAAGGGCCGGCCCGGGCAGCAACAGGTGACACTGGATGTCCGGACCGGTATATCCAGTCCGACGCACGGCTATGACGACATCCTGATGCAGAATTCGTTGGACTACTTCCAGGTCGTCAAGAAATCCTACGAGAACTCCGGAACGCAGATCCCGATCAACATTTATGGGGATTCCGTGAACCCCAGCGTTCCGGCTTACATCTGGCCGCAGGGCTGCACCAGCCCCCCGCCTGCAAGTACCCCGATACCCTGCAGCAATGTCGACGTATCGACGTACTTGTTCCCCACCAGGCTCATCATGCCGGGAAGCCCCGGGACGAACTGGTGGAAGGCGGTGTTCGGGACGGGCCAATTCCGCGACGCGAACCTGGCGCTTTCAGGCGGCGGCGACGCCAACGCCTACCATGTGTCGCTGAATTATCTCGACCAGGAAGGGACGGCGGCGTTCACGCGGCTCCAGCGTGGTGGCGCGCGCATCAATACGACGTTCAACGTCGGCCGCGCCAGCATCGGGGAGAACATCTCGATCTCGCGCGAGCAGCACCATGGCGCCGATGGACTGGTCGATGACAACGTCGGCGAGGGTAACATCGTCGGCAAGAACATCTTCATGCAGCCCGTGGTCCCGATCTACGACGTCGGCGGCAACTTCGCTTCCGGCAAGGCGACCGGTCTCGGCAACAACACCAACCCGTTGAAGATCGCCTCCTTTGCGCGGAACAACATCGCGACGAACGATCGCATGTTCGGCAACGTGTTTGGGTCGGTCGATGCGGGCCACGCGCTGTCGCTCAAGACCAAGCTCGGCTTCAACCTGAATCAGGGTTCGTTTCATGGCTACACGCCCGCGACGCCCGAAGACCAGGAGCCGACGAACATTGACGGCATCAACGAGAACTACAGTCTGTTCTCGGAGCTGACGCTGACGAATACGCTCAACTACTCGCGGACGATGAACCAGCACAATCTGACGCTGCTGCTGGGGCAGGAAGCGATCAAGAGCAATTTCCGGTTTGAAGCCGGCAACTGCGCCAGCCTGCGCAAGAACGACATCGACTCGCGGTACATCGACGATGCCCTCTGCAATCCGACGACGAAAAACGTGACCAGCTCGGGCAGCAAACGGGCGCTGCTGTCGTTCTTCGGCAAGGCGGATTACAACTACGGCGACCGGTACTATCTCAGCCTGACGATGCGGCGCGACGGATCGTCGACGTTCGGGCCGACACACCGCTGGGGCACGTTCCCCGCCGTCGGTGCCGGCTGGCGCCTTTCGCGGGAGTCGTTCTTCCAGAGTCTCCCGATACAAAACGTCATGCTGCGGTTCGGATGGGGTGTCACCGGGAATCAGAACGTGCCGTTCCGGCTCTTCAATACGTTCGGCGGCGGTCGCGGTGACACGTTCTACGACATCGGTGGTACCGGCTCCACGATCCAGCCGGGCTTCAAGACCACGGCGCTGGGCAATCGGGACCTGAAGTGGGAAGAGAACCACTCGACCAACGTCGGGCTCGATTTCGAGTTCCTGAACAGCCGCGGCAACGTCACCGTGGACGTCTATCGTCGTAACACGAACAATCTGTTGTTCGATCCGCCGCAGCCGGCGGCGGGCGGCTCCGCGGCGTCGCCGATTCTCAATATCGGCAACATGCGGAATACCGGCATCGACTTCTCGGTCGGGTATCGCAGCTCGATCGGTAGAACGCTGTGGAGCGTGTCGTTCAACGGCAGTCACTACAAGAACGCCATCACCAAGATCGACGGCCTGCAGACGTTCTTCATCGGTCGCGGCAGCTCGACTATCCGCGAGCAGAACGCCGTGCGCAACGACCTCGGACACCCCCTCGGCTCGTTCTACGGCCTGATCGCCGACGGGTACTACGTCGATTCGCTGGATGCGGCGCCGTACTGGTCACAAGGCGCCCGACCGGGTCGAATCAAGTTCCGCGACCTGGACGGCGACGGCCAGATCACCGCGGCCGACCGTACGTACATCGGCAGCCCGCACCCCGATTTCACCGCCGGGCTCGATCTGGCGGTCCGGCGCGGCAACTGGGAGCTGAGCGCCACAGTGTTCGGCACGTTCGGCGGCCAGATCTTCAACTCGCAGAAGTACTGGTACGCGTTCCGGTATTTCCAGACGAACGTCGCCAAGGACATGCTGGTCAACTCCGCGCAGCTGGACGGGGACTGCGAGCCGCTTCCACCCCCGATCCCGGGCGGAAACTCTCCGGGGTATAACTGCCCCGGGCGGCTGATGAATCCGGGCGCGAAGTATCCGCGACTCGACAACAGCGATGACTTCAGCCGGCAGTTCAGCAGCTATTGGGTGGAAGACGGCTCGTACGTGCGGCTGCGCACGCTGCAGATCTCGTACACGCTGCCGCCCGCCATCGTGCGCTGGATCCCCGCCGCGCGCATCTACCTGCAGGCGGAAAACCTGTTCACGTTCAGCGGATACTCGGGGCTCGATCCGTCGCTGCCCGTCCCCGCCGCTACCACGAACGACGGACGCGATATTCGGGATGAATCCCGAGGTATCGATCAGGGCGTGTATCCGAGCAGCAAGGTCATTACGATCGGGATTTCGACCACCTTCTAACGCACTCGTCTTTTTGACGGAGAGGGACGGAAGACGATGAACCGACACATGTGGCAGCGACTGATGTATAGCGTGGCGGGACTGGTGGTCATTTCCGGCGTCACGTACGCCTGCAAAGGCTTCCTGGACCAGCCCGCGCAGGGCGTGGTCGATGAAGCGACCCTGCAGAACAAGGCCGGCGTCGAAGGCTCGCTCATCGCCGCGTACCGGGCGCTGGACTGCGAATCCAGCTCCGGGGCATGGGGCTGCGCCGCCAGCAACTGGGTATGGGGCGGCGTCACCAGCAATGACGCGTACAAGGGATCAAACCTCGGGGACCAGAACCCCATCCATAGCATCGAGATCTTCCAGTGGAGCCTGGGTGACGCCGATGGTTATCTGAACCAGAAGTGGGGACAAGTCTACGAAGGCGTCTTCCGCTCCAATGCGACGCTCCGCCTGCTGGATGCGGTGGTGGCGGCGAGCCCCAATGAGATCCCGGTGGCGGATCAGAACAGCATTCGCGGTGAGGCCTTGTTCCTCCGGGCGCACTATCACTTCGAAGCGTACCGCCTGTGGGGCCATATTCCGTACTATTTCGCGGCAGACTCGCTCCCAGCCGCACAGGGCGGGTACCGCAAGGCGAACGACCTGGCGGTCGACTCGATTGTCAAGCTGATCATCGCCGATCTCTCGACGGCGGAGACGTTGTTGCCGGCGGCCCCGCGCAATGGCGAAAAGGGACGCGCGAGCAAATACGCCGCCATGGCCTACAAGGGCCGCGTGCAGGTGTACGGCGCAGGGTCGAACTCCGCCTCCCCGTATTGGGCGGCGGCCAAGGCGACCTTCGATTCCGTGAAGACGAGCCTGACGTTTGGTTTGGAAGCGGGCTTCAATCGCGTCTGGACCGGCGATGTGACCTACCGGAACGGGAAGGAGACGATCCTCGCCTACCAGGCCTCGGCACGGGACGGCGAGCCGAATGGCCAGAACGCGAACTTCGGTGAGCGGTTGAATTTCCCTTACGGCGAAACCAACCACTTCACCTGCTGCGGCTTCTATCAGCCGTCGTACAACCTGGTCAACGCGTACAAAGTGGACGCGGCGGGTCTCCCGCTGTCGATGTCGGACAACACGTGGAACGTGGACACGACCTATGCGGGCATGGCTGCACCCCTCGACCCGCGCCTCGATTGGACCGTGGGCCGGGACAACGTACCGTATAAGGACTGGAATCTGCACGCCCGGTCCTGGATCCGCGACGCATCGTATAGCGGACCCTATAGTCCGAAGAAGAACATCCATGAGAGGGCCTTCCCGACGTCGGAAAACAACGTCGGCTGGGTGGCGACGCAGACGAATAACATACCGATGCATCTCTTCCGGTACGCCGACATGCTGCTGATGAGCGCCGAGGCGGAGGTCGAGCTTGGCAATCTCGACGCTGCGCGGGCGATCGTGAATCAGGTCCGGGCGCGCGCGGGCGTCGCCGCGCAGGGGTGCGGCCCGGACGCGGCGGTGTTGACCGCCTATACGGCGTTCTGCACCGGCAACCAGGCCATGGTGGACACGATGCGAGCTAACGTCGGCAACACGCTCGACTCGCTGCAGACGCCGTGGGCGTTCTACAAGATCGGGCTTTACACGGTGCCCTGGGCCGGCTTGGGCGCCACGTACGCGCGCAATGCGGTACGGACTGAGCGGCGGCTCGAGCTCGGGATGGAAGGCCAGCGGTTCTTCGACCTGCAGCGTTGGGCGATCGCCGATACCGCCGTCAACAACTACGTTGCAACTGAGGCGGGGCGAATCTCCTATCTTTCCGGTGTGTCGGGTACGTTCGCATTTCCGAAGTACCAGTTCTACCCGATTCCATCGGTGCAGGTCGAGTTGAGCAAGCTAGGAGGCGTGTGCCAGCTGCAGCAGAATCCCGGCTGGGGCGCGTGCCAGTAGGCAGATCGGCCTAACGCCGGCGAAGTAAGGAAAACGCCTGCAGGGAGTCGCCCGTGTTCGCAACGAGCACGGCGCTCCCTGCAGGCGTTTTCATGAGCGCGAGTCCCGACACCCCGCGCAGCGGGAGGAAACCGCTCGCGATCGGCGCGACTGGCGTGAAGTGCCCGCGGCCATCGCCCTTGAGCCAGAGTCCGTTCCCCGCATCGGGCGGGGTGGTGTTCGGCTCCATCTCCGTGAAATTGCCGGCCACGATCAAGTCGACGTTTCCATCGCCGTCGACGTCGCGCGCGATGCTGCCGCGAATCGGCGAGATCTGTGCAAGGTTGGGCAGCCGCTCCGCCGTGAACGTACCGTTGCCGTTGTTCTGCAGGTACAGGCTCGCAAACGTATCAGCCTGGTAGTGCAGCGCCCGCCGCAGCTGCGCGGCGCTGAACAGTTGCTCGACCGTCGCGGCGGCAAACGTCGAGTAACGCGGAATGCGCAGCGCGAGGGGATAGATCGTCGGGCCCAGCGTGGCCCGGCCGAAGAACGGATACTCCTTCCCATCGATCTCCTGCGTCAGGACGATATCGGTCCCGTGGTCGCCGGTGAAATCGCCCGCGTACACGCCGAACGGGCTCTGGGGCGTCGTCTGATACATGAAGTTCAGCCCCATGTTGCCAGCGACCAGGTCGGGGTGACCGTCGTGATTGAAATCGGCGGCAACGAGACTCCACCACCAGCCTCGGGTGGGCGGCAATCCGCCGGAAACGGGCACCAGTGTGGTGCCGTCGTTGTGATAGAACTTGAGTGGCATCCACTCGCCGGCCGTGACGAGATCGAGTTTGCCGTCGCCATCGAAGTCCGTCCACACCGCCGCAGTGACCATGCCGAACGGTTGGGCCAGCTCCGGTGCTACCTCGTTCGTGACATCCGTGAACCGGCCGCCGTCGTTTCGCAGCAGATAGCTGCGGGTCGGATAGGGGTAGTTTCGCGGCGTGAGTCGGCCGCCGACGAACAGATCCGGTTTGCCGTCCCCGTTGAAATCGCCCGCCGCTACGGCCGCGGTGCAGGTGAGCATCTCGGGTAGCGCCCGCACATCGCGCACGAACTTCCCACCGCCCTGATTGATGTAGATCCGGTCCTGCAGCAGCCGCGACACCGGCGTGTGCTGGTAGCCGCAGCTCGCCACGTACAGATCGGGCCGGCCGTCGCCATTGGCGTCGAAGAACACCCCGCCCCAGTCCTCGTAGCTCCTGTCCGCCGCCCACGGCTGTCCCAGCGCCGACTCGACGAAGCTGCCGTCTTGCTTCTGGAGAAAGAGCTTGCCCGGCACTCCGGTCGTCCCGCCGACAAAGACGTCGTCGAGCCCGTCGCCGTTGACGTCCGCGACCGCAACCGCCGGTCCCCGGCGGGACGGCTCGTAGGGAAGCAGCGGCTGGACCTCGTAGTCCGGCAACGCTGGCAGCGTCTGGGTGTAGCGCGGGGCTGGCGACGGCTGGAAGAAGGTGGTGGAGGTTGGTCGAGGTTGGTGGAGGTTGATGGAGGCGTCGCGCTGACGCACGGTGATCGCGCGATCGACAGCGACATTGGTGATGACTTGAGACCGCTTATCCGGCCAAATGACCTCCAGAGTATCGACCATCGTGCTTCTTCCCACGCCGAAGTGCTCGCGATCGTCCATCGTCGACATGAAGCCGCGATAGGGCGAGTGATACAAATACTGCCGTCCGCCGTCCGCCGTCAGCACGAGGCTCGTGCCGAGCGCGCGGCGGTTCGGCGGCTCGCCCTCGAGCACGACGGTGAGATAGTGAGCTGCAGTGTCACGCTGCACGTTCTCGTAGATCGACGCCGGGCTGTCGATGTTGTTCACGACGAGATCGAGCCTGCCATCGTTGTTCAGATCGACGTACGCGGCGCCGTATGAGTAGCCCGGTTCCTTCATCCCCCACTGCTTGCTCACGTCGCTGAACGTCAGATCGCCGTTGTTGCGAAACAGGTAGTTGGGCACTCGGTAACTGCGCAGCGCGTGCAGCTGCTCGCGTGCCGCCGCTGCGTCGTTCCGGCGGCGCGCCGCGAAGACGGCGGCCTGATAATCGAGATCGTTTGGTGCCTTGGGGTATCCGTTCGCGACGAAGATGTCTTTGCGCCCGTCGTTGTCGAAATCGGCGAACAGGGCGCTCCAGCTCCAATCCGTGGTGGCGGTGCCCGCGAGATTCGCGATCTCGCTGAATACGACGTCGCCGCTCGGCGTCACGCCGTTGCTGAGCTGCAGCGCGTTGGCGTCGTAGTCGTCACGAAAGCCGCGGTGCCGCTGGTCGCTGCGGCGGGCGTACGAGAGGTACCCGCTCATGCGCTTGCGCTGCTCGGCGGCGGCGGGCAGCATGTCCATTTGCAGGATGTCCGGCCAGCCGTCGTTGTTGAAGTCGGCGATGTCGACGCCCATCCCAGCCACGCTCGTGTGCTTCAGCGACACGGCGGCGCGATCGATGAATGTGCCCTTGCCCGTATTGATGTAGAGCGCGTCGTTGGGGGTGACGTCGTTGGAGACATAGATGTCGGGCAGGCCATCGCGGTTCACGTCGGCGACGACCACACCCAGTCCGTACCCGATCTGGCGGAGGATGCCGGTTTCCCGCGACACGTCGGTGAACGTGCCATTCCCGTTGTTGCGGTACAGCGTGTTCCACCCTTCGGAGCTCTCACTCCGCACGCCGAGCGGATGCATGTCGGCGGCGCCGCGCGCAAAATCCTGGGGCGAGTTATTCAGCAGGAAGAGGTCGAGGGAGCCGTCGCCGTCGTAATCGAGGAAGACCGCGTGCGTCGTGAAGCCGGTGTCCGCGATGCCGTACTGCCGCGCAGCTTCGGTGAACGTATGGTCGCCGTTGCTGATGAACAGGAGGTTGGCGCGGTCGGTACCCTTGGATCCGGCTCCGGGACCGGAGACGGAGACGTAGATGTCCAGATATCCGTCGTTATTGATGTCCACCATCGTCGCGCCCGTACACCACCGGTTGGTCTTGACCCCGGCGCGCTCGGTGATGTCTTCGAACTGCATGTTCCCTTTGTTCCGGTACAGCCGGCTCGAAACCATGTTGCCGCTGAAGAACAGGTCGGGGAGGCCGTCGTTGTCGATGTCCCCGGCGGCGACCCCCGCGCCGTTATAGATGTAGACGTTGCTCTGGATGTTGAAGGAATCGTTGGTCGTGATCGTGTTGGCGAACGTCACGCCGGTTTGAGCCGGGGAAAGCAGCGTGAATCGCGGCGGTGCCGATTCGCGGCCGCAGCTCGCGACGGCGAGCAGCAGCATAGCGATCGAGCACCTGGATGCGCGAAACATGGGCAGGGAAACTAACGCACCCTTGCCGAGCCGGATATCGTTTAGGCCATGATTTCGTGGCGTCGTTTCATTGTGATCGCGGCGTTCGTCGCGTCGGTCGGTGCGGTGGTGATTCTGAACGCCGGCGGCACGACCGGCAGCGGTGGCGCGAGTGAAACCATTCATCTGACCGAAGTCGCGCACGCGAGCGGGATCGACTTCGTGCACCAGTCGCCCACGCTCGACCCGAAAGTGAATCACATCGCCGCCCACATCGCGGCGCTCGGCGCCTGCGTCTCGGTGGCGGACGTGAACAACGACGGCTGGCCCGACCTCTATTTCACGAGCTCGCAGTTCGGCGCGGCCAACGCACTCTACCTGAATCAGAAAGACGGCACGTTCCGGGACGTGGCCGCCGAGGCGGGTGTCGCGGCGGTGAATCGCGCCGGCGAGGGCGTGTCGATGGGCGCGGTGTGGGGCGACTACGACAACGACGGCTACGAAGACCTGCTGGTCAACAAGTGGGGCTACCCGCAGCTCTTCCATAATCTGGGCAACGGGCACTTCGAGGACGTCACGGCGCAGTCCGGCCTCCGGACGTGGATGAATTCGAATGGCGCCGTCTGGCTCGACTTCGATCGCGATGGCCTGCTCGACCTCTACATCACCGGTTACTTCCGCTCCGACATCGACTTCTGGCACCTGAAGACGACGCGCATCATGCAGTCGAGCTGGGACTTCGCGTCGAATGGCGGCAAGAATCTGTTGTTCAAGAACCTGGGCAACCGGCACTTCGAGGACGTGACCGACTCGATGGGCGTGGGCAGCACGCGCTGGACGCTGGCGGCCGCCGCCGCCGACTTCAACGACGACGGCTGGCCCGATCTCTACCTCGCCAACGACTACGGGCCCGAGGAGCTGTTCCTGAACCACGAGGGAAAGCGGTTCGAGCTGGCGCGGGCTGGTCTCGAAGACGACTCCAAGAGCGGGATGGCGGTTGCGATCGGCGACGTGTACAACCGCGGCGAGCACGACGTCTTTGTAACCAACATTTCCGAGAAGGGCTTCCTGTTTCAGGGCAACAACCTGCGGCTCAATTTCCTCAAGCAGCTTGGGCGCTTCGACGAAGTCGCAACCGGCGTCGTCGCCGACGCGGGATGGGCGTGGGGCGCGCAGTTCGGCGACCTGAACAACGACGGCCTGCTCGATCTGTTCGTGGCGAACGGCTTCATCTCGGCTGACTCGACGCGCGACTACTGGTACGCGATGTCCAAGATCGCCGGCGCGCAGGGCAACATCTTCGAGGACGCCAAGAACTGGCCGCCGATCGGCACGGCCAGTCTGTCCGGCTACGAGCGCTCGCGCGTGTTGCTGAATCGCGGCCAGGCGGGCTTCGTCGATGTCGCGCCGGAGGCGGGCGTCACCGACCGGCTCGACGGCCGCGGCGTCGCGATGGCCGATCTCTTCAATCGGGGTCTGCTCGACGTGGTGGTGGCGAACGAGAAGGGCAGGGCACTGCTCTATCGCAACACGCTCCCCCTCTCCCGAAGGGAGAGGGGGTCGGGGGGTGAGGACTGGATCGAGCTCAAGCTGGTCGGGACGCGCAGCAATCGCTCCGCCATCGGCGCCGAGGTGACCGCGGAGATCGGGCCGGGCCGGCAGCGGCAGGTGGTGGATGGCGGCTCGGGGTTCTGCAGTCAGAACGACCGGCGGTTGCATTTTGGGCTTGGGGATCAGGCTCTGGGGAGGGTAACCATTCGCTGGCCTTCCGGCACGCAGCAGGTCCTGAATGGTCTCACGATCGACCAGCTGCACGTCATCACGGAGCTCAAGTGACGACGACTCCCGCACAACCCCCAGCACTTCGTCCCCCCTCTCCCGAAGGGAGAGGGGGTCAGGGGGTGAGGGCCGATCCGAAGTACCTCATCGTCTTTCTCATCACGCTCGTGCTCGTGGTGGGCGAAGCGCGCTACCACATCCTGGGCGGCTATCCGCGTCTGGCGGCGACGCTGGGTGTGTGCCTCGTGACCGAGGCGCTGTTGTCGTGGTGGCTGCGGGGCCGAGTGGCCAATCTGGCGAGCGCATACATCACGGGGATCAGTCTGGCGCTGCTGATCAAGCCGCAGGCGAACATCCTCTGGCCGTTTGCGCTCGGTGCCTTTATCGCGATCGCATCCAAGTACGTGCTCACCTATCGTGGGCGCCATCTCTGGAACCCCAGCAACTTCGCGATCGCTTTGCTCGTGCTCGTCGCGGCCGATTCCGTCGCGATTCTCAGCCATCAGTGGGGCAATGACATCAGCACGAACCTCGTGATCTGGGCATTCGGCCTCGTGATCGCCTGGCGGGCGCGCGTGCTGCACGTGACGCTGACCTATGTCGCCTGCTTCATCGTCTTTGCACTGCTGCGCCATCTGATCGTCGGCGGGCCGCTGTTCGCCGAGCTGGCGCCGATCACGGGGCCGATGTATCAGCTGTTCGTCTTCTTCATGGTGACCGATCCCCGGACCACGGTGAGCACGAAGCGCGGCCGGATGATCGTGGTGGCGATCGTCGCGCTGGTCGAGACTCTCATCCGGCTCGCCGGCGACTATCAGATCGCGCTGTTGCGGCCGTTCTACGTGTCGCCCCCCATTCTCGCGCTCGCGATGGTGGGGCCTGTGGCGTTGTTTCTGGACTTACGGAGGAAGGTCCCGGCGGAATGAAAGCGCCCGTTGCGCGGCTGATCGCCTGGGGGATGGTGTGGCTGTTGCGCTTGAGCGCCCGCCGAGCAGCTTAGCGCCTATGTCCCACGTCCTCTTCGGTCTCGTTGCCGGCCTCGCGTTCGGGATTGTCGTGGTCGCACTGATGATCCCCCACCAATTCCCCGATAAGCGCGCGGCGCTCACCGCCGCATTCCTCGATCGCTTTGCGATTGGGTTTGTCATCGGGGTGATCGATCTCAGCTGGCCGCGCTGGATCGTCGGGGTGTTTGTCGGTCTGCTGTTGAGCGCACCCTCGGCAGTGATTACCAAGGCCTGGCGTCCAATCCTGGGCATCGGTGCGATCGGTGGTCTGATCATTGCGCTGATCATGCCGCACGTCGTGCGATGACTGCACTAGCGTAGATTCCAAACGGTGCCCACACCGATCTCACACGCCGCCGTCGGTTTTGCGATCGCTGCGTGGACTCAGCAACGACCGCCGACCCGACGCGTCTGCCTCGTTGCCGCCGCCTGCGCCGCTCTGCCCGATATCGATTACTTCGGATGGCCCGTCGCACACCGCGCGATCACGCATTCGCTCACGTTCGCGCTCGTCGGCGCCATGGTCGCCACTCTCCTGTTCTTCCGCGGCCCCCCCTGGAGTGCGCAGCGCGGTCGCATAGCCGTCACGCTCGGCCTCGCGCTGATGTCGCACTCCTGCCTCGACGCTTTGTCGACGTATTCATATGGCCTGGAATTCCTCGCCCCGTTTTCCGAGCAGCGCTATCGCTTCGCGTGGACGCCGCTTGGAAATCCGAGCGGCAGTCTCACCGGCCAGCTCCTGCAGGAGCTCTTCGTCGTGTTGCTTCCCGCCGTCCTGCTCGGCTGGCTTGGGTTCAAGGCTCGGGGGCGCGGACTGCCGGCCAAGGCCGCAGCGACGTGAGCAGGATCGTGCTGGCGCGACACGGCAAACCGGCGTGGGACTTTCGGACACGAATTCCTGGAAACGCCCTTGGCGAGTGGGTGCGGGGCGAGGCGGACGCACCGCTCGACCCCTCGTCCCGTCCCAGCGCGGAGCTCGAGCGCCTCACTCGAACGGCGAATTGCGTGGTCGCGAGTACGCTGCGCCGGTCGCGAGACTCGGCGCAGCTGCTCGCGCCATCCGCAACGCCCCTGATCGATCCATGCTTTCGAGAGGCGGAGTTGCCGAGCGCCTTTCGGTCTGGCCTGCGCCTCCGTCCGGAGATGTGGGCCGGGCTCGCCCGGTCGGCGTGGTTTTGCGGCTGGGCAGCCGGTGTGGAGAGCTTCAAGAGCGCGCGCGAGCGCGCGGCGAAAGCGGCGGCGGTCCTCACGGACCGGGCCAAGTCGTGCGAGTTGATCGTGCTGGTGGGACACGGGCTCATGAACATCCTGATTGGGCAGCGACTTCGTGCGGCAGGATGGCGCGGTCCCCTATGGCCGTCGCCAAGGCATTGGAGCTTTGGAGTGTATGAGCGGCCGTAAGAGGTCTCTGATTCACGTCCGCCCCGTAACGTCCGCCGATGGCGACGCGTGGTTACGTATGCGCTGCGATCTCTGGCCTGAGGGTTCAGAGTCCGAGCACCGCGCTGAGATCGACAAATTCTTCGCGGGTCAACTTCAACAACCCTTGGCGGCACTCCTCGCTTTGAGCCCTTCCGGTGACGCAGTTGGTTTCGCCGAGCTGTCGATCCGATCATATGCCGAGGATTGTGTGACCGACCGGGTCGCATACCTCGAGGGCTGGTACGTCGTGCCTGCGGCGCGGCGGCAGGGGGTCGGGGCGGCGCTGGTGCGTGCCGCGGAGGACTGGGCGCGGTCCCAGGGCTGCACCGAGTTTGCCTCCGACGCACTCATCGACAATGCCGTGAGTGCCGCCGCGCACCGGGCCCTCGGCTTTCAGGAGACGGTACAGATTCGCTGTTTTCGAAAGCTCTTGAAGGATGTCAGGTTGTCAGGCTGACAACGCGGTCAGCATGTCCCCGCGCGAACTCGGTGTCGTGCGTGGCAATGAGCAACCCGCGGCCCTGTTCACTCAAATGCCGCAACGTCGTCCCTAGCGCGCCGCGGCGCGCGGGGTCGAGCGCCGCCGTCGGCTCGTCCATGAGCAGCAGGGGAGGATTTGGCGCGAGTGCGCGCGCAATCGCGACCCGCTGCGCCTCGCCGCCCGAGAGCTGGCTCGGCCACGCTGTGGCGCGCGCACCGACGTCCAGCGAAGCGAGGAGCTTCGTCGCGACGGCCTCGGCGTCGCTCCGGCTCTGGCCGAGGACGTGCCGCAGCGCCAGGGTCACATTGTCAAGCGCCGTCAGGTGCGCAAACAGCGCGTGCGCCTGGAAGACGAGGCCGACCCTGCGCCGCAGCGGGACGAGTCGCGACTCGGGCGGCACTGGCCCGGCGGCAAGCGCAAATCCGTCGACGACGATTCGCCCATCATCGAACGGCTGTAGCGCGGCCACGGCTCGCAGCGCCGTCGATTTGCCCACGCCTGACGGACCCATCAACGCCACGATCTCGCCGCCTCGGACTTCGAGCGACAGCGCGCGCAGCACGTGCCGCGAGTCATACCGAACCGAGAGCCGGTCGATGACGAGCAGCGCGCTCACGCGGCTGGCCTCCAGCGGCGCTCGAGCCGGCGTGCCAACCGCGCCAGCGGCAGCGACATCGCGAGATAGATCGCGGCGCACAGGGCGCCGGGGACCACCCAGCTTCCCACGTTGGTCGCGTAGATCGCCGTCTGCTTGGTCAGCTCGACGACGGTGATGACCGACACGAGCGAAGAATCCTTGAGCAGGGCGACGAAGTCATTGGTCATCGGCGCCAGCGCGAAACGCAGCGCTTGAGGCCCGCGCACGAGCCGCAGGATCTGCAGCTCGGACAGGCCGAGCGTTCGCGCGGCTTCGAGCTGTGGGCGCGGCACGGCTTCGAGCGCGCCGCGGTAGATCTCGGCCTCGTAGGCCGCGTAGTTCAGGCCGAGGGCCAGGACCGCGGCGAGAAACGCCGGCAGCCGCACCACGCCCGCCAGCCCGTAGTAAATGACGAACAGCTGCAGCAGCAGCGGCGTGCCGCGAATCAGCTCGATGTAGACCGTCGTCGCCACACGCAGCCACACCGGTCCGTACACACGGCTCGACGCCAGCCCGAGCCCGACGATCACTGCCAGCATCATCGAAAGCAGCGAGACCAGCGCCGTGACGCCTGCGGCACGGGCGAGCGAGGGGAGGTACGCGATTGCCGAGATGGCCCGGGCCGCCCCTGCCGCCGTTGCCGCCCTGTCGGTGCGCACCACGCGATCGAACAGCGCGCCCTGGCTCGGGTCCCACACGTCCCAGCGACGGAAGATTTGCTCCAGCGATCCGTCGCGCATCGCCTCACGGAGCACCGCGTCCACCGAATCGCGCAGCACGGAATCGGCCCGCGCTAGGACGCCTACGTAGTGACCGATGGCGACCGGTTGCGCCACGATCACGAACGCCCCCCCCGGGCCTCCGCTGCGCCGGAGCGCGCGCTGCGCGATGATGTGGTCCAGCAACACCGCATCCACTCGGCCCCGTGCCAGATCGGCGTAGGGATGCACGTCGTCGTCGTAGGAGAGGGGGATCAGGCCCGTCGAGTCGCGCGCCGCGACGAGCAAGTCGTAGGCAATCGTGGCGCCGAGCGTCGCGACGCGCCGGCCGCGCAGGTCGGCGAGGCCATGGATGCGGCCCGCGTCCTCCGGCCGTAGCGCCAAAACTTCGCGGAACTCGAAGTAGGGGATGGTGACCGCATGCCGGGCGCGGCGCACCGGTGTATCCTCGACCCCGGACAGGCCGAGCGTGAAGTCCCCGCGTTCGACGGACTGGTCGAGATTGGACCACTGCACCTGGACGAACCGGGCGATGCGGGCCCCCCCCCGCCCCCCACCCAGCCCGCGGGCGATGCGCTCGGCGACTTCGACATCGAAGCCCCGCACGCGGGAGGGATTGGCCGGATCCGCCTCCACGAATGGCGCACCCCCCTCGGCGTCACCGCCCCACACGAGCTCGCGGCGGCTCGCGCCCTGCGCTCCGAGGGTCGTGGAGAGGCAGAGTGCGAGCCCGGTAACGCCGAGCGTGCGGGCAACGATCACGGCGTATAATGTACGACCATGAAAGCCATCGTCAGCCTTGCCTTGCTTGGCCTCGTGCCTCTGCTCGGTGCCGAGGCGCAGTTCGCCACGGTGAGCGCGGGAATGCTGGTGAGCAAGCGGGTGCCCGACCCAATCGTCGAGCTGCACGCGGAGACGCCACCCTTCCGTGCCACGCGGGGCTGGATCACGCTGTCGTGGACCGACGAGAGCGCCAAGCCCACGGTCATAACGGCTGTCGAGCACGCGTTGGTGCATGTCAAAGACGCGGGCACGGGACTCGGTGTGGGAGTGCTGTGGCTCGAGCCCGACAATTACAAGCCTTACCCGATCATTGTGAGCAGCACCGTTGTGCCATTGCCGATTCCGCGGACGTCCTTCGTGGCAATCGCCTCGACTCAACCGTTTCAGAAATTCGATTGGTCGCTCGCCCTGGAGGTTGGCGTTACACTCTGGTTCGTCCGCTAGGAGGACGCATGCAAGGAGCTGGTGGTACACCGGGTGGCGTCGGCGCCTTCTTGTTGGGCCTCGGGATGGTGGTGGTCGGCGCCTACCTGCTACTCACGCGCGTCACGGTGGGGAGCGGCGCCTGGCTTCTCTGGGGCTACAGCGCCTTCGGGCTATCCTTGCTGCCGCTGCTGATTGGAATCGGCTGGCTCTTTTTCGACGGGCAAGCGGTGGGGGGCTGGATCCTCACCGGGATCGGTGCACTGATCATTTTCGCCGGCATCATCGGCAACATGCATATCTATTTTGCTTCCACCTCCCTGTTCGACACCCTCATCATGCTGGGACTCCTCGCGGGCGGCATCGGCGTGATCGCACGGTCCCTAAAAGGGAGGGCTGACGCTCCGCAGCCCTCATAGCAGGTCGCCGGTCGGATGCTTCGGCGGCGGGGACGACGACGTCGCCCTTTGAAACCCCGGATCAACGCTTGCCGTTGAGTCCCCATGACTCGCACGAGCAACGCGCGGATCGCCGGAATCGCATACCTCCTCTATATCGCCGTCGGCCTTACCAGCATGCAGTTGTCCAATCGAGCCACGAGCGGTGACGGCATGGCCGCGAAGCTCGCGAGCATGGCCGCGCATGCCGCGGACGTGCGCCTCGCCGCGGTGTTGTCGTTGATCGGCTGTTTCTGCGCCCTCGTGTTGGCTGTGACGCTGTACGCGCTCACGTGCGAGCAGGATCGCGATCTCGCCCTGTTGGGCCTGACGTGCCGGGCCGCCGAGGGGATAGTTGGCGCCGCCTCGACTCCAGCCACGCTGGGGCTGCTCGCGATCGCCACCACCGCCGGGACCAATGCATCGGACCCCGCTGGGGCCGGCGCGGTTGCCGCGTTCGTTCTCAACCAGCCCTGGCTCATCAGCGCGATCTTCTTCGCCGTCGGCAGCACGCTGTTCTCCTGGCTGCTCTTGCGAGGTCGCATGGTTCCGGAATGGCTCGCTGCGCTCGGCGTGATCGCATCTGGTCTGATCGCGATAGGCCTGCCCCTGCAGGTCCTTGAGCTGCTGCCGGCACTCGTCACGCAGCTCATGTGGCTCCCAATCCTCGTCTTCGAGCTGGTGTTCGCAGGTTGGCTCATCGTCAAAGGCGTCGCAACGCCGGAGGTCCGATGAACGACCCGCGTCGTACCGCGCGGCTCGCGGGCGCTTTGTGGCTCGTCGTCATTGCCGGGGGTGTGATCAGCTTCTCCACGCAGTCCGCGATGCCTCGTCTGGCGTTTGCCGCCGATTTGTTCAGTGGGGTGTGCTACCTGGGCGTGACAGTCTTGCTCTACCAGTTGTTCAAGCCGGTGGGCACCAGCATTTCATTGTTTGCGGCATTCTGCGGTCTCGCGGGTGTGGCCAGTGGGGCGGCGCTTTCCCTCGTTCGGTCCGACCCGCCGGCGCAGGGGTTCTATGTCGCAATGGTCTTTTTCGGCGCTCAGATCATCTCGATCGGATATCTGATCACGCGATCGACGCTCGTTCCCCGGCTGCTTGGCGTGCTGCTGATGCTCGGAGGCGCGAGCTACGTCATCAACTCGTTCACGAACTTTCTGGCACCGGCGCTCGGGGCTCATCTGGCGCCGTTCGTCATTCCCGTGGCGATCCTGGGCGAAGGCGCGTTGACGCTCTGGCTCCTCGTAAAGGGTGTGAATGGGCGGGTCGCCCCTCAACCTTAGGTTTCCCTTGGCCGTATAAATTGAAGTATGATTCGGTGCCGTCTTCCGTTGCTGGTGGCCGTCGTTGTGGTCGCGAGCTCGCTAATCGCGTGCTCTCTCCCGTACTACATCTGGCTCCTCCCGTTTTCTACCGCACGTCACGTGATGTTCGGCCTCGCCACCGAGCGCGACGGGTCCGAAGTGCGACCGGTCACGCGCGTCGAAGTTGTCAGCTGTGGCAGGATTACTGCTGACTTGCGCGTAGTCCCGGCTGACACGTTTTGGCTCGCGCAGGGTTGGGATGTGGAGCAGAGTGCCGTCCACCGCCTCACGTACGGACAGGCGCCGCCTGGTCTTCGCGACAAGCGTGCAGCGCTGACGCTGGAACCGGGCTGCTACCACGCTTCCGTTTCCGTCCAACCCGGCAGCGGAGGCGTGACATTCTGGGTAACGGCAGACGGGAAGGTGCGCGAGAGCACGACTACAGAGAACGACTCGATGGGCGCCATCATGGGCCGCCGGATCCGGGCCGAGATCGCGGATGCTGACCGCGCGATCGAGAGGTGCAAGGCGGCGTACGCAGCTGCAAGAACAGCCGCCGACTCTTCGCGCGTCGACAAGACCGTGTGGACAGACAGAGCGCGGTTCGGCAGTTGCGACTGCGATTTCTTCCGGCAGTATTACTGGTCGCGGTTTTGACGGGGGGCTCGGGTCTGCAGATTCCCAATATTGGCCCCCGCGGGCGACGGCGCCGCCTGCGGATGGGCCTGATGTCCCTCGGAGCTGCGGTCCTCCTTGCGGTTGTGATCTTCGCGCTCGGCGCGCCGCGCGCCTGGCGGCTGACGTTGTTCGTGCCAGTGTGGATCGGCGCGCTGTGCATCTTTCAAGCGCTCGATAAGACCTGAGTCAGGCTCGCGTCGCGCGGTCGGCGCGATATGGACACAGGATCTGAGCCGATCACCGATCCGCGGAGCTGGCGCGCGTAAGATGTCAGGCGCGCGGAGTCCACGTGAAGTCGTTGCTCGTTGCGGTCGTCGTCACCACTATCGTGATGCTGATCTAGACACAAAGGAGCTGGGGAATGGCTACTCCATCGCTCGGTCACGTAAGGAGTCCCGTCATGCGTCCGCTCGTCGTTGCCGGTGCTCTATTGCTGCTCAGCACCACTGCAGCGCTCGCGCAGCAGCCCACGTCAATTCCCGATTCTGCGTCCATGGCGCAGATGGCCGGAATGTTCAATCAGATGGGTCCGATGTACGAGTCGATGATGCAGGCCATGGTGGAGGGAACGATCAAGGCGTTCGAAAAGCCCGAGACGATCGAGCGGCTCGCGCGGTTCTCGCGTCGCTATTACGACGCCCTGATCAAGCAGGGATTCACCAAAGCGGAAGCTCTGCAGATCGTCGCGGGTGCGGGGATTGCCGGTGTGAAGGCTGGTAGGTGAGCCTACGAGCAGGTCTGTGTGCGGTCATCATGGTGGGGTGTGCGCGAATTCCTCGAACCCCCGTCTCCCAGCGCGCCGGAGTCGAGCAGACTGAGCAGGGGAGCCGGCCGCCGGCCACGCTGGTCGCCAGCTTCGACGGTCTAGGCGTCGGGCTCCAGGGTCCGCACGGCCGTTGGGAAGCGCGCAACCCCTCCGACAACTCGCTGGCCGTCGGACGCGATTACGTCTTCCAGATCGTCAACACCCGCATGGCGATCTTCCGCAAGAACGGCGAGATCGTCTACGGCCCCGTCGTGACGAACACGCTGTTCAAGGGGTTCGGCGGAGCCTGTGAAGCGCACAACAACGGCGACGCCGTCGTCCGCTACGATCAACTCGCAGATCGCTGGCTCATCGTGATGCCGGTGTTTACGCGCGGCAAGGAGCGGCCGGATCAACCGCCGGTGTGGAAGGCGTCAGACCGTGCCTATGTCAGTCCGCCCGGCGTGCCGGATCAACCCGGAGCCGCGGCGCCGCTGTTCGTGCCGCCGGCAATGCCCCCGTCACCTCCCGAGCGGCCTGACACGACCCCGCGGCCCCGTCCGCTCCGTCCGCCTGAGGAGAAGGGTCCGTACTCCATGTGCTATGCGATGAGCACGACTGCCGATCCGCTCGGCTCGTACTATCGCTACGAGTTTCTGCGGCCCCTCTTTCCCGATTACCCGCGCCCCGCGGTGTGGCCGGACGGATACTACGTGCCGACGAGCACGGGCGACGATGTCATTCAGAAGCACACCTGCGCCGTCGATCGCCGCCGCATGCTGCTCGGCGAACTGGCGACCGAGCAGTGCATGATCGTCGACGGAGTGAATTTTCTGAACAACGCCGATCTCGACGGCCGAGCGCTGCCGCCCGCGGGCGCACCCAACGTCGTCCTCGCGGCCGGAGGCACACAGCTGCGCGGCATCTTCGCCGACGATGGGATTTACGCGTGGCGATTCTCCGTCGATTGGACCGATCCCGCGAACTCGCGACTCACCGGGCCGGAGAAGATTGCCGTCGCTCCCTACCACTATCTGTGCGATGGCCAGCTGACGACCTGCGTGCGCCAACCGGGAACCGACCAGCATCTCGACGCGCAAGGCGACAAGCTCATGGCGCGGGTGGTTTACCGCAACGTCAACGGGCGGGAGTCGATCGTGGCGGTGCACTCGGTCAACACGGCGGTGTTCGGCGGCGGCGTACGCTGGTACGAGTTCACGATCTCAACGGACCGTAGTCTGCGTCTGCGGCAGCAGGGCACCTACGCACCCGATGGCTTGTATCGCTGGATGGCGAGCCCGGCGATAGACAGCCAGGGCAACATCGGAATCGGATACTCGTTCGGCGGCACGCCAAGTTTTGCGGGGCAGCGGTTCGCCGGCCGGCTCGCCGGCGATCCGCTCGGCGTACTCACGTTGCACGAGGCGGTCCTCGCCGAAGGCCAGGCCCCGCAGATCAACACGATGCGGTGGGAGGATTACAGCCAGACGGCCATCGATCCCGCTGACGACTGCACGATCTGGTATGTGGGCGATTACCTCAAGAAAGATGCGGCGACCTATTCGACTCGGATTGGGGCCTTCAGATTGTGTCGTTAAGGGAGTTCATCATTATCCTCGCGGGCCGCTGAAGGGCGCTCCATGACCTCACCAATGCTGGGCGAATTCCTCGGCACGATGGTCCTCATTCTGCTCGGCAATGGCGTCGTCGCCGGCGTGCTCCTGAAACGATCGAAGGCCGAGGGGAGCGGCTGGATCGTGATCACCGCCGGATGGGCGTTTGCGGTGATGGCCGGCGTCTTTACTGCGATCGCGTGCGGCTCGAGCGATGCACACCTGAATCCTGCCGTGACACTGGGATTTGCCGCGCGCGCCGGCGACTTCTCGAAGGTCGGTCCCTACCTCGTTGCCCAGATGTTAGGGGCGATCGCCGGTGCCGCGTTGGTGTGGGTGCACTACCTGCCACATTGGAAGGAAACGCAGGACGCCTCCTTGAAGCGGGCGTGCTTCTGTACCGCACCCGCCATCCGCCAGCTCGTCCCGAACCTGCTGAGCGAAGTGATCGGAACGTTCGTCCTGGTCTTTGTCGTCGGGGCGATTTTTTCGAAGGCCGTGGCCGCGACCGGTCCCGCCGCCGGGCTCGGCGCCTACCTCGTCGGCAGCCTGGTCTGGGGCATCGGCCTCTCGCTCGGCGGCACCACCGGCTATGCCATCAACCCGGCGCGCGACCTGGGCCCGCGGATCGCGCACGCCCTGCTTCCAGTCGCCGGAAAGACTTCGTCTGACTGGAGCTACGCGTCGGTGCCAGTCGTGGGGCCTCTGGTGGGCGGGCTCTTAGCCGGCGTCGCGCTCCGCGTGATCGGTGTCCAGTGACGCGATGAGCGACCGTTTGCACCGCATTGCGGTGGTGGCCGGCGCGGCGGGCTCCGTCGCGTTGATGCTCTACGCCGGCCGCGCGAATCAGCACATCCTCGTGACTGTGCTTTTCGTCTTCTGGGTCCTCGCCCCCTTCCTCACCCTCGCCTGGGCCGACCGAACGTCGGTCCGGTGGTCGGTGGTTACGCAAAGGACCCTTCATTGGGTGACGCTGGTGATCACCGTGGGGTCGCTGGCGATCTACGTAGACCGCGTCTTGCGGCCCCCGAGGGCGACCGGCGCGTTCGTGTTCGTCGCCGTGCCGGTGGCGTCTTGTGTGCTGGCGGCGATTGCGGTCGCGGTCGCCGCGCTCCTGTCACGCCGGTCGTTCCCCCCAGGTTCTGGTGCTTAGCCTCGCGCTGGTCCTCGCCCAGCAGTCATGGATGCTCGGCCCGTTCACGAAGCCGGCGCGGGTCAACCCGGTCATCACACCGAACCCCGCGGTGGCCTGGGAAGCGTTCGCCACGTTCAATCCGGCCGCCGTCGTGAAAGACGGCAAGGTATTCCTCCTCTACCGCGCCGAAGATGCGACCGGCTTGCAGCAGATCGGCGGGCATACTTCGCGCCTCGGCCTCGCGGAGAGCAAGGACGGCCTGCACTTCACGCGTCGCGCGACGCCCGTCCTGTACCCCGACAGCGACGCCCAGCGGCAGAACGAGTGGCCCGGCGGCGTCGAAGACCCCCGCATCGTCGAGTCGGACGACGGCACATACATCCTCACGTATACGCAGTGGAACCGCGACGTGCCGCGCCTCGCGGTCGCGACATCGCGAGACCTCATCACCTGGACCAAACACGGCCCCGCCTTCGCACTCGCGGCCGGTGGGAAGTATTTGCGCACGGAATCGAAGTCGGGGGCGATACTCAGCCGGATCGCAGGCGAGCGCATCATCGCGACGCGCGTGAACGGCAAGTACTGGATGTACTTCGGCGTTCCCGATTTGCGGATCGCGACCTCCGACAACCTGCTCGACTGGACGCCGGTCGAGGACGCAGATGGGGAGGCTGTCAAAGTCCTGTCGGCGCGTCCGAACTACTTCGATTCCTGGCTGGTCGAGGCGGGTCCCCCCGCGCTGCTGACGACGAACGGGATCTTGGTGCTGTACAACGCGGGAAGTCTGCCCTCACGCACGTATTCAGCTGGGCAGGCGCTGTTTGACGCGCGCGATCCTGTGAAACTGATCGCGCGGTCGGACAGCGCGTTTCTAAAACCAACGGAGAGCTACGAGCGGACGGGCCAGTACACGGCGGGAACGACATTCGTCGAAGGGTTGGTGCCGTTCCGGGGGCGATGGTTTCTTTACTACGGCACGGCCGACTCACGCGTCGGCGTCGCCGTGTGGGATCCGCATTGACTACGGCACAACCACCCCAGTCATCCTGACGACCTCAAAGTCCGTCCCGTGCAGCCGCTTCATCGTATCGATGTTGGCATCGTTCCAGCGCGGGTCCGGGGCACCACTCACGAAGAATGGGCCGCCATTGTCCGCCAGCATCATGCCGTACGTCTTCAGCGTCGTCAGGATCACCTGGACGTCGGCGGGGAAGCCCGAAATGTCGACGCCGGCCTTCAGTCGCACGCGCATGCCCATTGGAGGAAGAAATGAATCAGCGTGCGTGCTCGCGAAATGCCGCGCGGGCGGCACGTACGCGCGGCGGGTGACGGGGCAGGTGAAGCGCAGCGCGTGAGTGATCTGTCCCGCCGCGACCTCCGCGTAGCGCGCGAGACCGGCGAAGATGGGTAACCCCGCAGCATCGGCCGACGTCCAGCCGTCGGGCCGGAGGGCGTTCGAGCCGAGGTCGAAAATCGCGCCCGAACCCGCCGTCCATGCTCCACCGCTGACGGGGTGCGCATCGAACAGCTCGTACAGCCTCCAGTTGTCCACGTCCACCACCAGGACATGGCGGTCGCCGCTCGCGGAGGGGCCGCCCTCGATCGGCGCATCGGGGGGAATGGGATAGGGCCCAGCATCGCTCTCGTCCGCGTAGGCAAACGATACCGGCACGCGCGGTTGCGAGCCCGAGACCGTGATGAACGGAATGCCCCACGGCGCGCCGCGGTAGACGGTGCCGAAGTCAGGATGCAGGCTCGCCGAACCGCCGCAGCGCGCGATCAGACTGTCGGAGTTCGGATCGACCGAATCGGCCGAGATGTCGCGATTCCACGCATTGTCGGCGGGAAACACCGAACGCACAGGCAGCGGCGGCGGCGGGGCCGGGGGTGGGGGGGCGGCGGTGGGAGTGGGCTCGTAGCGCCGCGACACGCGAGCGCCAGCGCCAGCACCAGAGTGAAACAGCGTCTCATGCCCCCAAACTCCACCAGACCATGCCGTGTGGATGTGGCGCCGGTCACGCGGCGACTGCGACCCTGTCCAACTTCCGCGAGCACAGGTATTTTGGCGCCCTCTCCCATGTCCAAAGTAAGAGTCGGCATCGTCGGCTCGCGCTTCCAGGCCGATTGCATTGCGGGCGCCGTGAAAGCGATCCCGGAAGAGGCCGAGCTGGTCGCGGTCGCATCGCCGACCACAGGCCATGCGGCCGATTTCGCCAAGCGCCACGGCATCCCGAACGCGTACAGCGATTATCACGATCTGCTGCGCGATCCCAAGGTCGAGCTGATCTCGATCACCGCGCCCAACCGACTGCACGCCCAGATCACGATCGACGCCGCCAAAGCCGGCAAGCACGTCGTCTGCGAAAAGCCGTTGTGTATCACGCTCGAGGAAGCCGACGCGATGATCGACGCCTGCCACAAGGCGGGCGTGCTGTTGCTCTACGCCGAGGAGTTGTTCTTCGCGCCGAAATACGTGAAGGCGAAGCAGATGGCGGACGAAGGCGCGTTCGGCCGGGTGCACCTGGTCAAACAAGGCGAGAAGCATTCAGGGCCGCATTCGCCCTGGTTCTGGGACGTGGAGCAGTCGGGCGGCGGTGCGGTCATGGACCTCGGCTGCCATGGCATCGCCTTCTGCTGGTGGTTCCTCGGCAAACCCAAGGTCAAAAGCGTGTACTCGCACATGGCGACCCAGGTGCATGGCGAGCGTACCCAGGGCGAGGATGAGGCCATCACGATCATCGAGTTCGAGAACGGCGCAACGGGGATGGTCGAAAGCAGCTGGAATCGTCCCGGCGGAATGGACGACTGCATCGAGGTCTTCGGCGAAAAGGGCCAGACCTACGCCGACATGCTCATGGGCAACGCGCTTCCGACGTATTCCGAGGTGGGATTCGGGTACGCGGTCGAGAAGGCGGCGTCGACCAAGGGATGGACCTATCCCGTGTTCGAGGAGCACTGGAATTACGGCTTCCCGCAGGAGATGCGGCACTTCGCGCGCTGCGTGCGCGGCACGGAGACGCCCATCTCGGACGGCGAGACGGGGCGAATGGTGCAGGAGGTGCTTTACGCTGCGTACGCGTCGGCCGGACAGGGTCGCAAGGTTATGCTGCCGTTCCGGCCGAAGGGAGTGAAGAAGCCAATCGATCTCTGGAAGAATCCGTAAATGCGCGCCATCGGGCTGCTGCTTCTCGCCGCCGGATGCGCGAGTCAGGGACCGAACACCGACTGGCGCGTTGCCGGCGGCGATCCCGGGAACACGCGGTTTTCTCCGCTCGATCAGATCAACGTCACGAACATCACGCAGCTGCAGGTCGCGTGGGTCTATCACACCGGTGACCTCCCGCCCGACGGGCACGGGGAGATTCAGGCGACACCGATCGTCGTGGACGGTGTCCTCTATGCGACGACTCCCAAGGTCGCGGTGATTGCTCTGCGCGCCGACGCGGGCACGCTGCTGTGGAGATTCGACGCGTTCCCGAACCGCCCGACGCAACCTCACGTGAACCGCGGCGTCGTCTACTGGGCGGATGAACGCGGTCACGATCGGCGGATCTTCTTCGCCGTCGATCGCCGGCTCTACGCCCTCGACGCACGGACGGGCGAGCCGGTGCGCAGCTTCGGCGATTCGGGTTGGGTAGATCTCGGTGCGGGGCTCGGTCAGGACTTCAGCGGTACGTATCTCGTCTCGACGTCACCTGGCGTCGCGTACAAAGACGTCCTGATCTGGGGAACGCGGGTCGGCGAAGCGGAAGGCTCGGCGCCTGGTCACATCCGCGCGTACGACGCGCGCACCGGCAAGATCCGTTGGACCTTCCATACGATTCCCTGGCCGGGTGAATTCGGATACGACACCTGGCCGCCCGAGGCGTTCAAGAACGCCGGCGGTGCCAACTCCTGGGCCGGCATGACGATCGATACGGCGCGCGGCGTCGTCTACATCCCGACAGGCTCGGCCACGCCGGACTTCTACGGCGGCGGCCGCGTTGGCGCGAACCTGTTCGCGAACTCGCTGCTTGCGCTCGATGCGACGACCGGAAAGCGGCTGTGGCACTTCCAGTCCGTCCATCATGACCTGTGGGACCGCGATCTCCCGACCGCGCCGAATCTCGTCACCGTCACACGCGACGGGTCACGGGTGGACGCCGTCGCACAGATCACGAAGAGCGGCTTCGTGTTCGTCTTCGATCGTGCCTCAGGGAAACCGCTCTTCCCAATCGAAGAGCGCGCGGTGCCAGCATCGGATCTCAAGGGCGAGCAGGCCTGGCCGACGCAGCCCTTCCCGCTGAAGCCCGCTCCGTTCGCGCGGCAAGCGATCCGCGAGGCCGACGTGACGGCGTCGGAGCGGCGGCGGTTTCGGTCGCTGCGCCACGGCTCGCTGTTCACACCACCGAGCCGGGCGGGTAGCGTCGTGTTGCCGGGCTTCGATGGTGGCGGCGAGTGGGGCGGGGCGGCGGTCGATTCAGAAGGTGTGCTGTACGTCAACGCGAGTGACGTGCCGTGGATCGCCGCGATGCGGGAAACGCGCGCCGTATCTGTGCCGGGTCGTGAGGTGCGAACCGGGGTCGCCATTTACAAGGCGGAGTGCGCGAGCTGCCACGGCGCCGACCGTCGGGGTCGCGATCGCGCGCCGTCGTTGATCGGTGTCAACTCGCGTCTCACGGTCGAGCAGCTGGAGCAACTGCTCGAGCATGGCCGAGGGTTCATGCCGTCGTTCGCAAAGCTGTCACAGGACGAACGTTGCGCCGCGACCGCGTACGTGCTGGGTACGGCCGAATGCGACCATGGTCTACCTGCCGCTGCACCGCCACCCTCCCCATACGAATTCGTCGGTTACGAGCGCTGGCGAGACTCGAGCGGCTTCCCGGCCATCAAACCGCCCTGGGGCACGCTCAGCGCGATCGACCTCAACACGGGCGAATACCGCTGGAGGATTCCGCTCGGCGAGTTCGCCGCGCTCACGGCCCGCGGCATCCCCGTCACAGGAACGGAGCAATATGGCGGGCCGATCGTCACGCGTGGGGGGCTCGTATTCATTGCCGCAACGGAGGACGGGAGGCTTCGCGCGTTCGACAAGAGTTCGGGCCGGCTGCTATGGGAAGCGATGCTCCCCGCGCCCGGCTACGCCACTCCCAGCACGTTCGCCGTGCACGGCAAACAATTCGTCGTTGTGGCCGCGGGCGGAGGTAAATTGGGGTCGAAGTCGAGCGACACATACGTGGCCTTTAGTCTGCCGTGATGAGAGGCATTGGGTGCTTATTCAGCTCAAGAAGGGCCGCGACGCGCTACCGGTCGGAGCGACTATGGACGTAGAATTCCCCGCAGGTATCCTTCAAAAATGATCCCGCACGTCCGTGCCTACTTCGCGGCGACGCCTCCCAAGGCTCGCGCCGCCCTGAAGAAGATCCGGGCCGCCATCCGCTCCGTCGTGCCCCGGGCTGAAGAAGTATTCAGTTATCGGATTCCCGCCTTCAAGCTCGGTGGCCGTCCGCTCGTCTGGTACGCTGCGTTCAAGAACCACTGCAGCCTGTATCCAATGACCGGCGCAATCCGGCGAAAGCTCGCCCGGGAGCTCAAAGCTTACGAGACGTCGAAGGGAACGGTCCGGCTGCCGCTCGCGAAACCAATACCTGTGGGGCTCGTCAAGAAACTGGTCCGAGCGCGAATTGCCGAACTGCCCTGAAGCACAAGGAGCCACCATGGGACTGCCTCCCCTGAGAAAAGAACCAGGTCCGGTAAAACTTCCCGAGCCGCCGAAGCCTCGTCCCCCCGAACCCTGGGAGCCCGCGCGCATCCCGCGTGATCCCGAGCCTCCTAAGCCACCAGGACGGTAGATGTACGAAGACCGTCACACCCCGCCGCTTCCCCCCAGGCGTTTTGTACGACGCATGGCCGATCACGTCGCGGTGGCCGCCTTCCTGGTTGCCGTGTCGCTGCTGGTAGGGATGTGGGGCTACGAGCACTATGAACACCTCCCCTGGCGCGACGCATTTCTGAATACTGCGATGCTGCTCGGAGGGATGGGCCCCGTAGATCCGATCCACAGTAACGGCGGGAAGGTGTTTGCCGGGGTCTTTGCCCTGTACGCGGGCGTGGTCTTTCTGGTGGTCGCGGGACTATTCCTCGTGCCGGTGATTCACCGGATTGCACATGTGTTCCATTTCGAAGGCGGACCGCGCTGAGGTGGATTTCGATCTCCGGCTTTCGATCGATGTGCTCGAGCGCACGCCGGCTACGCTGCGCGCGCTTCTGCAAGACGTCGACCCGAAGCTGGCCCGGGGCACCGAGGGTCCCGATACCTTCAGTCCGTTCGACAACATCGGCCACCTGATCGATGGCGAGGAAACGGATTGGATGCCGCGCGCTCGGATCATTCTCGCGCAGGGGTCCAACCGGCGGTTCGAGCCGTATGATCGATTCCGTCACCGGGCGCGGAATGTGACGCGGACACTCGATTCTCTGCTCGACGAGTTCGCGCGACTCCGTGCCGAGAACCTTCGCGTGCTCGAGGCGTGGAAGCTGACAAGTGAGCAGCTCGAGCTGCGAGGTGAGCACCCGAGCCTCGGTGCGGTGACCTTGCGCCAGCTTCTGGCGGCCTGGGTGGTCCACGATCTGGGACACATCGCCCAGGTCGCGCGCGTAATGGCGAAGCAGTATCGGGCCGAGGTGGGCCCGTGGGTGCCGTTCTTGCCCGTGCTGACCGATCACGAAAAGCCGAGATCTTAGCTTAAACCCTAGCTTCTGCAGTGCCAATCGTTTATGTTGAACCGTTCATTCGTCTGGCAGTGCCCTCGGTAGAGGGGTCGAAAACCATCAAGCGGCGCCTGCGAGCCTCGGCATTGGGTCGAGGTAGCGCGCACGGCGCGCCGCAGTGACTCGGCGACCCTCCCCACGCACCAGCCAGCCATAATTACGGCGCAATACGCCTTTACCAAGAGCCCGACGCAGCAGGCACGCGTCGTACACTCCCTCACTGCGAGGGACGTGCTACGAGTGTGTCCAGCCCCAGGGCAGGAACAGAATTCGTTATGACACCGCAGCAAGCACACAATCATTTGCCACGTCCCCCCCACAAAGAACCCCCCGCCCACGCGCCCAATGCGGCGCTGATGATCGACTTCGACAACGTGACGATGGCGATTCGCTCGGACCTCCAAACCGAGCTGAAACGCCTCCTCCAGTCGGAGATGATCCGGGGCAAGGTTGCCGTCCAGCGCGCCTATGCCGACTGGCGCCGCTACCCGCAGTACATCGTGCCGCTCTCCGAATCGTCGATCGATCTCATCTTCGCGCCGGCGCACGGGGCCAACAAGAAGAACGCCACCGACATCCGCCTCGCGATCGACGCGTTGGAGCTCGTGTTCACGCGACCGGAGATTGGGACCTTCATTCTCTTGTCCGGGGATTCGGATTTTTCATCGTTGGTGCTGAAGCTCAAGGAGTACGGCAAGTACGTGATCGGCGTGGGAATCCGCGAGTCGTCCAGCGACCTCCTGATCCAGAACTGCGACGAGTATTACTCCTACAACGAGCTGGCCGGCTTCACCAAGACGAGCGATGTCGAATACGTCAAGCGCGATCCGTGGGAGCTGGTCGTCGAGGCGGTCAAACAGATGACCGCGCACAACGACGTCATGCGCTCCGACCGCCTGAAGCAGGTGATGCAGGAGATCGACCCGAACTTCGACGAGAAGGACGCCGGGTTCTCGCGGTTCAGCAAGTTCGTGATCGAAGCCGCCCGTCGTGGTCTCATCACGCTGACCCGACTCGACAACGGGCAGTACGAAATCGCCCTCGGCCCGCAGGTCCAGGGCGCGGCGGCGTCGCCGGCGCTCGGCGCGATGAGCGAAGACACCGAGAAACCCCGCAGCCGGAGTGGACGAGGCGGCCGGGGTCGGGGACGCGCCGCTCGTGACCGTGAGGAATCGCCAACAGCTCCCACTGAGCCGGCCCCGACCGAGGAGCCGGAAGCCCCGGCCGCGAAGGCCGGGTTCTCGTTCGGCGGCGCGTTCGGGTTGATCAAGCAGGCCGTCGGTATGGGTACGGACGACGAGCCGGCTCCTCAGGAAGAAGAAAAGCCGTTGACGGACGAGCAGGAGGCTCCGCCCCCGGTCCTGTCGGCCCCAATGCCCGATGTCGAAGACGAAGACGACATTCCGATGCCGACGTCGTCTGCCCCGCCGCCACCGTATAGCACGCCGTCGACACCGGGCGGCATTCCGATGCGCAGCGCGCGCTTCCGCCGCGGCTCGCGCGGTGGTGCCCGCCGTCCCGGTGCAGGCGGGGTTCCCGAGATCCCCAAGATTGGCGTGGTGGAAGTCGATCCCAACTTCCGGCCTCGCGGCGATGCGGTGCCTCCCAAAGCCCCGACCGGTCAGTCGAGCCCAGCGGCCCCTTCGTCGGGATCCGGCCAAGAGCGAGGCGAGCGAGGTGAGCGAGGTGAGCGAGGCGAGCGTGGCGGTCGTGGCGGTGGTCGGAGCAGTCGGGGTGGCAGGGATCGCGGGCCCCGCGCTGAGAACGGCGAGCGCAGCGAACGCGGCGAACGCGGAGGCCGTGGCCGCCGCGGTGGACGCGGCGGGCGCGGTCGCGGACCGCGTCGGTTTGAAGGCGACTCGTCCGACATCACGAGCCAGAATGCACGTCCGGTGAACACACAGGCGCCGGAGCATTCAGAACCGGCAGCACCTCCACCTCCTCCCCCCAAGGTCACCAAGCTGCCGGAGACCGAACCAGGAGAATCGTTCTGGTCGAGGGTAAAGCGCGGCTTGACCGGTGGCAGCGGGAGTGGTGGCAGTGATGGAGGAGCGGCCTAACGGTGCGAGGTAGCGCCGTGCAGGCGAAGTTCTACGCGCGACCGACTGAAGCGGTCGCGCGTGGGCTATTGGGGCAGATTCTCGTGAGCGATGTCGGCGGTCGTCGCCGCCAGACCGCCGGCCGGATCGTCGAGGTGGAGGCGTACATCGGTCCCCAGGATCCCGCCTGCCACGCGTATGGCCACCGCCGCACCGCCCGCACCGAGCCCCTCTATGGGCCCCCCGGAACGGCCTATGTGTACTTCACCTACGGCATGCACTGGTGTCTCAACGCGGTGACCGAGCTACCGGATTATCCCGCCGCCGTTCTGATTCGGGCGCTCGAGCCGATCGCGGGCGTCGCGACGATGCGGAGACGGCGCGGCAAGGAGCCGCTCTGTTCCGGTCCGGCGCGGCTGTGTGAAGCGCTCGGCGTCACGGGAAAGCTGAATGGTGTGTCCCTGCAGCACGGGCTGCTGCGGATCGTCGAGGGCAAAAAGCCGAAGCCCGGCGACATTGTCACCGGGCCTCGGATCGGCATCACGCAGGCGGCCGATTGGCCGTTGCGGTTTTACCTGAAGGGCTCGCCCTGGGTCAGTGCCGCTCGGTAATCCCTTCCTTCGAAGTGCCGAGGCTCAGGCGAATGCCTCCCTGCAGCGTGTGCGTGTTGCTCTGGAGCAGGAAGTTCGCGGCGCTCGACGTCAGTATGTAGTGCGCGAACACGTTCAGCCTGGTGGAGTAGTTGATCTGCAGCCCGCCCATGACCCAGAAAAATGCCCGGCTCGACTGATCGTGCACGCGGTCCGCCGCTTCGACCGCTTCACCGAGGGTCAGGCAGCTCGTGCAGTCCGCGACCGGATTCAGCACCTGCATCAAGGCGAATCCGGCGCCGCCGAACGGCTCGATGATCTTTTGCGTCGGATAGGCCAGCACGCCGAACATTAGCCGGCGCATGTCGTGGAACGTGACGTCACGGAAGCCCGGGCCGACCGATGAATTCGACGAGCCCGGATCGAAGATGACGGCCTGGGCATCGGTAAGGAAAAGCGCCTGCTCGTAGGCGACATACAGCGCCGTGCGGCGCGACGTGATCAGCCAGTGGCCGCCGATGATCGGGTCGTACACAAGGGGCTGCGTATTGGTCTTGGAGAGGAAGAAGCCACCCTGCGCACCCCAGTACCACTGGAAATTCGTGTTGAAGCCGCGGCCCTGCTGCGGCGGAATGAAGAACCAGGAAGCGCCGAACGACGCCTGGACCTCACCCGTAAACGCGTTGGCGTAGAACGGGTTGTCGGGGCGGTATTGCGCGCGCACGTCAGCGCGGAGCGCGACGTGCCGGCCAATGAACTGGCGGGCCCCGAGGCCACCGTTAACGAGGTGCTGCGTAAAGTCGTAGGGGGGATTCTTCCCGAAGACCATGTGCGAGTAGCCGCCCGAGGCAAACAGGGTCAGCTTGTCGGTCATCGGAAAGTTCAACACGATAGCGCCGCTGATCGTCGAGACGGTAATGTCTTGCGTGGCGGCCAGGTTTGTCGTCGCGATGTAGTCGCCGGTGACTTCGAGGCTGAGCTTGTCGCTCCAGTTGTAACTGATGCGCGCGCCGCCGCCGAACCCGTTCTTTATCAGAAACGAGCGGTCGAACCGCCACCAGGAACCGAAGCCGCCGAACTCGATATTCTGCGAGCGCTGCGCCAGGGCGGGATGCGCCACCAAGGTTACGAATCCCACCAGGAGAACCAGCCGCTTCATCGGGACTCCTCCCACGACCCCCGCCCAAGTTAGGGAGCCGCCAATAGGACCGCGTTGAACAGCAGCTTGAAGGTGCCGTGCGTCTGGCCCCGGAATTGGGGCCGGAACCCAAACAGGATCACCCGTCCGCTGCCTACCGGTGCCTCCACGAGCGCTGCTTTCCCTGCCAGCCGCTCCTGGAACCGGGCATAGCCGGACCGCAGTGGCTGCTGGGGATACGTCGCCAAGGCCCGCGCCGGGGCCGATACGGTGAAGGCGGCGCTATTCTCGAAGTAGAGGTCGAGGGAGTCAGGCACCCCGAGCGTGACCGGGCTACGCCCCCTCTCCACCCCTCCCAAAAGCACACCGAAAATAGAGCCTGGGGCGTAAAATCGCAAAACTTGAGGACCCGATGCCTCCCCGGCTAGAACGTTGACCACCGGGAGGTTAAGGCGTGTAATCGCGAAATTACTTGAACCATCGAGGCAGACGAGCGTCCCCCCACCCCGAACAAACGCCGAAATGGCCTCAGCGCCAGCTTCCCCGATTCCTCCTGCGTACTGCAATGGAATGCGAGTCGAATCAACGCCGCGCTGGATCGACGCTGCCTCGGCATCGGGCAGGACGATCACATCAAACCGCCGCCGCAGGCCTCCCGTTCTGAGATCGTTGTCGTGCACCGTCGTGTAGCTGATCCCATACTGCTCGAATAACCAGCGCGTCCAGCCCTCATCGATGTTGCCCGTCCACGGCTGGTACAGCGCGATGCGCGGCAAGCGCTGGCGACTCGCGCCGACACCACCGGCGGGCGCGGTTCGCACGGCGGTCACCGTGAATCCGTGGCGCGCAGCGTGTTCGCTGAGAATGATGCGGGCCCTGGGACCTCGCACCATGAGACTGTCCCCCACGATGGTGACCGTCTGACCCGCGGTGAGCAGCGCCGCGACGGCGCGCGATTCCGCGTTGGTGCGGTTCTTCAGGAAAAAGATCTCGCCGCTTCCCTCGATGCGTCCTGGCGCCGGGATCACGCTGTCAACCTTGACCAGATTCGCGGTGAACCGCGCGTTCACCACGTCGGCCTGCACACCCATCGTGAACGGCAACGTCCACCCGGCGACATCGTACGGCGGACGGTCGTTGACGGGCGTGTAGTGCTGCGGCTCGAGCAGGTCTTTTGCGTGCGCCCGATAAGGCTGGCCCATCGGCACGACGAGCGAGCCGGCCGAGTAGGTCTGGCCTTCCACGGAAAACGGCTCGGCGGCCCGCCACACCTCCACGCCACCGGCCGCCAGCACATTGGCCAGCGCCGTCCAGCTCTCCGGATCCCTCTGCTCGGCCGGTAACACGTAGGCGAAGGGATTACCGGCTACCCCGGCCTCGACGGCGCGTCGCCCCACGCCGACAAAACGGTCGATGACGTTGAGGCGATCACGCGCGGCCAGGTGCACCAGCGCCTCAGATGTGATGAGCTCGTAGCGCACGATATCCCCGAGATGCCAGGTGCCGCCCGGCCATGGCGCGGGATAGTTCACGCCGCGGCCCGGTTGCCGAACGGAGTCGACGGCCAGGGTGATCGGCGAGCCGAGTCGGGTGCTCGCGGCCTCGGTGAGGATGCCGATCATGTTGTGCCGCGTGGGTGTCGAGCGAAAGCCGCCGTGCCACCAGAGGTCGTAGGTCTGCTGATGCGCGATCCCCGTCATACCGGCGTCGTACAGTGCGGCCGCCATCTGCGTGCCGACCAGATTCATCCCCGCGACCAGGGCGGGATCGAGGTTCGGATTGACGGGATCCTGGAACGGCGGGACGAAGAGACGCACGCCGTTCGCGCCCATCTGGTGCACGTCGTACACGATCTCCGGGAACCATTCCTTGTACAGCATGCGCGTGACGAGACGCGTCTCGACCTGCGTCAGCATGAACCAGTCGCGGTTGTTGTCGTGGCCCACGTACTTGTGGTACAGCCACGGCAGCGGACCGCCCTCGTAACGCGTGCCCTTGTAACGCCGGTACCAGCTCACGACCGTGTCGAGGCCGTCGGGATTCATCGACGGGATCACCAGCACGACCACGGAGTCGAGCAGGCGGCGCAATGTGGGATCGGTCGCCAGCCGATAGGCGAGTGTCATCCCCATCTGACTCGACGCCACTTCCGTGGAATGGATGTTGTTGCTGATCAGGATCACGGCGGGTTGCCTGCTGCGGAGGTCGGCGAGCGTGGTATCGGTGAGCTGTCGCGGGTCAGCGAGGAGCGCCTGGGCCCGTTTGATCTCGGCGAGGCGCTGCTGATTGGCTGGCGCGGTGATCGTCATCAGGAGAAATGGTCTGCCCTCGGTCGTGCGGCCCAGGGTATCGACGCGCACGTACGGGCTTCGTTGCGCAAGGGTGTTCATGTAGCCGCTGACTTGCTTCCAGTCGGCGAGCATGGAATCCGCGCCAGGTTCGAAGCCAAGAACGGCGGATGGGCGGATGGGCGGTTCGGCGGTTTGTAACAACGCAAGCAGGAGGAGAGGTGTCATTAAATGAGCCCCAGTTTTGAACCCACCTTCTTGAAGGCGTGCAGCGCGAAATCGAGGTCGTCACGCGTATGCGCCGCCGACAGCTGGCAGCGGACACGCGCATGTCCTTGTGGGACAACAGGATAACCGAACCCAGTCACAAAGACCCCCTCGGCGAGCAGCAGCTCGCTCATGTGAATGGCCTTCGCCGTCTCGCCGAGGATCACCGGGACGATCGGCGTCTCGCCCGGGAGCGGTTTGAAGCCGAGGGACAGCAGCTGTTCGCGGAAGTAGCGCGCGTTCTGATGCAGCCGCGTGACCAGCTCGGGGTGCGCCTCGACGGCGCGAACGGCGGCCAGGGCACTGGCCGCAACGGTCGGCGACAGCGCATTGCTGAAGAGCTGCGGCCGCGACCGCTGGGTGAGATAATCGGTGAGGGCGAGCGGCCCGGCGGTAAATCCGCCGGCCGCGCCCCCCAGTGCCTTCCCGAGGGTCGACGTAATGATGTCCACTTCGCCGATCATCTCGTAATGCTCTGCCGTGCCCCGACCCCTAACCCCCAACACCCCGGTTGCGTGCGAGTCATCGACGGCGAGCACGGCGTCGTATTTCCGGGCCAGCGCTACCAGGTCCGGGAGCTTCGCGATGTCGCCTTCCATCGAGAAGATGCCGTCGGTGAAGATCAGCTTGCGACGCGCTTTGCCCGCGGCCTTGAGCTTCTCCTCGAGGTCGGCCATGTCGGAGTGTTTGTAGACCGCGGTCTGGCACTTGGTGATCGTCTTGGCGAGGCGAATCGCATCGATGATCGACGCGTGGTTCAACTGGTCGGAGATGACGACATCCGCCTCGCTCAAGACGGTCGGGCAGAGTCCCTCATTGGCGTTCCAGCAGCTGACGTACGTGAGCGACGACTCGCACCCCACGAATCGCGCGAGCGCGTTCTCCAGCTCGCGATGGACCGTGAACGTCCCGCAGATGAACCGCACCGACCCAGTGCCGGCGCCCCAGTGATCGAGGGCGTCCTTGCCGGCGGCCACCACGTCGGGGGCCGCGCACAAGCCGAGATAGTTGTTGGAAGAGAGGATGACGACGTCGCCGCGACCTTCCATCTTCACGCGCGGCCCCTGCGGTGAATCGACGTAGTTGAGCCGCTTGTAGATGCCTTCCTTCTTGAACTCCGCCAGCTCATCCTGCAGCTGCCCCATGAAGCTCATACGATCTCCAGAATGACCTTGCCGGCATCGCCCGAGCGAATCGCCGCGAGAGCCTCGTCGATTTTGGCGAGCGGGAACTTGTGAGTGATGACGGGTCGGGGATCGAACTGGCCGCCGATGAGAAAGCGGCGCATCTGGTGCCAGGTCTGGTACATCTTGCGGCCAATCACGCCGTACACCGTGATCCCCTTGAAGATGATTTCATTGGCAAAGTCCATCGGGACTTGACCGTCCGGTATTCCGAGCAGCTGGACGCGACCGCCCATCCGCACGGCCGCGAACGCCTGGTGCAGCGCCGACGGCACGCCGGACATCTCGCACACCACATCCGCACCCTCTTCGTCCGTTTCGGCCAGGACCGTTTTGACGACGTCGTCTGTTTTCGCATTGATAGTGACGTGCGCGCCCATCTTTTCAGCGAGTGCAAGGCGCTTGGGATTCACGTCCGACGCAATGACCTTGGTGGCGCCGGCGGCCCGCGCGATGCCTACCGCAAAGCAGCCGATCGGCCCGCAGCCCACAATGAAAACGGTGCTGCCGGGAATCTCCGCAGTCAGCACCGTGTGGAACGCGTTCCCCATCGGGTCCATGATCGCCCCGACCTCGGTGGGGATGGTTCCCCCATCGAGCGTCAGGACGTTGCTCGCGGGCATCGTGATGTATTCGGCGAATGCGCCGTCGCGATCGACCCCGATGATGCGCGTGTTCTGGCAGATGTGGCTGTTCCCGGTGCGGCACTGAAGGCAGTGACCACAGACGATGTGGCCTTCGGCGGTGACGAGGTGTCCCGCCCGGAGCCCTGTGACACCGTCCCCGACCGATTCGATCTCCCCGGCGAATTCGTGACCTACGACGATCGGCGGCTTGATGCGCCCCTGCGCCCAGGGGTTCCAGTCGGCGATGTGCAGGTCCGTGCCGCAGACGCCCGCGTGGCGCACCGCGATCAGTACTTCGCCGGGGCCCGGGGTTGGCTTCGGAACGGTCGTAACCTTCAGCCCAGGGGCGCGGCTCGGCTTAACAATGGCTTGCATGTGGGTCGTCGATTCGGGCGATGAGCGGCAGGGAATCTAAACGGCGCGGGGCGGCAGCGTGAGCCCGGCGCGATATCTTAGGGCGTGGCTCCTACCACGATTCGCGAAGCGACGACGGCGAACACACATGGCACGGTGGCCGCGCTCCTCGCGCAAGAGCCTGGCTGCCGCCGCGTGCTCGACATCCCCTGCGGCGAGGGGGCGTTCGTAGACCGCATCCGCGGCGCCGGGTACGAGGTGCACGCCGCCGACATTCAATCCATGCTCAAGGTTGCGGACGTCCCGTTCTCGCCCGCAGACATGAACGCACCATTGCCGTTCGCGAACAACAGCTTCGACGCTGTGGTGTGCATCGACGGGATCGAGCATTTGGAACGTCCCTTCGATTTTGTCCGCGAGTCCCGGCGGATCCTACGGCCGGGGGGCGTGCTCCTCGTCTCAACGCCCAACATCACCGCGCTCCGCTCACGCTGGCGCTGGTTGCTGACGGGTTTCCACAACAAGGGCAAGACGCCACTCGATGAGACGGCGCCGAACCCCTGGCATCACATCGGCCTCATGTCGTTTCCGGAGATCCGCTACTTGCTCCACAGCAACGGTTTCCGAGTCACGGCCATCGCGGCCAACCGCGTGAAGTTGGTGAGTTGGGTCTACGCACCGCTGGTGCCGCTCGCGTGGCTCGTGACGGGCTTGGTGTTTCGCCGGTGGGAGAAGGATCCCGCACAGCGCCGGCGCAACACCGAGGTGCGCCGGCAGATCTACTCGACACCCGTGGCGTTCGGCGAGACCCTGATCGTGAAGGCGGTCTGCACGAAGCCGGCTTGACCGATTAAAAGATCGAGCGCGTGAAGCCGCCATCGACCTCGAGCACGGCGCCGGTCACATAGCTGGCCCGTTCGGAGGCCAGAAACACGACGGCAGCGGCGAGCTCCTCTGGCGTGCCGATCCGCCCGATGGGGGTTTCCGCCAGTCGCTGCTTAATCATCTCGGGCCGGGCTTTCGACAGCTCCTCGATCCGCTCGGTCGCGATGAATCCGGGGCACACGCTGTTCACGGTGATGCCATCCTTGGCGACCTCGTCCGATAGCGCCTTGGCAAAGCCGAGGACGCCGGCGCGCGCGGTGCTCGATAGTATCAGACCGGGCACCGGCTGCAATGCCGCGATGGACGCGAGACAGATGATGCGACCCCATTTCGCCTTGGTCATGATCGGCACGGCAGCACGGGCCAGATGGATCGTCGAGAGGAGATTCAGATCGATCGCCTTCTGCCAGGCGTCGGCAGGCAGATCCTTGAACGGGCCAGCGGGTGGGCCGCCGGCATTGCAGAAGAGGATATCGAGCCGGCCAAACTTCTTGGCAACGTCCTGTACCAGTCGCTCCGCCTCCTTAGGAACCGTCACGTCCGCAGGGAAGGGCGCGCTCTTGGGATCGCGGCCGTTCACGGCCACTTGCGCCCCTTCTTCAGCCAGCGTGTTGGCGACGGCGCGCCCGATGCCGCGGGTCCCGCCGCAGACCAGCGCGACCCGTCCCTTCAGCCCGAGGTTCACGCGCGCTCCACGCGCACAGCGCAGACCTTCAGCTCGGCCATCTTCGCATAGGGATCCAGCACGGGGTTGGTGAGCAGATTGGCGGCCGCTTCGCGGAAGTGGAACGGCACGAACACCTGCCCGCGCGCGACTCGATCGCTGATCCGCGCGGCGGTGACCATCGAGTTGCGGCGCGACGTGAGCCGCACCAGCTCGCCCTCCTGCACGCCGAGCATCTTGGCATCTTCGGGATGAATCTCGACGATTGCGGTCGGCTCGCGGGCGTCGAGGCCGCTCGCGCGCCGCGTCATCGTGCCGGTGTGCCAGTGGTACAGCTGGCGGCCGGTGTTCATCACGAACGGATACTCGTCGTCGGGGAGCTCGACGGGATCGGTGTACTCGACGGCGACGAATGTGGCGCGGCCATCGGCGGTGGGAAACGCGTGGTCGAACAGAAAGGCTGTGCCGGGGTGCTCGGGATTCGGGACTGGGTACTGTAAGCCGGCGCCTTCGAGTCGCTGGTAGGTCACGCCAGCCCAATTCGGCGTCACCTCTGCGATCTCGCGCATGACCTGCTCAGCTTCTCGGAACGGCGTCGTGAGTCCCAGACGGTTCGAGAGGTCGATCAGAATCTCGAGATCACCGCGAGCTTCTCCGGGTGGACTACAGGCCTTGCGCGAGAGCTGAATGCGACGCTCGGTGTTGACGAACGTGCCCGTCTTCTCGGCGAAGCTGGCCCCCGGCAGCACGACATCGGCGTACCGCGCGGTCTCAGTAAGAAAAAGGTCCTGGACCGCCAGGAACTCGAGCTCCTGGAACCAGTGTTCGGCGTGCGCGATGTCGGGGTCGGAGATGACCGGGTTCTCGCCCATGATGTACATCCCGCGCACACCGCTCTCTGGTTTCACGACCTCGGTGACCATCAGACCGCTCTTGAGCGAGAGCGACTCCGGGGACACGCCCCAGGTCTCGGCGAACCGCGCGCGGACCTTCTCATTCCCGACCGGCTGATAGTCGGTATAGACGAACGGGATGGCGCCGACGTCCGAGGCGCCCTGCACGTTATTCTGGCCGCGAATCGGCAGCATCGCCGCCCCCCAGCGACCGATCATGCCGCATGCGAACATCATGTTGAGGAACGACGTGACGATGTCGGTGCCGTTGGCGTGCTGCGTCAACCCCATCGCCCACAGCGAGCTGGTGTTCGGCCCGCCTGCGTACATCTCGGCGGCGCGTCGAATCTTCTCGGCTGGGATGCCGGTGATCTTGGCCCCTTTGTCCGGGGTGTAGGGCGAGACCGCGGCGCGCACCTTGTCGAAGTCGTGCGTGCGCTCTGCAATGAACTGCTTGTTCTCGAGCCCCAATGCGAGGATGTGGTTCAGCATCGCCGAGTAGAGGGCGACGTCGGTGCCGGGCTGCATCTGCAGATGGATGTCGGCGCGCACGGCGAGCTCGGTGCGGCGCGGGTCGGCGACGATCAGCTTAGCGCGCTTCTCGTGCGCACGCTTCAGCGCGGCTCCGAACACCGGGTGCGACTCCGTCGTGTTGGCGCCGGCGATGAAGATGACGTCGCACGCCTCCTCGATTTCACGCATCGAACCCGATGCCGCCGCGGTGTTGATCGCGCGCTGCATCGCCGCGACCGACGTCGAATGGCACAGCCGCGTGCAGTGGTCCACGTTATTCGTGCCCAGGGCACCGCGGAACATGCGCATCATCAGGTAGTTCTCTTCGTTGGAGCACTTGGCCGACGAGAAGCAGGCGAGTGCGTCAGGCCCGCGGGCGCCCTTGATCCTGAGCATCTCCTGCGCAGTCAGCTCGAGCGCGTCTTCCCAAGACACCTCGCGGAACGGTGAGTACCAGTCGTCGGGTGTCGCGACGCGGTCACGAATATCCATGTCGAGCCGCTCGAGCAATGGCAGTTCACGGACACTTTTTCCTGTGGCGCGGGGCGGCGTGCCCGGCTTGGAGCGCTTGCCTTCGCCTTCGATCGTGCGCCACGGCCCGGCGCGCCGCTCGGCGCCGTTCGGACCGTTCCAAACCCAGCCCCCAGCCCCTTTTACCCAGCCCCGTCTCATCAGTGGTCGGGTCAGCCGGTCCCGGTGCTGAGGGAAATCGTAGCCGAAGCGGCCCTTTACGCAGGTGGAGCCCTGGTTGGGTGTGTTCAGCTCGATGTCGGGAGAGGTGACGCGCATGACTTTGTTGTCGGCAACGTGCAGGTCGACCTGGCAACCGACGCCGCAGTACGGACACACCGAACGCACGACCTTCTCCGGATGCCGGATCTGCTCGGGCGCGAACCGCTGCCGCGGCATCACCTCGAAGATCGCGCCGGTGGGACAAACGCGGACGCACTCTCCGCACCACGTGCACCCCGCCTTGTCCGGGTCGCCGTCCGCACCGACGATGATTTCGGCGTGCTCGCCGCGGTATCCGACGTCGAGGACGCCCACGACCTGAATGTCCTCGCACGCCCGCACGCAACGCGTGCACAAGATGCAGGTCGACATGTCGTGGCGGATCATCGGATCGCCGGGGCGCTCGTCGCCGGAGCGCAGCGGCAGGTCGCGGCCTTCGACGGCCGTCGGGACAACGTCGTACTGCACTACATAGCGCTCGAATTCGTTGCGCGGGTTGGCCCGGCCGCCATTGCGGAGATGATCGGTGGGATAGCGCTCGGCGAGGAGGCGCAGCACGCCCTTGCGGTTCTCTACCGCGGCGTGGGACTGCGTGGTGATCACCATGCCGTCGACGACTTTTGCCGCGCACGCCGGGATGAGCTTGGGCTGGCCTTCGACCGACACCAGGCAAATGCGGCAGTTGCCGACGATGGAGAGTTTCGGATACCAGCACAGCGTCGGGATCTCGATGCCTGCCTTCCGGGCCGCATCGAGGATGGTTTGCCCGTCTTCCGCACTGAGCGTGCGACCGTCAATCTTTAGTGCCGGCATACTTGATAGTTAGGCCTCCCAAGCTCAGTTGCAAGGAGTACCATGGATCGTCGCGAATTCGTCCAGGCAGGCGCTGCCGTTGCGGTCGCCACCCGGCTTCCGCTGCGACTCCCCCAAGCGGACGCATCGATCAAGGACCTTTGTATGCGCGCCCTCAGCTCGGCCAAGACCGCGGGCGCTTCATATGCCGACGTACGCGTGGGAAGAACCCGCCTCCAAACGGTGGGCACACGCGAGCAACAAATCACGAACCTGTCCGACAACGAAACATTCGGCTTCGGCATCCGCGTGCTGGCCCAGGGCGCGTGGGGATTTGCGGCGAGCCGGGACCTGACGCCCGCTGAGATCGATCGCGTCGCGCGGCTGGCCGTGGCCCAGGCGAAGGCGAACCGCCGCGCCATGCAGCGGCCCATCACGCTGGCGCCTACGGCGGCGGTCAAAGACGGGCGCTGGCGCAGCCCCATCGAAACCGATCCGTTCGATGTCCCGGTCGAGGAAAAAGTCGCGCTGCTGCTGCGCGCCAACGCCGAGGCGCTCAAGGTCGCCGGCGCGCGGTTCGTGAATTCGTCGCTCGCGTTCGTCAGAGACGAAAAGACGTACGCGTCGACGGACGACGTCTTCACGGTGCAGGAGGTCTATCGCTGCTTTCCGCAGCTGAACGTGACGGCGGTGGACTCGACGCGCGGGCTGTTCGAGACGCGCAACTCCGCCGAAGTCGCCCCGATGGGTCTGGGGTGGGAATGGGTCCTCAAGTCGGACCTGCCCGGCAACGCGCAGCGCTGGGCGGAAGAGGCGGTGCAGAAGCTGACCGCCAAATCGGTAGAGCCCGGGCGCTACGATCTGGTGCTCGAGCCGCACCATCTCTTCCTCACGATTCACGAATCCATCGCGCACCCCACGGAGCTCGACCGCGCCCTCGGCTACGAAGCGAACTACGCCGGCACGAGCTTCCTCGCCCCGCCCGAGCAGATCCTCGGCAAGTTCCGCTACGGCCCCGAGTTCATGAACATTCAGGGCGACCGGGCACAGCCCGGCTCGCTGTCGGCGTGCGGCTGGGATGACGACGGCGTCGCGCCGGAGACGTACCTCATCATCAAAAACGGCATCGTCGTCGATTATCAGACGACGCGCGATCAGGTCGCGATGCTCACGCCCCTCACCGGCCGCAAGCGCTCCCACGGTACGTCGTACGCCGAGTCATGGGCGGACGTGCAGTTCCAACGCATGCCGAACGTGTCGCTGCTCCCGGGCGAGCGCGATCTCAAGCTCGACGACCTGATCGCCGCGACCGACAACGGCATCCACATCGTCGGCCGCGGCTCGTACTCGATCGATCAGCAGCGCTACAACTTCCAGTTCGGCGGGCAGGTGTTTTACGAAGTGAAGGGCGGCAAGATCACCGGTATGCTGAAGGACGTCGCCTATCAGGCGCGCACTCCTGACTTCTGGAATTCCATGGACATGATCGGCGGGAAGTCGTCATATCAGATGAACGGCACATTCACCGACGGCAAAGGCCAGCCGGGACAGTCGAACGCCGTGAGCCATGGCACGCCGCCGGCGCGCTTCAAGGGCGTCAACGTGATCAACACCGGGAGGGACCGTGGCTGAGTTCAGCGGTCTGTCCCGCGCCGCGGCGCGGCAGCTGTGCGAGCGCGTGCTCGGCAAGTCGAAAGCCGAGGGATGCCAGGTCAACGTCGTCGCCGGTACGAACGGCAACACGCGCTATGCCCGGAACGACGTCACGACCGCCGGAGATACCGACGACGCGTCTGTTTCGGTGACGTCGCGCTTCGGCAAACGCGTGGCGACTGTCGGCACGAATGTGCTGGACGATGCGGGGCTCGGTCGTGCGGTGGAGACGAGCGAGCGGCTGGCAAAGCTCGCCCCTGAGAACCCTGAGCTGATGCCACTGCTGCCGGCACAGGTCCATGCCGAGGTGCCGGCATTCTCCGATACCACCGCGAGTCTCGATGCCGCACGCCGCGCTGATGCGGTGCGCGCGGTGGCCGGCGCCTCGGGGCGCGCCGGGCTCATGGCCGCCGGGCTAGTGCATCGCGTCGCAGGCGCCGGAGCGGTTGCCAATTCCGCCGGGCTGTTCGGCTATCACGCGTCGACGACGGTGGTGCACACCCTCACCGTGCGGACGCCGGACGGCAAGGGTTCGGGCTGGGCCGGGACGGCTCACAATGACTGGAGTCGCGCAACGGGATCGTCGCAGCTGGCCGCGCGCGCGGTGCGCAAGGCGCACGGGACGCGAGATGCCACCGCACTCGAACCCGGCAAGTACACAGTGGTGCTCGAGCCCACTGCCGCGGGCAACCTGCTCAGCCTCCTCGCATTCTCGCTGAATGCCCGCAACGCCGACGAAGGCCGCAGCTTTTTCTCCAAGCGGGGTGGCGGCAACCGGATCGGTGAGAAGATCGTAGATGAGCGCGTGACGCTCGTCTCCGATCCAAACGATTCGGATCTTCTGACCTCACCGTTCACGGGCGAAGGACTCCCCGTGGGGCGCACGCCGTGGATCGAGAATGGCGTGCTCAAGAACCTCGCCTACGACCGCTTCTGGGCGGACAAGCAGGGCGTCAAGGCGACGCCGCTTGCGGGGGGATTTCGTTTGGAGAGCGCCGGGGGGGGCCCTGCAGCAACGCTGGAGGAGCTCATCAAGGGCGTCGAGCGCGGCCTGCTGGTCACGCGCTTTTGGTACATCCGTCCCGTCGATCAACGGACCCTGCTCTATACCGGTATCACACGCGACGGCGTCTTCCTGATCGAGCACGGAGCGGTGATTCGCGCCGTCAACAATTTCCGGTTCAATGAGAGTCCGGTTGCGATGCTCAACAATCTGGTCGCGGTGGGTCGACCCGAGCGGGTGTCGTCATCGGAGTCGGGGGACGTGGGAGGGCCGGCGGTGGTCGTGCCGCCCCTCGTGGTGCGGGACTTCAGTTTTACGTCAGCGAGCGAGGCGGTTTAGATCTTGGGGTCTACCGGGAGGTGGCGGTGCGTATGATCGCCGTCTTCCCCCTCATCGAGGAACCAGCAATAGGCCCAGATCTTGGCCGGTCTCAGGATCTGTTGCCCGGCCCGCAGGATGATGCCCATCGGCTCGTCGTCGAGTACCATTGGTAGGCTCGTCATACTGAGCACGCAAAGCAAAACGCCTGCCGCCACGCTCTCGTGCTACGTGCCGACGTGCCAATGGGTTACAGTTTTCGAGGGAAGCTAAAGAGTCACTCTGACGCGCGCAGGGCTGTGTCAGCTTGACGCGGTGGCTTGATCGCGGTGAACCCGGAACGCTTCGAGCGTCGCCCGTTGCCGGGCTGGACCTGCCAGCCGCGATACAGCGTTTGGAGTGCCTCTGGGGCCAGCGGAATGACTTCGCGGTTCTCGGCGGCCGGCGGCAGGATCACGTGCACACCTCCCGACGGTGTCCTCACTTGCAGATCGCTGATCAATGACGAGCGCTGCTTCGCGCGCAGCGCCGCGAGGCAACCGGGCGCGATGGCGACGAGCGACGGCGCCAGGTCGGGGAACCAGCTCCCGAAATTGATGACCAGCGCCTGGAACCCGCCCGCGAGCTGCTCGGCGACGGCGCGGCCCTCCGCGGCCTCGACCGCTCCCAAGTCCTGATCCAGCAGGTACACCTCGGCGTCGTGAGCGGCCAGGAATAGCGCCTCGCCCAGGGCGACCGCGCCGAGAACGACGATGACGTCGCCAGGCTCGAGCCGCGCTGCCCAGGGGACGATCGGGTGCCCGCGGTCCAGCCCCCAGTGCGTAGGCGCGCGCTGCGCTTCACGCAGCGCGCGATGCTTCTGCCGCCAGCGTGGAAATGAGGGAAGGCGCAGGCGTCGGGCGATGATGCGGTCGACGTGCTCGAGCAGCAGCACTTCAGTGAGCAGGTATTGATCCTGGGCGCTCGCCTGCAGCTCGCGCACAGCTTCGTCGCCGATTTTCAGGAGATCCGTGCGCGGCACGGTGTTCTTGTACTCCTCGAGCCGCTGGAGAATGAACTCCTGATACTCCTGCTTGAGGGAGCGCGGCGTGCGGCGCACGGGCGTCATTCCCGTGGCGCGGGCGCGCTCGAAGGGCAGGTAGGTCAGCATGGCTCGACGTGCACGGTCACTTCTTCGAGCTCCAGGTCTCGCTTCAACCGTTCTTCGACCGCGTCGGCGATCGCGTGCGCATCACTGACGTTCGCCGCGGGATCGACGGCGATTGTGACTTCGGCGTAGCGGACACCGGCGTTGCCGCCGCGGGAGCGGATGCTGTAAGCGCTCTTCACACCCTCGACGGCCTGCGCCGTTTGCCGGATCGTGGGCGCCGGAATCGCGCGCTCGTCCACGAGGACAGGCACCGCGCGCGCGAGAATCTGGTAGGCCACTCGCACGATCAGCAATGCGATCACGATGGCGATGACGGGATCAACCCACACGGCGCCGCGCCGCGCGAACAGCACGCCGATCAGCACCCCGATGGTGATGAAGACATCGGTGCGCGTATGGGCGGCGTCGGCGATGAGCAGTTCGCTCGACAGCTCATGGCCTCGGGCGTTCTCGTACCAGGCGACGAAGATATTCGTCAGCAGCGTCGCGCCGAGCAGGGCGAGGCCGAGATCGCTGATCTGGATCGCGTGGCCGCCCGACAGCAGATGACCGATGGCGCTGCGCACCAGCTCGAAGCACG
>Ga0193725_1000002_pt1 | contig 103941 bp, 99 predicted proteins | sample H2a2metaG_FD_143058 | JGI IMG/M metagenome (GOLD analysis project Ga0193725, IMG submission 143058) | Soil microbial communities from a riparian zone of the East river system, Colorado, United States - H2a2 | ecosystem: Environmental > Terrestrial > Soil > Riparian zone | place: USA: East... | reverse complement strand
GTCGCGCGCGTTCCGTCAGCGTGGGAGCCAAGGCCTTGTACTTGGTGCGGCAGAGCCCGACATCCACCGCTCCAGCTTACGAGGCATACCACGGAACTCATGCAGTTATTGTCTGACAATGCCTTAGCGGGATGCCATTCAACCCCTGAGCACTGAGGGCGTTCTGTTCGAACGGTGGGGAGAGATAGGGGAGTGCGCCCGCCTCGATTCGGACGAGCGACAGTCCAAGGCGGCAGGCGTACGCAACTGTCGCAGCCCGCTCGGCCTCAATCCCGGGACGTGTCCCTAAGGGCGGAAGGCTTAGAAGGGCGTACCCCCCGATGCGGAGCAGGTGCCTGGTCGACCAGAGGAACCCCGTTACGTATTCCGGATACCACGGCGGATCGGCGATGACCGCGGGCACCCCTAGTTCGGGGATATCGTCACGCAGCAGATCCATGCAGAAGACACTTTGGGGTGGCGCAAGGGGGGCGAGCAGGGCTGTGGCGATAGGATTCGTGTCGAACAGTATGAATCGGCGGGGCAACGAGTCCGAGATCGCCTGCGCAAATACGGTCGGAGCGCCCAAGACGGCAAGAGTTGAGTCTTGAGCACTCAAGGCGCTCGCGGTCGCCAAGAGCAGCCTTGTCGCTGTGGCTGAGAACCGCCAATCGTAGTCGAGCGGATGGGGCACAGGGAGGACTCCGCGAGGAAAGAAATGGGTACCATCGCGCCCGGGATCCGTATCGCGGGAGTTGCCATCGCACCACTCCAACGATGTCCGAGCACTAAGGCGGTCGAGCGCGGCGGTCACTTCAGTGGGATATATTCCAGGTAGCATACATAGGAGATCGTCAAAGCGCCTAACTCCACTTCTGAGGGCATCGGTTACATAGCAGTCGATGCGCGCTTCGTATCTGGCCACGCTGTCGGACGACACGACGTGATTCTTCACAACCGTACTTCCGCGATGTTTAGGCTGCGCTCAACAACCGAAAAGCGCGCCGCGATTTCATCGTTCCAGGCGTCGATCGCGTCCCATTGATGTCGCAGCGATGCCGCCCGGGCGGGGTTCAATCGTCTATGAACGGGACTATACACGTCGATCTCCAAGGGTACTGTTCGCAGGGGTAGCCGCCCTGAAATGGTTTGCAGACGATCAACAAAACGCTTCATCTCATCCCGGACGCCGTCGGTCGTCGGGGTGGTGAATGTCGCATACGCGGAGAGATCCATACCCGTGGCGAGGAGGCGCGCAAACAGACTGAACTGCCGTTCGAACAGCTCGACAGACGCACCTGTATTAAAGGCAAAGGAGTCTGCGTTGAAACCCTTGAAGCAGCAGACGCGGCCGTAATTTGGGGATCGGGCGATCAGGTCGCGTTGCGCCGCAGTGAGATAGCGCCAGAAGTAGTCGTTGCTCAAGTTATCGTCAGACCACAAGTAAACACGATCAGAACAGCCGGCGTTGTCAACGGCTGCGATCATCCACGGTACCCACTCGGGCACCAGATCAGGCTGACCGCCTGTAAGATCGATTACCGACGGCGGATCGGGCTGGTCGAGGTATCGAGCCACGAGGGTATCCGCGTCCAACCACTCGGCCCGTTTGGGATCGGCTGAGAGTAACGTGAAATCCACGAAACAGTACCAGCATCTCCAGTTGCAAGCGGCGTTTTGAAAAGCTTGCGCCCGAATCACATCCGGTGCCCGAAGGCTCAGCGCACGCGCGGCGGGGTCAATGGGAAGTGGATTCGATGGCCAGCCGGTGGTGGTTGCGCGCCGGAAGTTTCGAATCCGTCCCACGCCACCGCAGTTGGCCGGCTCGGATAGATCGCTCTCCTGGTCGCTACCTCGGAAGCTCGTGATGAGGAGTCTGCGACGGTCGAGGTCGACGGATGCCGCACGCAGCTTTCCCGAGAAGCGGTCGGTGTCGATCTTCACGGTCACTCGGCGGCCTTTCTGCGTATCGGTGGCACAAACTCACCCTGGTCGGTCAGGGGAATACGATCCTCGATGTAACGCATCAAGAGCGCTGAAAGATACGTCACTTCACCGTCGGAAAGCTCACGTCCCCGCGGGATCCCGTGCCACTCATCGACGCACGCTCGGCAGCACGAGCCCGTCGCGTGCTGTCCATAGTGAAGAGCGTTTCCCGAGCCCTCCCATGGCGTTTGATACCCGTCGTGGAACGGTTGCGCCGGTCCAAGCGAGTGCCTTATACGAGCCTCGACGGCTGCCAATAGCAGCTTCCGACCCTTCCGGCGTGCGTGGTTGATCGCCTTTTGGTCGAGTGCCACATGCCAAAAGTGATGACGGACGAGTTCGCGGCGCAGCGATTCTAAGGTGAAGTCGACATCATCCAAGTCGCGGCGGTGTACCCGGTTCCAGTCGATGAGGTCTGCACCGCAATAGCGGCATTTACCTGCCTGATTGCTTTCCCGGAGCCTCTTGGTCGCACGAAAACAGTGCAACTGTTTCTCACAGTCCGCTGACGTACACCTGAGCTTGAGCGGCGGCGGCATCTGCGGCGGCGACGTTTCTGTTGCAGACATCCCATCCTCCTGCTTTGTTCAGCTATTCTTCAACGAGCGCCAGGAGCAGTAACTGACGATCGGCGTCGTTCAAGACACCGACGTCAATGTGCTCGAGGAGCACATTCCGAGCGACTGCCCAAGGGTTCGCGTCTGTCGGCTGAAGATTGGTGGCAGCGCCCCACCAGTTTATGTCTTGTAGCGACAGCCGATAGGCTAGGTAGTTGGCCAGAGCGTCCACGGCGACGCCCTCACTTGCGGCGATGCGCTGTACCGCACCCTTCAGTCGTCGGACGTTCCCGGCAGCCTCTTCGGCACAGGCCCGGGCAATCTCATCTGCTCGGCCATCGAGTAAGACCTGCCCGGCGAACTCACTCGCCTCGCGTTCCGTCGTCGAGGTCTTTCGGTGTTCGGACGATTCATCGGCCTCGATGACCGTTCGATCTTGTTCGCTGGGCTTCTCTCCGGCGTGGTGGAGCTCGTGAAGAAAGTCGAATAGCCATCGCGCCAGAGATCGAGTCATCTGCTTGAGCACGATGACGTTCCGGCCCGCGATCCGCCACACGGCGCCGTGGAAGGTCCCTGGATCGGCTAGGGGAAGCACCGGTACACCTAGATTCCAGGCGTAGCGCAGCGCATGGTGGAGAGTTAGAGATCCGTAGAGCGACAGAATCTCGTTCCGGACAACCCGCGGATCACTTGGAATCTCCCTGGCCTTCATTGGTGCTGCCTGAAGGAGTAGGAGGGCCAGGTAGTGCGCGTAGACAGTATAGGCCGCCAACCGTGGTTCCTTCACTCTAGCGGGGAGCTTGAAACGAGCCTCCGCTAGCGGACGCGGGTCGACTCGCAGTGATTCGTGACCAAGGAGCGCAGCTCTCTGCCAGCCGTAAATACGGTTTACATTCTCCGCGACTCGGACGGACGCTATTTGCGACTGCCCATTGAGACCGATATCCGTCGCGTCACCAAGAGCGGGTGGGAGCAAGCGACGGTATATGAAGTCACGATCCAGCCCCGCCTCCTTCAACCGATCGAGCAGTTGGGAAAGCGATACTGCGCTCGCAGGGAGGGCGAGGTCTCCACGAACCTCGAGACCCAGGGCCGTGATGACTTGAACTAGCCTGGTCAAGCTTGCGCCGGCATACGCGGTAGCTTCGTAACGTTGGACCTGCTGTTCTTTGAGCTCGAGCCGCTCGGCGAGTTGGCGCTGACTCAGTCCCACGGCAATGCGCGCCCGGATCAGTAGCTCTGGCAGGTCTGCGAACGACCGCCACTGAAGCACAGATTGCTGCCCTGAGCGCAGTGCTTCGTAGTCAGCAACCTGCGCACGGAGCTCCTCGAACTGACCTCGGACCGCATCGACCTGTGCTTGCCGGAGGCGTGGATCGGTCTGCTCGTTCGGCCGGGCGCCGAGGAGTTCGGCGAGGGCCTGTTCGAACTTCTTAGCCTGGGCCCTGGCCACACGATATTGACGTTCGTTTTGAAGCATCACGAGAACCTCCGGAGATCGAGTTCGATGATACCTTTCGGATCACCGGTGTCCTTGTCTATCTGAAAGAATTCGACGAAGAGCGACCCGATGTTGCCCACATTCACGTTCGGAAGGATGTCGCCGCCATACTTCACGTGTTGCGCAAATCGTGGTGGGTTGACATCGAGTATTACCGGATCGAGCAGTGCCACGTCGACTCCATTGATCTCCCAGCATGCATCGAAGTCATTCGGGGCCTCCTTTTCGGTCACGAAACTGCCGTCAATCCACACCCGTTGACACCCCGCGACCTTCAGCGCGGTGAGTGCTCCGCGAAGGCCTCTCAGAAGCCTCTTTCGGTGGGCCGTGAACCCGAAGTGCTGCTCGCGATCTCATCCCAGGCGGCTTGATGCACCCCTGGCGGTAACAGGCCTCGGATCCAGCCCGGTATCACGACACAACAATATAATTGTGTCAGTTCGATGTCAACCTCTCTGTCGGAAGGGCAGTGGGTCAGTTTGAGAACTGACCCAGTGCCGTCTGAAGTCTTGAATCGGCATCCCGACTCTCTGGGCGGTTCCGCCGGGGGGGACTTGCGGTAGCGATCGGCCGTCTCAGGCGCGGGGCGGCTTTGTCACGCTCCCGAGGGTGGGGAATGTGGTTTGCTTGGCGAACTGACGTTGGGGCCGTTTGAGACGGCAATCTCTTGCTTACGCGGGCGTCATGAACGGATTGCGCGCCAGATCTTTTCTGACGTCAGCGGCGAGTCGATGTGGGTGACGCCGAAGGGTGACAGGGCGTCGATGACCGCGTTCACGATGGCGGGCGGGGCCACGCAGGCGCCGCCTTCGCCGACGCCTTTGACGCCGAGCGGGTTGAGCGGCGACGGCGTGACCGTGCGGTCGAGCACCAACTCCGGCATGTCGTCGGCGCGGGGTGGGGCGTATTCCATGAACGTGCTGGTCAGCAGGTTGCCGGCCTCGTCGTAGATGACGTGCTCGGTCATCGCCTGGCCGATGCCCTGGGCGAGCGCGCCGACGATCTGGCCGTCGACGAGCAGGGGGTTGATGGCGTTGCCGCAGTCGTCGACCGCGACGAAGCGTTCCAGGCGCACGTGGCCGGTGTCGCGGTCGATGCGCACGAGCGCGATGCCCGCGCCGAAGCTCCACGACGGCTGGTCCTGACGGAAGAAGACCGTCGCCTCGAGGCCGGGACTCTCACCGGGCGGTAAGCCGGCAGCGCGATGCGCCGCGTCGGCGATGCGGCTCCAGGCGACGACTTTCTCGGGCGCGCCCTTCACGCCGAAGCCGCCCGCCACGAGCTGAAGATCCTCGGGCGCGGCCTCGAGGAGACGCGCGGCGAGTCGCCGCGCCTTGTCGCGAACCTCGCCCGCCGCGCGAGCGAGCGCGTTGCCACCGAGTCCCGCGCTGCGGCTGCCGAAGGTGCCGATCGATTGCGGGGCGCCCAGCGTGTCGCCGTGGCGGACGATCACGTCGTCGGGCGCGATGCCGAGCTGGTCGGCGATGACCTGGGCGAACGTGGTCTCGTGGCCCTGGCCATGCGGGCTGGCGCCGGTGATCGCGGTGACCCGGCCGCTGCGCTCCACGCGGACGACTCCGCTCTCCCAGCCCTGCACGTTGGTGGACTCGACGTAGGCGGCGACGCCAATGCCCACGATCTCGCCGCGCCCCCGCGCCTCGGCCTGCTCGCGCCGCAGCGCCCCATAGCCGGCCAGCTCGACCGCGCGATCGAGGGCGCGCGCGTAGTCGCCGGAGTCGTAGGTCACGCCGAACGCGGTGCGGTACGGAAACGCGGCGGGCGGGATGAAGTTGCGACGGCGGATCTCGACGGGGTCGAGGCCGGTGGCGCGCGCGGCCTCGTCCATCACGCGCTCGATCAGATACACGCCGACGGGACGGCCGGAGCCGCGATACGGTCCGGTGGGCGCGGTGTTGGTGTAGGCGCCCACGCTGGTCAGCTCGATGTTCTGGATCCGATACGGTCCGAGCACGTGGATCGCGTTCGACAGCGGCGGCACGATCGAGAGCGAGAGCAGGTGAGCGCCGAGGTCGAAGACCGCGCTGGTGCGCAGGCCGATGACCTCGCCGTCGGCGGTGACGGCGGCCTCGGCGGACGTGACGGTCGCGCGCCCGTGGTGCGTGGTCTGGAGATCTTCGAGGCGGCTCGACATCCAGTGCACGGGCCGGCCGAGCCTGATCGCGAGCACGGCCGCCACGACCTCTTCGCGGTACACCGGGCCCTTCACGCCGAAGCCGCCGCCGACGTCGAGCGCGATCACGCGAAGCTTCTCCTCGGGAAAGCCGAGCATGGTCGCGAGGTCGGAGCGGGCGAGGAATGGATTCTGTGTCGTGAGCCAGACGGTCAGCTCACCGGTGCCCCGGTCGTAGCGCGCGGTGACCCCGCGCGGCTCCATCGGCACGCCGGCGATCCGGTTGTGCTCGACGCGGACGCTCACCACGTGGGCGGCGCGCGCGAACGCCGCCTCCACGTCGCCGCCCTTCATCGGTGCGCTGAACGCCTGGTTCGTCCCGAAGTCCGGATGAACGAGGGGGGCGCCGGGAGCGAGGGCGCGCTCGGGGTCGGCCACCGCGGGCAGCGGCTCGTATTCGACGTCGATCAGGTCGATCGCGTCGCGCGCGAGGACGGCGCTCTCGGCGACCACCGCGGCCACCGGCACGCCGGTCGCGTCGACGACCCCGTCCGCCAGCACTTGGTAGGGCCACGCCTTGAGACCGGGCAGGGTGGCCATGAACGGCGTCGGTTTCAACGCGGAGAGATCACCGGCGGTCACGACGGCGATCACCCCCGGCGCTTTCCTCGCGGCGTCGGTCCGGATCGCGATCACCCGCGCGTGGGCGTGAGGGCTGCGGAGAAACGCCAGATGGGTCAGCCCGGGAATCCGGAGATCGTCGACGTACTGTCCCTCGCCGCGGACGAGCCGGGGATCTTCAATTCGCTTGAGCGGCCGACCGACGTAAGGCTGCGATTCGGGCATGAGGATCCTCCGGGACCGTCGTCCGTGTGCGCCGGTATATGATCCGGAGCGCTGTGGATGATACCAACGAAGAGGCCCCCCTCCGAGTGGATCCCATCGTCTTGGAGGTGGTCGAAGGCACGCTGGCGTCCGCCGAAGCGGAGGTCGAAGCGGCGGTCGAGCGGACGTCGCGGTCGCCGATGATCCGCGAGGCGCGCGACTTCCGCGCGGGCATCCACGACCGGCGCTGCCGCAAGCTCACCGGGCGCTCGTACTCGGCGCTCGTGAACCCGATCGTGCGCGACTTTCCGCTCGCCACCATGCGGCCCGGCGACGTGTTCTTCCACAACGACGTCTACGACTCCGAGGGCGGCATCGGCCACCTGCCCGATCTCTGCGTGACGCTGCCGGTCTTCGACGGCGACGACGTCGTGGCGTTCGTGCAGGTCTTCGGCCACCACGACGACATCGGCGGCGCGGTGCCGGGATCGATGCCGTCGCACGCCACCAGCGCGTACCAGGAAGGGATCATGGTTCCGCCCGTCAGGCTCTACGACGCGGGACGTCCGAACACGGACCTGATCAAGGTCATGGTGCGCAACTCGCGGCTGCCCGACTCGCTGCGCGGCGATCTGGACAGCGAGGTCGCCGCGTGCCGGCTCGGGGCCGAGCGCGTGGCCGATCTCTTCCGCCGCTACGGCCGCGCCCAGGTGGAGGCGTGCTTCGACGCCATCCTCGAGCGCACCACCGAGACCTTCCGGCGCGAGCTGCTGTCCAAGATCCCGGACGGAACCTATGTGTGGGAAGACTACGCTGAGCACGACGGGGTCGACCCGCCGCGCCTGCACGCCCAGCGCATGACGCTGACCAAGACCGCCGGGGGGCTCGTCATCGACTTCGCGGGCACGAGCCCGCAGGCCAAGGGCCCGATCAACCACGCCGGCAACTACGCCGACGGCGTGTTCCTCAAGAAGTGGCTGGCCCCCATCCTGAGAAACCTCGCGGACTCGCCGGAGCGCATGGCCGAGCTGGACGTCAACGAGGGCGTGGTCCCGCTGATCGAGCTGCGCTTTCCGCCGCCCGGCACGCTGCTGACACCGGTCTTCCCGGCGCCGACCAACGCGCGCACGTTCGTGATCCTGCGATTGCTCGGCATCCTGGCCGGGGTCATCGCCAAGGCCGTGGGCGGCCGGATGCCCGCTGACCAGGAAACGATACGGTACACGGGAGTGCACGGCGTGGATGCCGACGGCGAGTTCTATCTCATGCGCGAGGTGCTGGGCGGCGGCTCGGGCGGGCGCCACTACGCCGACGGCTCCGACACCATCCACGTCGTGCCCGACAGCAAGAACCTCCCCGCGGAGTTTACGGAGACGCGGTTTCCGCTACGGGTCGAGCGTCTCGCGCTGGCCCCGGATTCGGGCGGCGCCGGCAAGCGGCGCGGCGGCCTCGGCTATCTCAAGGAGATCCGCGTACTGCGCGACGGCTACTTCCTGTCCGTCGCCGACCGCTCGATCCTCGGCTGCTGGGGACTCGCGGGCGGTTACGCAGGCGCGCCGTTCCGGGTGACGATCGATCCCGGTGGAGAGAACGAGCGCATTCTGCCCGGGCTCGTCGACGACGAACCGGTCTCGGCGGGGACGCTGGTGAGAATCGAGACCACGGGCGGCGGCGGCTGGGGCGACCCGCTCGACCGCGAGCCCGATCTGGTCGGCACCGACGTGCTCGAGGGCAAGGTCAGCGACGAGGCCGCGCGCGAAGTCTACGGCGTCGTCGTACGCGTCATCGACGGCGCGACGTTCGAAGTCGACGCCGGCGCGACGTCAGCGCTCCGCGATCAGCTTCGCGCGGCGCGGCCGCCGCGTCCGTTCTTCGATCGCGGCCCCGGCTACCGCCTGCTCTCCGGCCGCGACCACGCCGAGGTGGACGCGATCCACGCGGCCCCCGCTGACCCCGCGACGGCGACACCGGCGGCGGCGAACGCGAGCTGATAGCTGCCCGTGACGTCGAAGAGCCAGCCGCCCAGGAACGGGCCGATGGCGCCCCCGAGTCCGCCCCCCGCCTGGACCACTCCCAGGATCGCGCCGAGATGTGGCCCGGAGAAGGCGTCGGCCGGAATCGCCGAGAGCTGCGCGATCCGCATTCCGAAACCGAATCCGGAGACCGCGTAGAGGAGCAGGAGCGCGAGGTCCTGCGGGCCCCTGATCAGCGCGAGACAGCCGATCCCGGCGATCGCCACGACGGAACCGAGCGCGAACACCCAGCCCCGGCCCAGATGATCCGACAACCAGCCGCCCAGGAGATTGCCGGCCATCATGCAGCCGGCCCCGAACGCGAAGAGCCACACCACGGTGGCCGGCGCGAAGCCGCGATCGACAGCGTGCGCGACCTGATGGGTCGCCATGATCTGATACCCGATCACTCCGAGCGCCGTCATGCTGAACGCCGCCCAGAGCCGGACACTCCGGGACGCGCGCCGGAGCGTCCACACTTCGCTGTCGAACGGCGCTCGCTCGGCATCGCGCCCCCGCGGCTCGTCGAGTGGCGGATCGCGATAGAGGAGAGCCAGCGAGACCGTCGTGATGCAGACGGCGCCGCCGAACGCCACCAGCGCGCCACGCCACCCGAGCGTCACGATGAGCCACGCATTCACGGGGTAGAAGGCGACCGCGCCGGCTGAATTCCCCGCGCTGAGGATGCCCATCGCCGTCCCGCGCGACCGCACGAACCAGCGCGTGACGATGGTCGTCGACGGGATGATCATGCAGGCGAGGCCGGCGGCGCCGAGGAGGCCGAAGCACAGATAGTACTCGGAGAGCGAGGTCATCCGACCGGTCAGCGCGAGGGCCACGCCGAGCATCACGCCGCCGATGGTCACCACCGCCCGCGCTCCCCAGCGGTCGAAGAGCCAGCCCGCGATCGGTGCGAAGACGACGAACCCGAGCCAGTTCAGCGAGTACCCCAGCGCCGTCGGGCCGCGGCCCCAGGTGAACTCGCCGAGCATCGCGACGTAGAAGAGGGCGAAGGTTGCGCGCAGTCCCCACGCGAGCGCGTTGACGGCCGTGGAGACGCCGACCACGATCCACCGGTACGTCCCGTGCTCGCCCGCGGCTCCCGACTCGACCATGGGGAATCATGCGGCGCGGCGCGCGTCGGCCGCTTCGGTCGCCGTCGAAGCGTGCGCCGCGCCCCCTTGCTATGCTTGGCGGCAATGGCCACGACGTATCAGATCGCCGAGATCGCCGCGCACTTCGGAGAGCCGGCGCGTGCCGCGATGCTGGCCGCCTTGATGGACGGTCGAGCGTTGACCGCGACCGAGCTCGCGGGCGTGGCCGGGATCACGCCCCAGACGGCGAGCACCCACCTGGCGCGCTTGACCGACGCGCGGCTGCTGCGGGTCGAGCGGCAGGGACGACACCGGTACCATCGGCTCGCGACCCCCGACGTCGCGCGGATGCTGGAGGGCGTGATGCAGCTCGCGTCGGCGCGCGAGCCTCACCGCGGTCTGCCGCTCGTCGTCGGGCCCCGCGACTCGGCGCTGCGGACGGCGCGGACGTGCTATGACCACCTCGCGGGTCGACTCGGTGTCGCGATCGCGGATGCCCTGGTGCAGGCGGGCGCGATCGAGCTCGACGACGACGCCGGGCTCGTGACCGAGCGCGGCATCGCCTTCCTGCGCCGCGCGGGTATCGGCGTTCTCGCGGCCGCCCCGTCCTCGTCACGGCCTCTGTGCCGGCCCTGCCTCGACTGGAGCGAGCGCCGATTTCACCTCGCCGGCAAGCTCGGCGCCTCGATTTGCCGCCATGCCCTGGAGCAGCGCTGGGTGCTCCGCCTCCCGGACACGCGAGCCCTGGAAATCACCACCGCCGGCCGCACCGCCCTACGCGATGTCTTCGCGATCAGCGAGCCCCACCCTCCGAGTCCGCCCGCCCGTCGCTGAAGCTCGGCCCGTCCCCGTCGCGCGCACGTTGCGCCGGATCGGTGGATGGCGGAAGATCCCTGGCAGCATGACAGCTCGGGCGCGGCTCCTTCGGCGGTCCTCGCGTGTGTGGGGTGTCTGCGCGCTCATCGGCGCCGTCCTCGGATCGTCCGGTGCCCACGCTCAACCGCCGCAGCGGCCGTATCGCATCGCCGTGCTGAGTAACGCCTTCGTGCCGGGGATCCCGCCCATCATGGGCCTCCGGGCCGGACTCAAGACCGAAGGGCTGGGAGAGGGGCGTGACGTGAAGATCGACGTTCGCTCCACGGGCAGCGATCAAAAGAAGACCGACGCGCTCGCGGCGGAGATCGCGAGGGACAACCCCCACGTCATCGTCGCCATCGGCGAATACGAGACGAGAGCCGCCATGGCGGCGGCGCCGCGAGTGCCCGTGGTCTTCAACCAGATCGCCGATCCCGTCGCGATCGGTCTCGTCAGCTCCGTCGCCCGGCCCGGAGGGCAGTTGACCGGCGTCTCGAACCTGTACACCGAGCTCGTTCCCAAGCGGCTCGAGCTGGCCAAGGAGCTCATGCCGAACCTCCGCCGCGTGCTCTTCGTGTACGACGCGCAGGATCCGGCATCGGCGGCCGGCGCGCGAAAGGCGCAGGAGACGGCGGCCAGCCTGAAGCTGAACGTCGTCGTCCGCGCGGTCCGGACACAGGACGAAGCCGTCCGCGAGCTGAAGACCGCGGGCGCCCGCGACGTCCTCCTCGCGCCCGCCACCTTGAACCTCAACCTCAATGAGCTGCTCTTGAACCTGAACCTCTACGTGGTGGCTCCCGCGATCTTTCCGGCGTCGTTCTGGGTCCAGGCGGGTGGCGTGGCCGCGTACGGCGTCGATTACTACGCGGAAGGCGTGCAGTCGGCGCATTTGGTGGCGAAGATCCTGCGCGGGGCGCGGCCTGGGGACTTGCCCGTCGAGGGCGTCAACAAGATCGAGCTCACCCTCAACAGCAAGACCCTCAAGGCCTTCGGCGTGACGATCCCTCCAGCCCTGGCCGTACGCGTGGACCGGGTGTTCGAGGGGATCGGAGAATAGCCCGACGCAGTGGCCCGATGACGACGCGCACGATCGGCGCGCGCATTCCACGCAACGAGGACCCGCGGCTCCTGCAGGGGCTGGGCTGCTACGTGGACGACGTCAATCCGCCCGGGGTCCTGCACGGGGCGACGCTCAGGAGTCCGCAGGCTCACGCGCGCATCATGCGCATCGACGCGTCGAAGGCGCGGCGTCAGCCCGGCGTTCATCTCGTGGTGACCGCGGCGGACCTCGGCGAGCTGAATCAGCCATCGCCGCTGCTGATCCCGCACCCCACGCTCACCCATTCGCGCACCCAGCGTCCGCTCGCCGTCGACGAGGTGCGCTTCGTCGGCGAGGCGGTGGCGTTCGTCGTCGCCGACGATCGGTATCTCGCCGAGGACGCGGCTGAGCTGATCGAGGTCGAGTACGAGCCGTTGCCCGTGGTGACCGAGCTCGCTTCCGCGCTCGCGCCCGGCGGCCCCCGCGTTCACGCCGACGTGCCCGACAACCGCGCCGCGCGCTTCCGCCAGACGACCGGCGACGCCGACGCGGCGATGGCGCGCGCCCATCGCGTGCTGAGCGAGCGGCTCACCATCGAGCGGAGCTGCGGCTCGCCGATCGAGGCGCGCGGTGTCGTCGCCGAGTGGGATGCGCGTCGCCGAACCTTGACGGTCTGGGATTCGACGCAGGCCGCGCTGCCGATCAAGAACGGGTTGGCCCGGATGTTCGGGCTGCCGGAGTTCAGCGTGGACGTGATCGTGCCCGACGTGGGCGGCGGGTTCGGGACCAAGATCATGATGTTCTTCCCGGAGGAGATCCTCGTCCCCCACGCGGCGATCACGCTGGGGCGGCCGGTGAAGTGGACGGAAGACCGGCGCGAGCACCTGATCGCGGCCAACCAGGAGCGCGGCCAGATCCACGACGTGGAGGTCGGCATCGACGCGGAGGGGCGCATCGTGGCCCTCCGCGACCGCTTCGTCCACGACGCCGGCGCCTACACCCCGTACGGCATCGTGGTCCCGATCATCACCTCCACGCAGCTTCCCGGCCCGTACCGTCTCCGAAATTACACAGTGGAATTCGAGGTCGCGTACACGAACACGGCCATCGTGACCCCGTATCGCGGGGCGGGACGCCCCCACGGCGCGTTCGTGATGGAGCGGATGATCGGTCTGATCGCGCGCGAGCTGGGACTGGAGCCGGCGGAAGTCCGGCGGCGCAACTTCATCCAGCCCGACGAGTTTCCGTGGGACGTGGGGCTCACGTTCCAGGACGGCGCGCCCACGCGCTACGACAGCGGCGATTATCCAGCCGGACTCGAGATGGCCCTCGATCTCATCGGCGCCGGTGATTTCCGCGCGCGTCAGGCCCAGGCGCGGCGCGACGGCCGCTATCTCGGCCTCGGCATCGGCTGCTACGTCGAGGGCACGGGCATCGGGCCGTACGAGGGCGCTCACGTGCGCGTCGAGCCGAGCGGCAAGGTGTTCGTGGCGACCGGGCTCACCTCGCAAGGGCAGGGACACGCGACCACGTTCGCCCAGATCGCGGCGGAGGCCCTGGGCTGCGATCCCGCCGACGTGAGCGTGGTCACCGGCGACACCACGCGCTTCAACTTCGGGGCCGGGACCTACGCGAGCCGGGGGATCGTCACCAGCGGCAGCGCCATCCACAAGGCCGCGACGTCGGTGCGCGACAAGGCGCTGCGGCTGGCCGCGAATCTGCTGGAGGTGTCGCCGCACGATCTCGAGCTGATCGACGGCCGCGCGCGAGTGAAGGGAATGCCGAGCCGGGAGCTGACCCTCGGCGCGCTGGCCACCGTCGCCAATCCGATACGCTACGCCTACGGCAAGGAGTCGTCGGACGCGGCGCTGCGCCTGGTGAAGCCGCGCGAGGGGCCGGTGCTGGCCGACGGCGAGGAGCCCGGGCTGGAGGCCCGTGACTACTACGCGCCGCCCCACGCCACGTTCGCCAGCGGCTGTCACGCCGCGATCGTCGAGATCGATCCCGCCACCGGCGATCTGAAGTTCCTGCGCTACGTCGTCCAGCACGACTGCGGCACCATGGTGAACCCGACCATCGTGGAGGGACAGATCCGCGGCGGCGTGGCCCAGGGCATCGGCGGCGCGTTCTACGAGCGCATCGTGTACGACGCGTCGGGCCAGCCGCTGACCGGAAGCTTCATGGACTTTCTGATCCCGACGTCCGCGGAGATCCCTGATATCGAGATCACTCACCTGGAGACGCCGTCGCCGCTGAATCCGCTCGGCCTCAAGGGCGTGGGCGAGGCCGGCGCCATCCCCGTGCCCGCGCTGGTGGCCGAGGCCATCGACGACGCGCTGGCCCCGCTGGGGGTGCGCGTCCGCGAGATGCCGCTCGATCCCAACCGACTGCGCGCGCTGATCGCCGCGGCGACAGCCCGTCGGTCGTGATCATCGCCAAGGAGGAGATCTGACATGCACGCTCAGGCATTCAAGGTAGGCATGCGCGCCCCCGACGACGTGAGCGAGGCGGCGAAACTGCTCGACGGCGGCGCGTTCCGCGCCGAGCACGTCGCCGCGATCCTCGGCAAGACCGAGGGCAACGGCGGCGTCAACGATTACACGCGGGGCCTGGCCACGCTCTCGTTCCAGCTCCTGATCGCCGAGCGCACGGGCCAGAAGGTCGAGGCCATCGCCAAACGCGTCCCCATCATCTGGTCGGGCGGCACCGAGGGGCTCATGAGCCCGCACGCGACGATCTTCACCCGCGAGCCCGATCGCGGCACCCCGAGCGGCCAGAAGCGCTTGGCCGTCGGCACCGCCTACACCCGCGACGTGCTGCCGGAAGAGTTCGGCACCGCCGTGCACGCGCGCGTGGCCGCCGAGGGCGTGAGCGTGGCGATCAAGGACGCCGGCATCGAATCGCCGGCCGACATCCACTTCGTGCAGATCAAGACCGGGGCGCTCACCACCGAGCGGGTGAACGCGGCTCGCTCGCGGGGGAAGTCGGTCGTCACGGCAGACACCTACGCGTCCATGGGCTACGCGCGGGCCGCCGCCGCGTTGGGCATCGGCGTCGCGTCCGGCGAGATCGCGCCCGCGAAGCTGACCGACGACGTGATCTATCACGACTTCTCGATCTTCTCGGAGATCGCGTCCACCTCGTCGGGCGTGGAGCTGATGAACTGCGAGATCATCGTGCTCGGCAACTCCGCCCGCTCCACCAGCGATCTCGTGCTGGCCCATGCGGTGATGCAGGACGCGATCGACGCCGGAGCCGTGCGCGAGGCGTTGCGGGGGGCGGGTCTCGCGGTCGAGAGCGAGCTGAAGGAGAGTGACCGCGAGCGGTTGATCAACGTGTTCGCCAAGTGCGAGCCCGACCGCTCCGGCGCCACCCGCGGCCGACGTCACACGATGTTCGAGGACTCCGACGTCAACTACCCCCGCCACATCCGCGGCGCCGTCAACGCGGTGATCGCCTCGGTCACCGGCGACACCATGTGCTACGTCTCAGCCGGCGCCGAGCATCAGGGTCCCCCGAGCGGCGGCGTGGTCGCGGTGCTGGCGCGTGTGAGGTGACGCGTTCGCGGGTGGGCGCGCTTCGCGCGGCGCTCACCCGCGCTCGTGAACGACGCGTCCGCCCGAGACCGTCATGGCCACCGGGACCTGGCGGATCTCCCGCGGGGGGACGCGGGCGAGGTCTTCGCCCAGGACCACGAGGTCGGCGAGCTTGCCGGGCTCGAGGCTGCCCTTGTCGCGCTCCTCGAACGACGCGAAGGCGCCGTTGATCGTGTGCATGCGGATCGCGGCGGTGAGATCCACGCGCTCGTCGGGGCCGCACACCTGGCCGTCACTGGTCGCGCGCGTCAGCGCCTGCTCGATGCCGAGGAGCGGAGCCTGGCGCGTGACCGGCGCGTCCGAGCTTCCCGCGACAGGTACGCCGCGGGCGAGCAGGCTCTTCGCCGGAAACATCGTGTCGGCTCGGGCCTGACCGTAGTTGGCGATGTAGCCGTCGCCGAACTCCCAGAAGAACGCGGGCTGCACGATCGGGACGATGCGCTGGCCGTGGACGCGGGCCTGGAGATCGGCGGGACAGATTCCACAGTGCTCGATGCGGTGGCGCAGGCCCTCGCGCGGCGACTCGCGCTGGGCGCGGGCCATCGCGTTCAGGGTCTGCTCGATGGCACGGTCTCCAACCGCGTGCACCGTGCATTGGAACCCGAGCCGGTGGGCGCGGCCGAGCAGCTCGTCCAGCTCTTCCTGCTCGAAGTAGAGGATGCCGCAGTCCTGGCAGTTCGAGGTGTAGGGCTCGCGGGTGGCGGCGGTGGGGCCGCTCGACGACCCGTCGGTCATCACCTTGAACGCGCCGAGCTTGAGCCGCTCGTTGCCGAGTCCGGTGCGCACGCCGCTCGACAGCAGGCCGAGCAGCGGGTGTTTGAAACTGTTGACGGTCGTGAAGGCGTAGATGCGGAGATCGATCTCGCCTGACGTCATCAATTCCTGACACGGTCCGAACGCGGGACCGACGAGCCCGCCGGCGTCGTGGACGCTCGTGCAGCCCGCGGCCAGACACGCGCGTGAGCTTCGCACGAGCGCGTCCCGGAAGTCCTGCCACGAGGGCATGGCCGCGGTCTGCAGCGGCATCTGGGCGGTCTCGTAAGCGACGCCGAGGTTCCGGCCGTCGGCGCGGTCGTAGCGTCCTCCTGATGGATCCGGCGTCTCGTCGGTGATTCCGGCCGCGGCCATGGCGCGCGAGTTCACCGAGGCGATGTGGCCGCACGTGCGGATGAAGATGACGGGATGGTCCGGCGCCACCGCGTCCCAGTCGAGACGGTTGGGATGCCGGCGCTCGGCCAGCCGCGACTGATCGTAGCCGCGCCCGCGAATCCACGTCCCCGCCGGCTGCGCCGCCGCGCGGTCGCGCACGGCGCGCTGGAGCGCGGCGATCGATTGCATGCCCGGCGCCTTGCAGTCGATGGCGATCTCCGCCATGCCCAGGCCGGCCAGGTGCGCGTGGGCGTCGATGAATCCCGGCAGCAGCGAGCGGCCCTTCAGCTCCACCACGCGCGTGGCCGGTCCCGCGAGCGCGCGCACGTCGTCGTCGCTGCCCGTGGCCATGACGCATCCGCCGCCGACGGCGATCGCGGGCACGACGTCGTTCGTCGGGTTGACGGTGTGGACTCGGCCGCCCGTGAAGATCAGATCGGCGTGGTCGCTCATGGCGCACATCATAACGGAGAGCTTGACGCGACCGTCACGGCTCTCCAAGATGGCCCGCGCATGCTCTTCGAGGACCGGTTCACCGTGCGGGCTCCCGTGGAAAAAGTCTGGGCCTTCCTGCGCGATCCCCAGCAGGTCGCGCCGTGCATCCCCGGCACCGAGTCCATCGACGTGATCGACGATCGTCACTACCACGTGGTGGCCGGCGCCCGGGTGTCGTTCCTCAGCGTGTCGTTCGCGATGAAGGTCACCGTCACCGAGATCGAGGAGCCACTCCGCCTCGTCTCCGTCGCCGAAGGCATGGACCCGCGCATCAAGGAGCGGGTGAAGCTCCGCTCGACGCTCACGCTCGAGCCGAAGGGCGGAGACGCGACCGATGTGAGCTACTCGATCGATCTCAACGTCTTCGGCAAGCTCGCCTCCCTCGGCTTCGCGGTGATCAAGGGCAAGGCCGGTCAGATGGCCGCCGACTTCGCCACCTGCATCCGCGTCAAGCTGGAGGCCGCGGCGTGAGGACGCGTATCGGTTTCGCCACCGGGTACGATCCGACGCAGACCGTGAGCGACTTCGCCGAAGCGGTCAGCGAGGTCGACCGGCGGGGCTGGGAGATCGCGTTCTTCTCGGAGACGATCGGACTCCTGCGCGACTCGGTGACCGCGGTCGCCGCGTTCGCCGCCGCCAGCACCCGCGTCACGCTCGGCTGCACCCAGGTCGTGCGCCTGCGCAGCCCCGTGCTGATGGCGCAGACCATCGCCTCGCTCGACGAGCTGTCGGGCGGACGCGTGGTCGTCTGCCCCGGCGCCTGCACGCGGGGCCACGCGGAGAAGCACGGGCTCGATGCGTTCGATCCGCCGGCCGCCCTGCGCGAGTGGATCGAGGTCATCCGGCTTCTGCTGGCCGGCGAGCGTGTGAGCTACGAGGGCAAGCTCGTGAAGCTCGACTCGGTCGCGCTGGGCTGGACGCCGGCGCGTCCGCGCGTGCCGCTGTGGGTCGCGGCCACCAGCGCCACCGGTCTCACGCTGGCCGGCACGATCGCCGACGGCGTCCTGCTCAACACCGTGGCGTCGCCGGAGTACTCCGCCAACGCGATCCGGATCGTCCGTCGCGCCGTCGAAGCGGCCGGTCGCGACTGGGCGAGCTTCGAGGTCGCCCAGCTCATCAACACGTCGGTCGACGAGGACCCCGCCCGCGCCGTCGACGCCGTCCGCTGGGAAGTCGCGACCAAGTTCCTCCCCGGTAAGTTCACGACGCAGGCCGGCCCGCGCGTTCGGGTGGGCGAGCCGTACATCGACCCCGCGCTCGTTCCCGAGCTGGAGCGGGCCCACGACCGCGGAGGCCCCGACGCGCTCGCCCGTGCGCTTCCCGCGTCGATGGTGCAGGGACTCACCGCCGCCGGTACGCCCGACGACGTCCTCGCACGGATCCAGCGTTACCGAGACGCCGGAGTGAAGCTTCCGATCGTCCGCCCCGCCGCCGCGCAGCAGGTCAGACGGATCATCGACCTCTTCTCATGACCGATACCGGACAGGATTCCCGGCGCGTCGACGCGGCGCGGGCGCGGTTCGCGCGCGTCGCCTTCGCGGACACCCTCGGCGTCGCGATCGAGGAGCTGGCGTACGACCGTGCCCTCCTGCGCCTGCCGTTTCGCCCGGACAACCTGAACGCACGCGGTGTCCTCCAGGGCGGGGCGAGCGCCTCGCTGGTGACGCTGGCCGGGACGCTGGCCGCCTGGACGGGTATCGATTTCGACGCTGAAATCAATCTGAGCTGTGTCGATGTCTCGCTACAGTATCTGTCCGCGTCCAAGGAAGAAGACGTGACAGCCGAGGCGCGGACGCTCCGCCGCGGAGGCGCGCTGATCTTTCTCGACGTGACCGTGCGCTCGGCGAGGGGAACGCCGCTCGTCCACGGCGCGCTGACCTATCAGGCGTCCGACTACGCCGCCGGCCACGCGCCGCGGCTCCGGGCCGAGCACGTCCTCCTTCCTGCCCCCGCGCCGCTGATCGCGCCGGCGGAGCGGCGTCTGTTTCACGGCTACGTCGAGAAGCTCGGGATCACCCCGGAGCATCAGAGCCCGGGGCGCGCGCGCCTCTCCATGCCGTGCACGCCGCTACACGTCGACGAACGTGGACATGTCCACGCGGGTGCCCTGGCCTCGATCGTGGACATCGCCGCCGTCTCGGCCACGTGGTCGCTGGTGCCGCGCCGGCCCGGGATCCGCGGCTCGACCATCGGCATGCAGGTCACCTTTCCCAGTCCGGCCACGACCGCCGTGGTGGCCGACGCTCACGTGCAGCAGCGATCGGAAGAACTGCTCTTCAGCACCGTCCACGTCACGTCGGCCGATTCGGGACAGCTCGTGGCGATGGGCCAGGTCAGCTACCGCCTGCTCGAACCGTGGGAGGAGGAGCCTAGCGTCACCGGCCCGCAGCCACCTCGAGTGTTCGGAACCTCATAGAATCGCGCCTCCGCGGGCGTGCCCTTGCGATCGACTCATGCCGTCGAGCTGGGCCCGGGCCGGTGGAGATGGCCACCTCGGTCGAGCGAAAAACGCGAATCAGCGGTAGGCGACGACCGGCGGGGCGGGAGGGGAGGGACGCTGGCCTCGGCCTGTGTGGCGTCCCGTCCTGACGCCAAGCACGGAGACCACGATGTGACCGACAACCGCGGCCCAGACACCGGCGAGGATCGCGTAGAGGGCAAAGCTCACGAGGACCATGTCGACCCTACCCCCATCGATACCCCAGATCTCTCACGAGCTCCCAGTACCGAATGCACGAATAGAAGACTACGCCTCCGAGACCAAGAGAGGCAAGCCACTGCCATGGCTCGTAGCCGTCGAGGTCACGGACGAGGAACCCCGCGGTGAACCAAAGGACTGCCATCACGAAGAGGGCGAGGATCGACACGATCACCAGGTCGCCGGGGAGCCGGTTTCCGTGAACCGCGCTCAGCGTTTGCGCCAGAAGAATGGAAAACCCCGACAGCGCGAGGTCGGCGCCGATCAGCTCGACGCCACGTCCGAGCACGAAGTGTTTGAAGCCGGCATTCACGACCAGGATCGCGAAGGGTACCGCGAACGTCAGCAGCACGTCCATCCACAGCAACGTGAAGGGAGCGGATAACATGCGCCGACACTACACACCCCCACGGATGGCTGTCAAGGATCATAGAACCTATCAGTGTATCTATCCTGATACGTCGAAAATCCGACCGCGGCCCGCGACGACGATAGCGGACTTGCTCACGCGGGCGACGTCCATTACGCTTCGGGCCGCCGACTTACGGCAAGGAGCGAGTGATGACCTGGCTGATCGCGGTGATCGTGGCTCTCGGAGCGCTGCAAGCGGGCGCGGCGGAAGCGCAAGACTTCTACAACGGCAAGACCGTCCGGATCGTGGTCGGGTTCACGGCGGGCGGCGGGTTCGACGCCTATTCCCGCGCGATCGCCCGCCACATGGTCAGACACATCCCCGGGCATCCGACCATCATCGTCGAGAACATGCCGGGGGCGGGGAGCCTGATCTCCGCGAACTACCTCTACAAGATCGCCAAGCCCGACGGGCTCACGATCGGCCACTTCATCGGCGGGCTGTTCCTCAGCCAGGTGATCGGCCAGAAGGGCGTGGAGTTCGACGCGCGCAAGTTCGAGTTCATCGGCGCGCCGACCTACGAGCATCCCGTGTGCGCGCTCACCAAGGCGAGTGGGATCACCAGCCTCGACAAATGGTTCGCGGCGCCGGCGCCCGTGAAGATCGGCGGGGTCGCGCCGGGATCGTCGAATCCCGACAACATCGTGAGGGCGATCAAGGCGGCCATCGGCCTGCCCATTCAGCTCGTGACCGGCTACAAGGGCACGGCGGAGATCCGGCTGGCCTCCGAGGGCGGCGAGCTGGCGGGCTCGTGCTGGGGCTGGGGCTCGGTGCGCGCGACGTGGCGCAAGGGCATCGAGTCGGGCGAGGTGCAGATCGTGCTCCAGATCACCACCAAGCCGCATCCGGACCTGCCCAACGTCCCGCTGGCCATCACCTACGCCAAGACCGACGAGGCGCGCCGAATCCTGGAAACCGCGGTCCACAACGACAGCGTGCTCGTGCGCAGCTACACGCTGCCGCCGGGGACACCGAAAGATCGCGTGCAGATCCTCCGCCAGGCGTTCCACGCCACCCTGCGCGATCCCGCGTTCCTGGCCGAAGCCGACAAGGCGAAGCTCGAGATCGCCCCGGTCACCGGCGAGGAGATCGAGCGCACGATCGCCAACATCTTCAAGCTCGACGCGGCCACCATCGCCAAGCTCCGAACGATCCTCCTGGATTAGCGCCGCTGCTTGGCGAGCTGGCGGAGCAGGTAGGGCCAGCGCAGGGCGACGTTGTTGTCGGGGTTGTAGATGCGGGCGCGCTTGGCCAGGGCTTCGGTGTCGTTGGTCCAGTGTTTCGGGATGCCGTTGGGGACCATCAGCTGCACGCGGGCGGCCTTGTCGAGGAGGATCGCGCTGATCGTGGCCTCCTCGATGGTCCGGCCCGCGGTGACGATGCCGTGGCTCACCAGGAAGAGGCCCGGCCGATCGCCGATCGACTTGGCGACCGCGCGGCCCAGCTCGGGGGTCACGATCAGGTCGCTGGTCTCGGTGAAGCGCGGGACGTCGGGCGGCACGAAGTTGCAGCCCTCGTGAGTGATGGGACGCAAGGGGACGCCGAGCGCCGAGAACACGGTTGCGGGCACGGGATGCGTGTGAACGACCGCGCCGACCTCGGGCCGCGCCCGCATGATTTCGGAGTGGATGAACACCTCGCTGTGCCGCGGGTGCTTACCCTTGAGCACCTGGCCCTCGATGTCGATCAGCAGGAGATCGTCGGGGCCGACCTCCTCGAGCCCCATCGCCGCCGGCTTCATCCAGAACGTCTCGGTCCCGGGCACGCGCGCGGTGGCGTGGCCCCACACGTCGTCGCCCTGGCCGGCCATGGCCAGGATGCGGCACGCGTCCGCGAGCGTCCGCTTCAGCGCGGCTTCGGATTTGGCGTCAGCGTTCTTCGGGGTCGTCTTCGCCATCATGCCCTCCTCGGGAGATCCGGACGGTTCAGCGAGCGCATTGTGCCACGCGGCCCTTCGATTGCGCTGGCGCGAGTCTTGGGCTAGGTTCATCGGCCATGAGGCGATGGCTCTCGATCGCGATCCTCGTGACGCTCGCGTGGGCCGTGTCCGCCGACGCGCAGTCGAAATTCTTCGAGGGCAAGACCGTCCGCATCGTGGTCGGCTTCTCGGCGGGCGGCGGATACGACACCTACTCGCGGGCGATCGCGCGCTACTTCGGCCGGCACATCCCCGGCAAGCCGACCGTGATCGTCGAGAACATGCCCGGCGCGGGGAGCATGATCGCGGCAAACCACCTGTACAAGATCGCCAAGCCGGACGGTCTCACGATCGGCAACTTCGCGGGCGGACTCGTGCTCGCCCAGGTCCTGGGTCAGCCCGGCATCGAGTTCGACGCGCGGAAGCTTCCCTGGCTCGGCGTGCCGTCGCGCGAGGTGTGCGTGTGCGCGCTCACGAAGGCCAGTGGGGTCACGAGCGTGGCGACCTGGATGGCCACCGCCAAGCCCGTCAAGCTCGGTGGCGTGGGGCCCGGGACCTCGACCGACGACGCCCCGCGCGTCCTGGCGGCGTCGATCGGGCTGCCGATCCAGCTCGTGCGCGGCTACAAGGGCACGGCCGAGATCCGACTCGCCGCCGAGTCGGGTGAGGTGGCGGGAGGGTGCTGGCAGTGGGAGTCGGTGAAGTCGACGTGGCGGCAGGGCCTCGAGTCGGGCGAGGTGAACGTGGTGCTGCAGATCGCCAGGAAGCCGCTGGCCGATCTTCCGAACGTCCCGCTCGCCTCCAGCCTGGCCAAGACGGATGAAGCCCGCCAGATCATCACCGCGGGGGTCATCGTTCCCACCGAGATCGGGCGACTCTACGCGCTGCCTCCCGGCACGCCCGCGGACCGCGTGCAGGCGCTGCGCACGGCGTGGACCGAGACCATGCGCGACCCTGAATTCGTGGCCGAGGCCAAGCGCTCCAAGCTCGAGATCGACGCGATGGACGGTGATGAGCTCACCCGCGTCGTCGGGGAGCTGCTGAAGCTCGACCCCGCCCTCGTGGCCAAGCTCAAGGGCATCCTCAAATAGTCGAATACCTCAACGCGTCGCTGAGCGGGCTGCTCCAGGTCTTCGGCTGGCCGGCGTTCGGGCTCATGCTGATCGGCATCGGGCTCGGCTTCGTCGTCGGCATCCTGCCCGGGCTCGGCGGGCCGACCACGCTCGCGATCATGCTGCCGTTCGTGTTCAAGATGAACCCGGTGGAGGCGTTCGCGTTCCTGCTGGGCATGGCGGCCGTCACCAACACCACCGGCGACATCACCTCGATCCTGTTCGGCATCCCCGGCGAGCCGACCACCGCGTCCACGATCGTGGACGGCCACCCGATGGCCAAGCACGGCGAGGCCGGGCGCGCGCTCGGCGCCGCCATCATGTCCTCGCTCTTCGGCGCGGTGTTCGGCGCCCTCGTGCTGGCCCTGGCCATTCCGATCGTGCGCCCGCTCGTGCTCACGTTCGGCTCGCCGGAGTTCTTCATGCTGGCCCTGCTCGGCATCACGTTCGTGGCCTCGCTCAGCGGCGAGGCCGTTCTCAAAGGACTCGTGGCCGGCTGCTTCGGGCTCTGGCTGGCCACCATCGGGCTCGCCCCGGTGTCGGGGATCCAGCGCTACACGTTCGGCCAGCTCTTCCTCTGGGACGGGATCGGGCTGGTGCCGGTCACGATCGGCTTCTTCGCGATCCCCGAGGTGATCGACCTGGCCATCGCGGGCTCGAGCATCGCCACCGTGCAGGTGAATCGTCTCGGCGGCGTGTGGCAGGGCGTGCGCGACACGTTCACCCACTGGGCGCTGGTGCTGCGCTGCAGCGCGATCGGGACCTTTGTCGCCATCATCCCGGGCATGGGCGCGGCGACGACCCAGTGGCTCGCCTACGCCCACGCCGTGCAGAGCTCGAAGAACCGGGGCACCTTCGGTCAGGGCCGGATCGAGGGCGTGCTGGGGCCGGGGGCCGCCAACAACTCCACGCTCGGCGGCAGCCTGGTGACCACCGTGGCGTTCGGCGTTCCCGCCAGCGTGACGATGGCCATCCTCATGGGCGCGTTCCTGATCCAGGGCCTGGTGCCCGGGCCGTCGATGCTCACGCCCGAGCCCAAGGGGCATCTCGCCGTCACCTTCTCGATGGTGTGGACGATCGTGGTCTCCAACGTGATCACGGTGGCGATCTGCTTCCTGTTCCTGCGCCAGCTCGTGAAGATCACCCAGATCCGGGGCGCGCTCTTGATCCCGTTCATCCTGATCCTCATCGCGGTCGGCGCCTTCGCCGAGAAGAACGTGTTCGAGGACGTGGTGATCGTGCTGTTGTTCGGCGCGCTCGGCTGGGCGATGGCGCGTCTGGGTTGGCCGCGCCCGGCGCTGCTGCTCGGCCTCGTGCTGGGTCCGCTCGCCGAGAACAAATTGTTCCTGTCCACCGGCAACTACGGGCTGGCCTGGCTCGTCCGGCCGGGTGTGCTGATCTTGCTCGCCATCATCCTGGGCGGACTGTTCTTCCCCCTCCTCAGTCGTCGCCGCCAGCGGGCGAGCGCGCCCGTCGAGGCGCCGATGATGGCCGCCGCCGAGGCTCCGGCCTGGCGCCTCGATGGCACCACGGCCTTCAGCGCGCTGCTCGTGGTCGCGTTCGCGTGGGCGCTGTGGGCGAGTCGCGACTTCGGCGTGCGGGCCGGACTCTTTCCCTGGGCCGTGTGCGCTCCGGGCCTTCTGCTGGGGCTGGCTCAGCTTGCCCGCGATCTCAGGGGGCGCCGCGAGAAGCCGGCGGCTGACCACGCCGACGGCGAGGCCGCGCCCCCTGTTCCTCCGGAGGTGGCCCGGCGCCGGACCATCGAGATCTGCCTCTGGATCGCCGCGTTCTGGCTCGCCATCTGGCTGCTGGGGTTCTCGCTGGCCACCCTCGTCACCACGTTTCTGTATCTGAAAGTCAGCGCCCGCGAGCGGTGGACCATGTGCGTGATCCTGACCGCCTGCGCCGTCGCCTTCGTCTACGGTCTCTTCGAGAAGGGCCTCGGCGTCCCGTTCCCGGACGGTCAACTCCTCGTCTGGCTCGGCCTGATTCGCTAGCCCGTCGCCCCGGGCGCGATTTCGCCTTCCGCGGAAAGTCGTTGGCACACGACCAGCAACGGATAGAAGGGACCGTTCGCAGGGAGGGAACTGTATGACCAGAGACACCGTATCCAGACGGATCTTCATGGGCGGGGCGCTCGCGGCCATCGTCACCCCCGCCGCCGCCCAGGCCCAGGTCCGCGTGAACATCGGCATCAATCTGCCGGGGCCGCCGCAGCTCGTTCCCGTGCCGTCGGCCCCGGCCATCGAGTACGCGCCGCGCGTCGACGCGAACTACTTCCTCTACGACGGCGAGTACTACGTGTTCTCCAGCGGCGCCTGGTACGCGAGCCGAGGCTACAACGGTCCGTGGTATTCCGTGCGGCCCGATCTGGTCCCTCGGCCCTTACTCGCGGTGCCGGTGCAGTACTACCGCCGACCGCCGGTCGCCTGGCGGCGCTGGCCGCACGAGCACGCGCCGCACTGGGAAGCTCGCTACGGCCGTCGCTGGCAGGAGCGCCGGCACGAGGGACAGGCGCTGCCGCGCGAGCGCCACGAGGACCGTCGCGAGGACCGTCGCGACGACCATCGTGACGGCCGCGGGGATCGGCGTCACGACGATCGCCGGTAGTGGGATCTATCCGCGTGCGACCAAAAGGCGCCCGACGCTCAGGCCCAGGAAGCACAGCGCGAGACACGTGACCGTGGTCACCCCCACGTTCACGGTGGCCTGAGTCCAGGCGCCGATCTCCATGAGTCGGACGGTTTCGTAGCTGAACGCCGAGTAGGTCGTCAGCCCCCCCATCACGCCCGTCGTCAGGAAGAGGCGGGCGTCGTTGGGGATCATCAGCGCCTCCGCGCCGAGCGCCTGGACGAAGCCGATGAGGAACGATCCGACGAGGTTGACGATCAGGGTGCCGTACGGGAAGTCCATGCCGAGCCAGCGGACCGCGATCAGCGCCGCGAGGTATCGCAGCAGCGTGCCGACGGCCCCGCCGAGCGAGATCAACAGCGCGCGTTGCACCTAGACGAGACCGATGGCGCGGGCGACCGAGGCGAGGTGCAGGTCGGCGTCGCCGAAGTCTGACCGGGCGGCCAGCATCCGCTTGTGGAAGAGATGGAGCGGGTGCTCCTCGCAATAACTGATGGCGCCGAAGATCTGGTGAGCGCGCCGCGCCACCCGCAGGCAGGCGTCACCGGCGTACGCTTTGGCGGCGGCAATCGATGACATGGGAAGCCCAGCCGCGGGCCCCCCAAGCCCGATCGAATACATGGGGGCCCCGAAATGGCCCCCAAGCCCAGTCTCGATCACTGAAGGGCTTGTCTCGCCGCCAGGGCGCGGCTCAGCTCGCACTGCCAGCTCGTCGCGCCCCGGCGTAGCCGTGGCGCTTCTCGAATCGCTCTCTGCGGCCTCCCACGCGGCGGCGTAGAGGAGGCCGCGCGAGGCGTCGACGTCGCGCACGAGGTCGGCGCACGCGTGCTGGATGGCTTGATGGCCACCGATCGGGCGCCCGCCCTGCACGCGGGTCTTGGCGTGGGCAACGGTCAGGTCGAGGACGTGCTGGGCGGCGCCGACCATCTCGGCGGTCCGCGCGAGCGCTCCCGCCCTCAACGCGGCCCCGAGCGGCTCGCGCCCGCGACCGGCCGTTCCGATCACGTCGTCGGCTCGGATGTCGACGCCGTCGAACGTCACCGCGAAGAGCCGCTCGACGCCGCCCGCGTCGAGGGGAACGCGGGTGACGCCGGCCCGGTGCGCCGGCACCAGCAGGAGCGTGAGATCGCCGCCGCCGCGCACGGCCACGATCAGGTCGTCGGCGAGATGGGCGTCCCTCACGAAGAGCTTCTCGCCCCGCAGCGTTCCGGGGACCTCGCACGCGAGCGCGATCGCGTCGGGGTCGAACGACGCGCGCTCCTCCACGACGGCGAGGGTGGCGATCCGGTCTCCGTCGGCCATCGCCGGCAGCACGCGCTTCTGCATCGACGGATCGCCCCCCGCGACCAGCGCGGTGGTCGCCGCGACCGCGCTCGCCACGAACGGACCGGGCAGACACGCGCGCCCCATCTCCTCCACGAGCAGGACCACGTCGACGAGCGACCCGCCGCTGCCGCCCAGCTCGGCCGGAACGAGCAGACCGGGCCACCCCAGCTCGGCCATGTCACGCCACAGCGCGGCGTACAACGAGGAGCGCTCCGGCTCCGCCGGAGCGTGACGAGCGTTGGGGGGTATGGGGGGCCATGTCGGGGCCCCCCATGCCATCGATCGCACCAGCTCGATCGGACAGCGCGCGGCCAGGAACTGACGCGCGGTCGCCACCACGATCTGCTGCGACGCGGAGGGACGGAAGTCCATCGCTCAGCCCCGCGCCGACGGCAGCCCGAGGCCGCGCACGGCGACGGTGGTGCGAAGAATCTCCGCGGTGCCGCCGGCGATCGTGTGGCCGAGGCTCATGAGGTAGTTCGGATACATCCGGCCGTCGAGCTTGGCCCGCGGCGAGCCCGCGCCCAGCGTGCCCCACAGCCCGAGCAGGTCGAGCGCGAGCTGGGCGAAGCGCTGCCCGGTCTCGTCGGCCATGATCTTGGCCACCGCGGTCTCATAGGTGATGGACTCGCCGTCCCGGATCAGACAGCCGGCGCGATAGAACATGAACCGCAGGGCCTCGAGCTCGGTCGCCATGTGGGCGAGCCGGCGGCGCACGACGGGATCGCGCGCGAGCGGCACGCCGTCGACCATCGTGGTGTTCGCGTGGTCGACGAGCTGGCGCAGCATGCGCGAGAGCGCCGGGGCCTTGTAGAAGCGGCCCCAGAACCGGTCGGAATCGAGGCCGTTGAGCAGCGCCAGGAAGCCCTCGCCTTCGGGGCCGAGCATGAGATCGGCGGGAACCCGCACGTCGTCGAGGAAGACCTCGTAGTGGTAGACCTCGCCGGTGAGGCTGGTGATCGGGCGGATGTCCATGCCCGGCGTGCCGTTGGGGACCACGAACATGCTGAAGCCGCGGCTGCGCCGCGCCTCCTGGCTGGTGCGCGTGAAGACCAGGCCGTAGCGCGAGATGCCGGCGTGGCTCGACCAGATCTTGTGGCCGCTGATGATCCAGTCTCCACCATCGCGCCGTGCGGACGTCTTCAGCGCCAGGAGATCCGAGCCCGCGTCGGGCTCGCTGTAGCCCTGCCAGAACGTGGCCTCGCCCGAGGCGATCTTCGGCAGCACCTCGCGGCGCAACCGCTCGGTGCCGTACTCGATGATCGCGTCCGCGGTCTGCCAGCAGCCGGGGAGGGGACCGAACGGTGCCCCGGCCAGCGCCAGCTCTTCCATGAGGACGAGCTTCGCGAACATCGGCCGTTCCTGTCCGCCGTACGCCCGGGGCCAGCACATCGAGAGCCAGCCCTGCCGGCCGAGCGCGGCGAGGAACTCGCGCGAGTGCGCGCCCGAGCCGTAGCCGGCGTCCATCCCGTCCGCGGCGAAGCGCTCGGGCGGATGCTCGCGCAGGAATCTCCGGACCTCCTCCGAAAATGCCCGCTCGTCCTCCGTGAGCGCGAAGTCCATCATTGATCCTTCAACCGGATGTCCTCGAACGGTGCCGTGTAGTAGTGCAGGGGAATGCGTCCCAGGCTCGACTCCTGGACGCGCGGGCCCACGCCGTTGTGAAAGCTCAGCATGTAGAGCGGCAGATAGAGCACGCGCTCGTTGGCCAGCTGCTGGATGCGGTGCAGGAGCGTCTGCCGCTTGCCGCGATCGGGCTCGCGCGCCTGCTGGACGAACAGATCGTCGATATCGGGGACGGCGCCGTAGGCGAAGCTCCCGGTCGAGATCAGGTAGTTCTCGATCCGGGTGGCCGCGTTGCCGTACCCGCCGGCACCGCCGAAGAGCAGGTTCTTGAGCTTCTTGTCGCGCTGGGCGGCCAGGTAGGCGGCACGCTCCATGGTGCGGAAGCGCGCGCGGATGCCCACCGCGCCGAAGTAGTTCAGCACGGCCTCGGTGGCCCCCGCGTATTGCACGGTGCCGACCATCTCGCCGGCGTCGAAGCCGTTGGGATATCCGGCCTCGCGCAGGAGCTGCTTGGCCTTCGCGGGATCGTAGCGAGGCACCTCGACGGGCAGCGCGAACTCGAGCACGGGCGGGATGATCGAGCCGACGGGCGGCGAGGCGCCGAGCGTCTCGGTGTCCGAGATCGCCTTGCGGTCGATCGCGTGGCTCGCGGCCAGTCGCACCCTCACGTCGTGCCAGGGCGATTTTGGATCCCACTGGTCGAGCATGCACACGGCGGGCACCCACTGTCCGCCCGAAGCGATCAGCCGGATGTTCGGCGTTCGCCGCGCTTCCTCGCCGATCGCGCCCGAGAGCAGGTAGGCGATGTCGGCCTCGCCGCGCTTGAGCATCGCCAGCCGCGTCGACTCGTCGGGGATGACTTTCATGACCAGTCGCTTGACGTGAGGGGACTTCCGCCAGTAGCGCTCGTGGGCTTCGAGGACGACCTCGACTCCGGGCTGGTAACTGACGAACTTGTATGGCCCCGCGCCGATCGGATGTTTCTTGAAGCCCTCGTCGCCGACCTGCTCGACGTACTTCTTCGGCACGATCCAGCCCGCGCCGGTGGCCGGCGTCGCGTAGAAGGTGAGGAAGTCGGGCCACGGCTCCTTCAGCACGAAGCGAACGCGCTGCGGCGCGGGCGTCTGGACCTCCTTGACCCGCGCCTTGAGCACGCGCACCCCCGCGCCGCGGTAGCGCTCGAAGCTGAACTTGACGTCGTCCGATGTGACGGCGGCGCCGTTGTGGAACGTCACCCCCTTGCGGAGGACGAACTCGTACGTGAGGCCGTCGGGACTCTCGGTCCACGACTCCGCCAGGCTCGGGGACATCCCGTTGCCGGGCATCGGCTTGGCCATCGCGTCGTGGATGGCCTCCTGGACCATGAACGGCGTGGCGATGCCGGTGTTCTCGGCCGGATCGAACCACGCGGCGGCGATCGTGACGTGCATCGCATAGGTGAGCTGCCCCTGCGGCTGGGCCTCCGCGATTCCGAAGGCTCCACTCAGGGCGACCGCAGCAAGCGTGAGAGCGAGACCCGTCCGTCCGGTCATGACCGACCTCCGCGTGGCGGCCCGACTATCTCGGAAGGCGCCGGCGGTGTCAACGACGGGCTCGGCGCCCAGTGCCAGCCGCCACTCTTGACAATATCGATCGACAAACGTATTTAATCCAGATTGTGACGGGTTATCCGCTCGTTCTCGATCTGAAGGGGCGCCGCTGTGTGGTCGTCGGCGGCGGGACTGTGGCCGAGCGCAAGGTGGACGGGCTTCTCGCCGCCGAAGCCGAAATCACCGTGGTGAGCCCGAAACTGAGCGAGAAGCTGGAAGCGCGCGCCGCTCGTGGCGAGATCCGGATCGCGCGACGGCGCTACCAGCGCGGGGATCTCGCGGGCGCCGCCCTCGCGTTCGTGGCGACCGGTGACACGCGTCTGGCCGCGGCGATCGCCCGCGAGGGACGCAGTCAAGGCGTGTGGGTCAATGCCGCCGACGATCCCGAGCACTGCGACTTCTTCCTGCCGTCCGTGCTGCGTCGCGGGCCGCTCCTGGTCGCGGTCGCGACCGGAGGCGGAAGTCCCGCGCTGGCGCGAGCGGTGCGCGAAGAGATCGAGCGATTGCTTCCAGGCGATTACGCGGCACTGGCTGAGACGGTGGCCGAGGTTCGCCGCGAGCTGCGGGCGCGAGGGGTGAGCCCCGACGCGTCGGTCTGGAACCGAGCCCTCTCCGCCGAGCTACGTCGGCTGACCTCGGACGGCGGCCCGCACGAGTCGCGCGCGCGACTGCTCTCGAGTCTGGGGGCGGCGTGACCGTCGGCGCCGTGGCCATCGTGGGCGCGGGCCCGGGCGATCCCGGGCTCATCACCGTGCGCGGGCTCGAGCTGGTGCGCCGCGCGGAGGTGCTCGTTCACGACCGTCTGGTGAGCCCGAAGCTGGTGGACGAGGCGCCGCCGGAAGCCCGGCGCGTGTTCGTGGGCAAGGCCTGCGGCGCCCAGGCGATGCCGCAATCCGAGATCAACGCGCTGCTGATCGACGAGGCGCGGCGCGGCCAGCGGGTGGTGAGGCTCAAGGGCGGCGACCCGTTCGTGTTCGGCCGCGGCGGAGAGGAAGCCCTGGCGCTGGCCGAGGCCGGCGTGCCCTTCGAGGTCGTGCCCGGCGTGTCCTCGGCGGTGGCGGTGCCGGAGGCCGCGGGGATTCCGCTGACCCATCGAGGCGTGGCGTCGTCGTTCGCGGTCGTGACAGGACATCGTCAAGCCGGCGAGAGCATCGAGTGGGATCGGTTGGCGCGTGGCGTCGACACCCTGGTCGTCCTGATGGGCCTGGCCAATCTCCCCACGATCACCCGCGAGCTGATCGCCCACGGTCGCGATCCCGCCACGCCGGCCGCTCTCATCGAGCGGGGCACGACCGAGGCCCAGCGCACGGTGACCGCCACGCTGGCCACCCTCGTCGAGGCCGCGACCGCCGCGCGTCTGGAGGCGCCCGTGCTGGCCGTGATCGGCGACGTCGTGTCCCTTCGCGCGCAATTGATTTGATTGATTGGGGGGCCCCTACGGCTCCCCCCAAACCCCCCCGGCACGTGGCGGCCTCGGGATTGATTCGCGTGCCGACGTTCGCGGTAAGATCTCAGCCATGCTGCTGGTGATCGACGTCGGCAACACCAACACCAAGATCGGCGTGTTCCAGGGCGACCGCTTGGCCGTCTCCTGGAGCCTGACCACCCGGCGCGAGCAGACGGCCGACGAGTACGGGCTCTTCACCACGTCGCTGCTCGGCACGCGCGGGATCGTCGCCGCCGACATCGAGGGCGTGGCGATCTCGAACGTGGTGCCGCCGGTCCAGCAGGCGCTGGAGCGGATGGCCGAGCAATACTTCGGGGTGACCGCGCTGTCGGTCGAGCCGGGGATCAACACCACGATGCCGCTGGCCGTCGAGAATCCCCGCGACGTCGGCCCCGATCGCATCGTCTCGATGGTCGCCGCCGTCGAGGCGTACGGCGCGCCCCTCATCGTGGTCGACCTGGGGACGGCCACGCGCTTCGACTGCGTCAACGCGCGCGGCGAGTTCATCGGCGGCGCCATCGCCCCGGGCATCGCGGTGGCGCTCGACGCGCTGCTCAACCGCGCGGCGCGGCTGTTCCGGGTGGAACTGGTCCGCCCGAAAGAAGCGATCGGACGCAACACGGTGACCAACATCCAGTCCGGGGTGGTCTACGGCTACGCCGGTCTGGTCGATGGCCTGGTCGAGCGCATGAAGACCGAGATGGGCGGCTCCCCGAAAGTCATCGCCACCGGCGGACTCGCCCCCCTCATCGCCGACGTCGTCCGGTCCATCGAGCACGTCGACCCCGACCTCAAGTTGCACGGGCTCCGCCTGATCTACCAGCGCAGGTCATGAACATGGGGGGCCCCTAAACGGCTCCCCCCATACCCCCCCGACGCGTGGCGCCACGACTTCGCCGTGGCGAGCCTTCCCCGCACCTTCCCGCGCCTCAGGGATCTCTTCTGGATGCAGGCGCTTCGACAACGGTCTGGGCGCTGACGGGCCACGGCTTCGCTGGCGTGCGCCTCGCATAGTCCGCTGAAAGCACTCGCGTAGCGCCTGCCGCGCCCAACTCGTGTACGCTTCGGCGCATGTTTGCTTGGCGCATCGTGTTCGTCGTGACGACGGTCATTCAGTTCGCTATCGTGGGCGTTGCGGTCTCGCATTCGACGGGGACCGTGGACGCGATCCTGGCCGAGGTGCGGCAGGCCACCGTGCGGTATCTCGACATCGAGCGGGCGCGGGCCGACGGGTTCGTGCAGCTCTCGGGGATGGAGCCGCGCCACGGCTATCACTTCGCGCGCGTCGACGCCGGGTCCTTCATCGGCGCGGCGATCAGCGGAGCACGACTCGACCTCGCGCGCCCGCCGATGCTGCTCTACGTCGAGCGGGGGGGCGTGTGGCAGCTCGCGGGCGTCGAGTACGCGCTGCCGGCGCGGCCGGCGACGAATCCGTTTCCCGGCGCTCAGTGGCACGAGCACGAGGCGTCGTGCCACTACCGCGACTTTCGTGAGCTGCCCGGGGCACGCGCGAGCGAGTGTCCGTCCAAGCATCCCGCGAGCGGCGAGCCGTTCGTGCTCTGGCACCCGAGCTTCGCCGTCGTCCACGTGTGGGCCTGGTATCCGAATCCCGACGGTCCGTTCGCCATCGAGAACGCGTACCTGGCCGCCTACGGAGGCGCACCCGCGCCGAGCCCGGGTCACACGCACGCGCGGAGTCCGGCGGAGGCGATCTATTCGCAGTACACGCATCGCATCGCGGGCGGCGTGCTGCTGCTGCTCGCGATGACGATCGCGTGGGAGACGCGCCGCCCGCGCGCCTGGCCGTGGTCGGCGCTGTCGTCCGCGATCTGGATCGTCTTCGGTCTCTATCTCATCCCGACGTCGGATCCGGAATCGTGGCCGTGGGGCCCGGGACGCTTCATGGAGATCTTCGGCGATCCGATCGTGCTCCAGCACAAGCTCCTCGCCCTGATCCCGATCACGTTCGGAGTCGTCGGCATCCTGCGCCTGCGCGGGACGGTCGGGCGCCGCGGCTGGACGTACACGATCGCCGCGCTCGCCGTGGCCGGCGGCAGCTCGCTGTTCTTCCACTTCCACGAGGGCCGCTTCCACCTCGACAAGATCTATCTCCAGCACGTGGTGATGGGCAGCACCGCCATCGCCCTCGGCGCGACCCTGCTGGTGGCCGGCCGCCGTCACGCGAACGGCGCCCGGTTGATGCGCTGGGTCTGGCCCGCGTGCCTCGCGCTGCTCGGACTCGTCCTGGTTGTCTACTCGGAACTCTGATCGCGCTCAGTTACACCTGGCGTTCGAAGCGGTACTCCCGCGAGTTGTTCACGTCGCCGACCATCGTGCGCTCGCCGGTGCGCGCGAAGCCCATGCGCGCGTAGAGCTGGTGGGCGAGATCGAATCGAGTGTCCGACCAGAGGATCACGTGACCGATGCCGCGGGCGCGGCACCAGTCGATACCCGCTTCCATGAGCGCGCGACCGGTGCCGCGGCCACGCTGGTCGGTGTCGAGATAGAGCCGGTGGAGCTCGGCGCTCCGCTCGTCGAGCCGCTCGACGCCGATCGAGCCCACGATCGCGTTCGCGTTCCGCACGACGAAGAACCCCCCGCGCGGCTCCGCGTAGTGGGCCGCGAAGTCGAAGAGATCGGGCACTTCGACCCGCGGCTCGTAGACGAACCCATACTCCGCGTAGACACGCCCGATGAGCGAGACGATCCCCGGCACATCCTCCGCGGTGGCCGGGGAGATCAGCAGGTCACCGCTCGCGGCGCCGGACATTCGGGCTCGTCGACTCGATCTTCATGAGCGCTCCGGTGCCTGGCGAAACCGCGTCTTGATGTACTCCGCTCCGCTGGCCGGCGGCAGGCGGTCGGTTCGCGGTCCGCTGCGGACGTAGAAATCACCATCGGGAGCTTGCTCGGCGCCTTTCCACTTGAGAAACACGGGTTCCGGGCTTCGCTGGCAGGACACGACGCAGACGGTCTTGCCCTGAACGATCTGGATGCCGGGATCGACGCAGGTGCCGGCGCGGTCGCCGAGGCCGTTGCGCACCGCTTGGATCAGGTGGCGCATGAACTTGTCGTCGCTGTCGAGTCGGTCGTGCTCGATTCCGAGGACGGCGCGGTCGTCGGCCACACCGATGAGCAGGTCGCCGCCCTCGGTGTTGAGGAAGGCGGCGATCGTCTTGAGCGCGGCGAGCGTGACATGCTCGTCGTCCTGGCGGTTCTCCTTCAGGTTCCAGCGCAAGCTCGACTTGAACTCCAGCGTCTTCGATTCCTGGAGCTGGAGGAGGTCTTCGGCGCGGCGGTGACGCTTGATGTAGTCGTCGAAGAGCAGGTTCTTGATCGCCTGGCCGAAGACGGGATCGTCGGTGATGCGCTTGTAGAGGTCGAAGTTGGTCTCGACGATCTCCTGGATCTTGTCCTCGACCTTGGGATCGAAGGTGAGTCGTACGTTCTCCCGGCTGTTGACGCGGGCGCTGGCGTCCAGACCGGGATCGTCGTCGAGGGCGTCGCGGAGCTGCTGGAGCGTGACCTTGTGCTCGGGCCCGAGGCTGAGGCCGAAGCGCTCGTTCAGCTCCGCGATGATCTGCGAGAGGGGCTCGAGGCTCTCGTCGCTCGCGTCACGGCGTTCCTGGGTGCGCATGGGATCGAGCTGGCCCGCGCGCCGCTCGAGCGGGATGGCGCCGCGGCTGGTCTGCTGGAGGCGGTAGGACTCCATGTCGATGTTCTGTTGCACCTCCTGCGGGAGCTTCTCCTGACTGGCGGGCAGCAGGCGGCGCAGATGGCGGGCGAAGACGTGGAGCTTCTCGAGGCTGGTGTCGGCAAAGGTGAGCACCTGGGCCAGGAAGACGTAGAGCCTGACGTAGTCCGTGAGCTCGCCACGGAAGTCCGCTTGCTGCGGCGCCGCCAGCTCCTCGAACCGCTGGCGCGCCGGCGCGAGGACGGCGTAGAGCTGGTCCTGCTTGGTCTTCTTGTCGAAGTAGACGCGGCTGAAGGCATCCACATCGGCCGCTGAATAGACGCCGAAATCGAGAAGCCGTCCCTGCGTCTCGTAGAGCAGATTCGGATCCGTTGCCTCGGACAAGATCGTGGTCTCGTAGTACGGCTCGAAAGCCTGGCGGATCTCGTCGGCCTCGTTGGCGAAGTCGAGCACCATCGTGCCGGCCTTGTCCGCGCAGGTGCGGTTGAGGCGCGACAGGGTCTGAACCGCGTTGACGCCGCCGAGCTTCTTGTCCACGTACATCGTGTGGAGCAGCGGCTGGTCGAAGCCGGTCTGGAACTTGTTGGCGACGACGAGGAAGCGGTACTCCGGCTTCTCGAACTCCGTCGCCGTCTGACGCTCCCCGATCGCCTTGTCCTTGCCGGCGGAGTTCATCCCCGACTCGGTGTAGCTCTGGCCTCCGTCGGGCACACTGCCGGAGAACGCCACCAGCACCTTCCACGGATAGCTGTGCTCCTCGAGATAGCGGTCCAGCGCGAGCTTGTAACGGACCGCGTGCAGGCGCGAGCGCGTCACGACCATGGCCTTGGCCCGGCCGCCGATCGCGTGCTGCGCCTGGGCCGCGAAGTGCTCGACCATGATCCGGACCTTCTCGTTGATCGCGTGGGGATGCAGCTCCACGAACGACTTGAGCAGGTAGGACGCCTTCTGCTTGTCGTAGCGGGGATCATCCTCGATCTTCTTCAGCAGGCGCCAGTAGGCCTTGTACGTCGTGTAGTTTTCCAGGACGTCCAGGATGAACTTCTCCTCAATCGCCTGGCGCATGCTGTAGAGGAGGAAGGGCGCAAACTTCCCGTCGTCGCCCTTGACACCGAACAACTCGAGGGTCTTCTGCTTCGGCGTGGCGGTGAAGGCGAAGGTCGAGAGGTTCGGTAGCCGCCCTCGCCGCTGAATCTCCGCGAGGATCGTGTCCTCGAGCTCTTCTTCCGGAGTCTGCGCGTCTGATTCCTCACGCTCGGCGTCCTCCAGGCTTCGAGAGGCCAGGACCGCCTTCAGGCTCTTCGTGCTCTCGCCCGACTGCGAGGAGTGAGCCTCGTCGACGATGACCGCGAACCGGTGGCCCGGCAGGGCTCCGATCTCGGCGACGATCACCGGGAACTTCTGAAGCGTGGTCACGATGATGGTCTTCCCGGCCTCCAACGCCTCACGGAGCTGGCGAGAGGTCTGGTCGATGTTCTCCACCACGCCCAGCGTTTGCTCGAACTGGCGCATCGTGCGCTGGAGCTGCCGGTCGAGAATGCGGCGGTCGGTGACGACCACGATCGAGTCGAACACGCGCCGGTCGCCGAGGTCGTGAAGGGTCGAGAGCTGGTGGGCGAGCCAGGCGATCGTGAAGCTCTTGCCGCTTCCAGCGGAATGCTGGACGAGGTACCGTTGGCCCGTGCCGTTCTCCCGCGCATGGGCGACGAGCTTGCGGACCGCGTCGAGCTGCTGGTAGCGAGGAAAAATCAGGAAGCGCTGGCCGGTCTTGCGGCCCCGCTCGTCCTCTTCCTCGACCTCGTGGATGAACTGCCGCACGAGATCGAGGACGCTATCGCGCGCCCACGCTTCTTCCCAGAGGTACTTGGTCGGGTAGCCCTTCTGCGTCGGCGGAACGGGCGGGTTGCCGGCACCGCCAAACTTCCCCTGGTTGAAGGGGAGAAACCGGGTCTTCGGACCCGCGAGATGGGTCGTCACGTACACCTGCTCGGGATCGACCGCGAAGTGAGCCAGGCAGCGGCCGTAGGCGAGGAGCGGCTCGCGCGGATCGCGGTCGGTGATGTACTGGCGAATTGCGTCCTCGACCGTCTGCCCGTTGAGCGGGTTCTTCAATTCGGCCGTGAAGATCGGGATCCCGTTCAGGAACAGGACGAGATCAAGGCTGTTCTCGTTCTTCTCGCTGTAGCGAAGCTGGCGGATCACCGAGAAGAGATTCGCCGCGTGCAGCCGCTGGGTCTGCTCGTTCAGCCCACTGGCCGGCCGGAAGAACGCGAGCTGGAAGCTGCACCCGGAGTCCTTGACCCCGGTTCGTAGCACGTCGAGCGCTCCGCGTCGCCCGATCTCTCGCGAGAGCCTGCCGAGGAAGCGCTCCTTGACGTCGCCGGCGTAGTGCTGGCGAAGCTTGTCCCATTCTTTCGGCTGGGTAGCGAGGAGAAAATCGATCACGTCACTCGGGATGAGGTAAAGCGCCCGGTCGTACGCGTCGTGCCGCCGCTTGCGATAGCCGCCGGGGAGGGCACCGTCGCGGTAGGGGGCGTGCGTCTCGCGGAAGATCGCGTCGCCCGGGCACGCGTCGGGTCCGGCGTCGAGCAGCGCGCACTCGATCGCCTCCTCGAAGCTCCGCTCGGCGACCTTGACGCTCATGTGCCCTCCGGAGTTCGATGCGAGCGGTGTCTTGTGGGCGGTCGCTGCTCGCTCGGAAAGGAGGTCATGCCAGTCTACTCCCGAGTTCGCGGAGCATCTCGAAGGTGTCTACGTACCGAACACCAAATGCCGTGCACACGTTAGGGATCGGAACTCGTCGCCTTACGTCTGCGGAAATCTGTTCTTGCGTGACAACGACGTAGCCCATGGCCTTGGCGTAGGCGACCAGCCAACCGTCCGCGCCCCGCGCGAACTGCTCCTTCGCGGCGTCTGTGAATTGCCCTTGGGCGGTCACCCATCCCATGATGTTCCTGAATTCGACAAGGACCTCCGCTCCGTCTGTCGAGACGAACGCTTCGGTGAAATCGCCTGACGCCCATTCAGCCAGGCGATCGTGACCTCTGGCAAGCTCTCGGCTGACATGATCCACGCTGCGGACGCGACCGTCCCGCGCAAGCTGTTCCAGGGTCGTCCAGAATCTGGGCACCAAGTCGAACGCGTAGTATCTGCGGGCAGCTTCGATGAAGACGTTCGCATCGAGCACGTAGACAGCAACGACACTCATCGCCTGCCGGGTTGGTCCAGCCCAGCGGCGAACTTGTCGAACGTGTCTCCGTACAGGCCAGTGAGATCGTAGGCTTCTCGATACAGGAGCCTGCCTTCTTTCACGGCCCGCAGGGCGGCGCGGCCAAAGCGGCGGCCGACGCGTAGCATCTGGGTCGCGTAGAAATCTCCGCCGCCTTCCTGTGTCCTGGCAGCCCTCCGGCGTTCGTCCTCCAGATAGGCACGGTAGAAATCCAGGAACTGAGGCTGCCCGATCAAGCGCAGATCGAGGGCACGACGTGCGGCGACGAGAACGCTCACCCTGAAGCTGCGAGCGATGACCTGAAACGGCTCCGGATCGTGGCGCGCGATCGGCCAGAGGTCGCGCACTCGTTGCTCCGGCACGAGGAATTCGGCCGCTGTGCGGTTACAGATCTGTTCCATCGCGTCTGGCGCTGGCTGGAGATTGCGGAGATCGAACGCGGCGCTGCTGCCGAACCAGATGTGAGCGAGCTCATGGGCCAGCGTGAACATCTGCGCCGCCCTGGCATCCGCGGCGTTGACGAAGACCAGCGGCACGTAGGGATCAACGAGCACGAAACCGCGAAACTCGTCGACGTCGAGCTTGCGGCGTGTGTTGTTGCCCACGATGCCGCTCGCCGCTACGAGGATGCCGGCATTCTCTACCGCGCTGCGTAGCCGCCGGAGGGCATCCGTCCAGGTCGGGGACTCCCCAGCCCAGGCCTCCGTGAGGTCCAGCGCCAGTCGAATCTGCGCAGCCACCTCGGTCGGGCTATCCGCATGCCGTGCCGAGCTCACGAAGGGCAGCGGTTCATAGCCGTCCTCGACGAGATACTCACGGAGCCACGCCTGACGGCGTTGCATGGTGTGCACGGTCTCGAGCAGATCGGCTGTCGGACGGCGAGGGGCGGCTTCACGCACCGTGCGGAAATGGGGAATGGGCAATTTCTCCTCGGGCGGGCGGTCGAGGAAGAGAAATCCGAGCGGCGTGGCGGTCGCCTTCGCGAAATCCTCCAGCTGGCGGAGGGTTGGTTGGGCGTCACCTCTTTGCCATTCGTCGAGCTTGGGGAACCGGCGCTGTAAGTCGGCGACCGGGAGCCCCGAGCGCTCGACCGCCCAGGACAGCACCGCTTCAGTGATCGCCACCCTGGTCATATCTGGGTTCCTTCAGCACCCCGATCATCTCGCACGTTAATCTTGCCCGTCACTGCCGCAGAGACAAGAGCCGTGCGGAACTCCTTAAGGCGATCGATGGCGTCGCGGATTCTCGCGGCGAGCGCGTCGATCCTCGAGATCTCACGTTCAAGAAAGCCTGCGATCGCCTCTTGCTCTGCCCGTGGCGGCACCGGTATCGACGCCCGTTTCAGGTCGCGGATGTTGACACCGCTGATGGTCGCCCCGAGAGCGCCCGCTTCCAACTGAGCGAAGACGACCGCAGACTTGAGCACGTGGAGCAACCAGCGGCCGTAAGTCGCAGGTGTGTACGCGATGCGCGCAGCGTCCTGGGTGAGGTTTGCGCCCTCAAGCTCGTCTGGGATGATCGCGACTTCACCGATGCTTCCCCGGATCGCGTACACGAGATCGCCGCCGCGTACCCGCGAACGTACATATCCAGACTCGATTTCGAACGTCGTCCGGTTGAGCCGGTCAAGGCGGAGACGTTCCGTTGAGACGTCGCCGCCTTTTATGATCGGAACGCCATCCTGAACGTTCGGCCCGGGCAGCACGATGCCGTACATGATGCGGCGGTCGGAGGGCGTCAGGTGCCACAGCCGTTTCACCTTCCAATGCGCCGGGATCTCTCTCAGCCACTCGACACCGGAATTCTTCGTCGGAACGCTCGGGTCTAGGCCGTGAGTGACGGTCCTGTCGATGAGGCCGGTCCTCTTCTCTTGGAGCAGCTCGATCAGCCGCTCCTTCTTCGCCACCAGCGCATCGATCTTCGCCGTCTCCCGGTCGAGGAACCTGGCGATGGCACCTTGTTCCTGACGCGGCGGCATCGCGAATAGGCCGGTTCGGATCGCGTCCCCGCCGAGGCCGAACCGCGTAATCCCGTTCGCCGAGACTTGAAACTGGTCCCGCGGCCCGATTGCCGAGAACGCCCTGGCAAGGAACGCCCCGTCGCAGTCTCCGTCCGGCCGCGCCAGCGCGAGATGGTAGCCGCACAACACACTCGGCATGTCCTCCGCTACCACCGCCGGCACCGCAATGTCCGTCCAGGACTCGGAGTCCTTGGTGATCAGGACATCGCCGGCGTGGAGGGAGAAGCGTCGCACCTGCTCCGGCGTTGCCGTGGCTGCCATGAACCCCAGGTCAGCGGTGATGCGCTCGTTGTAGTACACATCCACGTAGTTGCAGAGCTGGACCGACTCCTGACCTTCGACAGACTTCTTGTCGACGTTGCTCAGCTGAACAGACGCGATGGTCTTGAGTCGCCGCACCACCCAATGCGACGGGATTTCCCCCAACCACTCGATTCCGGAGTTCTTGTAGACAGGGTACGGCTTGAAGCGCGTCGGGCCGTGGCCGCCGGGGACATCCGCGCTCATCGCCAAGGGCCTCCTGGCGTCCATCGGCTAGCGAATTCCTCAGCCCAGCGAGCTGCTCGCATCATCGGCAGCACGGGGCGCTGGAGTCCGGTCGCGGCACTCACGCGACGAGCAGCTCCAAGTACGGCCCCATCACTCGATGCACGCGGCAGATCGTGGCGTAGCGGCTCAGCTCGTCCATCGTGAAGCGGCGTGCGCGCCACGCCTCGCGCAGTGCTTCGAGCGCGACATCGAGACCCACCTTGTTTCGGTACTTGAAGACATCGGCCAGAGTCTTCGCCGCGCTGTAGACCTTGACCAACTGGCCCTCGATCCGGTGTTCCTCAACGCCCGCCGTCAGCGCAGGGCCGCCAAATCGCATGACCCGCAGCCTGGGATAGTCGAGCCGGGGCTGACGTGCGCGTCGATCGATCGCGACCCAAACGTCGGCTGGAGCCTGGGTGCCGATCTCGTGAAACCTGAGCGCGGACAGCAGACAGATCACGGCGTTCGGGAGGGCCTTGGCTGTAACGGCGAGGGAGTAGTGCTCGGTTACGGGGTAGTCGGGCGAGCGATACTGGCCCCGATTGATGCGCTGGAGGCGACCCTCGGCGACGAGTCGGCTGAGCTGCTGGCTGTGGATTCCGAGCTCGGAAGCCTCGCGCGCGCTCAGAGCGCCACGGCGGCGGGCAACACGCAAGAGGCGGTCACGATCGGTCGCCGGCATGTGTGCCAGTGTAGACAGTTATGAATATCTGTCAACGGTTTAACACGTCTCCGCCCGTCACGTCGGCCAGCATCCTCACGATGTCCTGCTCGATACCCCGAATGTCGGCCTCGATATCCTCGAGGGGGCGTGGCGGAACGTAGCGGTAGAAGTACCGGTTGAAGTTGATCTCGTAACCCACGATGCCGACCGCGCTGTCCTTGAGGTCGCGACGGGTCGTATCGATCCAGGCGTCCGGCACGTGCGGTTTCACTTCGCGATCGAAGAACGCTTCGACGCTCTCGGCGAGCGGGACGTTCTCGCTGTCACGCAGGTCGGGGTCGGGCTCGGGGTTGCCGTTCGCGTCCCGGCAGATCGCAGCGCCCTCGTCGCGCTCGGACAGGGCCGAGAGGATCGCCTTTCTCATCGGGGCGGTCAGCTTCAGGTTGGTTCGTTGGGCGCCGTCGGCGAGCACCTTGTCGAACGCGTCGCGGTCACGATAGGCCATGTCGGGAAGTGTGCGGAGCATCGCTAGCAACGCTTCCTGCTCGCCGCGCCCGGCCATCTCTTCTCGCTCTTTCGCCGCGCCTTTCTTTTTCGACACGGCGAGGTTCCGGAAGGCCGCTTCCTCGGCCAGCCGCGCGATGCGCTCCGGCGTCGCCTGAAAGCTCAGCCGCAGCGGGCGCTCGACCGTGATCTTACGGAAGCCGAAAAGGGTCGTCGGGAAGACCTTGACGTGCTCGACTTCCTCGAACCGGCCGAGCAGTGCCACGATCGCCTCGGCCTTGTCGAGTGGGATCTCGCGGCGCTTGTCGCCGAGACTCTTCCGCATCGGCGCCCAGAACGAGGTCGCGTCGATCAGTTGGACCTTGCCCTTACGTCTGGGCGCCTTGCGATTGGTCAAAACCCACACGTAAGTCGCGATCCCGGTGTTGTAGAAGAGTTGCTCGGGTAGCGCGATCAACGCTTCGAGCCAGTCGTTCTCCAGGATGTACCGGCGGATCTCGCTCTCGCCGCTGCCGGCGTCGCCGGTGAAGAGCGGCGAGCCGTTCATGATGATCGCGACTCGCGAGCCGCCCTTGGTGGGCTCTTTCATGTGGGCGAGCATGTGGAGCAGGAAGAGGAACTGGCCGTCGCTGATTCTCGGCAGACCCGGGCCGAAGCGTCCGGTCGTCCCGCGCTCGTGCTCGGCGTCCACCGCGTCCTCATCGCGTTTCCAGTCCTTGCCGTACGGCGGATTTGCGATCAGGTAGTCGAACTGCGTGCGGGCGTGGCGGTCGTTCGAGAGCGTGCTCCCGAACGCGATGCGCTCGGCGTCCTCGCCCTTGTGGGACTTCATGAACAGGTCGGACTTGCAGACGGCGAAGGTCTCGGGGTTGACCTCTTGACCGAAGAGGTGGACCTCGGCCGCGGGATTGAGCGGCCCGAGAGCGAGGTCGCCGTTCTTCCGCACGCCGACGGTGATGTGCTCCTTGGAGATCGTGAGCATGCCGCCGGATCCGCAGCAGGGGTCGTAGACGGTGAGCACGATGCCCTTGGGGTGTATCCGCTCCTCGTCGCCGGCGAGCAGCAGGTCGACCATGAGGTGAACGACGTCGCGCGGGGTAAAGTGCTCGCCCGGATTCTCGTTCAGCGCCTCGTTGAACTTGCGGATCAGCTCTTCGAAGATCGTCCCCATCGTCGCGTTGTCGATTACGTCGGGATGGAGATCGACGTTCTTGAAGCGCTCCATCACCTGGAAGAGGAGCCCGGCCTCGTGGAGCTTGCTGATGGTGTTGTCGAAGTCGAACTTTTCCAGCACCTCGCGCATGTTCGGGCTGAAGCCGGCGATGTAGTTGCGCAGGTTGGCGGCGAGGTGGGGCGCGTCCGCGAGCAGCTTGTCGAAGTCGTAGCGTGAGGTGTTGTAGAAGGCGAAGCGCGACGCGCGCCGGAGCTGGGGCCCCAGATCCTCGAGCTTGCCCTTGTACTTCGCCTGCGTCTCGAGCACCTTGACCTTCGTCGGCGCCAGCACGCAATCGAGCCGCCGAAGCACGGTGAGCGGCAGGATCACGTCCTGGTACTTGCCTCGCTTGAACGTGTCGCGGATCAGATCAGCGACGCCCCAGAGGAAGCTCGCAATTTGACCTTGGTTCAAGGTCTGACCCTCACTATCGCGCCGCACCGCACATCGATCGGCTCAGGACTTCATCGCCGCGGCGTAGGCGTCCAGGCGAGGGAGGATCGCGTCGCGGGGCTCGGAGGGCAGGCCGAAGATCGCGCGCTCGACGCCGGCCGCCGCCAGCGCGTCCAGCGCGGGCTTCTTGGGCGGGGCGAAGAAGATGGACACCGGCGCCGAGCGGGGATCGCGGCCCGCCTTGCGGAGCCGCTCGCGCAGCTCGGGGATTTTCTCCAGCGGGTTGCCTTGGCCGCGCATGATCGGCATCCAGCCGTCGCCGAACTCGACCACGCGGTCGAACGTGGTGGCGCCGTCGCCGCCGATGATGATCGGGGGATGCGGCCGCTGCAGTGGCTTGGGGTCGGCCCAGATCTTGTCGAAGCTCACGAACTCGCCGTGGAACTCGGCCTCGCGCTCGGTCCAGATCTTCTTCATTGCCAGAACCCGCTCGCGCAGGACCCGCCAGCGCGACTTGAAGGCGGTGCCGTGATCGGCCATCTCCTCGGCGTTCCAGCCGCCGCCGATGCCGAACAGCACACGCCCGCCCGACAATCGATCGAGGGTGGCGACTTCCTTGGCCAGCGTGATCGGATCGCGCTCGATCACCAGGCAGATGCCGGTGCCGAGCTTGAGGCGCTTGGTGGACGCGGCCGCCGCCATCAGCGCGATGAACGGATCGTAGGAGGACCAGTATTCGCGGGGCAGATCGCCACCGCCCGGCCACGGGCTCTGGCGACTGGCCGGGATGTGCGTGTGCTCCGGGAACCACACCGATTCGAACCCGCGCTCCTCGAGCGCCCGTGCGAGCTCGTCGGGGGCCATCGCGTACTCGGTCGGGAACATGACGACGCCGTAATCCATGGAAGCCTCCTCCGGATTTTGCCGGTGCCCAGCATACGCCAGGCGAGAAGTCGCCAGACTGTATCTGATGGTCGACATTGCTCGGGCCGGCGGGGACGGGCTAGAGTGAAGACGTGGCGCAGGTCCCGCTGACGCTGAGACGCTGGAAACGGACCGAATACGATCGGCTCGTCGAGCTCGGAGTCTTCGACGGGGAGCCGCTCGAGCTGATCGGCGGCGACCTCGTCGTCGCCGAGCCGCAGTATCCGTATCACTCCTCAGGAATCGGCGTGGTGGAGTACGCGATCAGGGCGGCGCTTCCCCCGGGATGGGTCACCCGGACGCAGGCACCGCTCTCGCTCGATGACGAGTCGGAGCCGGAGCCTGACGTGGCCGTCGTGGCTGGACACCCCAGGGATTACCGCCACGAACACCCCGCGCGTCCGGTGCTCGTGGTGGAGGTCGCCGAATCGAGTCTCACGTTCGACCGCCGGCGCAAGGGCAGCCTGTATGCGCGGGCCGGCCTTGCCGACTACTGGATCGTCAATCTCGTCGATCGCGTCCTCGAGATCTATCGCGAGCCGGCTCAGGACGCGTCGGCGATTTATGGCTGGGCGTATCGATCCGTCAGTAGATATGCCCCGCCCGCGACCGTGACACCCCTGGCGTTTCCGTCGAGGGAGATCGCCGTGGCCGATCTGCTGCCATAGCGGCCATCCGACGACGACCGGATCATGACCTCCACGCCGATCCTGATCCTGCCCGGATACGCCGACTCGGGGCCGGACCACTGGCAGAGTCACTGGGAGCGCGCAGATCCCGCGTGCCGCCGCGTCGTCCAGGATGACTGGCTGGAGCCGCGGCTGGCCGACTGGCTGGCCACGCTCGACCGCTCCGTTCGCGAGTGCGATTCGCCGCCGGTGCTCGTCGCCCACAGCCTCGCGTGCGCGCTCGTCGCCCACTGGGCGACCCGCGCTTTCGAGGGGCGCCACGGCTGTGCCGGGGCGCCCCGAGCGTTGGGGGGTGTGGGGGGCCATGTCGGGGCCCCCCATTCGGTGAAAGCCGCGTTGCTGGTGGCGCCGGCGGACGTCGACTCGCCGGTGCACACCCCGGACGAGGTGCGAACCTTCAGCCCGATGCCGCTCGCGCGACTTCCGTTCCCGAGCATCGTGGTGGCGAGCGGCGACGATCCCTTCGTCGAGCCGTCGCGCGCCGAGGCCTTCGCGCACGCCTGGGGCAGTCGTCTGATCACGCTTCCCGGCGCCGGCCACATCAACGCCGACGCGGGCTACGGCCCCTGGCCCGACGGCCGAACGCTTCTGCAGCAGCTGCTCTAATGAGTCCTTGCGGAATTGGTTGACGGTCTCACGTTGGGAGTCGGCGCCGATTTCGCAGAAAAGAGGAGCGAAGCTCCTCTTTTCGAGGACCCAGGCCAGCCGACCCCCAACGTGAGACCGTCAACCAATTCCGCGAGCTCCATCAGTCGTACTTCTCGCGCTTGCGAAGCTCGACGAAGAGGCCGTGGCTTTCGCGCGGATGGACCCACGCGATGTCGGGCTTCGGGTTGTCCACCCGGGCGCCCTCGCCGCGCAGCTTGGCGACCGAGCCGGGAATGTCCGCGCATTCGAAGCCGACCAGATACACGCCTTCGCCGTGCTTCTCGAGAAATTTCCCGACCGCCTTGTTCGGGTCGGTCGGCTGCAACAGCTCGATGTGGCCGATTCCGGTGGGCAGGATGGCGTTCTTGAACCCGAACTCCTTCGATTCGCCGCGATGGTGCACGGTGAGGCCGTAGAGCTTCGTGAATCGCGCGATGGCCTCGTCCAGGTCTCTCACCACGACCGACAGCTCGACCACGTCTCCCAGCATGGGGCCTCCTCCAGACTGCTCGAACGTCCGGATCGCTCGAGCGTCGCGATGATATCCCACGCATGGCTATAATCGACTGATGCGTCACCTGCCGACCCTCCTGTTCGTGGTGCTCGCCCTGCTGCCGGTGGCCCCGAGTCGGGCCGCCGATCCCGTCCTGGCCACCACGCTCGACAACGGGCTGCGGGTGCTGCTGCTCGAAGACCACCGGAGCCCGATCGCGTCCATCCAGGTGTGGTACCGCGTGGGCTCGCGCAACGAGCAGCGCGGCGCCACCGGCCTGGCCCACTTCCTCGAGCACATGATGTTCAAGGGCACGACCGCCCATCCGCGCGGCGAGTTCTCCGAGCTGGTGGAGCGCAACGGGGGGAAGAACAACGCGTTCACCACCCAGGACGTGACGTCGTACTACGTCAACATCGCCGCCGACCGCGTCGACCTCGTGCTCGATCTGGAAGCCGACCGCATGCGTAACCTGACCCTCGATCCCAAGGACATCGACTCCGAGCGGCAGGTGGTCATCGAGGAACGGCGCACCCGCACCGAGGACGATCCCGCCGGCTTCCTCGGCGAGGCCGTGAGCGCGATCGCGTTCAAGGCGCCCCGTACGGCCAGCCGACCGTCGGGTGGATGGAGGACCTCGGCCGCATCACGCCCCCGCAGCTCCGCGCCTTCTACGACACCTACTACGTCCCCGGCAACGCGATCCTGGTCGTCGCCGGCGACGTCAAGGGGCCGGAGCTGATGGAGAAGATCACGCGCCGGTTCGGCGCCATCGCCCGCGCGCCCAATCCGCCCGCGGTGACGGCCGTGGAGCCCGCGCAGGACGGCGAGCGGCGAGTGACCCTGCGCCGGCCGGAGGCGCGATTGCCGGTCGTCTATCTCGCGTGGCCCGTCCCCAATCACACCTCGGCCGACGCGGCCGCGCTCGAGCTGCTCTCGACCGTGCTCAGCAGCGGGCGCGCCTCGCGTCTCTACCGCCACCTCGTGTACGAGCGCCAGCTCGCGCTGGATGCCGGGGGCGACTACTCGTACTTCTCGTTCGATCCCAACGTCTTCTGGTTCTGGGCCACGCCGCTGCCCGGCCAGACGCCGGAGACCCTCGAGAACGAGCTGCTCGCGGAGATGGAGCGGCTCCGCAACGAGCCGGTGACCGACGAGGAGCTCACGCGCGCCAAGAACCAGACCGAGGCCGGGTTCGTCTTCCAGGAGGACTCGATCTTCCGCCGGGCCTCGCTGCTGGCGCGCTTCGAGCTGCTCGGCGGATACGCCAGGAAGGACAAATTCCTCGAGAGCATCCGCGCGCTCACCGCCGCGGACCTCCAGCGCGTGGCCAAGAGCTGGTTTCCGCCGGACCTGAAGAACGTCGGCACGCTCTTGCCCAAGCGATGAACGAGAGAGCCACGCGCGTGAGGCGGATCGCTCCGGCCGTGCTGGCCGTCCTGATCCTGCTGGTCGCGACCCCGCCCGCGACCCCCGCGCCCGCGGTGCACCGCGAGGTGTTGCCCAACGGCATCGTGTTGCTCGTCGCCGAGCGCCCGGCCATCCCGATCGTGGCCGTCCGCGTGTACACGCACGCGGGCGCGGTCAACGACCCGCCGGACCGCGCCGGTCTCGCCAACCTCACGGGCGCGCTCCTCACGCGGGGCACCGCCAAGCGCACGGGCCAGCAGCTTGACTCCGCGATCGAGTTCGTCGGAGGGCGGGTCGACGCCGGCGCCGGGCGCGACGGCCTGGTGGTCTGGCTCTCGGTGCTCAAGCGCGATCTCACGCTCGGTCTCGATCTGCTCGGCGAGGTCGTGCTCACGCCGGCGTTCCCGGAGGCCGAGCTCAAGCGCAAGGTGACCGAGATCCAGGCCGGACTGCAGCGCATGGAGGAGAACCCGGGCGCGGTGGCCTCGCGCGCGCTGGCCAAGCTCGTGTTCCCCGGTCATCCCTACGGCATGCCCGTGGAAGGCACGCGGGAATCGGTCGGCGCGCTCACCCGCGACGACGTCGTGCGCTTCTACCGCGAGCACGCGCGGCCGGACGCCACGATCGTGGCGGTGGTGGGGGCGGTGACCGTCGACGAAGCCCGGCGCGAGATCCTCGCGCGCTTCGGCGCCTGGCCGCGTCCGGCCACGCCGCCCGCCGCGGTGCCGGTCGCCGCGCCCGGTCCGGCGCCCCGCCGCGAGGCCATCACCCGCGATCTGACCCAGACCACCGTGCTGCTCGGCCGCCAGGGCGTGACCCAGAGCGATCCGGATTACTACCCGTTGACCGTCGCCTCGTACATCCTCGGCGGCGGCTCCACCTCGCGGCTCTACACGCGCGTGCGCGACGAGGGCGGGCTGGCCTACGACGTGCGCAGTCACCTGGCGCCGGGCAAGCACGGGGCGCGGTTCCTGGTGAGCACGCAGACCCGCGCCGCCGAGGCCGCCAAGGCCGTCGCGTTCATCGAGGAGGAGCTCAACCGCATGCGGCGCGATCCGGTGACCGAGCGCGAGCTGACGAGCGCCAAGGACTACCTGATCGGCAGCTTCCCGCTGCGGCTCGACACGTCGTCGAAGATGGCGGACTTCATCGTGGCGGTGGAGGATCTCGGCCTCGGGCTCGACTACGCCGACCGCTACCGCGAGGTCATCGGCCGCGTGACCGCCGCCGACGTGCAGCGCGTCGCCGCCAAGTACTTCGACCCCGCCGGCTTCAACCGCGTGCTCGTGGGAAAGGCGCCGTGAGGCCGCTGGGGCTCGTTCTCGGCGTCCTCGGATGGGTCATGGCCACCACGCCCACGGCCGCCGCGTTCCTGACCCTCACCCAGGCCCAGCAGGCCGAGGCGTTGCGGGTCGGCCAGCGCAGCGTGACCACGGAGGCCCGCTTCGACACGGAATGGCGAGTGGAGCACCCGTCGGGCGAGAGCGTGACCGTGATCACGCCGTTCTATCGGCTCGCCCTGGCCTCCCGCAACGCCACCTTCAAGAACGAGCCGGTGAAGCCGCAGGACCAGGACAAGCTCCTCCAGGACGTGCGCGAGCGGCTGACCGTCTGGGTCGAGCTGCACGGTCCCCGCGCGGACTTCGCGCGCTACTACGCGCCGCGCCTGCTGGTGGCCGACCGCGAGATCGAGCCGTCGTTCGTGCAGAACGAGCGCACGGGCCTGCCGCGGGGCAACGGGTCCTATCTCGCCCGGTCCGTCTACGCGTTTCCCAACCGCGAGATCGCCGGCGACGCCAAGCTCGTGCTGGTGATCAAGAACCCGGAAGGTCAGCTGATCTCGCGCTTCGCGATCGACCTGGGCAAGATGCGCTGAGCCCGCGAAGCACCCCTCCGGTGGACCCGCCGATCTCCTGGACCATCCACCGGGAGACCGTGCTCCTGCTCGGCTGGGGCCGGGCCATCCTCATGCAGTTCGCGCATCCGCTGGTCGCATCGGGCGTCGCCGAGCACAGCGCCTTCCGCGCCGAGGCCTTCGGCGGCTGGCGCCGGCTTCACCGCACGCTCGGCGCGATGCTCGCTCTCACGTTCGGCGAGCGCGACGACGCGCAGCAGGCCGCCGATCGGATCAACGCCATTCACGAGCGCGTCCACGGGCGGCTGCCGGACGCGGCGGGTCCGTTCGCGGCGGGCACGCGCTACTCGGCGTGCGATCCCGCGCTGCTCGCGTGGGTGCACGCGACCCTCGTCGATTCGTTCCTGCTGGCTTACGGGCTCTACGTGCGGCCGCTCTCGGCGGCCGAGCGCGACGCCTACTGCGCCGAGAGCGCGGGCATCGAGAGCCTCCTGCGCATTCCGCCTGGCACGCTGCCGCGCACCGCGGCCGCGCTCGCCTCGTACGTGGCCGACCGGCTCGCGAGCGGCGAGATCCACGTCACCGACACCGCGCGCGCCCTCGCCCGCGGCGTCCTCCATCCGCCGATGTCGGCACCCGCGTGGCCCGCGCTGGCCGTCATGCGCCTGGCCACCATCGGTCTCCTCCCGCCCGCGCTGCGCGACGCCTACGGCTTTCCCTGGAACACTCGGCGGGCGGCGGCGCTGCGCGTGTCGATGATGGCGATCCGGAGCGTGCTGCCGATCGTGCCGCCCGTCCTTCGCCACTGGCCGGCGGCACGGGCCGCGATGCGACGAGCGACGACGGGTCAGCATCATCCGGTTGCGCCCGGACGCGCCCCCTGACGATCCCGGCGGTATAATCCACGGCGCTGAAGGCATCTCGTCCAGCACATTCCCCAGGGAGGTCCGTGATGAAGGCGATTCGCGTTCACGCGCCCGGTGGTCCCGAGGTCATGCGTTACGAGGACGTTCCCGCTCCGACGCCCAAGGCCGGCGAAGCGGTCGTCAAGGTCGAGGCCGCGGGGATCAATTACATCGACGTCTACTTCCGCTCCGGACAATACAAGGCGGAGCTGCCGCTGACGGTCGGCATGGAGGCGGGAGGTACGGTCTCGGCGGTCGCGTCGGGCGTGACCGACGTGAAGGTCGGCGACAAGGTCGCGTACACCGGCGTGCCCGGCGCGTACGCGGAGTACGCGACGGTGCCCGCGGCCCGGCTCGTCGTGTTGCCCGGCGGTCTCACGCCCAAGCAGGGCGCGGCGGCCATGCTCCAGGGGATGACCGCGCACTATCTCGCGTGCTCCACGTATCCGCTGAAGCCGGGCGACAGCTGCCTCGTCCACGCCGCCGCGGGCGGGGTCGGCCTGCTCCTGTGCCAGATCGCGAAGATGCGGGGGGCGCGCGTGATCGGGACCGTGTCCACCGAGGAGAAGGCCAAGCTCGCCCGCGAGGCCGGAGCGGACGACGTCATCCTCTACAGCACGCAGGACTTCGAGGCCGAGGTCAAGCGCCTGACCGGCGGACAGGGCGTCAATGTCGTCTATGATTCCGTCGGTAAGACGACCTTCGACAAGGGCTTCAACTGCCTGCGCCCGCGCGGCATGATGGCCCTCTACGGCCAGTCGAGCGGCCCGGTGGGGCCCTTCGATCTCCAGGTGCTCAACGCCAAGGGCTCGCTGTTCGTCACCCGCCCGAGCCTCAACCACCACGTGGCCAGTCGCGAGGAGCTCGTCCAGCGCGCCGGCGAGCTGCTGGGCTGGATCCGCGACGGCAAGCTCAAGCTGCGCACCGAGTTCGAGTTTCCGCTCAAGGACGCCGCGGAAGCGCACCGGGCTCTGGAGGGCCGCAAGACGACCGGCAAAGTCCTGTTGATCCCGTGAACGGGATACAATGGGCGGACGCCCCAACGCCGGGGCGGGGGAGGTTCACGTGAAGACTCGGAAGGTACTGGCTATCACGAGCCTGGTTGCCTGCCTTGGACTCGTTCTCGTGAGCGCGGACGCCTGGGCGCGGGCCTCGGGCGGCGGTAGTCGCGGCTCACGATCGTTTTCGTCACCCGCTCGACCGTCGCCGTCGCCCGTCGCGCCGTCGACGCCGTCGAGCCCGTCGCGCTCACTCAGCCAGCCGGCCGCGCCGGCGCCGATGGCCCCGCAGCGCAGCTTCTTCGGCGGGATCATGGGCGGCATCGCCGGCTTCGCGCTCGGTGGCCTGCTGGGCAGCATGCTCTTCGGCGGCATGGGCGGTCTCGGACACGGCTTCGGCGGTATCGGGCTCATGGAGATCCTGCTGATCGGCGGCGGCATCGTGCTGCTGGTGATGTTCCTCCGTCGCCGCCGCGCGGAAGCGCCAGTCCCGGCCTATGCGGGCGCCGGCGGTACGTCCAGCGCCTACGGCGCGACCGAGACGGCGGCCGGCGGCACCGCGACGATCACGCCGGAGATGCCGGCCGCGGAGGGCGATCTCGAGCGCGGGATCGGGCACATCCGCTCGATGGATCCGTCGTTCGACCCCGCCGCGATGACCGACACCGCGCGGCGCATGTTCCAGGGCGTCCAGCAGGCCGTCACCATGCGCGACATCGCGTGGGTACGCGACCATCTGGGCTCCGAGATCTACGCGGTCCTTCAGGACCAGTGCGATCGGCTGCGCGTGGCCAAGCAGACGAACCGGGTGGAGAAGGTCGACATCCGGAGCACCGACGTGACCGAGGCCTGGCAGGAGAACGGCCAGGACTTCGTCACCCTGCATCTGACCGCCTCGATGCTCGACTACACGGTCGACGACGCTTCCGGCAACGTCGTGGACGGCTCTCGCAGCGCCCCGACCGAGGTCGACGAGTACTGGACGTTCACGCGTCCGGTCGGCCCCAACCGCTGGAAGCTGTCGGCAATCCAGACGGCGTGATCGGTGATACGGGGGGCCCCGCCCGGGCCCCCCGATTCCTCGGCCAAGGGGCTCGGCCCCGACGCTCGTCGCGCCCCGGGGAACCCAGGGCGCTCCTCCAAACACTCCGACCGGCTCGCGACCCGTGAAGTGGATAGTCATTGCCCTCGCGGCGGGCGTCGTCCTGGTGATCGCCGCGACCGCGCTGTTGCCCCGCGTCGTTGACACTCCCCGCGTCCAGTCACTGATCGCGTCCAGCGCCAGCCAGGCATTGGCTCGGCCCGTGCGGTTTCGCTCCGCGTCCGTGGCCGCGTGGCCGTATCCCGCCGTGCGTCTGCGCGACGTCGAGATCGCCCGAGGTCCCGCGTTCGGCGGCGATCCGTTCGTTCGTCTCGACCACGCGGAGGTCCGGCTGAAGCTCTGGCCGCTGCTGCGCGGTCGGTTCGAGTTCACCACCGTGATGCTCAGGCGCCCCATCATGACGCTCACCCATGGCCCGGGTGGGCGCTGGAACTTCGCGAGTCTCGGCGGCCCGCGAGAAGCGGCGGCGGTGCCGCGCGCTCCCCGCATCGGTGGCGGCGCGGCGGTGCCCGCGGGACTGGCGACCCGCGTGGTGATCGAGAAAGGGACCGTCGTCTACGAGCGGCGAGGGACGGCGGGGGTGACGCTACGACAGCGCCTGGAGGACGTCGACGCCAGCCTCTCGCCGTCCACCGGCGGGTTGGCGTTCTCCGGCGCGGCGCGCGTCGTGCCGGGCGGGCTCTGGGTCAAGATCTCCGACGGGACGATCGGTCTCGCCGGCGCGCGCACGCTGGCCGAGGCCAGCCTGCGTGGCCGGATGGCGATCGACGGCGAGGACGTACGCCCACTGGCGGCATCGGTGCTCGGAGACGAACCGGCGATGGGTGGTGCCCTCACGGGCCGGCTCGACCTGTCCGGCTCCCTCGGCCGCCCGCGTGCCGTCGGCGAGCTCGAGTGGCGGGACGCCACGGTCACGCGGACGAGCGCCGCGTGCGCGGAGCCGCGGCGCCGCACGCTCCGGCTGGCCACGGTGAAGGCGAGCGTGAGCTGGCGCGACGGCCGCCTCGTGGCCGAGCCGCTCACGTCAGGCATCGCCCGCGGCACCGCGAAGACCCGGCTCGTCGCCACGACGTCGGCGCCGACGCGGGCCGAGCTGTCGGAGCTGGCGATCGAGCGCATTCCGCTCGAGCCCGTGGTCGTCGACTTCCTCTGTCTCGACTACGCGGTGGTGGGTCCCTTCGACCTCACAGGGACGCTCACGCTCGCGCCCGCCGATCCCCTCCGCACGCTGTCGGGACGTGGACGCGTCCACGTCGGCGCCGGCAGGGTCGTGGGGACGCGGGCGCTCACGCTGCTCGGGGGACTCGTGCGCGGAGTCGGCTCGGCGGCTTCACGGCTGAATCCCGATCTGCCCGCGACGCTCGCCGGCTCACCGCTCGAGTTCGACTCCATCGCGGGCGGCTTCGAGATCACCAACGGAGTCGTCACCACGCGCGACCTGGTGTACACGAGCCGGTCCATGACGGTCCGGGCGAGGGGAGATTACGCGATGGCGAGCGCCCGCGTGAACGCCGACGTCACGGTCGAGCACGACCGCGGAGTGATGCAGGCGAAAGTCACCGGTCCCGCCGACTCCCCCTCGATCCGCCTGCCGTCCTCACTCGCTCGCACCCTCGACCCCGACCGCGCCGAGCGCGGCTTCAAAGACCTCCTCAAGAAATTCCGCTGAGCTAGCGGGCGAGGCGCGCGATGGCGCGCGAGAAGGCGACGAGGTCGAGCGGCTTGTGGAAGTACTCCTGGAAGCCCGCGGCCAGCGTCTCCTCGCGATCGTACTCGTTGCGGTGCGCGGTGATGGCGATGGCGGGCAGGGTGGCCAGCCGCCCCAGGGCGCGCACTTGGCGCAGCAGCCAGTACCCGTCGTGCTCGGGCAGCGCGATGTCGCTCACGAGGACGTGCGGCCGGCCCGGCATCGCGCGCAGCCGCCGGAGCGCGGCCCGCGCCGTCTCCGCGACGGTCACGATCGCGCCGCAGTGCTCGAGCACGCGCCGGATGATGTTGCGCGCGTCGGCGTTGTCCTCGACCAGCATGACGTGCAGACCGTGCAGGGGCGCCAGCCCACCGTTCTGCACAGGACTGTCGAAGGTGAACGGATGACGGGGATCCTGTCGCGCGCGACGCGGCGCGGGGGAACCGCTCCGTATCTCGTCGAGGGCAACCTGCCGCGGCCACGCGGAGCTTCCGAGAGGCGCTCGCCCACGACCGGCGATAGTCGTCCTAGTCCTCTCCATTGAGTGTGGCGACCACTATCGACAAAAAGCCGCGACCGGGGCAATCCGTGAAATCATTTTCCGTGTTTTGCCCCTCTCCCCGTCAACGTGTCGCGGTGAAGCGGCCGCCGCCGAGCTTGCCGTCCTCCACGAGCCCGACGAAGAAGGCGAAGAGCTGATCGTACTCGGCATAACGAACCTCGCCGAGCGTGGCGACGGCTTCGGCGCGGGTGGCCCTGAACTTCGCCACGCGCCCTCTCAGGACCGAACGCCACTCGACCGACACGTCCTCGGCCTCGACGGCGCGAAACCCGGCGCGACCCAGGAGCGTGCGGTAACCGTCCAGACCCTGGAGCGTGGTCGCGGCCATCCACCGGCGGAGCTGGCCGCGCTCCCGGTCGCCCAGCCGCGGCTGGGCGACCCAGTCGGTGAAGGCGAGGCGTCCGCCGGACGCGAGCACGCGGTGACATTCCGCGAGCACCGTGGCCTTGTCGTCGATGTGGAGCAATCCTTCCTGGCTGAGGCAGGCGTCGAAGCTCGCCGGGGCAAAGGGCAGGGCCAGGGCATCCGCTCGGACCATGGCGATCCGTCCGGCCAGCCCCACGAGCCGGGTCAGGCGCGCTCCGCCGGCCGCGCGGCCGTGGTTCAGCTCGCACGCCACGACCCGGCAGCCTCGACGGTGGGCCAGCACGCGGGCGGGGCCGCCGAGCCCGGCGCACACGTCGAGCACCCGCGACCCGGCCCCGACGCCCGCGCGACGGGCCAGTGTGTCCACGGCGGCCGGCCCACCGTAGTGATCCTGGTCGAACTCGACCAGGTCCTCGGGGGTGACGCCGCGGCCGGAGACGAGCCCGCGGCGACGCAGCGCCGCCATCACGTGGGCTTCGCTGATCGGGTGCCGGTCGTAGAAGGCGACCACCGATGACCCGCCTTGATGCCTCATGCGAGCTATGATAAAAGCGAACGCGTTTCGAACCGTTTCGGAAACCGGGGGAACCGTATGAGCACGTTCAAGGAAGGCCTCGAAGACGTCGTCGTTTCGACTTCGGAGATCTGTTTCATCGACGGTCGTGAGGGCCGCTTGCTCTATCGAGGCTACGACGTGGACGATCTCGTCGCCCACTCCTCGTTCGAGGAGACGATCTACCTCCTCTGGCAGGGCGGGCTGCCGAGCCGGAAGGAGCTGGACGCGGAGGTCAAGGCGCTCTCGGCCACCGCCAATCGCCGGCTGCCGCCCAAGCTCGTCGCCATGCTGCGCCTGCTCCCGCGCAAGACGACGCCGATGGAGGTGCTGCGGACCGGCGTGTCGGCGCTGTCCGCCTTCGATCCCGACGCCGCCGACAACTCGCGGGACGCCACCCTGCGCAAGGCCACGCGGATCACGGCCCAGATGCCGACCCTGGTCGCGGCCTGGGAGCGCATCCGCCGGGGCAAGCCGCTGATCGCCCCGAATCCGCGCATGAACCTGGCCGCGAACTTCCTCTACATGCTGAGCGGCAAGAAGCCGACGGCGCTGGAGGCCAAGACCTTCGACGTCGCGCTGATCATGCACGCCGACCACGAGTTCAACGCCTCCACGTTCGCCTCCCGGGTCACCGCGGCCACGCTTTCGGACCTGCACTCGGCGGTGGTCTCGGGCATCGGCGCGCTCAAGGGGCCGCTCCACGGCGGCGCCAACGAGCAGGTCATGCTGGTCGTCGAGAAGATCAAGTCGCCGCAGAACGCCGAGGCGTGGATCAAGAAGGCCATCGCCGACAAGATGCGGCTGATGGGCTTCGGGCACCGCGTCTACCGTGTCGAGGATCCGCGCGCCAAGCACCTGCGCCGCCTCGCCACCGAGCTCGGACAGCAGGCCGGCGACACCAGCTCCGTGGAGATCCTCAACATCGTGGCGCGCGCGGTCACCGAAGCCAAGCACATCTATCCCAACGTCGACCTCTACTCGGGCGCGGCGTACAAGACCATGGGCATTCCGACCGACCAGTTCACGCCGATCTTCGCCATGAGCCGGGTCGTCGGCTGGGCCGCCCACGTGCTGGAGCAGCACGCCAACAACCGTCTCATCCGGCCGCGCGCGGAGTACATGGGGCCGGCCCCCCAGGCCTACGTTCCGATCGACCGACGATAGGCTCGGAGGGGGGAAAGCCCCCCTTCCGATGGTCGTCACGCGCCTGCCGGCGCGTGCCCCAAGGGTGAGGTGAGGCGCGGGTGAAGCCGCTGGGGATCGGGATCGTGGGGGCGCGGTTCGCGGCGGATCTGCACGCTGTGAACTATCGAGGGCTTCGGGGACACCGCGTGGAGCTGGCCGCCGTGTGCGCGCGGACGGGCGCGGACGCCGAGGCCTTTGCCCGGCGCCACCGGATCGGGCGCGTGTTCACCGACTATCGCGATCTCCTCGCGTGCCCCGACGTCGAGGTCGTGGACGTCTGCGCAACCACCGACGTCCACCACGAGATCGCGATCGCGGCCGCGCGGGCGGGCCGCCACCTGATCGTGGAGAAACCGCTCACCGGATACTTCGGCGAGGCGACGGACCCGCCGGAGAAGATGCTCGAGACCGCGCTGACCCACGCGGACGCCGTGCTCGACGCGGTGGAGGGCGCCGGCGTCACCCTGTGCTACGCGGAGGACTTCGTCTACGCGCCGCCCGTGGCCAAGCTGCGCCGGCTCATGGACGCCTCCGGCGGTACGGTGCTGGAGCTGCGAGCGGAGGAGAGCCACTCGGGCTCGCACGCCGCCTACGCGCGGCGCTGGCGGACGGCCGGCGGCGGCTCGCTCTTGCGCATGGGCTCCCATCCCGTCGGCGTCGTCCTCCAGCTCAAGCGCCACGAGGGACAGACGCGCCGCGGGCGCCCGATTCTTCCCGTGAGCGTGCTCGCTGACACCGCGCGACTCACCGCGCTCCCCGACGTCGCCGGGCGCACGCCGTTTCTCCGCGCCGCCCCCGAGGACGTGGAGGACTGGGCCCTCGCCGTCATAACGTTCGACGACGGCACCAAGGCGACGATCCACTCGAACGACGTCACGCTGGGCGGTGTGCGCAACGTGGTGACCGCCTATCTGACCAACGGCGTGCTCCAGGCCAACATCACCCCCAGCACCACCGTCATGGCGTACGCGCCCGATGCCTCGGTGTGGGGCGACGAGTACATCTCCGAGAAGGTCGAGACGAAGGCGGGCTGGCAGTTTCCGGCCCCCGAGGAGGACTGGATGCGCGGGTATCCGCAGGAGCTCGAAGATTTCGTCGACGCGATCGGCGGGCGGCGCGAGCCGTTGTCCGGTGGCGCGCTCGCGCGCGACGTGGTGGAGGTGATCTACGCCGGGTATCTGTCGTCGGCGCGGGGCTGCCGGGTGAAGGTGTCGGGCCGATGATTCCCTTCGTCAAGGGCCACGGGCTCGGCAACGACTATCTCGTGATGCAGGAGGCGGACCTGCCGGGGCCGCTCAGCACGGCGGCGATCGTCAAGATCTGCGACCGCAACTGGGGCGTGGGCTCCGACGGCATCCTGCTGCGCGTGCCCTCGACGCGCGCGGACTTCGGGCTCAGGATCTTCAATCCCGACGGCAGCGAGGCCGAGAAGTCCGGCAACGGGCTCCGGATCTTCGCCAAGTTCCTGCGCGATCACGGCCACGCCAAGCGCGACGTGTTCACGGTCGACACGCCGGGCGGGATCGTCGAGTGCCAGTGCCAGACCAAGAACGGCCGCGTCACGTTCGTGACCGTGGAGATGGGCCACGCGACGTTTCGCCCGGCCGAGATTCCGATGACGCACGGGGCCGCCGAGGCCGTCGGGGTGTCGCTCTCGCTCGGGGACGCGGGCACGGTGACGGCCACGGCCGTCTCCGTCGGCAACCCGCACTGCGTGGTGTTCGGCGACCGTCTCGACGACGACGAGACGCGCCGCCTCGGCCCGCTGATCGAGCACCATCCCGCGTTCCCCAACCGGACCAACGTGCAGTTCGCGCGCGTGCTCGGGCGCGACGCCATCGAGATCCGCATCTGGGAGCGCGGCGCCGGCTACACGCTGGCCTCGGGCTCGTCCTCCTGCGGCGCGGCCAGCGCGGCCGTGAAGAACGGGCACTGCGACCACGGCCGGATCAGCGTGCGCATGCCCGGCGGCGAGCTGGCCGTGCACGTGCGGCCGGACTTCACGCTCAAGCTCGAAGGTCCGGTCGAGGAAGTCTGCGAGGGCACGCTCACCCCGGAGTTCGAGGACACGTACGTGCGGCGCGCGCGGTGAAGCGGATCTGCGTCTTCTGCGGCTCCGGCGTGGGCGCACGTCCCGCCTACGCCAGCGCCGCGCGCGAGATGGCGGGGGAGCTCATCCGCCGGCGGCTCGGCGTCGTCTACGGCGGCGGCGGCATCGGCCTCATGGGTGTGCTGGCCGACGCCATGCTCGAGGGGGGCGGCGAGGTGATCGGCGTCATCCCGCGACCGCTCGCCTCCAAGGAACTGGCGCACCCCGGGCTCACCGAGATGCGCGTGGTCGAGAGCATGCACGAGCGCAAGGCGCTGATGGCCTCGCTCGCCGACGGGTTCGTGGCCATGCCCGGCGGGCTCGGGACGTTCGAGGAAACGCTGGAGATCCTCACGTGGTCGCAGCTCGGCATTCACCGAAAGCCCATCGGCCTGCTCAACGTCGAGGGCTACTACGACGGACTCCTCGGCATGATCGCCCACGCGCTCGACGAAGGCTTCGTCCCCCGCGAATACCACCCGCTCTCCGTCTCCGCCGACACGTCAGCGCGCCTGCTGGACCTGATGGAGTCCTGGCGCCCCCCCGACGTCCCCGGCCGCTGGCTGAACCTCTCGCAGACGTAGCCGGCGGATCAGGCGGCGCGGTCGGCGAGCCCGCGTTCGCCGGCGTGGCGGGCGCAGTTGGCGCAGCAGAAGAACGCGCCGGCGATTGGGTCAGGCCTGCTTCACGACGCGCAGGATCGTGTCGATGAGACGGCGAAAATCGAGGGGCTTCTCCAGATAGACGTCGAAGCCGGCGGCGATCGCGTCGGCCTCGGACTCGGTCTCTCGGTAGGCGGTGACGGCGATGGCCGGGATTTTTCCCTGCGGACCTTCGAGGGCGCGAAGGTTGCGGACGACCCAGCGGCCATCGTGGCGGGGCATCGAGAGGTCGCTGATCACCACGTCGGCGGAGACGTTCCGGAGGATGGTCAGCGCGCTCTCGCCGTCGGCGGCCGTCGTCACCAGCGCGCCCGCGTGGGTGAGGATCTGTCGCAGCATCTCGCGCGTGTCCTGATCGTCGTCGACGACCAGGATGTGGAGCCGGGCCAGCGGGCCCGGCGCCGGCTTGCTCGACGAGCGCGGCGACGCGCTCTCCGCCCCCGCGTCGGGTTCGCCGAACGACGTGTCGATCATGGCGAGATGAGTCTAACGTCCCCGAGCCGGCAGGCCGCTGCCCCCCTCCGAGCTTTCCAGGCGAGCAGGTCGGTGAGGGGGCGCGTGTTGAGGACGTGGGCTGACGTGAGCCAGGCGCGCCGCGCCACCGCGAGGCCCAGCTCGAGCTGATCCAGCTCCGAGAGGTAGTGCGTGTCGGTGCTGATCGCGACGGGGATGCCCAGCTCCGCGGCGCGGCGCGCGTGCGTGTCGGAGAGGTCGAGGCGTTCGGGGGAGCTGTTGATCTCGACGGCCTTGCCGTGGGCGCGGGCGGCGGCGAAGACCGCTTCGAGATCGACGTCGTAGGGCTCGCGGGTGCCGATGCGCCGTCCCGTGGGATGGGCGAGGACGTCGACGTGCGGATGCTCGAGCGCGCGCACGATCCGGGCCGTCATCTCGGCGCGGTTCTGCTTGAAGCGCGAGTGCGCGGCGGCGAGCACGACGTCGAGCTCGCCGAGCACCTCGTCGGGAAAGTCCATGGCGCCGTCGGCGAGGATGTCGCACTCACACCCCGCGAGGATGCGGATGCGGTGGTGCGGCTGGAGCGCGCGGATCTCCTCCCGCTGGGCGCGCAGCCGCTCCACGGTCAGTCCGTTGGCGATCGCGGTCGACTGAGAGTGATCGGACACGATGATGTACTCGTAGCCCCGGCCCTCGGCGGCTTCGACGAGACGCTGCAGGGAATGGTGACCATCGGACCACTCGGTATGGGCGTGGAGATCGCCGCGGATGGCCTCGGCGGTGACCAGCGCGGGCAGCCGTCCCTCGCGCGCGGCCTCGATCTCCCCGGCGTTCTCGCGAAGCTCGGGGGGAATCCAGGCGAGCCCGACCGCGACGTACACGTCCTCCTCGGTGGCGCCGGCGATGCGCGCGCCCGTGGCTTCGTCGAAGACCCCGTACTCGCTCACGCGGAGCCCGCGGCGCGCCGCGATCTCGCGCACGCGGACGTTGTGGGCTTTGGAGCCGGTGAAGTACTGGAGCGCGGCGCCGAAGGCGTCGGGCGCGACGACCCGCAAGTCGACCTGTACTCCGTCCTGGTGGCGGACGGAGGCGCGGGTCTCGCCCCGGCCCAGCACCTCGCCGACCGAGGGCAGCGCGCACAGCGTGCCGATCACCCGCGCGGGGTCGGTCGAGGTGACGAGAATGTCGACGTCCTTCACGGTCTCGCACATCCGGCGGATGGAGCCGGCGATCTCGAGGCGCTCGACTCCGCCGTGCGCGCGGAGCGCGGCGGCGATCTGGACGGCGATCGCCCGCGCCCGCGTGAGCGGCAGGCGCGCGCGTCCGGCCTTCCACAGCGCGATGCCCTTGAGGATGTTCTCGCGGGTCTTCTCGCCCATGCCGCCGACGCTCAGGATCTCCTTCGAATGGCAGATCGCCTCCAGGCGATCCACCGAGTCGACGCCGAGACGGTCGAAGAGCAGCTTGGCGGTCCGCGGTCCGAGGCCGCGGATCTCGAGCAGGCCGAGGAAGCTCGGCGGCAGTCCGCCGCGCAGGGTCTCGAGCTGGCCGATGCGTCCGGTGCGGAGGTATTCGTCGGCGCGCGCGGCCAGGTCGCGCCCCACGCCCGGCAGCTTCTGGAGCCCGCCGCGCGCGGCGATGCTCTCGACGTCCTCGCTGAGCGCCTCGATCGTCTGCGCCGCCCGCTGATAGGCCCGCACCCGAAACCGACTCTCGTCGTGCACCTCGAGCAGGGTCGCCATCTCATAAAACAACCGCGCCAGCTCGAAGTTCTTCACACGAGCAATGTTACACTTCGCCCAGACACAGGGGAACGCGGCGAGCGGTACGAATCGAATGGTCGCCGCGCGTCACAGGGAACATGGCGAGTCGTACGGATCGAATGATCGCCGCGCGTCACAGGGAACATGGCGAGTCGTACGGATCGAATGATCGCCGCTCATCACAGGTAACGTGGCGAGTCGTACGGATCGAATGATCGCCGCGCGCCGGGGGGGTATGGGGGGAGCCGTAGGGGCCCCCCATCTCAAATGATCGCCGCGTGGTGCTGGACGCTGATCGAGCCGTATCTGCGACGCAATCTCGAAAACCGCGGGGTGGAGCGGCCCAGCCGCAAAGAGATTCTCGGGGAGTTCCTCCGCGTGTGGCCCGAATTCACGGCGACGATCGGCGTGCAAGTCCCTCACGCCGGGACGATCCGCTTCAAGTGGCTCGCGCGCCTTCCGTCCGCCGAGATGGAGCCGTTCCTCGCGGATCCCGAGGGCTGGATCGGCGAGCGCTACGGCGGCGGCAAGTACAAGATGAACCTCCACCACGGCCTGCACTGGGTCAACACCAAGAACTTCCGCCCAGACGGCGAGCCCCGGTGGGAGGGGGCGCCCGAGCTGTCGCTGGAGTGAGCCCGGCCCGCATCGTGTCGCTGATCCCGAGCACCACCGAGCTGCTCTGTCATCTCGGCCTCGCCGACGCGCTCGTGGGGATCACCGTCTACTGTCGCGAGCCCGCCGAATCGCTGCGCGGCAAGACGCGGGTGGGCGGCGAGAAGAACCCGGACCTCGAGCGGATCCGCGCCCTCGCTCCCGACCTGGTGATCGCCAACGTCGAGGAGAACGTGCGCGAGCACGTCGAGACGCTGCGCGGGTGGGGCATCGCCGTCCACGTGACGTATCCGCGGACGGCGATGGGGGCCATCGCGATGATCCGCGAGCTGGGGCAGGTCACGGGTACCGAAGCGCGCGCGGGCGCGCTGGCGGACGAACTCCAGGCCCGGCTCGATGAAACGCGCACGCTCGTCGCGCGGCGCCCGCCCGCGCGGGTGTTCTACGCGATCTGGCGCGAGCCGTACATAACGATCGGCGCCGACACCTACATCCACGACGTGCTCGCGGCCTGCGGCGCCGCCAACGTGTTCGCCGACGCGGGCGAGCGCTACCCCGCGGTCACGCTGGACGAGGTCGCGGCGCGGCGGCCCGACGTCATCCTGCTTCCCGACGAGCCGTTCCGCTTCCGCCGTGCCCACGTCGCCGATTTCTCGGCGTACGCGGACGTTCCGGCCGTGCGGGATGGGCGCATCCACCTCGTCGACGGCAAGCCCTTTTCGTGGCACGGCCCGCGCCTGGCCGACGCGCTGCGAACGCTGCCGGCGCTGTTCGCGCCGTCGGTGGCGGCCGAACGCCCCCGCTGAAGTCAGCCCAGCCGCGCGTGGCGCCTCTCAGGGATTTCCTGAGGGCGGCACCGGGCATTTCCCAATGGTGCGAGGGAGCCGGCCGACGGTACGGTGATGTCATGGAACACCAGATCCGTCGCTACGAGGTCGTCACGGCCGCGCTCCTGGACCGCGCGCTGTGCGTGCCCTGCATCGCGGCGAAAGGCTCGGTGAGCGTCGACACCGCGGAGATGATGCTGGACACCATCGCGTCGGCTCTGGTGCTGCACCGCGAAGCCGGCCGCTGCCCGGCGTGCGGAGCCACCGGCATCGTCCACTTCGTCGCGCGCGAAGCGGCCTGAACCGACCGTCTACGCACGGCCACAAGGACCCCGTGGGCTGGTACAGTCTCGGGTTGATGGCCGATCGCCCCGCGCCCGCCACCATCCGCGTCGTGATCGCCGACGATCACGACCTCTTCCGCGCCGGCGTTCGTGGCCTGTTGCGGAGCTTCGGGGGCATCGAGGTCGTCGGCGAAGCCGCCGACGGTCACGAGGCCGTGGCGCTGACCGCGACCCATCGGCCCCACGTGCTCCTCATGGACATCGGCATGCCGGGACTCAACGGGATCGAGGCCATCGCGCGTGTGCGCGCCGTCATGCCGGCCTCGCGCGTGATCATCCTGTCGATGCACACGGGCGAGGAACACGTGATGCGCGCCATCAAGGCGGGGGCGGCCGGCTACCTGCTGAAGAACGCGCAGCCGGACGAGCTCGAGCGGGCGATCCGCCAGGTCGCGCGCGGCGAGTCCTACCTCTCGCCCGCGGTGTCGAAGTACGTGGTGCAGAGCTACGCGCGCGGCGGCCACGGCGGCTCCGAGCTCGAGCGGCTGACGCCCCGGCAGCGCGAGGTGCTCCAGCTCATCGCCGAGGGCTATACGACCAAGGCGATCGCCGCCCGGCTCAAGGTCAGCGTGAAGACCGTGGAGACCCACCGCGCGCAGCTGATGGAGCGGCTCAACATCCGAGACGTCGTCGGACTCGTACGCTTTGCCTTGCGTCGCGGGCTCGTCGACAACGAAGCCTGACACCCCTCAGGCTTTCCCTGAGCCCGCCGCCAGGCTTCTCCCAGTAGCGGCGACTGGCCTCGCCGCCGTATCGTGATTCCGTGAACACAGAGCAGCGTCGCGGAGCGGTCCTCGAGGCCATCCGAGTGGGACTCGTCCCCCGGGAAAAGCCGCAAAAAGTGTGGGCCGGGCGTGGCACCGACAAGCGCTGCGCGGTGTGCGGCGAGCGACTCGGGGCCGACGAGGTCGAGTTCGAGCTGGAGTTCGCCTCGGGCGTCAGCGTCGTGGTCGACCGGCAGTGCCACGGGCTCTGGGATCAAGAGCGAACAAGGGCGTAGACTGAACGCCTCACCGACGTCTTTTGCCAAGGAGCACCACAGCATGACCACCGGTCGACTCGCGGACATCGTCAAGAAGCACGAGGCCGAGATCCTCACGGAGTGGTTCGACGAGCAGCTCGCGCTCGCGAAGAAGACGGACGCCTCGGTGGACGCCGACCTCCGCGGCGATTGCCGGCGCTTCCTGTCGCTCTTCGTGGGCGCGCTGCAATCGTCGACCGACGACGACGTGATGGACGCGGGGTGGCTCGAGGCGCGTGAGATGCTCGCCGACGTGTCGCGGGCCAGGGCGCGGGCCGGTTACACGCCCTCCGAGACGGCCATGTTCGTCTTCTCGCTCAAGCAGCCGGTCTTCGAGCTGGTGCGGCGTGAGCTGGGGCGCGACGCCGAGGCGCTCGCCCGCGAGGTGTGGCGTGCGACCGTCCTGATCGACCGGCTCGGGCTCTTCACCACCGAGATCCACCAGAAGGGCCGGGAAGAGATCATCCTGCGCCAGCAGCAGGACATGCTGGAGCTTTCCACGCCGGTCGTCCAGCTCTGGGAGGGCATCCTGGCCTTGCCCCTGATCGGCACGCTCGACAGCGCCCGCACCCAGGTCGTGATGGAGAGCCTGCTGCAACGCATCGTGGACACGGGCGCGTCCATCGCCATCATCGACATCACGGGTGTGGCCACCGTCGACACGCTGGTGGCCCAGCACCTGCTCAAGACCGTGGCCGCCGCGCGGCTCATGGGCGCCGACTGCTTCATCAGCGGTATCCGGCCGCAGATCGCGCAGACGATCGTCCACCTGGGCGTGGACCTCACCGACGTCGTGACCAAGGCGAGCCTCGCCGACGCGTTCGCGATCGCGCTACGCAAGACGGGAGCCTCCATCGCCCGCGGTCCGCAGGCCTGAGGCGCCCGGGGCGTGGAGCACATCCCGATCCTCAAGATGAACGAGTTCCTGCTCGTGAGCATCCAGGTGGACATGCACGACCGCCTGGCCATGACCCTGCAGGACGACCTCACCGACCGCATCGTCCGCGACCGCGCCCGCGGCGTGCTCATCGACATCTCCTCGCTGGAGATCGTGGATTCGTTCATCGGCCGCATGCTCGGGAACATCGCCGCGATGTCGCGCGTCCTCGACGCCGAGACCGTGGTGGTCGGCATGCGGCCGGCCGTCGCCATCACGCTGGTCGAGCTGGGGCTGTCGCTGCCCGGTGTCCGCACGAGCCTCAACGTGGACAAGGGCATGGAGCTGCTTCGCGCCTCGCTGGCGAACGGGGGCCAGCGTAATGGCGCCACTCGACGATGAGACGTTCCCCGTCCGCTCCTCGAACGAGATCGTAGTCGCCCGCCAGGTCGTGCGCCGATGGGCCGTGGACCTCGGCTTCACGCTGGTGGAGCAGACCAAGATCGTCACCGCGGCCAGCGAGCTGGCCCGCAACACGATCGACTACGGCGGCGGCGGGACCATGCGGGTGCAGTCGCTCCGGAATGGGGGCCGCGTCGGCCTCAGGCTGACGTTCGAGGACAAGGGGCCGGGCATCGCGGACGTCGAGCTGGCCCTCAAGGACGGCTACACGACCGGCGGCGGGCTCGGCCTGGGCCTGAGCGGGGCGCGCCGGCTCTCCAACGACTTCGCGATCGAGTCGCGGCCCGGCGAGGGCACGCGGGTGACGATCACGCGATGGAAGTGATCGCTCCCGCCGCGCCGTTGACCATCGATGAGCCAAGCCAGGTGCCCGCGGCTCGCCGCGCCGCGAGCCGTCTGGCCGAGACGCTCGGCTTCGACGCGGTCGGCGCCGGCAACGTCGCGCTGGTGGTCACCGAGATCGGCACCAACATCCTCAAGCACGGTGGTGGCGGGCAGATCCTGCTCATCACCGTGCGGCAGGGCGACGTCGACGGGATCGAGATCGTCGGCCTCGATCGCGGCCAGGGCATCGCCGACGTCGGGCGTAGCCTGCGCGACGGCTACTCCACCGCGGGGTCGCCCGGCACCGGCCTGGGCGCGATCCGGCGCCTCTCGTCCGCGTTCGACATCTACGCCGCGCCGGGCCAGGGGACGGCGGTGCTCGCGCGGCTCTGGCCCCGGCGTCCGGCGCCCCAGCCGCATCGCCTCGTCGTCGGGGCGGCGGCGGCCGCGCACGCGGGCGAGGACGTATCGGGCGACGCCTGGGCGATGGAGCAGACGGCCACGCGCACGGTGCTGCTCCTGGTGGACGGCCTCGGTCATGGCGTGGTCGCCGCCGAGGCCGCACGGCAAGCCGTCCGCGTCTTTCGCGCCAACGCCGGGGACACTCCGCGCGGCATCGTGCAGGCGCTGCACGAGGGATTGCGCAGCACGCGCGGCGCCGCCGCGGCCGTGACCGAGATCGACCCGGACCGTGGGCTCGTGAAGTTTTCCGGCGTCGGCAACATCTGCGCCGCCATCTTCACGCCCGGCGGCCGGCGCCACCTGGTGTCCCACAACGGCACCGCCGGGCTCGCCGCGCGCAAGATCGACGAGTTCAGCTACCCCTGGTCCCCGGAGACTGTCCTCGTGGAGCACACCGACGGCCTCGCCACGCACTGGGACGTCGCGCGGTATCCGAGCCTCCTCGGCCGCAGCCCCTCCCTCATCGCGGGCGTCCTGTATCGCGACTGGACTCGCGGCCGCGACGACGTGACCGTGATCGCCGCGCGGGAGATGCCGGCGTGAGCCAGCGTGCCGGCGTGAGCGCCAACCTGAGCGCCAACCTGAGCGCCAGCGTGCTGTCCGTCGCCATCACGTACGAGCACGACGTGGTGGCCGCCCGCCAGCGCGCGCGCCAGATCGCGGCCAGCCTCGGGTTCGACGCGCAGGACCAGACCCGCATCGCCACCGCTGTGTCGGAGATCGCGCGCAACGCGTTCGCGTACGCGGGCGGCGGGCGCGCCGAATTTTCGGTGGAAGGCCGCACCGCCCCCCAGCTGCTGGTCGTGCGCATCGCCGACGCGGGCCGGGGCATCGCCAACCTCGCTGACGTGCTCGACGGTCGCTATCGATCGCGGACGGGCATGGGGCTCGGCATCGTGGGCGCGCGGCGCCTCATGGACCAGTTCCACATCGAGTCCTCGTCGTCGGGAACGGTCGTCCTGCTCAAGAAGCTCCTGCCGGCCGGCGCCGCGGTGGTGAGCGGGCCGCGGCTGTCGGCGCTCGCGGACGAGCTGACGGCCCAGCCGCCGCGGGGCCCGCTCCAGGAGATCCAGCAGCAGAACCAGGAGCTCCTGCGGACGCTCGACGAGCTGCGCGCGCGTCAGGAAGAACTGCTGCGGGTCAACGGCGAGCTGGAAGACACCAACCGCGGCGTCATCGCGCTCTACGCCGAGCTCGACGAGAAGGCCGACCATCTGCGGCGCGCCGACGAGCTGAAGTCGCGCTTCCTGTCGAACATGAGCCACGAGTTCCGCACGCCGCTCAACGCCATCCGGGCGCTGGCCCACGTGCTGCTCCAGGGCGTCGACGGCCCGCTCACCGCCGAGCAGAAGGTGCAGGTGGGCTACGTCCGCAAGGCGGCGGACGAGCTCGCCGAGCTGGTGGACGACCTGCTGGACCTGGCCAAGGTCGAGGCGGGCAAGGTCGTGATCCGGCCGACGGAGTTCGACGTGGTGGCGCTGTTCAGCTCACTTCGTGGGATGCTGCGGCCGATGCTGCTCGGCGAATCGGTGTCGCTTCAGTTCGAGCCCGCGGCCGACCTGCCGGCGCTCTACACCGACGAGGGCAAGGTCTCGCAGATCCTGCGCAACCTGATCTCCAACGCGCTGAAGTTCACCGAGGCCGGGGAAGTGCGCGTGTCGGCGGCGCTCGGGCCCGACGGGCGATCGGTGATTTTTGCCGTGGCCGACACCGGCATCGGCATCGCCGCCGAGGACCAGGATCGGATCTTCCAGGAGTTCGGCCAGCTCGACAACCGTCTGCAGCGCAAGGTCCGCGGGACCGGTCTCGGCCTGCCGCTGTCCCGCAAGCTGGCCGAGCTGTTGGGCGGCACGCTGACGGTCACCAGCGCGCCGGGCGTCGGCTCGACGTTCTTCGCGCGCATCCCCGCGCACTACGTCGAGCTACTGCCCGAGGCTCCGACCGCGACACCGGTGTGGGAGACGACCGCGCTGCGAGCGCCGGTCCTCGTGGTCGAGGACAGCCGGGAGGAACAGCTGGTCTACGAGAAGTACCTGAAAGGGTCAGGCTTCCAGGTCGTGCCGGCGGCGACGCTGCGCCAGGCCCAGCACGCGCTCGAACACGTCCGGCCCGTCGCCATCGTGCTGGACATCCTGCTCCGCGGGGAGGACACGTGGAAGCTGCTCGCGGAGCTCAAGACCGGCGCGATGACCCACCGCATCCCGGTCCTCGTCGTCAGCGCGGTGGACGACGAGCGCAAGGGGATGGCCCTCGGCGCCGACGCCTACGCCACCAAGCCGGTCGAGCGCCGCTGGCTGCTCGACCAGCTGCGCCGCGTCACCGGCCAGCCGGCCATCCGCCGCGTGCTCGTGGTCGACGACGACGAGGTCTCGCGCTACCTGATGCGCCGGCTGCTCGACGACCTGCCGTGTGTCATCAGCGAAGCGTCGACCGGCGCCGAGGGGCTGCGCCAGGCGCGCCAGGATCCCCCCGACGCCATCCTGCTCGACCTGGGCATGCCGGATCTGACCGGCGGCGAGGTGATGGAGCGGCTGCGCGCGGACGCCGCGACCGCGGCCGTCCCCATCGTCATCGTGACGTCGAAGCCGCTCGAGGAAGCCGAGCGCGAGCGGCTCCTCCGACACGCGCTGGCCGTCGTCGACAAGGGCACCGACCCGGACAAGGCGAGTCAGCAGATCCGCGCCGCGCTCACCGCGGCGTCGGTGTTCACCGAGGCCTAACCCCGGTCATCGAGTGGTCTCGTCAACCCGACAGAAACGCGCCAGCTATCGCTTGATGTCGTCGACTGCCTTGTCGATGTTTTTTCCGGCTTTCTCGACCGGTCCCCTGCCGAACAGGCGGTCTTGATCCAGCGCCTTGTCCACGCGCTCTCCCGCCTTCTGGACAGGGCCCTTTTCGCATCCGGTCACCAGGGCCAGTGTCGCGGCCGCCGTGGCGATCACCAACGCGTCGCGCAGTCTCTCCATGATCATGACGACCCCCGCTCAACCGATCGAGCGCTTCATTGCCACGGTGAGGGACGGACTACTGTTCGGTCGTCACAGTACGAGTGCAAGAGGTGCTCCACCGACCTGACCGCGACCGCTCTTCGATGCCGTGCCCGAGCTCACGGCTCGAGGGGCTGCCCGGTGCGCCCCACGACGCTCGCGACGGTCGCGATGATCTCCGCCGATTCGACCGGCTTGGCCACGTGGGCCAGAAAGCCCGCGTGCAGAGCGCGGGTCCGATCCTCGGAGCGCGCGAGCGCGGTCAGCGCGATCGCGGGGAGTCGACCTCCCCGGGCCTGACCGAGCGCGCGGACTCTCCTCAGCAGCTCGTATCCATCCACGTCAGGCATGCCGATGTCACTGACCAGCACGTCCGGCCGTTCGCTCTCCACCAGACCCACGGCCTCCGCGGCCGTGCTCGCCGTGAGGACCTCCGCGGCACAATCGGAGAGGACGCGCTCGATCAGTTCCAACGCGTCGGCCTGGTCGTCGACTACGAGGACCGTGATGCCCGACAAATCCGGACGCCTCCAGTCGGGGACGAGGGTGCCGGGTCGCGTGGGGTGGACGGGCTCGCCCTCCCTGGTGTCCCACGCCGCGGTCGCGAGCGGCAGACTCATCGTGAAGGTGGCGCCGCCTCCCGGCCCCGGGCTCGTGGCCCGCACTGTTCCCCCGTGCAGCTCGACCAGGTGCTTCACGATCGAGAGCCCCAGGCCCAGGCCCGTGGCCGTACGCGTGTGCGAAGCATTGGCTTGCCGGAACCGGTCGAACACGTGGGGAAGAAACGTGGGCGTGATGCCGATGCCGGTGTCGGTCACGCTGATCTCGACGTGCGGTTCCACGCGCGCCAGCCGCACCTCGATCCGCCCGTTCCTTCCCGTGAACTTGATCGCGTTGAAGAGCAGGTTCCAGACGACCTGTTGCAGGCGATGGGGATCGCCGGTGATGGGTCCGGCCGCCGGGTCGAGCTGCTTGACGAGCTCGATGCTCTTGGCCTCCGCGGCGAGCCTGACCGTTTCCAGCGCGGCCTCGACGAACGACACGGGATCCACCGGCTGGATGTCGAGCCGTATCTTCCCGGCGGTGATCCGGCTCATGTCGAGGAGGTCCTCGATGAGCTGGGTCTGCACGCGGGCGTTGCGCTCGATGACCTCCAGGCCGCGGTCGAGCTCGGCCCTGGGCACGGGGCGGGCTCGGAGGATCTGCGACCAGCCGAGAATGGCGGTCAGCGGCGTGCGTAGCTCGTGGGAGAGCGTGGCGAGGAACTCGTCCTTCATCGAGCTGGCCCGCTCGGCTTCGCCGCGGGCGATGCGCTCGCTCTCCAGGAGACGCCGGTGCTCGGTGACGTCACGGAGGCTCCACACCCGGCCGACATTCCGTCCATCGACGGACTGGATCTTCGAGTAGCGTTCCACCACTCGTCCATCGGTGAGCTCGAGGACGTCGAAGCTGGTCTCCGGGGACGAGGTGTAAATCTCCGCCGTCCTCGCCAGAAACTGCTGGGGGTCGGGCACCTTCCGACCGATGTGCTCCACGATCTGAAGGTAGCTCCGCGCCTCCATCAGCTCGCCGGGCAGGTTCCACAAGTCGAGGTATCGCTGGTTGAAGTCCCTGACGATGCCGTGCTCGTCCGTGACCAGGATGGCGTCCGAGGTGGCTTCGAGGGTCGCACGCATCAGGGCCAGCAAGTGGGCCAACTCCTGCGTCTTGAGCTCGAGGGAGTCCTTGGCCCGGAGCAGCTCTTGCTCGGCACGCCGGCGCGCCTGCAGGATGCTCGTCGCGTTCTGGATCGCGACCGAGCGAAGGAGCTCCTCTTCCTCGTCGTCCGGTGTCACGGCGCGAGGCCAAGCGCCCCGGCGGCGAGCGCGGTCCCGAGCACGCGTGACCGGATCTTGGCGAAAGCGGTGTCGCGGCTCGTCGAGGTGTCGTCGCTGAACGGCGAGAAGCCGCAATCGTCCGTCGTCCCGAGCTGCTCGGGCGCGATGTACTGGGCCGCTTGCAGGATCAGGTCTCTGACGTCCTCCGGCGTCTCGACGCGGGGATCGATCGGCGCCACGACCCCGATGAAGATCCGCTGGCCGGGCTTCATGTACTGGCGGATGATCCTCAGGACCCGGACGGGGTCCGGCTCTCCGGCGAGGGCGATGTAGAAGTTGCCGGCTTTCAGCTCGAACAGGCTGGGGAGCAGCTCCTCGTAGGGCACGTCCGCACTGTGGGTCGAATCGCGATCGCCGCCTGGACAGGTGTGCACGCCGATCCGCTCACGCTCCGCGGGGGAGAATCGCGTCAGGGCGAGATTGTTGAGGTCGATGAAGCTGGTGAGCAGATTCCCGGAGGGGTCGATCTTCATCGACAGGCGGCCTTCCGTGAAGTCGACCTGGACCGTGTGCGCGCCCTTCTGCAAACAGCGCCGGATCTCCGTCTCGTGCTCGCGCAGGAGATCGTCGATGAACTGCTCGCGCGTGTACCCGCGGAGGCCGTCGGCCGGATACATGAGGCTCAGGGCGGACGGCGAGATGACCGCCTGTTTCACGGGCGCCGTGGCGTAGCGCTGGGCGGCCTCGAGAAAGGTGTCCGCGTAGCGCCGGTAGCGAAACGGGCCCTCGGTGAGTCGCGGCATGCGGCGGGTGTGGCCCGCGGCGAACGGGATCCGGAACCCGTCCGGGTGAGTGTTCGTGAGGCCCTCCACCGGATAGGTCCAGAAGTTGTGATACTTCCGCTGTTCGCCGTCCGTGATCACCGGAGACCCCGTCGCTTCGAACCGCTCGACGGTGTCGCGAATGGCTGCCTCGTAGAGTGGCCCCAGACTCGGGTCGTCGACGCCCTTCCGCGCGACCGCCGCGATGAGCTCAGGGGGACGGGGAATGCTCCCGATGGGCTCCGTGGGAATCGTCATCGCGGGCGTTGTCGGCGAGGCATGTGTCAAGTATCGCGGAGCGGCAGGTCAGAGGGAACGTAGGAAAAACTTTTCCTGGTCGATCAATGCGAGCACGCGCGCCGCGTAGAGCGGGGTCTCGGTGACCTTCACCCCGAAGGGTTGCAGCGCGTCCTCGACGGCGTTGGCGATGGCCGCCGGCGGCGAGATCGCGCCGCCCTCGCCCACGCCCTTGATGCCGAGGGGATTGCGCTCCGATGAGTGTTCGAGGTGGACGGTGTCGATCGGCGGCAGCTCCATGGCCTTCGGCACGGCGTAATCCATGAGACTGCCGGTGAGCAGCTGGCCCTTCTCGTCGTAGACCATTTCCTCGTACAGCGCGCCCCCGACGCCCTGGGCGACGCCGCCATGGATCTGGCCCTCGACGATCGGCGGATTGATCACCTTGCCGCAGTCGTGGGCGACCAGGTACTTGAGGAGCGTGACGCGTCCGGTCTCCACGTCGACCTCGACCTGGGCCACGTGCACCGCGCTCGCCCAGGTGACGGTGGGCACGTGGTGATAGGCGCTCGCCTCGAAGTCGGGTGACGCAACGCCGGGACGCGCGAACGTCGGGATCGACGCCTGGATCACGTTGGCGAGCGGCACCGCCGAGTCCGGCGCGCCGCGGACGAAGGCCTGGCCGTCTTCGATCTCCACGTCGGCCGGCGAGGCTTCGAGCAGCGCGGCGGCGGCGGCCACGAGCTTGGCCTTCACCTGGGCGCAGGCGTCCACGATCGAGCTGCCCGCGGTGACCGCGCTGCGACTGGCAAACGTCCCGACGCCGAACGGGACGGCCGCGGTGTCGCCGCCCACGATAGTGACCCATTCCAGTGGGATGCCCAGCGCGTCGGCGGCGACCTGGGCGAAGCTGGTCTCGTGGCCCTGGCCCGAGTTGACCGCGCCGGTCGCGACGAGCGCGCGCCCGGAGAGATCGATCTTCACGCTGACCCCCTCGAACGGACCGATCGCGGTGCCTTCGACGTAGCCGGAGATGCCGATCCCGCGATACACGCCTTGCGCTCGCTGGCCCTCCTGCTCCCGGCGAAATTCCGAGTAGCCCGAGGCCTCCAGCGCCGCCTCGAGAGCGGCGGGGAAATCGCCAGAGTCGTACACGAGCGGGTTGCCGTCGCGGTAGGGCATGCCGAAGTCGTAGGGCAGCTCGTCGGCCCGGATGTAGTTGCGCCGGCGGATCTCCGCCGGGTCCATCTCGAGCGCACGGGCGAGTCGATCCACGGCGCGGTCCATCGCGAACACGGTCTCGGGCCGGCCGGCGCCGCGATAGGGCGCGTTCGGCGTCTTGTTGGTCACCACGGCCTGCACGTCCACGCGCATGTGGCGGATCCGGTGCGGGCCGATGAGATGCGCGACCGTGTTGTAGGGCAGCACCACGCCCCAGACGTTGTAGGCGCCGAGGTCGAGCCGGATCTCGTCGCGCAGCCCGAGGATGGTCCCGTCGCGCCGTGCCGCCAGGCGAATCCGGTGGACCTGGTGACGCGCGTGCGCGGCGGCCATCATGTGCTCGCGCCGGTCCTCGATCCACTTCACGGGACGGCCGAGCACGATGGCCGCGATGGGAACGAGCGCGTCCTCCGGATAGCCGGATGCCTTGGTGCCGAAGCCGCCCCCGAGATCGGGAGCGATCACGCGAATCTTGTGCGGCGGCAGCTCGAGGGCTACCGTCAAGCCCTGCTGGACGAAGTGCGAGACCTGCGTGCTGTTCCAGGTCGTCAGGGTCCCGTCGCGCCGGTCCCACGCGGCGACCACCCCGCGCGTCTCGATCGGCATCCCGACGTAGCGCTGGATGACGAACGTCTCGTCGATCGTCACCTCGGCGGCGGCGAACGCGGCCTCCGCGTCGCCGATGCCGTGGGTGAACGCGACGGCCACGTTGGTGCCCCACTCCGGATGCACGAGCGGCGCGCCCGGCGCCGTCGCGGTGTCGATGTCGGAGACGGCGGGCAGGGGATCCCAGTCGACCTCGACGCGTTCGGCCGCGTCCTCGGCCCGCGCCCGCGTGTCGGCCACGACCATCGCGACGATCTCGCCCACGTGGCGCACGCGATCGCGGCAGAGCGCGTATTGAGCGGCCTGACGCAGGTCGAAGCGGATGGCCGCGGCCAGCCCCGGCGGCGGCGCTCCGAACAGCGGCAGCGGCTTGAGCCAGCGCGAGAGGTCGTCCGCGGTGAACACGCGGGCGACGCCGGGCATGGCCGCCGCCGCGGGGGTCCGGATCGCGACGATCCGCGCGTGAGCGTGCGGCGAGCGGACGAACGCCGCGTGGAGCATGCCGGCGAGGGTGACGTCGTCGACGAACCGGCCTTCGCCACGGAGGAACCGCGGGTCCTCGCGCCGCTTGACCGCCGCGCCGAAATACTTCGCGGACACGTCAGCGCTGGGTCTTGGCGCTGTCCTTGGCGGGGAGGAGCCAGTCGAGCCAGGGCGCGGCGGCGGCCATGAATAGGCCGGGGATGGCGACACCGGCGATGATGCCCACGATGCCGAGGAAGACGAGCGAGATGGCCACGATGAGCGCGTCGAGCAGGAAGCTCATCTATTCGACCTCGACGATCATCTCGATCTCGACGGGAATGCCGACCGGCAGCTCGGCCATCCCCACGGCGGAGCGGGCGTGCTTGCCGATCGTCTCGCCGAAGACCTCGACCATCAGATCGGAGAACCCGTTGATGACCTTCGGCTGATCGCCGAAGCCTTCGGCCGATCGCACCATGCCGAGCACCTTGACGATCCGCTTCACCTTGTCGAGGCTGCCGAGGTGCGTGCGGACGGTGGCGAGCAGGTTCAGCCCGACCTCGCGCGCGACCTGGTAGCCTTCCTCGGTCGTCAGATCGCGCCCCAGCTTGCCGCGCGTCATGCCCTTGCCTTCGTGACGGATCGGTCCGTGGCCGGCCACGAACAGCAGCGAGCCCACGCGGACCGCGCCCACGTAGTTCGCCATCGGCGTCGCCGGCTGCGGCAGCGTGAGGTTCAGCTCTTTGAGACGTGCGTCGGCGCCCATGCGGACGGTCCTCCTTTTGGAAACGCGCGCAATCGTGGCACACTGCCCCGGTGTCCGTCAAACCCGCCATTCCCGCTCCCTCCGCCACGATCGTGCTCCTCCGCGACCGTGCCGTAGGCGGAATCGAGATCCTGCTGATCCAGCGTCACCGCGCGAGCAAGTTCGCGGCGGGTGATCACGTCTTCCCCGGCGGCAAGATCGAAGTCGACGATCATCCCGAGGACGTGGCCCGCTGGTGCGCGGGCCTCGACGATCGGGCGGCGCGCGTGCTCGGCGCCACCGACGGAACGCGCACCGCGCTCGCCCACTGGACCGGCGCGATTCGCGAATCGTTCGAGGAAGTCGGCGTGCTGCTGGCCGTCGACGCCGCCGGCCGGCCGCCGCGCGTCGATCCCGCGAAGCTCGCGGAATATCGCCGCGCCTGCCAGCGCGATCACCGCGCGTTCTGGGACCTGATCCGCACCGAGCAGCTCACGCTGATGACGGACCGGCTCGCGTACTTCGCCCACTGGATCACGCCCGAGGAAAACCCGCTGCGCTTCGACGTGCGCTTCTTCGCCGCGCCCATGCCCGAGGGGCAGGACGCCGAGGCCGACGACCGCGAGATCGTCGGCGTCCGCTGGCTCTCCCCGCGCGAAGCCTTCGAGGCGCAATCGCGCGGCGAGATCTCCCTCCGCCGCCCGACCGTCGCGAACCTGAAAATCTTCGAGGGCGCCTCGTCGGTCGCCGACGCGCTCACCAGCCTCACCGGCCGCGACGTCCCCACGATCCGCCCCCGCGTCCTCACCGGCCCCGACGGCAAACAACGCGCCCTCCTCCCCGGCGACCCCGGCTGGTACTGACTGCACGCATTGACGGAGGGGGGAATGTCTCGGTTCCAGGGGGTTTTCGAATTACAAACACCGGCCGATCTCCTCGAGAAGCTGAGGCATGATTTTTCCAGAATCATGCAAAACTGCATCGACACCTACGCCGCGTTCGACTTCTTCGTGACCGCCGAGCACCTCCTGGACTGGAGGTATCCCGATGTGGGGGGCGAGGCCAACGTCCAAGCGCGGACCGACTTGCGAAAGAACGTGCCCCTCCTGCGCGTGGCCTCGCACTTGGCTAACGGGGCCAAGCACTTTAAGACAACGGCGTCTCGGCACAAGTCGGTTGATGACACTCACGAGCACAAGGCCGAGTTCGACGCGGAGGAGTTCGACCCTGCTGAGTTTGGCGCCACGGACTACCTAGTCGTCGTCCTCGTTGGAGACGACGCTGTCGCCTTAGGACCGGAAATCTCAGTTCACGACCTCGCGGGACGCGTGCTCAATCACTGTGAGACCGCTTTCAAGTCATCGGGCCCAGCGTGAGAGCCGTATGTGGTTCGAGTGGGACCGCCGGAAGGCAGCGAGCAATTTCAAGAAGCACCGTGTGTCATGAAAACTAAGAGTCCGGCCACTGAGCCCGACGACATCCGTCCCGAATACGATTTCGACTATTCCAAGGCCGTGCGGGGCAAGTATTATCGCCGCCTCCTGAAAGAGGGCGCGAATGTCGTCGTCCTCGATCCCGATGTCGCCAAGGCGTTCCGCGGTTCGGCCGCGGTGAATGAGGCCCTGCGATCCCTGCTCAGGATGTCCGAAGTCACCCGGCGCCTGACTTCACGGCCCCGCAGACGGGTCGCAAGCGCCAGTCGCTGATCGTGACCATCCTGCGATGTGGCAGCCCGCGGGAGCCTGCTGCCCCTACGCGCTCGCCTTGTGGGTGGCGTCGAGAGTGGCGGCGCGATCGGCGAGGTGGGTGACCGCTTCGACCAGGTCGGCGGGGTCGACGGGCTTGGCGAGGTGGAGCTGGTAGCCGGCGGCGAGGGCGCGGGCGCGGTCCTCGGTCGACGCGTACGCGGTCAACGCGAGGGCGGGGGTGAGGCCGCCGTCCTTCGGGGGGCGGCCGCGGATCGCGCGCATCAGCTCGTAGCCGTCGGTGCGCGGCATGCCGATGTCGCTCACCAGCACGTGCGGCCGGAAGTGCGGCAGCGTGTCGAGCGCCTCGGCCGCGGAGCCGACCGCGACCACGTCGGCCTTGCACTCCCCCAGCACGTGGCCGACGTACCGTCGCGCGTCGGGATCGTCCTCGACCACCAGCACGCGTAACCCTTCGAGGGCCGGCGGGCATTCGAAGATCCCGCGCGAGCCGTCCGCGCGTCGCGTGTGGACGTGAGAGGCTTCGCGCTGGGCGGGACCGGCCAGCGGCAGCTCCACGGTGAACGTCGCCCCGCATCCCAGGCCGTCGCTCTCCGCCCGTACGGTGCCCCCGTGCAGCGCGACCAGGTGCCTCACGATGGCCAGACCCAGGCCGAGCCCGCCGTGCTGCTTGGTGTGCGTGCCGTCGGCCTGACGGAAGGGGTCGAACACGTGCGGCAAGACGTCAGCCGCGACGCCCTGGCCGGTGTCGCTGACCACGAGGCGCGCGCGCTCGTCGGCGTGTTCCAGGCGGACGTCGATGCGCCCGTCCGGGGGCGTGAACTTGATGGCGTTGGAGAGCAGGTTCAGCACCACCTGCTGCAGTCGCTGGGGATCGCCCTCCACGAGTCCGTCGCTGGCCGCGATCGCGAGCGCGAGCCTGACGCCCTTGACGTCGGCGACCGATTGCAGCGACTGCACCGCCGCTTCGACCACCGCGGCCACCTCGACGGGCTGGCGATCGAGCTGGAGCTTGCCGGAGATGATCCGCGAGACGTCGAGCAGGTCCTCGATGAGCTGGGTCTGCAGCCGCGTGTTGCGCTCGATGGTGGCGAGCGCGTTCGCCTGCGCCTCGGCGTCGAGCCGCCCGCTGCGGAGCATCCGCGTCCAGCCGAGGATCGCGGTGAGCGGCGTGCGCAGCTCGTGGGACAGCGTGGCCAGGAACTGGTCCTTGGCCCGGTCGGCCTCCTCGCGCTCGACGAGCAGGCGCGCGTTCTCGAGCGCGATGGCGGCGCTGGGGGCGAGGCCTTCGAGCAGCACCACGTCGTCCTCGTCGAAGGGGAGGCCGTCGCGCTTGTCGTGGACCTGGAAGCATCCGAGCACGCGCCCGTCGCGGCGGAAGATGGGGACGGTCACGCAGGTGGTGAAGCCCAGCCGCTGCTGGACATCCGGCACGATGACCGGATCGCTGGCCGCGTCGTCGGTGATGTACGAACGCGCGGTCTTCACCACGTGGCCGGCCACGCCGTGCCCGATCGCGAACGTCAGGTCGAGCGGGGCCACCTCGTCGCCGCGGTGATACTCGTCGAACACCACGTGGCCGTCCCTGACGAGCCCGGCCATGCCGCCCGTGCCTTCCACCAGCTCCATGGCCGAGCGCACGAGCGTCCGCATGACCGTGGTGATCTGGAGCACGCTGTTGACCTGGTGGGCCGCCCGCGACAGGATCTGCAGCTGCTCGCCGCGCCGCCGCAGGGCCTCCTGCGCGCGCTTGCGGGCGGTGATGTCGGCCAGGATCACCACCACGGTGTCGGCGTCCTCGGCGCCGAGCGGCGCCACCCACATCGACACGTCGACCAGCGAGCCGTCCCGCCGCCGGCGGTGGGTCTCGAAGGCCGGCCCGACCTCGCCCTCGATCTGCGCGCGCAGCGTTCGCGCGAAGGCCTGGCGCTCGGCGTCGTCTCCCGCGGGGAACGTCCCGCCCACGACCAGGTCGGCGCGGTAGCCGAGCATCCGCTCGGCCGCCGGGCTCCACAGGCGCACGCGCAGGTCGCCGTCGAGGATGACGGTGGCCAGCGGCGAGGCGTGGATCAAGGCCTGGAGCGTCCGGTTCGTGGTCACCACGTCCTGCGACTGCCGCAGCATGGTGTCGCTGGCGGACTCGAGCGCGACCGCGAGGTCGTTGATCTCCGCGAGCGGCGAGGGCGGAATCTCGAAGCGGCGATGACCACCGAGCACGGCGGGGGCCGCCGCCGACAGCGCGCCGATCGACCCGGAGACCCGCGCCCCGACCAGCGTCGCCAAGCCCACCGCGATCAGGACCGCGAGCAGGCCGCCGGCGCCGATCACCCACAGCGAGCGATGCAGCGACGCGTCGAACGCCGCGGCCGGCTCGGCGACGGAGACCGTCCAGCCCGTGGCCTTCGCGCGCGAGAACGCGAAGTACGCGCGGACGCCCTCCACGGTGGTGTCGCGGGTCCAGCCCTCGGATGCCGACTTGACGGCGGCGATCAGTCCGGCCGGGCCGGGGGCGCCGACGGCGGTCGAGGGGTTGCGGGTGCGCGCGATGGCCACGCCCTGACGGTCGTAGATCGCTCCCACGGTGGAGGGCGAGAACGTCTGCTCGAGCAGGATCGAGCCGAGCGCCTCGGGCGACAGCACCATGCTCAGCACGTAGCGGACGCGGTGGCCCTCGAAGACGGGCACGCTGACCGCGACCATCGGCCGCCGCGACACCGCGCCCAGCAGGAGGTCCGAGATCAGCGGCCGGCCGGTGTCGGCGACCGCCTGCAGGGCCGGCACCTCGTCGCCCTGCGGATGGTCGGGCGCGTGCGACGTGTTGACGAGCTCGCGGCCCGACCGGGTGAACAGCACGATCGCGCTGCCCCGCAGGGTGACCGCGTCCATGGCCTGCCGATGGAACGCCACCAGATCTCCGGAGCGCAGGTGCGGGGACGTCGCCAGGAAGAGCAGGGTGGAGCGCGTGCCGGCCAGCTCCCGGTCGACGGCGAGCGCGAGCGCGCGGGCCATCTCGCGCATGGCCTGCTCGGACGCGTCGCGCTCCAGACGCGCGAGCCGCACGATCGCCAGGGCACCAAAGGTCACCACTGGGATCAGCGCGGCGAGCACGAGCACGACGAGATATGAACGGACTTTCCAACGCCAGCGCACGACACTGCATGATAAGCAGACCCGGCGCGAATCACAAACAAAACCGCGCGGAAACAGAGGGGAAAATGTTTCACACTCAAATGTAAATCCGGGAACGTTTCTACGTCTCAAACCACCCGCCAGGCGGTCACGCGCCGCGTGACGCCCCTTGGCTAGGTCAGACCCGGAGGACGATCTTTCCGAACTGCTTGCCTTCGGCCAGGCGCTGCTGGGCGGCGGCGCCGTCGGCGAGGGGGACGACCTCGTCGACGATGGCGCGGAGACGGCCGGCGAAGAACTGGCGCATGACGTCGTGGAACTCGGCGTCGTTAGCCATCGTGGAGCCGACGATCGCGATCTGGTTCCAGAACACGATGCGGATGTCGGTCTCGCCGATGGGGCCGGTCGTGGCTCCACACGTGACCAGCCCGCCCCCCTTGCGGATCGAGCGCACCGACTGTTTCCAGGTCGAGGCGCCGACGTTCTCGATGACGAGGTCCACGCCGCGCCGTCCGGTCTCCTCGAAGACTTTCTTCGCCCAGTCCTCCTTCGAGTAATTGATGCCGACGTCGGCCCCGAGCTGGCGCGCGCGCTCGAGCTTGTCGTCGCTGGACGACGTCACGAACACCCGCGCGCCGCAGAGCTTGGCGATCTGCACCGCGGTCGACGACACGCCGCCGCCCACGCCGAGGATGAGCACGTCCTGGCCGGCCCGGAGCTGACCCTGCGTGACCACCATCCGCCACGCGGTCATGTTGGCGAGCACGAACGACGCGGCATCCTCGTAGGAGATCGCGTCGGGCAGGGGGAGCACGCGATCCCCGCGGACCGCGACCAGCTCGGCCATGCCGCCTGGTAGATGCTCGCCGAGGATGCCGTACCGCACGCAGAGGCTGTGCTCGCCGATCCGGCAGTACTCGCAGCGGTCGCACGTGAGATTGGGATTGACGGCCACGCGGGTTCCGGCCTTCACGCCCGACACCGCCGCGCCGACTTCCACCACGTCGCCCGCGATGTCGCAGCCCGTCCAGAACGGCAGCGGGGTCTTGAGCGCGGGGATGCCCTCGCGCACGAACAGGTCGAGGTGGTTCAGCGCGCACGCCTTCACTCGCACGAGCACCTGGTCGGCCTTGATCGTGGGATCGGGCACGTCCTGGAGCTTCAGCTTGTCGGGACCGCCGAACTCGTTGAACGCGAGCGCCTTCATCCGTTGAACTCCTTGACCGTCCGGGCCAGCCGCGGATCGTCGAGCCCGGACTGGTGCGGCTGGTAGAACGCGGTGCGGTCGAGCAGGTCGCCGTAGCGCTCCGTCACGCGCGCCGCGATGGTCTCGTAGGTGCCGGTCACCGCGTACGTGTCGACCATCTCGTCGGTGATGAGATCGGCCATGCCCGCCCAGTCGCCCTCGACGGATTTTCTGTGGAGGCTGGGGATGATGTCCTGCCAGCCGTGGGTGGCCAACCGGCTCGTAGGTGCGCGTGGAGGCGTAGAAGGCGATCTGCTGGCGCACGGCCTGGCGCGCCCGGGCCTGCTCTTCTTCGGTGTCGCCGATGATCACGAACCCCGCGGTCGCGTACGTGAAGTCCTGCCGCGCGCGTCCGGAGGCGCGCAGGCCCTCGTCCACCGCGGGATGGACGTACTCGCGCAGGTACTTGGGGCTGTTGAACGGGTGCACGTGCAGGCCGTCGCAGACTTCACCGGCCACCCGGCACATGTACGCGTTGACGCCTGAGATGTAGACAGGGATGTGCGGGTGCTCGATGGGCTGGGGCGCGAAGAACGGGGTCATGAGGTCGAAGCGGTAGAACTGGCCCTTGAAGTTGAGCCGTGTCCCGTTCTGCCAGCAGTCCCAGATCGCGCGCAGCGCCTGCACGACCTCGCGGAGCTTCGGCCCGGGGGACTCCCACTTGACCGAGAACCGGCGCTCGTTGTGACCCTTCACCTGCGAGCCCAGGCCGAGGATGAAGCGCCCGTTGGACGCGGCCTGCAGGTCCCAGGCGATGTGGGCGGTGATCATCGGAGAGCGCGGAAACGCGACGGCGATCGCGGTGCCGAGCTTCACGCGAGAGGTCGCGGTGGCGGCCACGGCCAGCGGCAGATACGGATCGTGCTGGGTCTCGGAGGACCAGAGACAGTCGAACCCCAGAGCCTCGACTTTCCGGGCATATGCGGCGACCGACTTGAGATCGTGCGTGAGCATCCCCGCGTCCAGCTTCATGGATCTCTCCTTGCGAGCGAGCGTTACTCGAGGCGGACGCGCGAGCCGAGGCCGGTGAGGACCGCGCGCGCCTCGCGGACGATGGCCTCGACGACCTCGGCGGCGCCGGGGAGATCGTGGATCAGCCCCACGCTCTGCCCCGACCACAGGGGCAGGTAGCTGCCGTCGTCGCGCTTGGCGGACGCGGCGTAGATGTCGGCGGCGGCGTTGCGCTGAAGGAGCGGCGGCAGCACCGGCGCCCCGGACTCCGCGTACTCGCGGGCGAACGTGTTGCGGAGCGCGCGCGCGTAGAGCCCGCTGAAGACGTCGGTGATGGTGGTGGCGTCGGCCTCGCTCTCGAGCAGCGCTTTCTTGTAGAACTCCTCGGCCAGCGACTCGCGCGTGGCCACGAACCGCGTGCCGAGCAGGATGCCGGCGGCGCCGAGCGCGAGCGCCGCGGCCAGGCCGCGACCGTCGGCGATGCCGCCGGCGGCGACCACGGGCACGTTCACCGCGTCGACGATCTGGGGGACGAGCGCGAGCGTACCGGTGGCCGCGCTCTCCGCCGAGGCCGCTTTGGCGCCGGTCGAGCGGTGGCCGCCCGCCTCGAAGCCCTGGGCCACGATCACGTCGACGCCGGCGCCGGCCGCCGCCCGCGCGTCCTTCACGGTGGCCACCATCGCGACGATCTTGATCCCGCGCTCGAAGCAGCGACGAGCCAGCGCGACGTCCGGCGTGCCGAGGGCGGCGCTGAACACCGGCACGCGCTCGTCGAGGATCACCTCGATCGCGTCGTCGACCAGGTCGGGGACGGGGTCCGGCCGCTCGGTCCTGGTGGGAATGCCGAGGCGCTCGCGGAATTGATTGAGCGCGCCCTGGGCCGCACGCATCGTGCGGTCAGGGATCGTCGCCGGGTCGGTCGGCGGACGCAGCTCGCTGTGGAGCCAGAGGTTGACGCCGAAGGGCCGGTCGGTCAGCTCGCGCACGCGGCGGATGCGCCGGCGCAGCTCGTCGGCGGGGAAGTTCAACCCGGCGAGGATGCCGAGGGCGCCCGCGCGGCTCACCTCGGCGACCAGCTCCGGCCCCGCGACCCCGCCCATCCCCGATTGAAGGATCGGATACTCGATACCGAGCAGGTCGCAGAGCGCGGTGCGGAAGACCACCGTCACTCCGCGCGATAGAGCTTGACGGCGTTCTTGTACGCCACCTGCTCGGCGACCGCCGGCGACAGCTCGCCGAGGATGCGCCGCGTCCACTTCATCAGACGGTCGAGCATGGCCGGCTCGAAGAGCTTCGGCGCCCACACGTCGATCCCGATCACGAAGCGATCCGGCATCTTCTCGATCAGGGCCTTCCACGCGGGATCGAGATGGCCGGTCTCGGTCGCGAGCGCCGGCGTGCGCTGGAAGTGCATGCCCGAGAGATCGACGACCAGGTTGGGGTGACGCGCGAGCAGCGGCTCGAGCTTCGCGGGCGGAGCCTCGCCGGCGTGGGCGAGCACGATCATGGTCTTGGGATGGCCGGCGAGCGCTTCGCCGAGGGCCGCGGTGGCGCGCTCGTTCAGCTCGTCGTGGACGATCACGGGCAGCCCGTGCTTGGCCGCGGTCTCCAGCACCCGCGTGAACGCCGCCGCGGTGGGGTCGCGATCGATCTTGCGCGAGACCTGGCGCAGGTGGATCTCGCCGATCGCGTGGGCCTTGACGCGGGCGAGGGCCTGCTCGAGGCGGATGTTGGCGTCAGGCGCCATCGGGTCCGGCACGACAACTCCGGCGAGGACGCGGTCGGGATACTTCTTCGCCGCGGCGGCGATCCACGCCGGGTCGTCCTTCTGTACGCCGCCCACGCCGAGCAGGAGCACGCGGCGGACGTCGTGACGCTTCATCGCGGCCGCGTAGGCGTCGATGACCGTCGCGCTGGAGACGTGCGAGTGGGCGTCGATGAGCGGCCCCGCGTAATCGGCGGCGCTCGCCGCCGGCGCCAGGGCGGCGAGCGTGAAGATCGCGAGCAAGGGGACGATCAGGCGCGCCACGACGATCCTATCTGGACGACTTCTGCTTGAAGTGCGCGGAGAGCGCGTCCATGAGCCGGCTGAGCGCTTCCTTCTCCGACAGCCCCTTGGCCGTGACCTGGTACTCGACGGCTTCCGCCACCCATTCCCCGGCCTCGCTCTTGTACACCTCGACCTCGAAGTTCATCAGTGCGCACCTTGCGTCGCCCCGCGCAGGGGGCCCGCGGCGGCCTCCGCGATAGCGTGGTCGTTGTCGGCGGGGACGGCGCCGCTGACCCCGACGGCGCCCGACGGGTGGCCGTTGATCACGATCGGTACCGCGCCACGGCCGAAGACGAACGCGTATTCGGGGAGCGAGGCGACGTTGCCGGCGAAGAGCTGGCGGCCCGTGTTGAAGCGTTCTTCGAGATCGAGCGTGGACGTCTGAAATCCGGCTGACGCGTTGGCCTTGGCCCGCGCGATCTCAGGCGTCACCCACAGCGCGCCGTCCATCCGGTGACAGGCCACGAGATGGCCGCCCTCGTCCACCACCGCGACGGCCACGCGGAACCCCAGCTCCTGAGCCTTGGCGACGCCGCGCTCGATGCACTCGACCGCGTGCTTGAGCGACAGTGTCATCGGCGGTCCCGAGCAGCGCCACGCCGCATGGGTAGCGCATCGTTCGCGCTTCGCGTGATCGGGGGGGTATGGGGGGAGCCGTAGGGGCCCCCCATCATGGAAGATCGACCCAGACGCTTCCGGTCTCGTCGACGCGCGTGGGATAGCTCGGCACGGCGCCGCCACGGCTCGGCATCAGGCAGGTGCCGGTCTTCACGTCGAAGCTCCAGCCGTGCCACGGACAGGTCAGGCGCGTGCCCGAGAGCTGGCCCTCGCTGAGGGGACCGCCTTGATGCGTGCACACGTCGCTGCAGGCGTACACGCTCTCGCCCACGCGCACCAGCACCACCGCCTTGCCCTCGACCTCGACGTACTTGGGTTCCCCGACCGGTACCTCCGCGAGGCTCGCCATCCGGATCTCGGCCATCGCCTACAGATCCTCCTTGAGGACGAAGGCCCGGTGGAGCCCCGTCATGTACTGCCAGCGCATCTCGGTGGCCTGGCGGACCGCGTCGACCGCGGCTCGCTGCGTCTCGGGCGTCGTCGAGTAGGTCTCGACGATCTCGTAGCCGCGCTCGCCGTGGATTTCGTCGGCCTCGATGTGCACGGCGAAGAACTCGATCTCGCGGTCGGTGAAGCCATAGAGCGGCTTGAGCGGCGGGAGATTGCGCCGGTAGATCCCCGGCACCTGCGACTCCAGCCCGACGAGCAGCCCGGCCGCGGCCTCGGTGAAGGGTTTGTGCGCCATCTCGTAGCACCAGGCCGTGAGCGCGCGCGTGGTCGGCAGCTGGACCGTGCTCTCGACCCCGGCCCGGCTGACCCCGCAGGCCTCGGCGAAGCGGATGAGCAGGTCGACGTGCTTGGTGCCGGACTCCTCCTCGATGATGTTCTCGAGCAGGAAGTCCCGCGCGTCGCCGTACGGGCACTCGGCGTAGACGGCCGCGCACCATCTGGGGAATTGCGAGACGTACTGGTGATGCTGGGCCGCCCACGCCCCGAGCTGAGCGCGGGTCAGCTCACCCTTCACCCACTGCTCCGTGAACGGGTTGAGACGGCTGTGGCGCGCGTTGACCGCCGCTTCCAGCTCTTTCCTGAACTCGCTGTGCTCGCCCATCTGGCCCTCCTCCGGCGCCGATCCAGCGCCGCTCCGGCGCCGATCGCGCCGCTCGCGGAGATCCGCTGGGCGCACCTTACCGATTGCGTGGCGTCGAATCAAGCGGCCAGGGAAAGGCGCGGGCCAGCGCCGTGACGGTCGTCAGAGTAGGCAAGAGTCTTCCCTCGGTGCCGTCGGGCTTCATCGGCGCTATCGATATCGCCAGGCGAGAACCCGATCCACCGTGATGCGGACGACGGCGCCGGAGTCGCGCGGAAGCGCGAGCTGGCGGTACTGCGGATACTTCGCGACCAGACGGTCGACGGCGCGGGAGAACTCGTCGCCTTCGGTCAAGACGTCGGCGTGGCCCTCGACGATGACGTAGCGCAGCCGCGTCCAGTCCTCGTCGTACTCGTCGACGACCAGCGATATCAGAGGGTTCTCGGCGATGTTGCGGAGCCGGCGCAGCTCGCGCGTGCGCTTGGGCTTGGCGTCGACCGCGGAGTAGATCCGCTCCCCGTCGAGCGCGTAGCACACGGGAACGACGAGCGGGCGACCGCTACTGTCGACGGTGGCCAGACGGCCGACGCGGGCCATCTCGAGGAACTCGATGGCCCACGCCGGCGCGTCCGGAATCACTTGCCGAGCTTGGCGTATTGATCGAGCAACGGCAGGGTCTTGTCGCGGCCTTCCGAGGGCAGCAGGAAGATCGCGCGGGTCACGCCGCCCTCGGCGAGCTTGGCGAGGTCGGCGGCGTCGGGCTTGGCCGCGAACACCGAGACCGCGAGCGTTTTGAAGTCACGCCCGGCCTTGGCCGCGCGCGCCTTCAGGTCCGCCATGCCCTTGAGCACGCTCTCCGCTCCCGCGCGCCCGCGCGGAAACCAGCCGTCGCCGATCTCCACGATGCGCTGGAGCGTGTAGCCGCTCTCGCCGCCGAAGTAGACCGGCGGGTGCGGCTTCTGGATGGGCTTGGGCCATGCCCACACCGGCTCGAAGTCCACGAACTTTCCGTGGTACTCCGCCACGTCCTTCGTCCACAGCGCCTTCATGGCCTTGACCTGTTCTTCCAGGCGCTTGAAGCGGGTGGGGAAGTCCGTGCCGTGGTGCTCCATCTCCTCGCGATTCCAGCCGCCGCCGACGCCGAACAGGAAGCGGCCGTTGGACACGTGATCGACGCTGGCCACGCTCTTGGCCGTGGTGATGGTGTCGCGCTCGATCACCAGACAGATGCCGGTGCCGACCTTCAGGCGCGTGGTCACGACCGCGGCCGCGGTGAGCGAGACGAAGGGATCGAGCGTGTGCTTGTACTGCTCGGGCAGCTCGCCGCCCGCGAACGGGCTCTTGCGGCTGGTCGGGATGTGGGTGTGCTCGGGCACCCACAGCGACTCGAACCCGCGCTCCTCGGTCGCGCGGGCCAGCTCCTGAATGTCGATCGAATACTCGGTGTCGAAGATCGCGATGCCGGTGTGCATGAAGTCCTCCTGACGGTTATCGAGGGGCGCCACGGCTTTGCCGGGGCGCCTCCGAGCGTTGGGGGGTTTGGGGGGCCATTTCGGGGTCCCCCATCAGTGATCGAATATCGACTCTGGGAGGAAGGCGGAGACGATCCAGTTGGGGGCGTCGACGATCTCGCTGATCTTGAGATCGACGGCCACGCTGGAGACGACGTAGGCCTCCTCGCGCGAGAGACCGCGCTCCTCCACCAGGTGGTCGATCATGTAGCGGATGGCCTGCTGGGACGACGCGAACAGGTCGGGCCCGTGGGCCGTGGTCACGAAGTGTGAGCCGTGATTGGTGGCGACGCCGACCGGGCCCGCGGTGCGGAAGCGCGGCTCGGGCAATCGGCGCGCGCTCTGAAGCCCGAAGCGCAGCGTCACCCGCGCGTTCATCTCCACCGCGGTGATGCAGACCTCGCCGTCGCCCTGGGCGGCGTGACCGTCGCCGATGCTGAACAGCGCGCCCTCGACCCAGATGGGCAGGTAGAGCGTGGTGCCGCGCGTGAGCTGCTTGATGTCCATGTTGCCGCCGTTCTTGCGGGGCGGCATCGTGCTGTGGCCGCCCGGGTCGTCGAGGGCCACGCCCATCACGCCGGGGAAGGGCGCGATCGGCACGGCGACGCGATGGTCCATGCGGGCGTGGGTCCCGTCCTCGATGTTCCAGATATGGATGAAGGGCTTGCCGAAGTCGCTCTCCGGGAGCAGGCCGCGGCCGGGACGGATCTGCGTCCATCCCCACGGCGCCGCGCGCATGTCGAGGATCTCGACGACCAGCACGTCGCCGGGCAAGGCGCCGCGCACGTGCACGGGGCCGGTCAGCGGATGGCCCTTGAACACCCGGCGCATCACGTCCGCCGCCGTCGACTTCTCGGTGTAGAAGCTGTCGGAGGCGTCGCGGGTGTCGAACACCACGGTGTCGCCGGGATCGATGGTGAGGCGCGGCGGAATCGCGTTGTTCCACTCGTGATGGACCTGGCTCGCGTCGAGCGTGTGGGTCTGCGCCATCGTCATTCGCTCACTTTCATTGGCCCGCGCTCGGGCCGTTGGCCCGCGTTCAGGCCGTTGGCTCGTGTTCAGGCCGTTGACCTGCGTTCAGGCGGCGAATTCGTTCCAGGCCACCATGCCGGTGCCGGTGCGCCAGGCGACGGCGGGCATGTAGGCGAGCACGTCGGCCGGCCCCGCGGTGAACGCGAGCACGAGGATCCAGGCCAGCAGCTCGGCGGTGCCGCCCGAGCCCGCGGCCTCCATCCGCTCGAGCGTGCACTCGCGCAGCAGCGCCTGATGATCGCCGCGCTTGAGCAGCTCGAGGAACCAGCGGTCGAACTCCTCGTCCACCCAGAAGTAGCGCGGGCCGCCGGGCTCGTGCGAGAGGCCGCCGGTGGCCACGACCGCGACGCGCTCGCGTCCCGGGTAGGCGCGCAGCAGGTCGCGCAGCGCGCCGCCGACCTGGTACGCACGCTCGGAGGTGGGAATCGGCGGCACCGTGCAGTTCATGGTCACCGGCACCAGCGGGATCGCGCCCTCGGGATTGAGGTAGTGCATGGGGACCGAGATCCCGTCGTCGAACTGCATGCGCCGCAGGTACGCGAACGCGATCCGCCGCCGCGCGCCCTCGTTGACGATGTGCCGCGCGATGCCCGGGTGGCCGGGGATTCGGTATTTGCCGAGGGCGAGCCACTCGTCGTACCAGTCGGCGGGACCGACGTGCTCCTCGTCGATACCGACCGTGAATTCGGGCGTGTTGTTGATGGGCCAGTTGAGCAGGTGATCGTTGCTGAACGCGATGATCACGTCGGGCCGCGCGGTCTGGAGCCGCTGGCGCATCTCGCCGAACGCGCCCAGGGCGAGCGCCTGGTATTCCGCCGACGCGCTGGAGAACCAGCCGGTGAGCCCCGGCGAGTGCGTCATGGCCATCGCGCACACGATCTCGGCCATTTTGATTTATTGGATGGGGGGCCCCTACGGCTCCCCCCATACCCCCCCGTCGCGCGTCGCGCGTCCTACCCGGCGCCCGTCGCGGTCCCCACCTTCGGGCGTTGCGCTTTCCCCCCACCGTGCGTCGCGCTTCGCTTCCGCGGTTTGGGCGCGGGCGGTCTCTTCGGGGAACGCACGCTTGTAGGCCTCGAGCGCGGGGTGGCTGTTGCTGTTGGCCGACGCGCCGTGGAAGAGCCGGAGGATCTGGGGCAGGTAGTACTGGTGCACGCCCATGTCGTTGAGCTTCCGCAGATCCTGATCGCGAAGGGCTTCGTATTCGGTGGCGGAGAGTCCGAACTCGCGGGCGAGCCCCTCGAGATCGGTCGTCCACCGCTCGCGCAGACGCGCGTCGCGCCGGACGTAGAAGATCATCTCGTTGAGGGCGAGAGTCTTGTCGCAGCGCTCGACGTTCCCCATGCGCCGCCTAGTGTACACGGTCGGTCTCCGTGTCGAACCCGCCGGTATGCGATGTGCACCGTACTCACGTCATGGCGGACCGGAAACTACCGGTCGGCGCGGAGCTGAAAGCGCAGGGCGTGAGCTTTCGGGTGTGGGCTCCGGCCGCGCCGAGCGTCGACGTCATCCTTGAGTCCGGTCCCGGCAGTCCGGCCGCGCTCGCCCTCGATCCCGAGGGCGATGGATATTTTTCCGCGGTGGTGGCCGGGGCGGGCGCGGGGACACGCTACCGCTTTCGCCTCGGCGGGGCCGAGCGCGGGCTCCCCGATCCCGCCTCGCGCTTCCAGCCGGAAGGTCCGCATGGTCCGTCCGAAGTCGTCGACGCGGCCGCCTTCGAGTGGAGCGATGGGAGTTGGGGCGGGGTCGCGCTCGCGGGGCAGGTGCTCTACGAGATGCACGTGGGAACGTTCAGCAGGGAAGGCACGTGGGCGGGCGCGGCCGGCGAGCTGGCGGAGCTGGCGCGGCTCGGCGTCACCGCGATCGAGCTGATGCCGGTGGCCGAGTTCGCGGGACGCTTCGGCTGGGGCTACGACGGCGTCGATCTCTTCGCGCCGACCCGTCTCTACGGACGCCCCGACGATTTCCGGCGCTTCGTCGACCGCGCCCACGCGCTCGGGATCGGCGTGGTCCTCGACGTCGTCTACAACCACCTCGGCCCCGACGGCAACCACCTCAGGACGTTCACGCCTGCTTACTTCACCGATCGCTATGACAACGAGTGGGGCGACGCGATCAACTTCGACGGCCCCGACTCGGGACCCGTGCGCGAGTTCGTGACCGCCAACGCCGGCTACTGGATCGACGAGTTCCACCTCGACGGCCTCCGTCTCGACGCCACCCAGCAGATGTTCGACACCTCGCCCGAGCACGTGATCACCGCGATCGCCCGGCGAGTGCGCGAGGCCGGGGGCCGGCGGTCGACGCTGGTGATCGCCGAGAACGAGCCCCAGCAGACGCGCTTGCTCCGCCCGCCGGCCCAGGGCGGTCACGGGCTCGACGCGATGTGGACCGACGACTTCCACCACGCGGCGCGCGTCGCCGTCACCGGCCGGCGCGAGGCCTACTACTCGGACTATCGCGGCACCGCGCAGGAGCTGGTGTCGGTCGTCAAGCGCGGGTATCTCTACCAGGGCCAGCGCTCGGCCTGGCAGGGCAAACGACGCGGCTCTCCCACGGTCGGGATCGAGCCCGCCCGCTTCGTGGCCTATCTGCAGAACCACGACCAGGTCGCGAACTCGGCGCGCGGCGAGCGCCTGCACGCGCTCACCAGCCCCGGCCGATTTCGCGCGAGCACCGCGCTGCTGCTGCTCGCTCCACTGACCCCGATGCTGTTCCAGGGCCAGGAGTTCGGCGCCTCGACGCCGTTCCTGTTCTTCGCCGACCACACGCCCGAGCTGGCCCGGAGCGTGCGGCGCGGGCGGGCCGAATTCCTCCACCAGTTTCCCAGCATCGCGACTCCGGAAATCCACGGGCGGCTGGCCGATCCCTCGTCGCCGGAGACGTTCGAGGCGTCCCGGCTCGATGTCTCCGAGCGCGAGGCGCACGCCGAGATCTACGCGCTCCACACCGACCTCCTGCGCATGCGGCGGGACGACCCGGTGTTCAGCCGTCAGGGCGCGCACGGCATCGACGGCGGCGTCCTGGGGGCCGACGCGTTCGTGCTGCGCCTGTTCGGAGCCGACGGCGACGACCGCCTGCTGGTCGTCAACCTCGGCGACGAGCTCACGCTGTCGCCGGCCCCGGAACCGCTGCTGGCCCCGCCGGAGGGACGGCGCTGGGAGATCGCGTGGACGAGCGAGCACCCGCGGTACGGAGGGTCGGGGTGGGCGCCGCTCGACGACCAGGAACAATGGCGGCTCGCTGCGCACGCCGCCTGCGTGGCCCGTCCCGTCGACGAGACCACACACGATGGCTGACCCCGCGGGCGCGGTCGCGCGCCCCGTGGGCGCGGCCGCGCGCCCCGCGGGCACGGCGACGCGCGAGTGGCTCGTCACCAACGCGCTGGGCGGCTACGCCGCGGGGACGATCTCGGGCGTGGTCACCCGGCGCTACCACGGACTCCTGATCGCGGCGCTGCCCGCGCCCCACGGCCGGGTGGTGATGCTGAGCCATCTCCGCGACCGGGTGCGCTTGCCCGACCGCACCCCGGCCGTGCTGAGCGGGGAAGAGCTGACCCGCGACCACCTCGTCGAGTTCCGGCTGGAGGCCGGGCTGCCCGTCTGGCGCTACGACGTCGAGGGTGCGGTGATCGAGCGCGAGATCCTGATGCCGCACGGGCAGAACACCGTGAACATCACCTATCGTGCTGTCGGGGGATCCGGCCGCGTGCGCCTCACGCTCAGGCCGTCGCTGAACTTCCGCGCGCACCACGCCCCGGTGAGCACGCCGCTGGTGGCTCCCTACGCGCTCACCGCGGTGGCCGGGCGCTACGAGCTGTCCGCGACCCCGGAACTGCCGAAGCTCCGGTGGCTCCTCCACGGGAAAGGCGCCGCGTTCACCATCGACGGCCGGATCGTCCCCCACCTTCTGTACCGCGACGAAGAGGCGCGCGGTGAGGCGGCGCGGGGCGACCTGTGGAGTCCCGGCTACTTCCGCCTCGACCTCACGCCCGGTGCCGAGGCGACGCTGATCGCCTCGACGGAGCCCTGGGAGACGATCCTGGCCCTGGCCCCGGACGACGCGCGCGCCGCCGAGCGCGAGCGGCGCCGGCGGCTGCTCGACGCGGCGCCGGCGCCCCTGCGCGAGGGAGTCGGCGCCCAGCTGGTGCTGGCCGCCGACCAGTTCATCATCCAGCCCGTGGGACGGACCGAGGACGCGGCGCGGGCGCGAGCCGCCGGCGACGAGATGCGCAGCGTGATCGCCGGCTATCACTGGTTCACCGACTGGGGCCGCGACTCGATGATCAGCTTGCCCGGCCTCACGCTGGTCACCGGCCGCGAGGTCGAGGCCGGGTACATCTTGCGAACGTTCGCCCACTACGTCCGCGACGGGCTGATCCCGAACCTCTTTCCCGAAGGCGACGTGGAGGGGCTCTACCACACCGCCGACGCGACCCTGTGGTTCTTCCACGCCTTCGATTGTTACTTCCGGGCCACCGGCGATCGGACCACGCTGCGGCTGCTGCTGCCGCGCCTGACCGAGATCGTGGCCCGGCACGTGGAGGGCACGCGGTTCGGGATCGGCGTCGATCCCGCCGACGGCCTGCTCCGGCAGGGCGCGCCCGGCTATCAACTGACGTGGATGGACGCGAAGGTCGACGACTGGGTGGTCACGCCCCGGCGCGGCAAGGCCGTCGAGATCAACGCGCTCTGGTACAACGCCCTGCGGCTCCTCGCCGGCTGGCTGCGCGAGGAGCGGGGCGAGGTCGCCGCGCGCGCGATCGACGCGCACGCCGATCACGCGCGCGAGTCGTTCAACCGGCGGTTCTGGTATGCGGAGGGCGCGTACCTCTACGACGTGGTCGACGGTGAGGGGGGCGACGACTCCGCCTGCCGTCCCAACCAGCTCTTCGCGATCTCGCTGCCCCACGCGATCCTCGACGCCGAGCGCTGGAAGCCCGTGCTCGAGTGCGTGCGCGAGCGCTTGCTCACGCCGCTCGGCCTGCGCTCGCTGGCCCCCGGCCATCCCGATTACAAGCCCACCTATTTCGGCGACCTCCGCGCCCGCGACGCGGCCTATCATCAGGGCACGGTCTGGGCCTGGCTCATCGGTCCGTGGATCGACGCGTGGCTGCGCGTGCATCCGGAGGATCGCGCGGGCGCCCGCCGCTTCCTCGACGGCTTCGTGCCGCACCTGAACGAGGCATGCGTGGGTTCGCTCAGCGAGATCTTCGACGCCGAGCCGCCGTTCACGCCACGCGGCTGCGCGGCCCAGGCCTGGAGCGTGGCGGAGGTGCTGCGATGCTGGCTGAAGACTTCGGAGTAAAAGGCGGAGAGGGATTTCCGCCGATCGATCTCGCCGTGCGTCCGCCGTACCCTCCGATGGAGGCGCGACTGGTCGGCTCGCTTCCCGCGGGCGACGGCTGGCTCTACGAGCCGAAGTGGGACGGCTTTCGCTGTGTCGCATTCCGGTCCGGTGACCAAGTGCTGCTCCAGTCCAAGGCCGGTCAGCCGCTGGGACGATACTTCCCGGAGCTGATCGAGGCGCTGCGCGCGCTGCCGCATCAGCGCTTCGTGCTCGACGGCGAGATCGTGATCTTCGTCGACGGCGCGCTGGCCTTCGACGATCTGCTCCAGCGCATCCATCCCGCGGAGAGCCGCGTCCGCAAGCTCGCGGGGGAGACGCCGGTGACGTTCCTGGTCTTCGATCTGCTCGTCGACGACGCGGGCCGCGATCTGACCACGTCGCCGCTGCGGGAGCGGCGCGCGCGCCTCGAAGCCTTCCTCGGAGATCCCGACGCCCACGCCCGCATCCGGCTTTCGCCCGCGACCGGCGATCGTGGCATCGCCGAGGGCTGGCTGCGCGATCTGGCGGGCGGACTCGACGGCGTCGTGGCCAAGCGGTCGGACGCGACCTATCGATCCGGAGAGCGCACGGCCATGAGCAAGGTCAAGCGCATCCGGACCGCCGACTGCGTGGTCGGCGGCTTTCGCTACCAGCAGGCGGGCGGGGAGATCGGCTCGCTGCTGCTCGGGCTCTACGACGACGACGGCCTGCTCCACCACGTGGGCTTCAGCGCGAGCTTCACGGCCGAGGAGCGGCGCGCGCTCAAGCCCGTCGTCGAGCCGCGGATCGAGCCTCCCGGGTTCACGGGCGGCGCGCCCGGCGGCCCCAGCCGCTGGAGCCGCGGGCGCTCGACCGAGTGGCAGCCGCTGCGTCCCGATCTCGTGTGCGAGGTCCGCTTCGATCACTACGCGGGCGGACGCTTCCGCCATGGAACGAAGTTCCTGCGCTGGCGTCCCGACAAGACGCCCCGCGCGTGCACGATGGAGCAGGTCGAGCCTCGCCCCGCAACGACCGACTGACGTCGATGGCAGACCGGTTGCACCTCCGAGAAGTGCAGGGCAACACGCTGCACGGGAGGAGCAACCCATCATGGACAAGGACAGGATCGAGGGCAAAGTCGACAAGGCCAAGGGCTTCGTGAAGGAAAAGGTCGGGCAGCTCGTCAACGACCCGGACCTCGAAGCCGAAGGCGCCGCCGACCGTCTGAAGGGCGAGATCAAGGACACCGTCGGCAAGGCGAAGGACAAGGTGCGGGACGTCGTCGACGAGGCGACGAAGTAGTCGGACCCCGCGCGGACCGGCGCCGTCGCGAGCCGACGGCGCCGCCCGCTCGCCTCCATGGACGGCCCCCCGACCGCGCCCGTCAGCTCTTCTGGACTCCGCACTTCACCGACTCTTCGCCCGCTCCGCCCGCTGATCATCTTCGGCACCGTCGTGCTGGTGACGGCCTCGCTCTACTGGGCGCGCGACGTGCTGATTCCGCTCGCGCTCGCCACCTTGCTCACGTTCTTGCTCAATCCCGTGGCCAACAAGCTCCAGCGCTGGGGCTTCGGACGGGCCGCCTCGGTGCTGATGGTCGTCGCGCTCGCGTTCTCGCTCATCGCGGGCGCGGGCTGGGCGCTGACCCAGCAGGTCTCGACGCTGGGCGAGGGCGTGCCGAAGTACACCGCGGTTATCAAGGAGAAACTTGCGCGCTGGCGCCAGCAGGGCGGCGGGCGCTTCCTGGGCCGCGTGCGCTCCAGCGTCGACGAGGTCGTCGGCGAGATCGAGAAGGCGGTGCCGGCCCGCGACAAGCCCGTGCCCGTGGTCATCCAGGGATCGCAGCGAGGCCTCCTGTCCCAGGTGACCGCGGTGACCGAGCCGCTGGCCACGGTCGGGTTGGTGGCGCTGCTGGTCGTGTTCATGCTGTTCGAGCGCGCGGAGATGCGGAACCGGCTGATCCGTCTCGTCGGCTACGGCCGCATGACCCTCACCACCAGGGCCCTCGACGAGGCGTCCGAGCGCATCAGCGGGTACCTGGTCGGCCAGTCGATCGTCAACGCGACCATCGGCCTGACCTTCGCCGTGGGCCTCTGGCTCATCGGGCTGCCGTACGCGCTCTTGTGGGGCGCGCTGCTCGCCGGGTTGCGCTTCGTTCCGTACGTCGGAGTGTGGCTGGCGGTGCTGCCGTCGATCCTGTTCAGCCTGGCCGTGTTCGACGGGTGGATGAAGCCGGTGTCGGTCGCCGCGCTCTTCGTGGTCCTGGAGGTGATCGTCGGTGGCGTGGTCGAGCCCATCGTGTACAGCCAGCGCGCGGGCGTGTCGAAGGTCGCGCTGCTGGTGGCCATCGCGGTGTGGACGTGGCTGTGGGGTCCCATGGGTCTCCTGCTCGCCACCCCCCTCACCGTGTGCCTGCTCGTCCTGGCCAAGTACATTCCCGAGATGAGCTTCGTGCCGATCCTGGCCGGCGACGAGCCGGCCCTGGAGCCGCCGGCGAGCTACTATCAGCGGCTGCTCGCCGAGGACCTGGACGAGGCGAGCGAGATCGTCGAAGCGTTCCTGAAGGCTCAGCCCGCCGAGCAGCTCTACGACGGATTGTTGATTCCCGCGCTGGTCTGCGCCAAGGCGGACTTCGCGCGCCAGCGGCTCTCCGAGGACGGCCTGAACTTCGTCGCGCGCGGCACGCTGGAGATCGTCGAGGACGCGGCGCCGGTCGCGGCCTCGGAGCCGACGGGGGAGCGCGTGCGCGTGCTCGGCTGTCCGGCGAGGGACAAGGCCGACGAGGTGGCGCTGGAGATGTTCCGCCGGCTCGTCGACGCCGGTCGGTTCGACGTCGAGCTGGCGTCGACCGACGTGCTGGCCTCGGAGGCGGTCGCGATGGTCGAGACCTCGTCCCCGGCCGTGATCATTCTGTCGTCGCTTCCACCGGGCGGCCTGGCCCAGGCGCGTTATTTCTGCAAACGTCTGCGCACGCGGTTTCCCGACGTGAAGATTCTCGTCGGACGCTGGGGCGAGGACGGCGACGCTCACTGGGACGTCCTGCGCTCGGCGGGCGCCGACCACGTGGGCGGGAGCCTGCTCGAGACGCGTGATCACCTCGAGCAGGTCGCGGCGTTGCGGCCGTTGTCTGAGTTGGGGGGGTCGGGACGACCCCCCCAAACCCCCCTGTTCGCGGAGCGAGCGAGCTGAGGCTCGAGTCGTCCATGTTGGGGGGCGCGGGGCGCTCCCCCCAAACCTCCCTGTTCGCGGAACGAGCGAGCTGAGGCTCGCTCGCTCCAGCATCGGCGCGCGATCCTGAGAACCCGCAAACCTCCGTGGTGGTTCATCGGGCCCTCGAGCGTCACGGACTATAATTTCGCTTCGTGCCTCCCGAGTCCGCGCGCTTCGGTGATCGTGCCGTCCTCTGGGGAATCGCCGCCGTGTCGGTGGCGGCGATCGCGGTGTTGGCGACGCTCATGCTGAAACGTGCTCCGGCGGGCGTCGTGGCGCCGAGCGTCGCGGCGCTGCCGACCGTGAACGCGCTGCTCAACACGGCCAGCGCCGTCCTGCTGACGGCGGGGTTCGTGTTCATCCGACGGCGGAACGTGGTGGCTCACCGCGCGTGCATGCTCGGGGCGTTCGCGGTCTCGGTGCTGTTCCTGGCCTGCTATCTCGTCTACCACGCCCACGCGGGCTCGCGCCCGTTCGCCGGCCGGGGGTGGATTCGGCCGATCTACTTCGTGCTCCTGGTGTCTCACATCGTGCTAGCCGCCGTCATCGTCCCCCTCGCCCTCACCACGATCTACCGCGGCCTCTCGGCCTATCGTGGTCTCCCGGCCCAGATCGATCGTCACAAGCGCCTCGCCCGGCGCACGCTTCCGATCTGGCTCTACGTCTCCGTGACGGGGGTCATCGTCTACGTGTTGCTGTACCACTGGTGAGCGAAGGGGGGCCGAAGCCCCCCTTCGAGTGAGCTAACGACCGACGCCGAGCAGGAACAGGATGACGATGAGCGAGAGGGGAAGGCCCAACAGCCAGAGGATGATGAGACCCATGATTGCCTCCTAAGCGATGCGCCGCGGGCGATCCTCGACGGCGAGGTCGCGGCGACGGTGGTGAGTGAAGGTCATCGGCTCGCTCGAACCCATCCACGCGCCGATCACGGCGCCGACGAGACCGATCAGCAAGGCGGCCAGCGCCGCGAGCGCGGTGTTGCGCATCGCCTCGGCGAGATCGGGATTGACGGGCGGAATGGCCGTCGCCCAGCCCGGGGTGCCGGCGAGACCGCCGTACCAGCCACCGAAGTGCGCGCCGAACACCGAGAGCGCCACCAACATCGGCACGGTGAGCGCAAAGACGATACTGCCGTGCAAGATCGCGGGCTCCGCGCGGCGGATACCGGCGATGCGAACGGCGGCCCAGCCGCCGACGACGAACGCGAAGAACGCCCCCGCTACGTTGAACACGAGCGTGATGAACTTCACGTTCGACCACTTCGCCAGACGGCTCGACTCGTGCGCGCCGAAGGCGAATCCGATGAGCCCGATGATCAGGCCCACGGTGAGCGCGGCCAGCGCGCCGACCCAGACGGCGCTCCAGGCGATCGGCCACGCCCGCCACTCCATGGCATACCACGACGGGTACTCGCGTCCAGTTTCCATACGCTTCCCACTCCTTTCGCGCCCTGCGGCGCGTGAAGCATCTGCCGCGTTTGAAGTGCATGGACGATGCCGACGGGTTCAGCGTTGGCTTTTGAACACTTCCGTGCACGGCCGCACATGTGCACGAAAGTGCTCAGCACTCAGTGTCTGACCCCGCGAAGTGACGCGAGCGCGACGACGGCACCGGCGACGGCGAGGGGAAGGCCGAGGACGAAGCGCTGACGCTCACGCGCCCGCGCCCTCAGGGTGGCGAGGACCAAGCGATCGCCTGCGACCAGCTCGTCGCGCCCGGCCAGGAATTGACGGAGCCGCTCGCGCTCCTCGGCGGGAAGATCGCGATGGCCCCAGCGCACGTCGGCGGCGAGGGCACGGAGCTTCGCGAGCTCGCCCGTGCCGTGGGCGATCGCCGCGCGGGCCTCGGCGTCCACGCGGCGTTCGCGATCGCTCAGAAACGCGAGCTGGATCCGCGGAATGCCGCGCTCGAGGGCGTCGAGCCACAGGTGATCGGCGTGGGGCAACGCGGCGAGGGCCAGTCCCGCGAGGGCGATGACCACGCCGATGCCGACGCCGACGCCCGCGAGCGCGCGGCGGCCGTCGCGCCGCATCCGCGTCACCAGCCGCGCGAGGGCCCGCGCGAAGGCCACCAGCGCGAGCAGCGCGCCGAAGACGGCGACGACCGTGGCGCCGGCGGGCAAGTCCCAGACGAAGGACGCGCCGAGACCGGCGACACTCGCCACCACGCCGACGGTCCAGCCGATGGCGAGTCGGCGCGCGATCGTGTCCGCGAGCCACGTGCCGATCACCGCCGGCACGATCAGGTACGAGAACACCAGCAGCACGCCGGCGATCCGCACCGAGCTCGTGACCACCAGGCCGAAGGTCAGGTAGAAGACGAAGTCCCAGGCGCGCGCCCCGCGGACATCGTCGCCGAGCGAGAGCGACAGCAGCGGGCGCCGGCAGAGCCAGTGCAGGGCGCCGACCAGCGCATAGAGCCCGGCCAGCCGGACGACGTCATCGCGCGTGACGCCGAGCAGGCTGCCGACCAGCAGCTGCTTGATCTGCTCGCCGCCCTGCGCCACCCGATCGAGCACCAGCACCGTCACCGCGGCGGCCACCGCGTAGACGATCCCGATGATGGCTTCTTGATGAAGTTGGGGGGCCCCTGCGGCTCCCCCCAAACCCCCCCATCGGTTTCGCGCCCCGGATTCTCCGGGGCGGTCCTCGCGATCTCTGCTGACGTCGTTGCGCGTCGCGGGGCGGTCCTCGCGATCTCTGCTGACATCGTTGCGCGTCGCGGGGCGGTCCTCGCGATCTCTGCTGACGTCGTTGCGCGTCGCGGGGCGGTCCTCGCGATCTCTGGTGACATCGTTGCGCGGGGCGGGCCGGTCCTTCGGTGTTCTGGTGGTGTTTTCGCGGGTCAGCGCGAACAAGAGCGCTCCGAGGACGGTGAAGCCGAGCGCCCAGGCGTAGGCGGCGTTGCTTTCGGGGGCGTGGCCGGCCAGGAGCGCGGCGGTCATTCCGAGGGCGGCGACCTGCGCGAGGGCGAGGTCGACGAAGATGACTCCGCGCGCGAGCACGTGGAGACCGAGATACGCGTGGATGCCGGTGAGCACGAGGCAGGCGAGCAGCGGCAGGAGCAGCAGATCCCAGGTCATCGGGCGAGCGCGTCGGCCAGTCGGCGGACGTTGACGTCGAACAGCGCCAGATAGTCCGTCGCTTCAGGGTCGGCGCCGACCGAGGGCACCAGCGTGATCACGCGCGCGCCGGTCTCGGCGGCGACGCGCGCGAGCACGGCGGTCGGCGCGCCGGGCTCGGCGAGGATCGCCCTCACGCCCGAGGTTTTCATCTGCGCGATCAGCGCACCGAGGTGGCGCGGCGACGGCGGCACCCCGGGCTGCTCTTCCACCGTCGCCACGATCGTGAGGTCGAAGCGACGGGCGAAGTAGGGCCACGTGTCGTGCGCCACCACCACGCGCGTGCCCGCGTAAGGACGGAGCGCCCTCCGCCAGCGAGCGAGGCGTGCATCGAGGTCGCGGAGGAAGCGCTCGCGGTTGGCGACGAAGACGCCGCGCCCGGCGGAATCGACGGCGGCCAGCGCGTCCACGATGAGCGCGGTGATCGGTCGCGCGTTCTCGGGATCGAGCCAGTAGTGCGTGTTGCCGAACGCGTGCACGTGGGGCCGGCGGTCGGCAGACAATCGCGCGGTCTCGGTGTCGAGCAGCGCGATCCCGCGCGAGGCGTCGAGGTCGCGCGGGGTCGCGCGCGCCGCCCGCAGCGCGCGGGGCAGCCAGGACTCGTGATCCAGGCCGATCCGCACGAGCACCTGCGCGGCTCTCAGTCGCGCGAGCTGGCGCGGGTGGATCTCCCGGGCGTGAGGGTCGGCGCGGGGCTCGGTGAGGCTCTCCACGCTCACGCGGTCGCCGCCCACGGCGGCCACGAGGTCGCGGAGGTCAGTCGTGGTGGCGGCGACGATCACCGTCGCCGCCACCAGCAGCGGCGTGAGCACGCCGCTCGCGCGCCTACTTCTTGACGAAGATGTTCTTGGGCACCATGCAGTGCACGCCCTTGCGGACGTCGACCACCTGGCTGACCCGGCAGTCGCCGACCATCGAGGTGAGCGCGTAGGCCTCGTCGCGGCTCATCGGCACCATCTTCTGCTCGGCCAGGAACTTCACGGTCTCGCGGACGGCGATCTTCATGGCCTCGTTCAGGTCCTCGTCGAAGCCCATCATGATGAAGTGGCTGGCCGTCTCCGCGCGCGGCCACTCGATCTTGAGATCCTTGCGGACGACCGGCTGGATCACGATCTCTCGATACGCGCACTCCAGCGCGGTGAGGTTGACCTCGCCGTTGCCCTGCCGGCAGTGCGAGTCGCCGGTCCAGATGAGTCCGCCCTTGAGGAAGACCGGGATGTAGAGCGTCGAGCCTTCCTGGAGCTCGTTGACGTCCATGTTGGAGCCGTTCTTCCACGGCCGCAGCGTGCTCGTCCGGCCCTTGGCGTCCTTGATCGGCGGCCCGGCCTTGGGCGCGGGCTCGTTGGGATCGACGCCGACCGCGATGGTCCCGGGGAAGGGCTGGAGATCGATGGTGATCCCCGGCTTGAATTCCGCCTGCCGCTTCTCCCAGTCGAGATAGTAGTAGCGGACGAAGCCCTGCGGGAATTCCGGCGCGAGCTGGCCGACGGTGGGGAACTGCGAGCCGGGCAGGTGGAAGTTGGTGGCGAAGGCCTTGGGCACGATCTTCTTGATCCGGATCTCCATCGTGTCGCCGGGCTCGGCGCCGTTGACGTAGATCGGGCCCGTGACCGAGTGCGGGCCGCCGCCGGGATTGGCCAGGCGCAGCTTGACGATGTCGTCCATGGTGGAGCCGGGCTGGATCGCGTTGTGGGCGTGCATCATGGTCTCGACGGCCACGGTGTCGCCGGAGTTGACCACGAGCTTCGGCTTCTCGTTGGGATCCAGCCAGCCCCATTGTGTCGTGTCGAGCGTGGCGGGCAGGACGTGATAGGTCCCGCCGCCCGCGGAGACCGCGCGCTCGCGCTTGGCCTCGTCCATTGGGGTGAGCTGGTAGGGCTGCTGGGCGAGGGCGTAGAAGCCCGCGCCGACTCCGAGCGCGACAATGGCCGTGATGGTCAGCAAACGCTTCATGGATGTCTCCTTGTCGAAGGCGTGAGCTTCGAGATCACCTCGGCGTCGAGGCCCGGCATCGGCATCGATGGCGAAATCGGCGGGATTCTAGCATGCTAGTCGTCGAGGGGCGGGACGGTCCCCGCCCGAGGGCGGGCCCGGCCCCGCCGTCCCAGGAGGCCCGGCGATGAACATCGACCCCGCGCGCGATGCTCTGGTGATCGTCGACGTCCAGAACGATTTCTGTCCGGGCGGCGCTCTCGGCGTTCCAGGTGGTGACGCGGTCGTGCCCGTGCTCAATCGCTACGCCGAGCGCTTCGCCGCCGCCGGCGCCCCCGTCTTCGCCTCGCGCGACTGGCATCCGGCCAAGACTTCGCACTTCAAGGCGTACGGCGGCGTGTGGCCGCCGCACTGCGTTCAGGGCACCGCGGGCGCGGAGTTTCACCCGCAGCTGAGGCTGCCCTCGGCCGCCACGATCGTCTCCAAGGGAATGGATCCGAGCGAGGACGCCTATTCGTGCTTCCAGGCGGAGACCGACGACGGCATGCCGTTCCTCGCCACGCTCGGCGAGCTGGGCGTCGGCCGCATCTTCGTCGGCGGTCTGGCGACCGACTACTGCGTGAAGTCCACGGTGGTCGACGGGGTCCGCGAAGGATTCGAGATGGTCGTGCTGGCCGACGCGATCGCCGCCGTCGACCTCGCGCCCGGCGACGGCGCCAAGGCGCTGGACGAGATGCGCGCGACCGGCGCG
>Ga0193725_1000001_pt1 | contig 116588 bp, 115 predicted proteins | sample H2a2metaG_FD_143058 | JGI IMG/M metagenome (GOLD analysis project Ga0193725, IMG submission 143058) | Soil microbial communities from a riparian zone of the East river system, Colorado, United States - H2a2 | ecosystem: Environmental > Terrestrial > Soil > Riparian zone | place: USA: East... | reverse complement strand
CCCTCCTGCACCGTGAACTCCGCCTGCTGTACCACCACGGGCGCGGTCGCCGTCAGCCCGCCACCGCCGGGGGCGGTCGCCTGGATCGTGCCTTGCCCCGGCGAGAGCGCGACGACGTTGCCGCTCTGGTCGACGCTCGCTACGTCGGGGCGCAGCGATGTCCAAGTAACCACGAGGGGGGCGGCCGGATTGCCGTCCTCGCGCAGTGCCCGCGGCGAAACCCGCGAGTTTTCGGACGGCAGCAGGTAAACGACGCCTGGCTCGAGCCGTAAGGCGGCAGGCGGTCCGCTCCCGGCGGGTTGCCCGGCGAGCGGGTCGGGCCCAGGAGGGGGCGGAGGCGCTGCCGGTGGGGCAGTCGGCGGAGGCGGTTGTGATGCCCCCCCCGTGACCTGAACCGCGGCCTGACCGCGCCGTGCGCCCACCCTGCCTTCGATGATGGCGACGCCATTGGCGACGCCGGTCACGGTGCCGTTGTTGTCGACTTTCGCAACGTTCAGGTTGTTCGACGACCAGATGATGCGCACGGTCGGGATCACATTGCCGATTCGATCGAAGGCCGTGGCGAGCAAACCGGTGCGCTCGCCGACGCGAATAGTCACCGTAGGAGGCGCCACCTGGACTTCCGCGACGTTTTGCGCCGCGCCTGCGCCCGGTAGCACGCACGCGAGCGCGACGATGAGTCCGCGTCTTATCATGGTTGGCGAATGTGTGTCCGGCTAAATGCCGTTGTCAAGCCAACTTGTCACAGCGGACCGCGACCGGCGAGACCCAAAACGCGGTAGCACGTGTCACTTGCGAGGCCCGAATCCCGCGGTAAGCTATAGGCCACCCACGACGCCCCCGCACCTCCACAGCATAGGAGAAGATCCGATGCTTGAGCAGATGGATGTAACGGAGAGTAGTTGGCCCGGACCGGGATTCATGGAGCCGATGTTCCCGTCGGCGCCGACTCCTGCGCCGACACCATCGTCCTTCCCGATGGAAGAGTCGCGTCCCTCTTCCAAACCGAAGGCCAAAAAGAAGGCCAAGAAGAAAAAGAAAGCAGCCAAAAAGTCTCGGCCCAAAGCAAAGAAAAAGCCGGCGAAGAAAAAGAAAAAGGCCGCCAAGAAGAAACGCCGCCGCTAACCCAGCTCGCTATGACACCCGCGGGAGCGTCTCGACGAGACGCTCCCGCGGCCACGTTAAGGAGAAAGACACCGTGCGTCGTACGTCGTGCGTCGTGCTGCTCTTGATTGCGGTCGCCTGCTCCGCACCGAAGATCCCGCTGGGGAATCCGCCGGAAGAAATCGCCGCGATGTTGCAGCGCTCGGCGTCCGATTGGAATCGCGGAGATCTCGCCGGCTTCATGGGTGACTACGCGAACGACTCGCTGACGAGCTACATGGCGGGCGGTCACCTCATGTATGGGTGGCAGGCGATGTACGACCGCTATCAAGCGAACTACTTCGCCCCCGGAAAATCCCGCGACTCGCTCTCCTTCGACGAGTTGCGCGTGCGTGTGCTGACTCCCGATTTCGCCTACGCCACGGCGCGATTCAAGCTGTCGCGACGCGACTCGGTGGTGGCCAGCGGGCCGTTCACGCTCGTGCTGCAAAAACAGGGAGATCGGTGGCGGATCTTGCACGATCACACGTCCGCGGATCCTCAATGACGGTCGGACGGCCGGACGGCCGGACGGCCGCTCTGCTGGTGCTCGGGCTGTTAGCCGGCTGCAGCAAGGTGCGCGACAGGCTTGGTCTCCCGCAGGATCGCGTCATCGCGCTCGAGGGCGCGACGCTCATCGACGGGGCGGGCGGCGCGCCGAAGCGGGATGCCCTCATCATCGTCCGCAACGGTCACATCGAGTCGATCTCCCGCGTCAACGAAATCCCGATTCCGAAGAGCGCCGAGCGCATCAATCTGGTGGGCAAGACCGTGATCCCGGGACTGATCGACGCGCATGCACATGTGGAGCGCTGGGCGGCGGGCCGTTACGTCGCGTGGGGCGTCACGACCGTGCGTGATCTGCACGGCGACAGCGACTCGGTGCTCGCGCTCAAAAATGACATGAATCTCGGATCGATTCTGGGCCCGCGCATGTTCAGTGCGGGCGCCATGATCGACGGCATCCCGACGACGTATCCCAACGCGACCGGCATTTCGACACCAGACCAGGCGCGGCGCGCGGTCGATCAGCATGCGGTTGCGGGCGTCGACTATCTCAAGATCTACACGAAGGTCACGCCGAACCTGCTGCGGCCGCTCATGGACGAGGCCGAGAAACTGCGGCTCCCCGTGGCGGCGCATCTCGGCAAGACCGACGCGCTGACGGCGGCGCGCGCCGGCGTCGTGTCGATCGAGCACATGGCCGGCGTTGTGCAGGCCGCGACCGGCGATCCGAGCTACGCCATCGCGCACAACACCTTCCTCACCGGCTGGACGGCCGAAGAAAAGGGCTGGACCCGCCTCGATTCGAGCACGATCGCGCGCACGGCGCGCGACCTCGCGCAGACCAAGGTGGCGATCGTGCCCACGCTGGTCGTCCACGACATGCTCTCGCGGCTCGACAACCCGATTCTGCTCATGCGTCCCGGCATGGAGGACGTGCCCGAAAACGCGCAGAGCGTCCGTAGCGTCCCGAGCCTGCTGCGCCGCACCGGCTGGCAGGCGGCCGACTTCGCCGCATTTCGGCGCTCCCGCCGGCAGCAGGATCAGTTCGTGCGCGAGTACAAGCGCGCCGGCGGCGCGATTGCCGCCGGCTCTGACGCCGCGAATCAGCTGCTCATTCCCGGATACTCGCTGCACGAAGAGATGGCCCTGCTCGTCGCCGCCGGTCTGACGCCGCTCGAAGCGATCACCGCAGCCACGCGCCGCGGCGCGCAGCTGTTGCATGCGGATTCCCTCGGCTTCCTCGCACCCGGCAAAGTCGCCGACCTGGTCGTGCTCAACGGCGACCCTGCCCGCAACATCGCGGCCACGCGCAATATCGCGATGGTCATGATCCGCGGCCGGCTGATCCGGCCCGACTCCCTGAGAGCGACATGGAAATAACTAAGACGCCATCGGCCATCAGCCGTCTGTGCTTCCTCTTACTGATCACCGCCTGCGGCACGGGGGGCTCCGCCGCGAACGAAGGACCCTATGACGTGATCCTCAAGAACGGCTGGATCGTGGACGGCAGCGGCAACCCACGCTACCGCGGCGACGTCGCGATCACGGGCGACCGCATCGCCGCCGTGGGGTTTCTCGGGAATGCGACGGCCAGGGACACCGTCGATGCGAGTGGTTTCGTCGTCGCGCCCGGGTTCATCGACATGATGGGCCAGTCGGAGATCAACGTGCTGATCGACAACCGCGTGCTGTCAAAGGTGACGCAGGGCATTACAACGGAAGTCACGGGTGAAGGCGGTTCGGTCGCGCCGCTCACCGACCGGCTGGTGGCCGACGACTCGGATGCGATGAAGAAGTGGCACTATCGCGAGGACTGGCGCGACTTGAACGGCTACTTCGCGCAGCTCGAGCGGGAGGGATCGGCCCTCAACATCGCCATGTTCGTGGGTGCGACGCAGGTGCGGCTCGTGGTGGTGGGCAAAGAGAATCGTGCGCCGACCGCGGCGGAGCTGTCCCACATGGCCGCCATTGTCGATACGCTCATGGAGCAGGGCGCGCTGGGCGTCTGGACGGCGCTCGAGTACGCGCCGGCGAGCTACTCCAAGACCGACGAGCTCATCGCGCTCGCCCGCGCGGCGCGGCGGCACGGCGGGATTTACGCCTCACACATGCGCGATGAAGGCGAGCACATCGACGATGCGCTGAATGAAGTGTTCCGGATCGCGAAGGAAGCGGACATTCCCGCCGAGGTGTCGCATCTCAAGCTCTCGGGGCGCAGCAGCTGGGGACAGATGCCACGCGTCCTCGCGAAGATCGATTCCGCGCGCGCGGCGGGCCTCGACGTGACGGCGGATCAGTATCCCTATATTCGCGCGGCAACCTCGTTGGACGCTTCGATCCCGACGTGGGCCGAGAGCGGCGGCTGGGACTCGCTGCTGATCCGGCTGCGCGACCCCGCGACGCGCGCGCGGCTGCACGCGGAGATTGTCAATCCGCGCGGGGAAAGTTTTTTCTCCGCTGCCGGCGGCGGCGGCGGCGTGCTCATCACCGGCACGTTCCAGGATTCGCTGCGCTACATGCAGGGCAAGACGGTTGCGGAGATCGCGGCGATGCGACACCGGGATCCCGTCGAGACGGTTTTTGATATCGTCCTCGCCGAACAGGGTCATCGCACCGACGCCGTGTACGCCATCATGCAAGAGCCCGACGTGCAGGCGGGGATGAAGCAGTGGTGGATGGCGGTGAACACCGATTTCGGCGGCGTGGCCCCCGACGGTCCGCTCAGCACCCAGTCCGCGCACCCCCGCGCCTACGGCAGCTTTCCGCGCATCCTCGGCCACTATTCACGCGATCTGAAGCTGTTCCCGCTGGAGTTTGCGGTACGCAAGATGACATCCCTGGCGGCACAGCGCGTCAATCTGTCCGATCGCGGCCTCGTGAAACCCGGATTCTACGCCGACATCACCGTGTTCAATCCGGAGACGGTGATCGATCGCGCGACGTTCGAGCAGCCGCACCAGACTTCGGTCGGCATCGAGTACGTTTTTGTGAATGGGCAGATGGTTTTGAGGAAGGGGCAGATGACGAACGCGCGCCCGGGCCGGGGGCTTCGGGGTCCGGGATACCGGCGCGACTGAGATGACATTGGGCAGGCTGGTCCTCGCCTGGATTGTGGTCGCAGCCTGGTTCGAGGTTGCGACCTTCGCCACGGTCTCTTTCATGGTCAGGCTCGCGAGCTCGCAGGACGCCGTCGGCTACATTGGGCACATCGCGCAGTACGTAAAGCGGCGCCTCGTGGAAGCGGCGATCGTCACGCTGATCGCGTCGCTCTGGTTCGATTCGCTGGGGAGCGGCGAGTGGTGGGTGCTGTTCCTGCTGTTCGGACTCCTGGTTTCCTCGGCGAAATGGTTTCCGCCTGCGCCGTTTGGCGTTGCCAAGCGCGTGCGATTCGCCGAGGTCGTCTGCGATGTCGCGCGGTACGTCGGCGCGGGAGCCCTGCTCGCCTGGCGTCTTTCGTAGCTATCTTCGCAGGACACATGACAACGATCCGACTGACTGCGCTTTCGCACGGCGCCGGCTGAGCCTGCAAGCTCGGCCCCGCCGAGTTGGCGCAGGTCTTGCGCCACGTGCCGACTATCACGGACCCACGCATCCTGGTCGACGCTTCGACGCGGGACGACGCCGCCGTGTACCAGTTGACGCCGGATCGCGCCATCGTCGCCACCGTGGATTTCTTCACCCCGATCGTGGACGATGCGTACGACTTTGGAAGAATCGCCGCCGCCAATGCGTTCTCGGACGTCTATGCAATGGGCGGGACACCGCTGCTCGCACTGAATCTCGTCGGCTGGCCGCGCGACAAGCTCCCCTACGAGCTGCTGGGGGACGTGCTGCGCGGCGGCGCCGATATCGCCAAAGAAGCGGGCGCCTTCGTGCTCGGCGGCCATTCCGTGGACGACCCCGAGCCCAAGTATGGCATGGTCGCGATCGGTGAGGTGCATCCCCACCGTATCGTCACGCTCGCGCGCGCGCGGGCCGGCGACGCGCTCGTGCTCACCAAGCCGATCGGGACCGGCGTGCTCACGACCGCCTTGAAACGGGATCTTGCAACGGCGCCGGACATCAGCGCCGCAGTGAAATCGATGGCAACGTTGAACGCGGGCGCGGCTCGCGCGATGCGAGCGACGGGGGGAGGCGTACACGCCGCCACTGACGTGACCGGATTCGGACTGCTGGGCCATTTGCACAACATGCTGGCCGCGAGCGGGCTGGCGGCGGAGATCGACGCCGCCGTTGTCCCGCTGTTCCCCAACGCCGTCGAGCTCGTCGAGCGCGGCGCGATTCCAGGCGGGACCCAGCGCAACCGCGACGCGCTGTCGCCTGAGGTAAGGTTCGCCGCCGGAGTCCCTGAACCGATTCGCGTCCTGCTGTTCGACGCGCAGACGTCGGGTGGTCTGTTGATCGCGGTGGATCCCGATCGCGCCGGCGCGCTGCTGGCCGCATTGGAACGGGAAGGAACGCCCGCCGCCGTGAAGATCGGCCGCCTCACGCGCGGCGTGGCGGGCGCGATCACGGTGACGTGAAATGCCCGGACGCCCTCCGGCGATCCCCGAATACCGCTCGCTGACGCCCGACGCGCTCGATGCGCTCGAGCGGGCGGTGCGCGAGCGGCGGCGGGTAGCGCTGCAGCGCCGCGGCACCGAATATGTCGTGGTGGCGGAACGCCTGGAAACGAGTGGACGGGATGATGTTCTGGCGGGACGGCTTCCAATGACCGGCGAGCTGATCACGTTTCGACTTCGCGACCTGGAGACCTTCGCGGTGCTCCCCTGAGCGCCGCTATCAATCGTGTTTACACGCCTGCTGGTAGGTCTGGACGGCAGCCCCAACGCCGACGAGGCGCTGGAGCAGGCCGTCCATCTCGGCCTGCGATTCAAGGCCAAGCTGGTGGTCGTGCATGTGAAAGAGACGCACGGCCTGGGCCACCGCGCGTCCGACTCCGGCGCGCTGCTGCAGCGGGCGGAGGAGCGGGTCAAGGACGCCGGGCTGCAAGTAGAGACGATCCTCAAGCATGGCAACCCCGATACGGAGCTGGCGGAGCTCGCGCGCGACGTCGATACGGTGCTCGTGGGTCGCCGCGGCCGGTCATCGCCGGCCGACGTTCTCGGCAGGACGGTCAGGTCGTTGATTCGCATTGCGGAGCGGTCGGTCATCGTGTGCGCCAGCAAGCCGTCGCCGATGAAATCCTGCGCGATCGCCTACGATGGCCGGGAGACGTCGCAACGCGCGCTGGCGCTCGTCGCGCGCTTCGCGAGCGTCACGCACAGCACGGTCCACGTGATTCACGCGACGGTCGATCCGTCGATCGGCACGATGGTCATCGGCGAGGCCGAAGCGATGTTGTCGCTCCAGGGCGTCGCGTTCGTCACGCACCTCGAGCCCGGCACGCCGGGTGCCGCCGTGGCGCGGGTCATCGAGCGAACCCAATGCGATGCCCTGTTCGCGGGCGCCCATGTCGGGTCGGGACGTCACAGCGATGTGAAGGTGTCGCACGCCGAGGACATCTTGCTGCATACCGACATTCCGGTAGTCATCGAGCCGTGACCACGCCGTTCGTGCTCGTGCATGCGGATGAAAGCTGCCTCGGCAACGATTCCACCAAGCCGAGCCGGGGAGGCAACGCCGCGTTGATCGAGGCGCCGGCGGGAGACAGTGTGGCGCGGTGGGATTTCTTCGAATGCTCGCCGCAAACGACGAACAACAAGATGGCGCTGGCGGGCGCGATCGCCGCGCTGGAATGGATCCGCCGCCAATGGCGCCACGCGCTGGTCCATTTCGTCTCCGACTCCGAGTATCTGGTGAAGGGGATGAGCGAGTGGCGCAAAGACTGGAAGACTCGAGGCTGGCGGCGTAAAACGGGCGCGCTCGAGAACGCCGAGCTGTGGCAGAAGCTCGATCAGGTCGATGCCGCGCACACGGTGGAGTGGCGCTGGGTTCGCGGCCACAACGAGCACGTCAAGAACGAGTATGCGAACGCCCTCGCGATCCGCGCCGCCGACCAGCAAGAGCGGACCAACGGCTTGATTCCGTCCGGCTTCGATACCTGGCTCGCGCAGCAGCGGGCGCGCGGCAAATACGCGGACTTCGATCCCGACAAGGAGCTGCATGAGCGGAGCAAGTAAGGACCACCTGCTGGCCGCCGATCCGTCCGCCCCCGTCGATCGGATACCGCTCTACGAGGTGTACATGCGTATGGCGGAGGAGCTGGCCAAGCGCTCGACGTGCGTGCGCCTGCAGGTGGGAACCGTCGTCACCGACCAGCGGCTCGAGAACGTCCTCGCGATCGGATACAACGGCAACGCGCGCGGTCTCCCCAACAAGTGCGACTCGGCGGTGCCGGGCAACTGCGGCTGCATTCATTCGGAGATGAATGCGCTCGTGAAGGCACCGGGCAACGTGCGCGACAAGGTCGTGTTCGTCAGCGCGTCGCCGTGCGTCATGTGCGCGAAGTTGATCATCAACTCCGGCGTCACCCACGTGTTTTATCGCAAGGCGTATCGGGATCCGTCGGGAGTCGAAGTGCTGCAACAAGGCGGCGTCGTGCCGGTCCTGTACGACCGGTGGATGAACGCGTGGAGAAATGGTTCCTAGCTGATGGATGAGCTCGACCGTCTATTCGGTCTTTTGGTCGCGGCGCTCGCCCGCGAAACGCGCGTCGCCGTTCCCTTTCCCGCCGCCGATGTCTACGAACGGCTCGTCCCATATCGCTCCAACCGGTCGCGGCTGAATGTCGCGACCCATCAGGACTACGAGATGGCGGTGCTGAGGCTCCTCGCGGGCGAGCGCAACTACGTGCAGCTCGAGCCGGAGAACGTGCGCGAAGCGATGCAGCGCGAGATCGCGACCATCAATCCCGATCCCGCGTACTTCCGCAGCTTCCCGGAGGCCCAGGTGATGGTGAACGGCCGTGCCGCGGAGCGCGTGCTGCTCGCCGATCGCGCGTACGCCCCCCCCGCGCCACCGGGGGGAGAAGACGACGATCTGATGGATGCGACGGGCGAGAATCCCGTCCCGATGCCCTTCGTCCCGCCCACCGCATTCCGGGCGCCCGCACCGAAGCCCAAGGATCCGCTCGCTCCGGATCAGTGCGAGTACTGTGGCGGCGTGTTACCCGCGAACCGCGAGGCTCGCTTCTGCCCCCATTGCGGACAACCACGCGAAGGGGATCTGCGGTGTCAGGGCTGCGGCAACGCGCTGGATGTGGGTTGGGCCTACTGCCTGTCGTGCGGCCGTCCCACAGGGTTTGAGTGAGGCATCGCGTCGCGGTAATTGCCGGCGATGGTATCGGACCCGAGGTCATCGAAGCCGCGATCCCGATTCTCGACCGAGTTGCCGCGCGACATGATTTCGCACTGGACTGGGAACGCCTCCCCTTCTCCGCCGATCATTATCTCAAAACCAAAGAAACTCTCCCCGCCACCGCGCTCGAACATCTTCGGAACGACGTCGACGCGATCTTCCTGGGCGCCCTGGGCGATCCTCGCGTGCCCGGCAACGAGCATGCGCGCGACATTCTGCTGGGTTTGCGATTCAAGCTCGATCTCTACGTCAATTTCCGGCCGGTCCAGTTGCTGCATCGCGACCTGACGCCGCTGCGCAATCCGGGCGCCATCGACTTCGTCATTTTTCGCGAAAACACCGAGGGCCAGTACCTGGGCCGCGGCCGCTCCTCCGGCGATGAGCATGTCGCCGAGGAGGTCAATACCGGCAGCGGCGTCGAGCGGATCATTCGGGCGGCCTTCGCGTGGGCCACGAAGCACGGCAAAACGCGCGTCACGATGAGCGACAAGTCGAACGCCATCCCGACGCACCGGATCTGGCAGGATCGGTTCAAGGCAATCGCCAAGGACTACAGCGGGATCACCGCTGAGCACCGCTACGTGGACGCCCTGGCGCTCGAGCTGGTGCGCGAGCCGGAGCGCTTTCAGGTCATCGTGACCAACAACCTGTACGGGGACATCCTCTCCGATCTGGGTGCGGGGCTCGTCGGGGGCCTGGGTGTGGCCGCTAGCGCCAACCTCCACCCCGGCAAGCGGCACGCGCTGTTTGAGCCTGTACATGGCTCCGCGCCGGGACTGGTAGGCAAGGGTGTGGCCAACCCTGTTGCCGCGGTGTTGACCGGCGGCTTGATGTTCGAGCACCTCGGCCACCCAGCCGCCGCAGCCGATCTCAAGCAGGCCGTCCGCACCCTGCTGGCGACCACCGCCCGCACGCCTGATCTCGGCGGTGACTCGACCACCGCAGCAGTGATATCTGCACTGGGGACCCTAGTTTGAATCCCAGTTGACAAGGTGGGCACTGATTGGTTGCATCTGGGTACGAATTAATTCCCAAGGGCCAAAAGCTGGTATGCCGCCACTGCCGCTTGCGAAGATCCTCAATGTCGCCCTGCCCTCCCTGGCGGGTGAAGCGCGCGCGGTCGTCGATGTCCTCGCCTGCAAGAACGGCCTGCTGCCCCCGGCCGGCGACGTCGCCACGTTCCTCGGACTCCGTACACGCCATCAAGTAGCCCGGACGCTGCGTCGGGCGAGCCTGCCACCGCTCGAAGAACTCGCCGCGTGGACGCGGCTGTTCTACTGGGTCCTGCAGTGGGAGCAAACCGGCGCATCGCTCCTCGCGCTGGCGCGCCAGTCACATCTCGAACCCGCAACCTGCTACCGGCTCGTGCGCCGCCTGATGGGACAACCGTGGTCGCGCGTACGGCGCGGCGGTACGGCCGGCGCAGTCATGCGCTTTCGGACGGTCTGGAAAGACAGCGGCATGCAGCAGCTGGTGCTGCAACCTTATTTGCAGGCCGCGGCGCGGCAGGCCGACGGAACGGGCGCGGCGCTCGCCGTCGGCGACTCGAGAACCGATTTCAGCATCCGTGCCGTCCGCCCCCCTTCTCGCCCGGTGGCCGATCCCGTTGGCCGGCCTCGCGGCATACTCGCCTCGCGACTGGGAATCAGCGGCTATCCATTCGACGTCTCCATAGCACCCGATGGGTCCGCGTGGCTCACCAGGGTCCATGCCGCGATGCTTGAGCGCCTGCAGCTGCAGCCGCTCGCGTCCACCGGTGTCATTCGCGTCGGGATCGCCCCGACCCGGGTAATCGTCGCGCCTTCGGGCGAGCGCGCGTGGGTGACCAACCAGTTTACGAAAGACGTCGCCGTCGTCGACCTCGCCTGGCGGCGTCGCACCGGTTCCATCGCAATGGAGGGCGATCCGCTCGGGGCGGTGTTGTCGCCGGACGCGCGGACGCTGTACGTCACGACGAATCTCGATCGCCTGTGCGTCTGCGCGCTGACCGACAACGGCGGGCGGATCGTGCGATCCACCGCCTTGCCGCTGGCGTGCACCGAGCTGGCGATCCATCCCGCGGGTAACCGCCTCTACGTCCCCACATGGAAAGCCGGCCATATCCTCGAGCTCGATGCGCGGAGTCTCTCCGTCACGCACCGCTACGACGTGGGCGGGCAACCGTTGGGGGTCGCGGTCTCGACCGATGGCCTGCGCCTCTACTGCGGCAACGAGAACGGCTGGCTCGATTTGGTGCACCTGCCCACCGGAAAGATCGTGAGACGAACATTCGACACTCCCGTGGACGAGGTGGCCCTGACGCCCGACCAGAAGGTGGTGTACGCGAGCCTGCGCACCGCCGGCCGGATCGCCATGGTCGACGCGCACACCCTCGCAAGCGTCGGGACGCTCCAGACCGGAGGCATGCCGCGGCACATCGCATTCGATCGGGCTGGCAATGTTGCGATCGTGGCCAATGAGGCCGGGTGGGTTGACCTCGTGCGGTAATTGTGTCGTTTGGCGCGGTTTCCCTTGTTGTTCCCTCCCGTAACTGTCTACGTCCTACCGACTCGATTGACTCACGACCTGCATCACAAGGGCGCACTCATGACTGGCATCCGCTTACAGACCGCGCGGTCTGCGATTCTCGTCGGCCTTCTCATGCTCGGATGCCGAAATGATCCCACATCCCCCGGTGGGCTCCTTCCAGACCTTCCGACGACCATCAAGTCGGCATCGTCCGGGCATCCCGGGTTTGGTGTAGACAACGCGCCGCTCGACGGTGTCCCGTTTGCCGTCGCGATCAATGAGCGGAACGCGTACTACGTCTACAACTGATTACCGGCGCCGTCGCTCGTGGCACGCTGCCGAGTCAGGATATCAGCCTCCGCATTCCGATCGGGTCGATTACGTCGCAGGTCCGCATGAGTCCCGACGGCCGGACCGCATACGCGAACAATCAGGATGAGGGGACGATTCAGGTCATCGATGTGTCGTCCGACAGCATCATCGCGACGATCCAGGGCGTTCCGAGCATTCTGACCAGCGGGATCTCGCCGAACGGCAGGACCTTATATGCGCTCTCGGATTTCCACGGGATCGACATCATCAACATCAGAAACCCGAGAACCGCGACGATCACCGGCAACATCCCCCAATCGAGCACGGGATCGATTCTCGCGGGCATCGCATTCCATCCCACGCAGCCGCGCATGTACGTGTCGGCGCGCGATGAGGGGAGAATCAACGTCATCAACACGATGACCAACACGGTCGTGAACACGATCTTCGTAGCCGGCGCGCGTATTCAGAACGTCGCCATCTCGAGCGACGGCACCCAGCTGTTCGCGACGGACATCGGGCGGAGCCGGCTGCTCGTGTGGAATCTCGCGAACCTCAGCGCGCCGCCACAGGCAGTCGCCATCGGTTCCGCCATGTCGCGCAACGCATTCGACGTGGCGCTCACCCCCGACCAGGAACAGGTGTACGTGTCGACCTTGGCGGATGGGAACGTCTACGTGCTGAATCGCGAGACGCTGAACCCCGTGGTGACGATTGCGATCGGCGGGAGTCCGCGCTACATCGCGTTCGACAAGGCCGGGAAGTTCGCCGTCATTCCGAATGAAGGCGGCTGGGTGACGTTCGTGCACGAGGGTGGTACTCCACCGCCGCCGCCGTCGGCCTGTATGACGCCGCCGACTGGACCCGCGCCGGGTGGATTGACGCATCCCGAGCTGGGAACGATGGGAACGTCGCCGCTCGGTTCACTGCCGTTCGCGGTGGCGGTGTCTCGGAACAACGTCGCGTACATCACGCAGCTGTGGAACGCGACCGCGGTTCGTGCCGATCTGCCCAGCTCGGCGCTCTCGGCCTCGTTCCCCGTGGGCGAAATCCCGTCGCAGGTGCGCATCAGCCCCGACGGCTCCACGGCGTACGTCGAGAATCAGGATTCGGAGACGATTACCTATATCGACGTTGCGACGAACGCGATCATCGGCACGGCGTCGATACCCGACGGCAGCATTCTGCAGCTGGGATTGTCCCCGGAGGGAGACCGGCTGTACGCGCTGACGGACTATTACGGCGTGTATGTCATCGACGTGTCGTCGCGCTCGGTGATCGCCCAGATTCCTGCGAGCAGCACGGGGTCGCTGCTGACAGGCGTGGCGTTCCACCCCTTCGCCTCGTGCATGTACATCTCGGCCCGAGACGAGGGCGTAGTCCGGACGGTCGACTTGACCCGCAACGCCGTCGTCGCGGCGCGTGCGGTGGCCGGCGGCAGGATCCAGACAGTTGCGGTGTCGCGCGATGGCGGCTCGCTCTACGGGGGCGACATCGGTCGCAGCAAGCTGATCTCCTGGGATCTGCCCTCGGCGAGCGCGAACTTCACCGAGACGAGTGTCGGGACTCCGATGGATCGCAACGTGTTCGACGTCGCAGTCACACCCGACAACGCGCAGCTGTGGGTGGGCACGCTGGCAGATGGGAAGGTGTTTGTGTTCGACCGCGCGACGCGTGCAGCGCTCGGAGAGATCGTGACGGGCGGTAGCGTCCGCTACATCGGGTTCTCTCCCGCCGGTTCGCGGGCGGTCATCGCCAACGAATCGGGATGGGTGAACTTCGTGCCCTGACGAGCGGCGACGTTCGTCGATCGCAGGCGAGCGGCGGATGGGGAACAACCCCGTCCGCCGCTCGTGGTTTCGCGTCATGACCTACCGTCACATCCGCTGCAGACCCATATTCCGCCCACTCATGATGGAGCTGCACGCATGAAGACTCAGGGCGCCACAAAGGACGTCGTGTTCTTGTCCGGGGTCCGGACGGGGTTCGGCGCGTTCGGCGGCTCTTTAAAGGACCTGTCAGCCATCGACTTAGGCGCGGCCGCGGCCCGCCACGCTATCCAGCGCTCCGGCGTTCCCGCGAGCGATTTCGGACATACCGTTTTTGGAAACGCCCTCCAGACGTCGGCCGACGCCATCTACATGGCCCGGCACGTCGGCCTCAAGGCCGGCCTGCCGATCGAAGCGCCCGCGGTCACCGTAAATCGCCTGTGCGGTTCGGGCTTCGAAGCGATCACGCAGGGCGCGCAACTGATTCTGCTGGGCGAGGCGGATGCCGTGCTCGCCGGCGGGGCCGAGTCGATGAGCCAGGCGCCCCACGTCGTGCGCGGCGCGCGCTGGGGACTGCGACTCGGACCGGCGCCGCTCGAGGATCTGCTGTGGGAGTCGCTGAAGGACCCGCAGTGCGGCCTCTCCATGGCCGAGACCGCCGAGAGCCTCGCCGAGAAGTACAAGCTCACTCGCAAGGAAGTCGATGAAGTCGCGGTCGCCTCGCAGCGGCGCGCCAAGCAGGCGTGGGACGCCTGCGCGTTCCAGGACGAAGTCATCCCCGTGACGGTCAAGGTGAAGGGGAAGGAAGTCGAGTTTCGCGCTGATGAGCACATGCGGCCCGAGACCACGCTCGAGATCCTCAGCGGGCTCAAGCCGTATTTCAAGAAGGATGGGCTGGTCACGGCAGGAAACGCCTCAGGCATCTCTGATGGCGGGGCGGCAACGGTCATCGCCAGCGAGGAGTACGCCAAGGCGCACGGGCTGAAGCCGCTCGGCCGCCTGGTCGCATGGGCCGTCGCCGGGGTCGAACCGAAGCACATGGGTATCGGGCCCGCGCCCGCCGCCCGCAAGGCGCTCGCGAAGGCGAACATGAAACTGGAGCAGATGGATCTCGTCGAAGTGAACGAAGCATTCGCACCGCAGTACCTCGCGGTCGAGCGCGAGCTGGGCCTGGACCGCACGCGCACCAACGTCTGCGGCGGCGCGATTGCGATCGGGCACCCGCTCGCGGCTACCGGCACGCGCATCACCATTCACCTGCTGCACGCACTGCGGCGCGAGAAGAAACGGTTTGGCCTCGGCTCGGCGTGCATTGGGGGAGGTCAGGGGGCGGCGGTGATCGTCGAAGTTTTGTGAGCGACATACTCGTCGGGGCGATCGGTTTGATCGCGCTCTATCTCTTTTCAGGCCTGCGCGTACTGCGCGAATACGAGCGCGGCGTGTACTTCCTGCTCGGCCGTCTGCGGCCCACCAAGGGACCGGGGCTGATCTTTCTCCCTCCCGTACTGGCAAAGATGCAGAAGGTGTCGCTGCGCGTGATGGCGATCGACGTCCCGCCCCAGGACGTGATCACGCGCGACAACATCTCCATCAAGGTCAATGCCGTCCTGTACATGCGCGTGAAGACGCCCGACAAGGCGGTCGTGGCCGTGGAGAATTACCTCTACGCCACGAGCCAGCTCGCGCAGACGACGTTGCGGTCGGTGCTGGGTGAAACCGAGATGGACGAGCTGCTCGCGAACCGCGACAAGATCAATGCGATCCTGCGACAGACGATCGACACACGCACCGAGGAGTGGGGCATCGAGGTGTCGGCCGTCGAAGTGAAAGACGTCGATCTGCCGCCGGAGATGAAGCGGGCCATGGCTCGTCAGGCCGAGGCCGAGCGCGAGCGCCGCGCCAAAGTCATCAACGCCGAAGGCGAGCTGCAGGCAGCCGAGAAGCTGGCGCAAGCGGCGCACATCATCGGCAAAGAGCCGGCCGCGATTCAACTCCGCTACCTGCAGACGGTCAACGAGATCGCGTCCGAGAACAACTCCACAACCATCTTTCCGATTCCGATCGACCTGTTCAGGGGCTTCATGGAGCGCCTCGCGCCGGCGCAGGATGAGTCGGCCAGCCGCGCACTCCCCGAGCGTACCGCAGGTGAGCGTTTGCCGGCGGTCCGCAGCAAGGGGAAGGCCAAGGTCTGATGGGAAAGGACCTCATCAGTCGTGAGGCGCTGGAGCGCATCATCAAGCGCGCCGCCGAGCTGCAGGCCGGAGAACACGACGTCGGCGACGGGCTGACCAACACAGAGGTCCTGGCACTCGGCAAGGACGTCGGGATTCCCGACCGCTACCTGCGGCAAGCGATGCTCGAGGAGCAGACGCGCATCGCCCCTGACGTCGCGACCGGGACCTGGGCGTGGCTGACGGGTCCGCGGTCGATCGTGGCACACCGTGTCGTCCCCGGCGATCGTGCCGCGGTCGAGCGCGAATTGAGCCGGTGGATGACCGACGAAGAGCTGCTCCAGCCCAAGCGGCGTTTCGCGGACCGCACGTCCTTTGAGCCCAAGGCGGGCGCTTTCGCGTCGATTCAGCGCGCGTTTGCGGGAAAGCGTCGTTACTCGCTGGCACGCGCCGCGGAGATCACCGGGCAGGTCGTGCAGCTCGAGCCGGGGTTCTGTCTCGTCCGGCTCGAGGCGGACATCCGGCCGGAGCGCACGAAGCGAATCTCCGGCGCGACAGTGCTGGCGGTCCTGGGTTGGGGGTTGACCGGCGCGACTGTACTCATCGCTCCGCCCCTCGCGGCCGCTCAGGCGTTGATGCTTGTGCCCGCCGTCGCCCTCACGCTCGGCGGCGCCGCGGTCGCCCGCACCTACCGGGGCGCCAACGAGCGCATGCAGGTCGCGCTGGAGCAGATACTCGACGGGCTCGAGCGGGGCGAGATTCGCGGCGCGTCCAGCCAGGCCGCGTTGCCTGGGGTACAGACATTCGCCAAGATCGCCGAAGAAGTGCGCAAAGCGTTCGAGACTCCCCCGAAGCCCAAAACCAGGAGTTGAGGAATTGGCGGACATCCAGCGCGTCGGAGTGCTCGGCTGCGGCTTGATGGGCAGCGGAATCGCCCAGGTCGCCGCGAGCGTCGGCTACGACACGATCGTCAATGACGTGTCGAAGGAGATGCTCGATCGCGGCCGAGCCGGCATCGAGAAATCGCTCGCGAAATTCGTGGAAAAAGGAAAACTCCAGGCCGCCGATCGCGACGCGACGCTCAAGCGCCTGACCTTCACGACGACGGTCGCTGACCTGAAGCCGGCGGATATCGTGATCGAAGCGATCACCGAGGACCTGGGGCTGAAGAACGCGCTGTTCAAGGAGCTGGACGGACTGTGCGGTCCCGGCACCATCTTCGCCTCGAACACCTCGAGTCTCACGATCGCCGAGATGGCGGCGGCCACCAAGCGCGCGGACCGGTTTGTTGGCCTGCACTTCTTCAACCCCGTGCCACTGATGGCGCTGGTGGAGGTCGTGCGCACGGTGACGACGTCGGAGCAGACGTTCAAACGCGTCTTCGCGTTCGCCGCCTCGCTCCGCAAAGAGCCTGTCGCCGCGAAAGACAACTCCGGCTTCATCGTGAACCTGTTGCTCGTTCCTTATTTGCTGGACGCGATCCGGGCCGTAGAGCGCGGCGTAGGGAGCGTGCCCGACATCGATAAGGCGATGGTGCTCGGCTGCGGCTATCCGATGGGTCCGCTCACGCTGCTCGATCTCGTCGGCCTCGACACGACGCACCACATCGCCGAGATCATGTTCAAGGAGTACCGCGAGGGCCGGTACGCGCCGCCGCCGTTGCTCAAGCGCATGGTGCTCGCGGGCATGCACGGCAGAAAGTCGGGCAAGGGCTTCTACGACTACTCGTCCAATCCTCCAACCGTCAGCAACCTGGGGCTCTAATGTTCGGTTACGACGCTGCGCGCTGGCACGCGCTCCTGAACGATCTCCCCGCGGCCCTGCTCCTCGTGGCGGTGCTGTTCGATATCGCCGCAGCCGCGACGAAGCGGGAATCGCTCATGTGGGCGGGCATCTGGACGTTGTGGGCCGGCGTGATCGGCGGATGGGCGGCAGTGATCGCGGGTAAGCTCGCGTCGAGCAGCATCGACCACGGTGAAGCGATTCACGAGCTCATGGAGAAACACGAGAACATGGCGCTGTTGACGATGGGCCTGTTCACCGTCGTGCTCGCCTGGCGTCTCTTCCGCCGTTTCCAAATGCCGGCGCAGGAGCTCGCGCTGACGCGCGTGCTGAGCGTCGTAGGACTTCTGGGACTGGTCTGGACCGGCGTGCTCGGAGGCAGGCTCATGTTCCAACACGCGGCCGGGATTCCGTCCCGGACGCTGCAGGTCGAGCTCGAAAACCGGGAGGAAGGGCACGAGCACCAGCCCGGTGAAGAGCACGAAAACGGGGCGCCCACGGACACCGCAAAGGCGACGCATACGCACCCGCCTGGCACACCTCCGCATACCCATTAATGCGAAAGTCGGAATTCGAAATGCGAAATGGACTTGCCCTCGAGTTTCGCATTTCGCATTTCGCATTTCTACTTTTTCTCACGGCCTGCACGCCCACCACGACTCGTCCTGCGTTTGCTCCGATACCTGAGGCGCCGTACGTCGTGATCAACGCACGGCCCGAACGCGTCACTCAGGTTGCCGATTCATTGCTCCGCGGCGACACCATCGGCGTGCGTTTTGTGAATCTCCGGGACGCGTTTCTCGAGACCAACGCGTTCGCGGGTACCCATCGCTTACGCCTCTGGGCCGATCCTGACGTGCCCGGCAAGTCGCGCGTCACGATCGAAGCGGTGTACCGGCCAACCGAAGATCCGTCGCGCACACGACGGGATCTCGAGCGTGCCGCGCCCCCGGGCTCAGCTGGTCAGCTGCGTGCCGAGCAGCTGCTCGCGGCGCTAAAGGACAAGCTTGGAGTCACGACCTACTAGCCTCCGGCAGAGCCTCGGCGCCCTCGAGTACTTCACATTCGGTTTCGGCAGCATGGTGGGGGCCGGTTGGCTGGTCGTCATGGACGACTGGCTGCGGCGCGGCGGGCCCGGCGGCGCGATGCTCGGCTTTCTGGTGGGCGCCGTGCTGCTCCTCCCGATCGCCCACACGTACGGCCGCCTGGTGCGACTCATTCCCGACGCCGGCGCCGAAATCGCCTACACAGAACGTGTCTTTCCACCGGCGGCGAGTTTCAGCGCCGGCTGGATGATGGTCCTTGCCTACTCGATCGTCTGCCCGTGGGAAGCGGTGGCGATTGGCAATCTCCTCGCACGGCTGTTTCCCGAAATGAACGCCGTCGTGCTGTACACCGTCGCGGGAAAGGCCATCACGCTGCCGCGACTGCTTGCCGGTCTCGGCCTGACGGCCGCCATCGGCGTGGTGAACTACCGGGGCATCCGGCTCAGCGGGCGGTTCCAGGACATCACGACCATCGGTCTGCTGGTGTGCTTCGCGGTGTTCGTGGCGCTGGGCATCGGGCATGGCAGTCCCGCGAACGCCGAGCCGCTGTTCGCTCCGGTCGGACCATTCGTCTCCGTCCTGCTCGTCATGCAGATCGTGCCCTACTTCCTGACCGGCTTCGAGTCGATTCCCAAAGCGTCGGAGGAAGCGCTCCCCCACCTCCGGCCGAGCACGCTCCCACGGATCATCACACTCGCACTGCTGGCCGGCGGATTGTTCTACGTCGTGATCGTCGGCGTGGTCGCGTGGGTCTATCCGTGGACCGACATCGTCAGCCAGCATCTGGGGACCGACGCCGCATTCGCGCGCGCGTTCGGCACGCCGTGGATCGCGCGACTGATTCTCGCCGCTGCGGTACTGTCACTCTTCAAGGTCTTCAACGGCAACTTTGTCGCGGCCACGCGGCTGGTCTACGCACTCGGGCGGCGCGGACTGGTCCATCCCGCGCTCGGCGCGGTGCATCCCCGATTCGGCACTCCGGTTCTCGCAATCGCGTTCGTGGCGATTCCCACTGCCGCCGCCGCATTCCTCGGCGACGCGGTGCTCGTCCCGATCAGTGAAGTTGGCACTGCCGTCGGAGCGATCGGCTGGTGTGCCGCGTGCCTGGCGTTCATCGCCCTGGCGCGCCGCCAACGCATACGGGACGGCGTTGTCATCGCGATGGCAGGCGTGGTGGTCAGTGTCGCGATCGTGTTGATGAAAGTGGTGCCTGTTATACCGGGAAGCTTGACTGCAGTTGAATGGCTCGCGTTTACTGCTTGGTGTGCCCTCGGGCTGGCGCTGCGCCGACGAGTCCCTGGACCCATCGCTCCATCTGTCCGAGATCGATAGTCGCGTCACGGCAGGGCCCGTTGGGGAGCTGCATCGTGAGACCGAGGACGGGCAGCTTCCCCGCAACGTCGCGCAAGCCGGTCATCATGTCGCGCTCGCACGCCACGGCGACCACGGCACGCGGACGACGCTCCCGGATGACGCGGCGCGCGAGCTGGCCGCGCGTCGCGACGAAGACCGGAACCTCGTATCGCCCCGCGATCTCGAGCACGCCGTCGAGCGCTTGTTTCGAGAGACACCGGGGGATCAGCACCAGCAGCTCGCCCTTCCCGACGCTGCGGCCCCGCCGCTCCGCGAGCGTGTTGTAGATGTCGATCGCCGCATGTTCGACCCAGTCACGCTTGCCAAACGCTCGCGCGATCAGGGACGTGTAGTTCATGAGCTGCAAATAGGGACCACGCTCCAGCCAACGCTCGGGCAACAGATTTCGCCTGCTATAGAAAGCCGCCGCGAGCACGCCCAGGTACAGCCACTGGAGCGCCGCGAAGGCGGCCAGGGCGATCCACAGCGCCTGGGGCAAGGGTCCCCAGAGCCTGCCTAGCCGCGGCCCGATCAAATAAAGGAGAAGGGCGACCACGCCCGAGACAGCGGCAACGGTAAGTGCCGCGAAGCCAAAGAACAGCCGGGGCGGGGCGGAAAAATCGCCGCCCTGAGGCAACGGCCGGCCATTCCACTCGTCCCACTCGTGGCCCAGCCGCCGATCCACTTCGATATGGATCAGCTGAGCACGGGGGGCGGGTGCGCTCACCAGGGGGGCGGAAGGCGTAACGGTCTGTTGTGGAGCCATCGGGAACGAAAGCTTCACGTTGCGCTCCCCCGGTGTCAAGTTTGGAACGTGTTAGTCACCGACGCTCGTGTCCGCGCGGCCTATGCCGAGGGTGCGGGCATCTATCGCATTCTGCCCGCCGCGGTCGCGATTCCGGAGAACCAGGACGACGTCGTTGCCCTCGTGGGTCAGGCGAGAGAGTCGCACCTTGCCCTGATCCCGCGAGGCGCGGGAAGTGGGATGGCCGGCGGCAACGTCGGTCAGGGCGTGATCGTGGATCTGAGCCACGGCTTCTCCGACCTGGTCATCGATCCGCACAGCCGCAGCGCCCGGGCCGGAGCGTCCGTCACCTGGGCCGAACTGAACGACGCAGCCAAGCCGTACGGCCTGCGGCTGCCTCCCGATCCCTCATCGGGCGCGTTCGCGACGAGCGGTGGCATGGTAGCCACCAACGCCGCCGGGCCGAGAACCGTGAGATACGGCAGTTTGCGAGGTTGGGTGAAGGCGTTGGAGGTCGTCGAGGCAGACGGCACCGTGAGACTCGTAGCGCGAGGCGCGGGGACCGGGCAGCGGTTCAGCCTGACACCAGACACCAGGCACCTGGTGTTCGATCGTTTTCCCAAGACGCGGAAGAATTCCAGCGGCTACGCGCTCGATCGCTTCGCCGAGTCGGGCGATGAGATCGATCTCCTCGTAGGATCGGAAGGGACGCTGGCGATCGTGACCGCGGTCCACTGGCGGCTCGATCCGATTCCTCCCGATGTCGCCGGTGCCGCGTTGGGCTTCGCCGACCTCGAGTCGATGACCGAGGCGGTGCCCTATCTCGTGTCCCTCAAGCCGTCCGCCGTCGAGCTGCTGGACGAATCCCTGCTGCAGTTCGTACCGGACGCGCCGAAGGTTGCCTGCCTGTTGCTCGTCGAGTTCGAGCGCGAATCGGCGGCCGCGGCGCGCGGCGTCGTGGGAGACGCGGTCCGGGGCCTCAAGCAGTCCGTGAGTCACGTCGAGACAGCGGTCGACCGCGCCGGACTCGCGAAGCTGTGGAGCGTGCGGCGCGAGGCGTCCCCCGCCCTCGCCCGGCTTCCTCCCACGCAACGTTCGCTGCAGCTCATCGAAGACGGTTGCGTGCCGCTCGACGCGCTGGGTGCCTACGTCGCCGGGCTCAGGGCTGCGGCCGATCGCCGCGGCATTCCGGTCGCGATCTTCGGGCACGCCGGGGACGGCCACATCCATGTCAACACGCTTCCCGATACCACGCGCGACGGCTGGCGCGAGGCGCTGCGCGGGCTCTTCGATGAAGTCACGGACCTCTTGATCCGCCTGGGTGGTGTCCCGTCGGGCGAGCACGGTGTCGGCCGGCTGCGCGCGGGTATCCTCGAGCGGTTCTACGGCCCGGAGGTGATGCAGTTGTTTCGCGACGTGAAGCGCGCCTACGACCCGCTGTCCATCTTCAACCCGGGTGTTATCATTCCCGCGTCCGACTGGTCGCCCGTGACCGCGCTGAAGGTCGGCGCCGGCGCCGCGGCCATCCCCGAAGACATCGCAACACGACTACGAGAAGTGGAGCGCAGCGCCGCATGGGCCACACCGAAACTCGAGCTGGCACACTAGCCCCGATGGAAGTTTTCCGAGCCCCTCGCATCTCGCTGATCGCCCGCCCGCAGTTTGTCGAACCGGAACACCTCGCGGTGCAGTGGCGAGGTGAGGCGAGTGATGGCGAGCGACTCGCCGAGTACGCGGGCCGGCTGTGCTACATGAGCCAGCACAACCCCGTCAATCGCACGACCGCCGAATACCTCGAGAACATCAAGAAGCAGGGGCACGGCTCGGTGCTGGAGCACGCCGTCTACGTCCTGCTGATCGAGGGAATCTCGCGCTCCTGCTCACACGAGCTGGTACGCCACCGGGCGGGGTTCGGGTACTCGCAGATCTCGCAGCGCTACGTCGACGAGTCTCACGCCGCCTTCGTCATGCCTCCCGCCGTCGCCGGCGATACGCGGCTCGAGGAGGAGTGGCAGCAGCAGGTCGCCGAGGCACAGGCGGCCTATGTGCGAGCGGTCGAGGGGCTGATGCAACGCTACGAGTGGGTCACCGACAAGGTGCACCGGCGGAAAATGGCGCGCGAGGCGGCGCGCAGTGTGCTGCCGAACGCGACGGAGGTGAAGATCGTCGTCTCGGGGAACGCGCGCGCGTGGCGAACGATGCTCGAGCTGCGCTGCGGCGAGGGGGCCGAGCTGGAAATCCGGCGCATGGCGATCGGAGTCCTGCGACTGCTGCAGAAAGAAGCGGGCGCGCTCTTCTCCGATTTCGAGATCTACCCTGCCGACGACCGAGCGGAGGCTGCGCGCGTCACGTATCACAAAGTTTAGTTGCACTCGTTTCGTCGATGACTTTTTTCGACGCCGTTTCTCTCTTGCGCATCCCGTGAGCATTTCGTATTCTGCATTTACATGCGGATTGGTCTCGCTTACAACGAGAAACCCGACACCAGCGCGGCGTCGGACGCGTACGCAGAATGGGATGACCCGTCCACCATCGACGCGGTCGATCAGGCGCTGAGTCTCTTCGGCACCGTCGTTCGTCTCGAAGCCGACGAATCCTTTCCGCAGAAGCTCTCGCTCGCACGTCCCGACATCGTCTTCAACATCGCCGAGGGCTTGCACGGTCCCTGCCGCGAGTCGCATGTCCCCGCCTTGTGCGAGTACTTGAACATCCCGTACACCGGTTCCGACCCACTCACGCTGGCGTTGACGCTGCACAAGGGACGCACCAAGGAGATCCTCGCCTATCGCGGCGTGCCGACCGCGCCGTTTCGTGTCATCGAGCGCATCGCCGATCTCGAGCGCATGCCGCTACCGTTTCCGCTCTTCGTAAAACCGGTCGCGGAGGGGTCTGGTAAGGGCATATTCGTCAACAACTTATGTAAGACACCCGCGCAGCTCGCGGAGCGCGTGCCTTTCCTCTTAGAGCGGTACCAGCAGGCCGTCCTCGTCGAGACGTATCTCCCGGGACCGGAGTTCACGGTCGCGATCCTCGGCAACAACGGCGACGTGCGCTGCCTCCCCATCGTCGCATTCGATTTCGCCACGTTGCCCCCCGGAGCGCCGCCCGTTTACGGGTACGAGGCGAAGTGGATCTGGGACACACGCGAGCATCCGCTCGCAATTTTTCAGTGCCCGCCGATCGGCGTCGCCGCATCGTTCGCTCGTGAGACCGAGCGCGTCGCGCTTGACGCCTATCGCGCCCTCGGCTGCCGCGACTGGTGCCGCATCGACGTGCGCGTCGACCGCTTCGGGGTCCCCAACGTCGTCGAGCTGAATCCACTCCCCGGCATCATTCCCGATCCCGCGATGAACTCATGTCTTCCCAAGGCGGCGCGGGTCGCTGGATACACGTACGACGAGCTCATCCAGGAGGTCGTCCGGATCGCCTGGCGGCGGATATCGGGTTCCGATATAGGGGCGGAGCATGCTGCGCCCCTACCCGCCACCACCGCGATGTCCGCGTGAGGGTAGTCATCCTCTACGACCCCGGCGCCGATGATTGGACCGCCGAGGACGTCGCCGGCGTGATGGAGGCGGTCGACGACATCGCCACGATTTTCGGCGCCCTCGGCCACCAGGTGCACCGCGTTCCCGTCCGCCACGACATGCGCTGGTTCAATGTCTGCCGGCGAGCCGATCTCGTCTTCAACCTCTGCGAGGGCGTGCGCGGGATCGCGCAGTGGGAGGACCACGTCGTCGGCACGCTGGAGCTCGCCGGCATCGCGTACACCGGCTGCGGTCCCTGGACGACGGCTGCGTGCCGCCGCAAAGCGGTCGCCAACACGATGCTGGAGCGCGCCGGCCTGCCGGTGCCCCGCTGGACGATCGCCCAGGGAAAAATCGACGATGATTTCCCCCTCCCGGCCATCGTCAAGCCCGCCGCCGAAGACGCCAGTGCAGGCCTCGACCGGCAATCGGTCGTCACCGATCGTAAGAACCTCAAGGCGCGCATCGCCGCGATGACCGAGCAGTTCGACGAGGTCCTGGTGCAGCAATACATCCCGGGCCGTGAGTTCAACGTCGGCATCGTAGGCGACCGCACGCTCCCCCTCGCCGAGATCGATTTCACGACGATGCCGGAGGGCGCCTGGCCGATCCTCACGTATGCCGCCAAGTGGCACGTCGGATCGCCCGAAGACCTCGGCAGCCGGCCCGTGTGCCCCGCGCAGATCCCGCAACGCCTCGCCGAGCGGCTGTGCCGGCTGGCGGAGACCGCGTGGCGTACGATGCAGGGGAAGGGCTACGGTCGCGTCGATCTGCGCGTGGACGACGCCGGCCGCCCATGGATTTTGGAAGTGAATCCCAATCCCGATCTCACCGACGAGGCCGGCCTGTCGCGGATGGCAAAGGCCGCGGGGTGGGAGTACCCGGAGCTGATCCGCCGCATCGCCGAGATCGCGCTGCGGGAGGCCCAGGGAGCGAAGGCCGCGCGTGAGTTGCTCGCTGCGCCCCGTCGGGCGCGCTCACCGCGCACGGCTTGAACAGCTGACGCGGGGCACGGGCCTCTTCCGCGAGGAAGAGGTCGCGACCGCGGTCGAGCTGCTCGATGAAAGCCTGGCCGGGGACGACGACTATCAGTTCGTCGGCGCATTCGAAGCCGATCAGTTGATGGGCTACGCCTGCTGGGGCGCGACACCGGGGACCGTGGCGACGAGTGATCTGTACTGGATTGTGGTCGATCGTCAGCGCCAAGGATCCGGCGTTGGAACGCAGTTGCTGCGCGAAGTCGAGTCACGGCTGACGGCTGACGGCAGAAGGCTGGTTGTAGTCGAGACCAGCTCGCGCGACGATTACACACCGACGCGCCGGTTTTACGAAACACGCGGCTACACCAGGACCGCGACCATCCCGGGGTACTACGCGCCCGGTGACGACCTGGTGATCTATACCAAGGATCTGTCTGGAGACCTGGCAAGAGCTGCTCCGTAGGAAAAGCATCGCCTCGCTCGACGCGCTGGCCGCTCGGTTCGGTGCCGAGCACGTCGGGGATATCGCGCACCTCCGGCAGGCTGCCGAGAACTTCGAGTTCCGCATCTCGCCGGCGATGGTGGACCTGATCAAGACGCCTGGCGATCCTATCTGGCTGCAATACGTCCCCACCGTGCAGGAGCTGGAAATCCGCGACGGTCTGGTGGATTCGCTGGACGAAGACGCGAACTCGCCGGTCCCCAACATCACGCACCGCTATCCGGACCGCGCGTTGTTTCTCGTATCACCGGTGTGCGCTTCGTATTGCCGCTTCTGCACGCGCCGGCGCAAAGTCGGCGACCCCGAGAAGATCCCGATGGCGCAGCTCGAATCGGCGTTCCGCTACCTCGAGGATCATCGCGAGATCCGCGACGTGATCATGTCGGGCGGCGATCCCCTGCTGCTCTCGGACCGCCGGATCGACGAGATTTGCAAGCGGCTGCGGGCGATTCCGCATCTGGAGGTGCTACGGATCGGGAGCCGGATCCCCTGCCACCTCCCCGAGCGGGTCACTCCGGAGCTGTGCGCGATCCTCAAGAGGTACCACCCGCTCTACATCAACACACATTTCAACCACCCCGACGAGCTGACTCCCGCCGCCGTCACCGCGCTGGGCATGCTCGCCGACGCCGGGATCCCGTTGGGGTGCCAGACGGTGCTCCTCAAAGGCGTCAACGACGACCCGGAAATCATGAAGCTGCTGATGCAGCGGCTGCTCGCCGCGCGGGTACGGCCCTACTACATCTACATGTGCGACCAGGTTGCGGGCGCCGAGCACTTCCGGACCACGGTGCAGAAGGGGTTGGAGATCATCGAGGCGCTCCGCGGATGGACCTCGGGCCTGGCGGTGCCCCACTTCGTGATCGACGCGCCGGGAGGCGGCGGGAAAATTCCTCTGCTTCCGGAGTACGTCGTGAAGCTCACCGACAAGGAAGTCATCCTGCGGAACTACACCGGCAAATTGTACCGGTACAAGCAGGGAGCGAAGGGACCGGTGCCCGACCCGATCCTGGTGGGGTGACGGAGCTCACCCTCGATTTCGTAGTCCGGCTGTATCGCGAGCACGCAGCCGCCCTGCGCATCGTGCGCGCCGCGGAGCGACTGCTGTATGCGCAACGCAGCGACGCTCGCCTCGAGCGTTTCGCCCCGTACCGCTGGACCGCGGCGGCGCTCCGCCGCGCCGGCTTGCCCGCCCATTACAAGCGCCGCTTCCGACCCAAGTTCGACGATATCGAAGCGGAGCTCACGTATCTGTTCGTCCGGAGTCTGCGCCCGGCCGTCGTACTGGAGATCGCCCCGTACTACGGGTGGTCCACGACGTGGCTGCTGCACGCGTTGCGCGACAACGGCGCCGGCCGGCTGCACTCCTATGACCTGGTGGACTACAGCCGCTGGACCATGCCCGCCGAGCTGGCCGGCGACCGGTGGCGCTTTACACAGGCCGATGTCCGCAACTGCCTGGACCGCCTGCCGCGCGACGTCGGGTACGTCTTCCTGGACGCGGCCCACACCGCCGAGTTCGCCCGCTGGTACCTGGACTCACTGTTCCCGCGGCTCGCCCCGGGGACGGTGGTCGGCGTCCACGACATCGTCCGCGGGGACCTGCCGCCCATGGAAGAAAGCCTGGTGCTGCGCGAATGGTTGGAGCGGCGCGGCGTTTCGTCCTTCACGGCGGCGCCCGGGCAGCCCGGCGGCGCGCACCAACGGATCGCCGCGCTCAAGCAGGAGCTCGGGCTGGGCGAGCCGATTCACGACTCCATAAAGAACCCGATGGTCTTCTTCCGCCTGCCGTAGTGCGGGGGTTGACGGCTCGGCAGTCGTTCGTATATTTATGTTAGCCAATGCATAAACATACGATGGCCCCGCTGGCAAATATTACCGACGGACCCTCTCGAGGGAGCGGCGAGGCACGATAGCGTGACAAGAAAGCGCGAACCAAGCCAGCCCGCTCCCTCAGCAGAGCGGGCTTTTCGTTTGCTCGATCCTTGGCGCGAGCGCGACGCCTGTGGCGTCGGCTTCGTCGCGCGCGCCGACGGCGATCGCACGAACGACATCCTGGCGATGGCCCTGACGGCCGTCGCCCGCCTCGCCCATCGCGGCGCCGCGTCGAACGACAAGTCCGGCGACGGCGCCGGCGTCCTGACCCAGATTCCCCACCGCCTGCTTGGCGTCGGACCCGTCGAGCGCGTGGCGCTTGGCATGTTCTTCCTGCCGCAATCCGCGCCCGCGCGTGACCTTGCCATCGACCTGATCGAAACCGTGCTGGTGGGACTCGGCATGTCGGTGCTCGGGTGGCGCGTGGTGCCCGTCGATGCCGGCGTGCTCGGCCCGCTCGCCGCGGCGAGCCAGCCGGCGATCCGGCAGGTGTTCGTGGGTCCGCCATCCGGTCCCGGCAACGCTCAGGTATGGGAGCGGCGCCTCTACCTCGCGCGTCGCGTGATCGAGCGCCGGGCCGCGAGCGCGGCGCTGCCCGTTTTCGTCTGCTCGCTGTCGTGCCGCACCGTCGTCTACAAGGCGCTCCTCGTCGGTACCGAGCTGCCGGGTTTTTACGCCGACCTGCGCTCGCCGCTGTTCGAGACCGGCATCGCGGTATTCCATCAGCGCTACTCGACCAACACGCTGCCGAGCTGGCCGCTCGCGCAGCCGTTCCGGTTGCTCGCCCATAACGGCGAGATCAACACGCTGTGGGGGAACCGCAATGCGATGCTGGCGCGCGAGCCGGCGCTCGCCGCGCCCGTGTGGGAGCGGGATGTCGAGCAGCTGAAGCCCGTCATCTGGGCGGAGGGCAGCGACTCCGCGAGCCTCGACAACGCGTTCGAGCTGCTCATCCGCTCGGGACGCGATCCCGTCCACGCCCTCATGATGCTGCTGCCGGAAGCGTGGGAGCGGATTCCCGACATGCCTCCCGCGCTCCGCAGCTTCTACGAGTATCACGCGGGGTTAATGGAGCCCTGGGACGGACCGGCGGCACTCGCGTTCAGCGACGGCGTCGTCGCCGGCTCGGCGCTCGACCGCAATGGCCTCAGGCCCTGCCGCTATAAGGTGACGCGCGACAACGTCGTCGTCGCTGCGTCGGAGGTCGGAGTGGTCGACCTCGATCCCGCGGACGTCGTAGAGTCCGGCCGGCTCGGTCCGGGCGAGTTATTGGTGGTCGACACGCTCCGCAACGTCATCCTCCGCAGCGCCGACGCGAAGCTGGAAGTCGCGCAGCGCGGTCCGTACCGGCGCTGGAGCACGCGGGTGATCCGCGAGCTTCCCGGCGAGGTCTCCGCGCTTGGGCCGGCGCTTCCCGCTGACGAGCTGGCCGCACGCCAGCATGCGTTTGGCTATAGCCACGAGGATCTGCGGTACGTCATTTCGCCGATGGCTGCCGAGGGCAAGGATGCCATCTGGAGCATGGGCGATGACACGCCGATCGCACCGCTGTCCCGGCTGCCGCAGAGCCTCTACGCCTACGTGCGCCAGCGCTTCGCGCAGGTGACCAACCCGGCGATCGATCCGCTCCGCGAGGAGCTGGTGATGTCGCTGGTGATGTACCTCGGCCGCCGCGGATCGCTGCTCGCACAACGGCCCGGTCGCCGGACATTGCTGCGCCTCGAGCACCCGGTGCTGCTCGCGGCGGAAATGGCGGCCCTGCGCCACGCCGGCGGCGCGGAGCTCACGACGCTCAGCGCCGTATGGGAAGCGGCGGCCGGTCCCGCGGAGCTCGAGCGTGCGCTGGAAGCGCTGGCGCGCGATGCCGTGGCTGCGGTGCGTCGCGGTGGCGGAGCGACGATCCTGGTGATCAGCGATCGCGACGCGGACAAGACGCGCGCGCCGATCCCCATGCTGCTCGCGATCGGCGCGGTCCACCAGCGTCTCGTCCAGACCAAGCAGCGCGTACGCGTCGGCCTCGTCGCCGAAGCCGGCGACGCCTGGGACGTCCACCACATCGCCGCGCTCTTCGGGTACGGGGCCGAGGCGGTGCACCCCTGGCTCGCATTGCAGTGCCTCCGTGACGTCGAGTCTTCTGCCGACAAGTACCGCAGCGCCGCGGAGAAGGGGCTCCTCAAGATCCTCTCCAAGATGGGAATCTCGACGCTTCAATCGTACGCGGGCGCCCAGATCTTCGAAGCGATCGGACTCGGTTCGGAAGTCATGGACCGCTGCTTCACCGGTACGGCGTCGGTGATCGGCGGGATCGGCTTCAAGGAGATCGCCGAGGACGTGCTGGTCCGGCACCAGCGTGCGGGCGCGCTCCCCGACCACGGCCGCGTGCGCTATCGCCGCGACGGCGAGGACCACGGCTGGTCGCCTCCCCTCGTGCGCGCACTCCAGCACGCCGAGTACGCCGGCTTTGCGGACGGCGTGCGGGCTCGCCCACCGGCGGGCCCGCGCGACCTGCTCGATTTTCACGAGCAAGCTGCCGTGCCGCTCGAGGAAGTCGAGCCCGCCGAAGACATCCGGCGCCGATTCATCTCCAGTGCGATGTCGCTCGGCGCGTTGTCGCCCGAAGCGCACGCCACGCTCGCGATTGCGATGAACCGGATGCATGCGCGGTCGAATTCGGGGGAGGGCGGAGAGGACCCGGCAACCTGGGCGACGCCTGCGGAGGGAATGGGCGATCGCTCCGACAACCGGATCAAGCAGGTCGCGTCCGGCCGCTTTGGCGTGACGACGGGGTACCTCGTCCGCGCGGACGAGCTCGAGATCAAGATCGCGCAGGGCTCCAAACCCGGCGAAGGCGGCCAGCTGCCCGGACACAAAGTCACCGACCTCATCGCACGACTCCGGCACGCCGTGGTCGGCATTCCGCTCATCTCACCGCCGCCGCATCACGACATCTATTCGATCGAGGATCTGGCGCAGCTGATCCACGATCTCAAGCAGGTGAATCCCGCCGCGCGTGTCGGCGTGAAGCTCGTTGCGGAAGCCGGCGTCGGGACTGTCGCGGCTGGCGTGGCGAAGGCGTACGCCGATTACGTCCTGATCTCGGGACACAACGGCGGAACCGGTGCGTCACCCCTCTCGTCGATCAAGCACGCCGGTTCGCCGTGGGAATTGGGCCTCGCCGAGACGCAGGCGATTCTCATGCGCAACAAGCTGCGGGACCGCATCGAAGTGCGCACCGACGGCGGACTGCGCACCGGACGGGACGTCGTGATCGCCGCGCTGCTCGGTGCCGAATCGTTCGGGTTCGGCACGGCCACGGTCGTGGCACTGGGCTGCGCGATGGCGCGCCAGTGTCACTTGAATACATGCCCGACCGGGATCGCCACGCAGCGCCCCGATCTCCGCGCCAAGTTCCGCGGCACGCCCGAGCAGGTCATCGCCTATTTCACGTTCATCGCCGAAGAGGCGCGCCGCATCATGGCGACGCTCGGCGTGCGCCGGATGGACGATCTGATCGGCCGGGTCGAGCTGCTGCGGCGCGTCGAACGGCCCGACACGCCGCGCGCGCGCCTGCTGGATCTGTCGTCGTTGCTGACGCCACCCGCGATTCCGTCGGAGCCGCGCCGCCGCATGGTCGCTCGCAACGTGCGGCCGGGCCTCGTCTCGCTCGATGCCGAGATTCTCGCCCAAAACGGTACGGGCGGCGGCCCACGCGTGTTCACGATCGGGAATCACCACCTCACGGTGGGAGCGCGCATCGCGGGCGATCTCGCGCGCGCACACGGCGGCGCGGGACCGGGAGAGCCGATGCGTCTGCGGTTCCGCGGGAGCGCCGGTCAAAGCTTCGGCGCGTTCACGCTGCCCCGCATGCACTTGCAGCTGGAAGGCGAGGCGAACGACCACGTCGGCAAGGGGCTGTGCGGCGGCGAAATCGTGATCCGGCCATTCCGCGGCGCGGGCTATGCGACCGGCGTGCTGATCGGAAATACCGCGTTGTATGGCGCGACGTCGGGGCGTCTGTTTGCCGCCGGCGGCGCGGGCGATCGCTTCGCGGTGCGGAACTCCGGCGCCGTCGCGGTGATCGAGGGTGCCGGCGACCATTGCTGCGAGTACATGACGGGTGGCGTGGTGGTCGTGCTGGGACCGGTCGGCAGAAACTTTGCGGCCGGGATGTCCAACGGTATCGCCTACGTGCTCGATGAACGCGGCCAGCTCGAATCGCACTGCAACCTGGAGATGGTTGCCGTGAGCGGACTCAATACGATGGACGAGCGTGTGCTGCGCAAGCTGATACAGCAGCACTTCCATAAGACCGGCAGCAGCCGCGCCCGGTCGATCCTCGGACAGTGGGAAGCGAATCGCGCGAATTTCCGCAAGGTCGCACCGCCCGCGGTGGCGGTGAGCGAACCGGTGACCCCCCTTCAATCGACTGGGAGCCCAGCATGAAGCTCATCACGACCATCGTACGCCCCGACCGCCTCCCCGAGGTCAAGGCGGCGCTGTTCCGCGCGGGAATCACCGGCATCACGCTGAGCCGCGTCAGCGGACACGGCGGGGAGCACGAGCGGTTCGAGCAGTATCGAGGTACGGCGCTCGTCATGGAGTTCCACGAGAAGGTCAAAATCGAAATGGTGTGTTCCGAGCCGTTCGTCGAGCCGTGCGTGCAGGCCATTCTCTCGTCAGCCCGCACCGGTGAGGTAGGCGACGGAAAGATCTTCGTGCAGCCGATCGAGCGAGTGGTCCGCATCCGTACCGGCGAGTCGGACAACGCCGCTCTGACCGCCGTCAACGCCGACGCGGTCCAACGCGCGGCCATCAACGCAGCCGGTATGGGAGGTGCCGCGTGACACAGGCCACTCTGTCCTCGGGTGATACCGGCTGGGTTCTCGTTTCGAGCGCGATGGTGCTGTTGATGACCGTTGGGCTCGCGTTCTTCTATGGCGGCCTGGTGCGCCCCAAGAACGCCCTCAACACGATGATGATGAGCGTCGTCGCGCTCGGCGTGATCGGCGTCCAGTGGATGTTGGTGGGCTATTCGATCGCGTTCAGTCCGGGCAACTCGTGGCTTGGTGGCCTCTCATGGCTCGGCCTGAACAACGTCGGGCTCGAGCCCAATCCGACCTATTCGGCGACGATTCCTCTGCAGGCCCACGCGATGTTCCAGGGGATGTTCGCGATCATCACCCCCGCCCTCATCTCGGGCGCCATCGTGGAGCGGATGCGCTTCCGGGGTTACATCGTGTTCCTCATCCTGTGGGCGACGCTGATCTACGATCCGCTGGCGCACTGGGTGTGGGGATCCGGCGGTTGGCTGCTGAAGCGCGGGGCGTTGGACTTCGCGGGCGGCACGGTCGTACACATCAGCGCCGGCGTCTCGGCCCTCGTCGCCGCGTGGTTCCTCGGCCCTCGTCGGGATTACCGCCGCGTCCCCATTGCGCCGCACAACGTCCCGCTCGTGCTGCTCGGCGCGGGGTTGCTCTGGTTCGGCTGGTTCGGCTTCAATGCCGGCTCGGCTCTCGCGGCAAACGGCCTCGCGGCGCTGGCGTTCGTCAACACCAACACCGCCGCGGCCGCCGCCCTCGTCACGTGGGCGGGGCTCGATCTCGCGCGCACCGGCAAGATCACGGCGGTCGGCGCCGCCACGGGCCTCGTCGTGGGCCTCGTGGGCATCACACCGGCGGCCGGGTACGTGACTCCGATGTCCGGGCTCTTGATCGGCGTGCTGGCGGCCGGCGTCAGTTACACAGCCATCCAGATTCGGTCGAGGACCAAGCTCGACGACGCGCTCGACGTGTTCTCCTGCCACGGCCTCGCTGGGACCGCGGGAGCGCTCCTGACGGGCGTGTTCGCCACGAAGCTCGTGAACCCCGCCGGCGGCGACGGGCTCCTGGCAGGGAATGCTGGTCAGATGGGCGTCCAGCTGCTCGCCGTTCTGGCCACCGTCGCGTTCGCTGGTCTCGGCACCCTCGGGATCCTGAAGCTCGTTGATGTGACGATCGGCGCGCGCGCGGATGTGCCCGAGGAGAGCGCGGGACTCGACCTCAGCCAGCACGGCGAAGAGGCCTATTTCGGGTCGGATCTCGGCAGCGCCGCCGGAACGGGCAGCTCGCTCGGCGGCAGCGTGGTCGTCGAGACCTTTACCGCGGAGCCGGTCCCCGCGCCGGCGTTAGGAGGCGTCGTCTAATGCGGGCGCGCCTCATCGTTTCGACCGTCGCGGCCGCTGTCGCGGCACCGATTGCGCTCGCTCAGTCGCCGCGCACGCTCGCGGGCAATGTGGCGCTCGTGGGCGACTACCGGTTCCGGGGACTGTCGCAGACCTACACGCAGCCCGCCATACAGGGTGGCGTCGAGTACGCCGCTGCCACCGGAGCGTACGGGGGCGCCTGGGGATCGAACGTGAGCGGCAATCAGTTTTTGAATGGAGGGTCGCTCGAGCTGGACGCGTACGGCGGGTACCGCTTCACGGCCGGCAAGGTCGGGCTGGATATCGGTGGACAGTATTACTGGTATCCCCGCGCGCGCTACAACATCGATCCAGGTGACCGCTACAACACCCTGGAAGTCTATGCCGGCGTGCGATACGCTCAGTTTTCAGCGAAGTATTCGCACGCATTGACGAACCTGTTTGGGATGAAAACGAGCACAATCGGCGGCTATTGCGGGATTAGCTCTGACGGCACCGCAGGGACGACCGATTGTCTCGGAACCGGCGCTTCGAGGGGGTCGGGCTACGTCGACCTCGGCGCCACCTTCGACGTTGTGGTCGGCGTGAGTCTCGCGCTGCACTACGGCCGTCAGTTTGTGCGCAGCTACTCTCACCTCTCCTACGCGGATTACAGAATCGGCTTCACGCGGCCGTTTGGCGCCGTCACCTTCGGCGCCGCCGTCGTGGGCACGGACGCCGAGCGCCGGTTCTACCGTTACACGCCGACGACCGCGGGATCGGGGGAGACTGAGGACGTGGGCAAGCTGGGAATCGTCCTGTCGGCGAGCAAGGCGTTTTGAGATATCTTCTTCCCCATGAGCTCGGGGGAGAAGGGAACGCCGTCGCAATACAAGGTCGGGCTCGTGCAGATGAGCATGAGCGACGACCCCGAGGCAAACCTTGGTAAAGCCGTCGCGCGCATTCGCGAGGCCGCGCAACAGGGAGCGGGCGTGGTATGTCTGCCCGAGCTGTTCCGCACGCAGTACATCGGCCAGCGCGAGGACCACGCGTTGTTCGATCTCGCCGAACCGGTTCCTGGGCCGACCACCGAGACGCTCGGCAAGATCGCGAAGGAGAACGGCGTCGTCGTGATCGCGTCGCTGTTCGAGCGGCGCGCCGCCGGTTTGTATCACAACACGGCAGCGGTGATCGACGCCGACGGCAAGGTGAAGGGGATCTACCGCAAGATGCACATCCCCGATGATCCCTCCTACTACGAGAAGTTCTACTTCACGCCGGGGGATCTGGGCTTTCGCGCGTTCGATACGAAGGTCGGCGCGATCGGCACGCTGGTCTGCTGGGATCAGTGGTATCCCGAAGCCGCCCGGCTCACCGCGCTGCAGGGGGCGAACATTCTGCTCTACCCGACCGCGATCGGCTGGCACCCCTCGGAGAAAGAGAAGTACGGCGAGCAGCAGCTCGATGCCTGGAAGACGATCCAACGCAGTCATGCGATTGCGAACGGCTGCTGGGTCGCGGCGGTGAATCGCGTCGGATTCGAGCGGCTGGGCGGGGAAGGCGCCGGGATCGAATTCTGGGGACACTCGTTCGTCTGCGACCCGTTCGGGGTGATGGTGGCCGAAGCCGCCGAGGGCGAGGCGCTCGTGCTCGCCGAGGTCGATGTGGCTCGCATCGAAGAAGTGCGCCGCAACTGGCCGTTCCTGCGTGATCGCCGCACCGATGCCTACAGCGGTATCCAGCACCGCTTTCTGACGGACTAGCTTGGCGACCGGTTACCGCATGCCGGCCGAGTGGGAGCCGCATGCGGCGACCTGGATCGGCTGGCCGCACAACGTCACCGACTGGCCCGGGAAATTCCCTCCCATCCCGTGGGTCTACGGCGAAATCGTCCGCACGCTCGCGCCGGGCGAAGTCGTCCGCATCCTGGTCAACTCGGGGCCCCAGCAGACACAAGTCAGCCGCATTTTGAAGAGAGTCGGCGTGGATCTCGCCCGCGTGGACTTTCTGCGGTTCCCAACCAACCGCGGCTGGACGCGGGACTTTGGTCCCATCTTCGTTCGAAGCTCGGCTGACCCCGGGCGCAAGCCCGGGGATCACAAAGGCCTCGCGATTGCGCGCTTCCATTTCAACGCATGGGCGAAATACAAGGACTGGAAGAAGGACGACAAGATCCCCGAGCGCGCCGCGAAGCGCTTCAAGCTCCCACTGGTCGACGCGAAGATCGTGCTCGAAGGCGGCAGTATCGACGTGAACGGCCGCGGCACCCTGCTCGCGACGGAAGAATGCCTGCTCGATCCCAAGGTGCAGACTCGCAACCCTGGTTTGTCGCGCCTCGAGCTCGAGACCGTGCTTCGCGAGACGCTTGGCATCACGAATACGCTCTGGCTCGGCAAGGGAATCGCGGGTGACGACACGCACGGCCACGTGGACGATCTGTGCCGCTTTGTAAGGCCGGGGACGGTCGTGCTGTGCCGCGAAGAAAACCCCAAGGACGTGAACTACCGGCCGCTGGCCGAGAACCGCGAGCGCCTGCAGGGCATGCACCTGGAGAGAGGGGCGAGCATCGAAGTGATCGACCTCCCGATGCCCGCCCCCCTGCACTTCGACGGCGTGAGACTTCCGGCCAGCTACGCCAACTTCTACATCGCCAATGCCGCGGTGCTCGTCCCCACGTTCAATGATCCAAAGGATCGGGTCGCGCTGGGCATTCTCGCCGAGCTGTTTCCGGACCGCCCAGTCGTCGGAATCCACGCGGTGGATCTTGTCTGGGGACTGGGCACGCTGCACTGCCTGACACAGCAGGAACCCAGCCTCTAAGCACTTAGCGCGTTGTCGATCGCGTCGGCAACGCCGGCGAGATCCGAGAGCAGGTGGGCTTGTACGCCCGGCGTGAGCACCTGCGCTGTACGAATGCGCCCCAGGCAAACGTCCAGAATGCAGAGCGCGCTGCAGAGATAGACAGTCGCCTGGTCGGCCGCCGTCCAGATTCGCTCGAGCGCCCCCAGAGAGAAGCCGGCGAGCTCCATGACCAGGCGCTCCGAGCTCCGGCGTTCGATGCCGGTCGGGGGCGGCTCCGGCGGATCGCTTCGGACCGGGGCGACCTGCCAGTGATCCGGGTCGATGCGACATCCGACCCACAGGCTTCCCGCGGGGGCCACACGGCCCCAGCGCTGCAGCAGTCCGGCGACATCAAATTCAACCAATTGCGGCAGCCCGGACCGGCTCACAAGCTCGGCGACCGCTTCCCCCCCAGTCAGACGCCACAACGCAACGATCTGGCCTCGAAGGGCGACGCTCGCCTGATCGAGCAGGGCGCGGCGCCGGTCGGAGAGACGGGTCTGCGAGGATGCGCGCATGGCGAGCTCCTCGGTTAGGTGTACCTAGAAGAACCTCACACCCTGTCTGAGGTAACAGATCTCGCGCGTGCGGCCTCGAGACTGGTGACGAGCGTCATCCCTGCATGGTAGCCGGTGACCTTCTTCGCCACACTACTTCAGCTGCCAAATCTCGACGCGATTCCCCGTGAGAATTGGAATCAGCACGCGATTCCGCTTCGCGTCATACCCGATATCGGCGGGACTCGGAACCCCGGTGATGATCTTCGTGCCTTGCGTGCTGTCGAACCGCGTGATCGATGAGTCGGCCCAGCTCGATACGACGACTTTTCCTCCGATCATCTCCACACCGTCGAACCCGCCGACGCCTTTGGCGATGACCTTCGGCGCGCGGTCTCCGGGCTTCCACCCGAGCACCGATTTGCTGGGCCCAAACGAGACGATGATGAACCGTTTGCCTACCGGATCGACCGCGATGCCGTTGGGCCAGCCGAGACTGTCGCCGCGCGCCGCCACGGTGATCTTGCGGTCGGGTCCGATGCGGAAGACGCGGTCAGGTCCGGGATGCAGCACGTTGCCCACGTCGTCGAACTTGATACCGGTATCGGTGATGTAGATCGCGCCGGATGCGATCGTCAGGTCGTTCAGGAACACCGCGCCCGCGCTGTCGAGCTTGAAGCTGTCGATCGGCGCGGCGGTGCGCGCATTGAAGGCGCGCACGGCGTCGATGTCGGCCACCCACAGCGTGTCTCCGGTGACCGCCAGGCCCTTCGGCGCGTTGAGGGTCACGCCCGCCCGTCCGCCCTCGATGAACTTGAGGTTCTCGATCGCTCCGTCGGGCCGCACGCGACTGATGAAACCGTTGTTGTCCTTCGCCGTCGGCGACCCGTTGATGTTCGAGACGAAGTAGATGTCCTGGGTCGAGTCGTGCAGCACCGACTCCGGCGTGGAAAAGCCGGCCACCGTCAGAACGCGAGTCGCGCCGGGAGCGGCGGGGGGTGGCGTCAGCGGCGCGAGGCTGTCCATCGCCGCCGCGAGCGTGTCGATAACGTTGGCAACCTTTTTCCGATCGACGGGCTGGCATGCCGCCGCGACAGCAAGGGTCGTACAGAGAACGGTCGCTCGCATCAGTGCACTTCCTCCTCGGCCAGGGCTGCGATGTGCCGCAAGACGCGCTCGTGGATGGCCGCGACGATGCGGCCGGCAGGCAGGGTCCAATAGCGCTGCGGGAACATATCTACGACGTACGTCGTGCGCCCCTCGAGACGCGTACGGCCTCCCGGCAGGGGCGTCAGCCGGAACTCACCGTGGGTCGCACGGAAGTACCCGTCGAGGTGCGGCGGGTTCACATTGCGGTACGGGCTCCATTCGGTCATGGGCGGGGCCTGGGCCGTGATGTCGAATGCCAGCAACCGGCTCTCCTCCCACGCAGTGATCGGCTCCACGAAGCTCCCGGTCGTGAAGTCGCAATAACGAATCGCCCCGACCCCGGTGCCCTCGATGCGCGCGCGGAGCGGCGCCGCGACGCCCGCGCGGAACAGCAGCTCGGTCGGAGGCGGCAGATCGGGGAATGTCACGACGTGGCGCCAGACGACCTCGGGAGGTGCCGCAATTTCGACGACCGTGATGACTTCGTGTTCCGGCGGCGCGGGTCGAGGCTCGACGCCGACGACGAGCGGGACCAGCAACGCCATGCCGGCACCGGTGGACGGGTGAACCCCGTGTCGCGCGACGATCCGGCCCAGCACAGCGCCCGGGAAAGCGATCGCCAGGGCGATCGGCATCGCCATCACGGTACACACCGCGCCCTCGAGCGCGAACAAGATGAGCAGGCCGGCGCCGATCGCGACACTCGCCATCGCGATGACGATCGATTGACCGGGCGGGCGGTCATATCCGCGGTTGTAGATGTAGGAGCTGATGTACCCGACCGTGAACGGCACGCCGAGGAACAACCCGGCCGAGTAAGTGCGCCGCAGGTAGATCCCGACGCCGACGGTCAGAAGCAGGATTCCCTGTGCCGCGGCGACGCCGAGCAGCGCGCTCTTCAGTCGGTCATCAACGGCGGGCGGTGGGGCTTCCGAGGCCCATTCGACCGTGGACCGCGACGGCACGAGTGAAAAAATCACCATGATCGCGTAATTCACGCCGGGCACGAAAAAGAACAGCGCGGCCCATGGCGACCAGCCCGCGTCCGCGGCCCGCCGCATCGTCATGCTGACCCCAATCCACAGGAACGGCAGCGCGATCAGCACGAGCGCCGGGAGCAACCACGCGGGAGCGCCGGTCAGCAGCTTCGCGCGAGTGCTCAGCAGCGGTGAGAGGTAGTCGGTCGGCGTCCAGACCCTGCCGGCGACCAGCCAAATCAGGAGCGCGTCGATGCCCAACTTCAGCGCCATGAGGCCGACGCCATGCCGGAAGTAGGTCCCGCGATCGACGGGATCGCGGAACCCGAACCACAAGCGGAGCCAGCGGTCGAGCATCGCGGGACCTAGGCTTTCGCTTCCTCCAGCTCCTTCTTGCGCGACTCGGTCACCTTTGCGGCGATTTCGGACGGCGCGTCCTGGTACACGTGGAACTTCATCCGATACGTCCCGCGGCCATGCGTGATCGAATGCAGCGTCGTGGCGTACCGGTCGAGCTCGGCCTCGGGGACGAGCGCCTTGACCTTCGTGAGCCGTCCATCCTTCTCCGTTCCGACGATGTGCCCGCGCCGCGAGGAGAGATCGCCCATCACGGCGCCCTGATAGACGTCGGGGGTCCACACCTCGACATCCATGATCGGCTCGAGCAGCACGGGCCGCGCGCCCGGGCTCACGTTCCGGAACGCCAAAATGCCGGCCATCTTGAACGACATTTCGTTCGAGTCCACGTCGTGGTAGGACCCGTCGTAGAGCTCGAACTTGAAGTCCACGACCGGATAACCGGCGATCGGTCCTTTGTGCGCCGCCTCGAGCACGCCGCGCTCGACGGCCGGGATGTATTGCCGCGGGATCACGCCGCCGACGATCTCATCGACAAACTGCACGCCTGAGCCACGTGGCAGCGGCGCGATACGGATCCAGCAGTCCCCGTACTGCCCGCGGCCGCCGGTCTGCTTCTTGTGCTTCCCCTGCCCCTCTGATTTTCCGCGGAACGTTTCGCGGTAGGCGACCTTGGGCCTGGTCGTCTGCGCATGGACGCCGAACTTCCGCGCCAATCGCCCGACGACGATCTCGAGATGCCGCTCACCGAGTCCCCGGATGAGGGTCTGGGCCAGCTCGCTGTTGTACTCGTGATGGAAGGTGGGATCCTCTTCGTGCAGCTTATGCAGCCCGGTCGACAGTTTGTCTTCCTCGCCGCGCTGCTTCACCTCGACGGCGACCGTGATCACCGGCTCGGGGAACGGGATCTTCGACAGCACGAGTCCCATGTCCTTGGTCGACAGCGTGTCGTTGGTGTGCGTATCCCGCAGCTTCGCGACCACCCCGATGTCGCCCGCGTGCAGCTCCGGAATCTCGATCCGTTCTTTTCCGAGACCGACGCAGAGATGGTTCAGCTTTTCCGACGCCTCGCGCGGCGCGTTCCACACGTCCTGCCCGTTCTTCACGCGGCCCGAGAAGATGCGAAACAGCGTGACGTCGCCGACGTGCGGCTCCGAGACGGTCTTGAAGACCTGCGCCGCCAAGGGCCCGGTGTCGTCGGGCTTGAGGGTGAGCCGTTCCGCGGTGCCCCATCGCTGCGCGTCGACGGGCGGACGCTCATGCGGCGCCGGACACAATTCGACGAGCTTGTTGAGGAGCGCGCGCGTGCCGTACGTCAGCTCGGCGGCGCCGCAGAACAGCGGGAAGAGCTCCCCCTTCGCCATGCCGGCTTTCATCGCGGCGATCGCTTCGTCGCGGCCGATCTCCTCACCGCCGAGGTAGCGCTCGAGCAGCGTGTCGTCGGTCGCGGCGATGCTCTCGATCAGTTCCTGGGAATACTTCTCGAAGCGGTCCTTGTACTCATCGGGAACGTCGACCTCGTCGTACTCCCCCGCCTTGGTCCCCTTCTTGTAGAGGTGCGCCTTCTTCGAGAAGAGATTGATGATCCCGTGGAACTCGAATCCTTCGCCGACCGGGATCTCCACCGGGATCACTTTGGGCGTCAGCTGCTCTTTGATCTGGTTGAAGACGCGCTCGAAGTTGGCGTGCTCTTTGTCCATCAGCGACACGAAGAACAGGCGGGGCAGCGCGCGACTCTCGCAGTAGTCCCAGACCTTCTCGGTCCCGACTTCCACGCCGGCGGTCGCGGACAGGACGACGACAGCGGAGTCCGCGGCGTAGACGCCCGCGAGGGCGTCGCCGGTGAAGTCCAGGTATCCGGGGGTGTCGATGAGATTGACCTTCGTGTCCATCCACTCGGCCACGGCCAAGGCGAGATTGATCGAGTACTTGCGTTCGATTTCGTCGGCGGTGTAATCGGTGAGGGCGGTACCGTCCTTTACAGATCCGTGCCGTTTGCTCGTTCCGGCCACGAACGCCAGCGCATCGACCAGGGAGGTCTTGCCGCTCGCGCCGTGGCCAACGACGGCCACATTCCGGATCTCCGGCGTCTTATACACACGCATGGGGCGCAGCTCTCCTGCGAAGGGGACCAAAAATATGAACCGAGGGTGCAGGGCCGGGCTAGGCCATGCAACGACTAGGAAACAGACGCACCGCGGTCAACAGCGAAACGGGGGTTAGGACAAACCGCTTGTCCCAACCCCCGTCGACTGTGGCCAGCGGTGCGTCTGCGGCCCTAGTAGTTGCAGGTCCTACGGTTGTACGCTTTCCATCTCCTGATCAGCCACGTCGTCATGATCCCGATGGTTGTCCCGTACATGCTCGACGAGCCGGTGCAGGATCTGCATCCCTCTCAGATTGAGGGCGAGCGCCGTGACCTTGTCACCGCCGACGAACGCCTGGTCCGCTTCGACGCGCAGCGCTTTCACGTGCGCCAGAATCGCGCGGATCCGCGGCGCGTCGCGGCCACCCAAGAACCGCTCGATCCGGTCGATCGCGTTGTCGACCGCGAGACCGGTGCGCTCGGGCGCATTCGGGAAGATTTCGATCACAGCGGACAGCACGTCCCGGAATGCGGTGCGACGGTACACGCGCGCCGCGGCGGTATCGCCGGCCTGGAACGCGGCCCACGCCGAGTCACGGTTGGCGCGTGCGGCCTCGAGGAACGCTCGAGCTTCCGGATCATCGGTCGTGCGCAACGCATCGAGCAACCGTCTGAACCACCCCTCGCAGTTGGTGCCGCCGCCGGGGGTGGCCGCCACATTGTCCGCGATCGCCTGCGAGCTCTGCGCCAGCACGAGCTCATTCGAGGAGGCGGCCGTCGGATCCTGAGTACAGGCCGCCGCGAACGTGAGAGCGGCCAAGGCAATCGTGATTCTCTTGTGCATCCGTTGCTCCGTGAAAAGTCTGGCTCTTGGACGTTGAAGCTTAGACGTCGTTAAGACTCTGAGGGAGGGGGGCCTGTTGCGTAACCCGCGCCAGTCGGAACGCCGCGAGCCCGGCGACGGCCATGAAGAAACCCGCGAGCAGGAAGGACGTGACGTGGCTCACGTCGTACACCCTCCCGATGAGCGGCGGACCTACCGTGCGACCCAGCGCGCTGATTGCCTGCGCCGCACCGAGGACTGTGCCTTGCTCGTTGGGGTCGGCGTAGATGGACACCAGTCCGGTCGCCGCCGGAGAGAAGATGCTGTTCGCGGCCGCGAGCACAAAGGTCCAGCCGTAGAGCTCCAGCGAGGAGGTCAATAAGGGCACGATGGCGATCGCCACCGCCATCCCGAACGCTCCGGCGATGACGAGGGCGCGCTCCCCTGTTCGTCGCACGACCTTGCCGAAGAAGTAGCCCTGCACCGCCGCCGCCGTCACGCCGATGATGATGAAAAGGAAGGTGAGCTGCAACTGCTTCCATCCCAGGGCGTCGATCACCCGGTACGGCAGTGCGGCGGTATACCCCGCGAATCCGAGCGGCGTGAGCGCCCATACCACCATCAGCGGCCGAAGGCGGGGCCGCGCGAACGCTTCGAGGATGTGCCCGAGGCCGAACAGCGGCCGTTTGACCCGGAGCTCGCGTTTCAGAGACTCAGGCAGAATGAAGTACGCCGACACGAAGTTCGCGAGCGACAACACGACGCCAACGAGACCGGGCCATCTGTGCCCCAAAAAGTGATCGGCCAGTCCTCCCAGCGCGGGTCCGGCGCTGAAGCCGATCCCGAACGCCGCGCCGACGATGCCCATGCCGCGCGACCGTTCCGCGGGCGTCGTGATGTCGGCCATGTACGCCTGGGCGACCGAGATGTTGCCGCCCGCGAATCCGGAGACGACGCGCGACAGGAACAGCACCCAGTACGAGCCCGCGAATGCAAACAGGGCGTAGCCGAGCGCATTGAAGAGCATGGTCGTCAGCAACACGGGCCGGCGGCCGATGCGGTCGGACAACTTGCCCAGTAACGCCGTCGCGACGAATTGCATGAACGAGTAGATGCCGAGCACGGCGCCGTACGCGAGTCCCCCCGCCCCGAAATGCTTCGCGTAGAACGGCAGGATCGGCATGACGATCCCGAAGCCGATCAAATCGATCAGGACCGTGAAGAAGATGACGCCGATGCGGGCGCGGGATGCGGGCATGGGGCGACGAATATAGCATTGAGCCACTCTTTTTCCTGGAGCGTCCCATGGCCGAGTGGCACCGACTGGGCTCGAAAGACGAGCTCCTCGCGCGCGTCCCGTTCGCCACGAAAATCGAGCGGAATCGTATCGCCGTGTTCCTCTACAACGGCCGGCTCACGGCGATTTCGGATGCGTGCAATCACAAGGGCGGGCCGCTCTCCGAGGGACGGCGGACCGGCGAATTCGTCACGTGCCCGTGGCATGGCTGGGAATACAGCGTCGTGACAGGGAAAGGGCCCACGGGGTACGACGAAGAGCAGGTGCCGGTCTACGCGCTCGACGAGCGGCCTGACGGCATCTACGTGCAGATCCCGCCGATCGCGCCACGCAAGCTCTTGAAGCACAAGCCGAGTCATTTGCTCGAGGAGCACGCCAAAGAACCGGGTGCCGCGTGTCGCATCCTCGGCATTTCCACCACGGCGATGGACGACGCCAACCCGCGCTTTTCTACGTCCGACGCGTTGCTCGAGCATGCGATGGCGCGCGCCGGCGAGCTCAAGGCCGACACGCAGCTGATCAAGCTGCGGTCGCTGAATTTCCGCCATTGCGAAGGCAACTACTCCAAAGCGTCACACGCGTGCACGTGGCCCTGTGCCATCACCGAGCGCGATCCCGAGGATCAGCTCACGGCGGTCTATGAGGGATTGGTGCACTGGGCGGATGTGGTCCTCATCTCGACGCCGATCCGCTGGGGGGCGCGCGTCGTCACTCTACTACAAAATGGCCGAGCGCCTGAACTGCGTGCAGAACCAGATCACGATTCGGAACCGCGTGCTGATTCGGAACAAGGTCGCGGCCTTCATCATCACCGGCGGCCAGGACAACATTCAGGCGCTCGCGGGCAGCTTGATGACCTTCTGGTCGGAGCTCGGTTTCGTATTTCCGCAATTTCCGTTCATCGCGCACTCGCGTGGCTGGGACGCGGAGGACATGCAGAACAATGTGCGCCAGGTGAAGGCGAGTGATGCGCTGCGGGAGGCGTCGCGCGAGCTGGCGCAGCGGGCGTTCGACTTCTGGACGATCATGGACCGAAACCGCGACACGTTGGACAAGCCGATGGAACGGGCGGGCCGAAAGGCCAATCCCATCCAAGACATCGAGGAAGCGATCGTCTGACTCAGCGATCTCCCGTCCACATCACTTTCCAGATCCGCCCGCGCTGGTCGTCGCTGATGTAGAGGCTGCCGTCCGGTCCGACCGCGAGACCGGTCGGCCGGTGCGGGGCGGTGATCGGCTCCAACAGCTCAGCGGCAAAACCGTCCGCGAATACTTCGAATGCGCCGGCCGGCTTTCCATTCTGGAAAGGCACGAACGCGACGAGGTAGCCCGCCTCGGGCAGCGGGGTTCGATTCCACGAACCGTGGAAGGCGATGAAGGCGCCACCCTGGTAATGCGGCGGGAATTGATTGCCTGTGTAGAAAGCCAATGCGTTCGGCGCCCAGTGCGCGGGAAAACCAATCAGCGGCAGAGCCTTGCCGGCGCACCGTCCCAGCGTACGCCCGTCCCCGCCGTACTCCGGGGCCAGCATCACGCGATTGGTAGCTGGATCGTGATAGCAGTAAGGCCAACCAAAGTCCTGCCCCCGCTCGACACACATGAACTCTTCGGAGGGCTTCTCCGCATTGTCCGCCACCGTAAACAGCGCCGGCCAGAGCACATGCAAGTTGTCGCGGCCGTGCATCGTGGCGTAGAGGCCGTGGAGCTGTCGGTTCCAGCTCAGTCCCACGGCATTCCGGATTCCCGTCGCCCAGCGAATGCCGTCGGCGGGGTGCTGCTGTCCGGTGCGCGCCGCGTCATAGCGCCAGATCCCGGCCCGGACGGGCAGCTCCGAGCATGGGTCTTCGCCGCGCGGCTCACCGCGGGTACGGCGGCAAGCATTCGAATACGAACCGACTCCCACGAAGAGGCTGCCCGAATCACCCAGGGCGAGGCTGCGGCTGCGGTGACCCTCAGGCGGGAAGCCCTGCACGATCGTGTCGGGTGGCCCAATGGGGCCAAGCTTGTCAGCGGCAAGCGGATAGCGCAGCACCATCGTCTCGAGCGAGACCCAGACGTAGCGGTCGCTGAGCGCGATCCCGGTGCCACCGGTATGTGACAGCCGCACTTCGACATCGGCCCGCCCGTCCCCGGTCGTATCACGCAGGACGAGCACGGCCCCCCGAGCTCGCGGTCCCGACAACTGGGTGGTCGCGGGGTTGGGGCGATCGGTGGATTCGAGGTTCACGTACACGTCGCCGTTCCGGGCCACGGCGAGATGCCGCGTAACTCCGACCTCGTCGGCGAAGACGACGGCGCAGAATCCTTGCGGCACGGTGATATCGCCATGATCCGGATTGCAGGGAGGTACGGGACGGGAAGACGATACCAACAGGACGACGAGAGCCACGACGGCGTTTTTGATCATCGCGCATTGTCTCCTCTCATGAACTCGGACGCCCAGGTCTCGAGAAAGGTTGCACGCCAAAATGTGGAGCTTGCGAGTGGACGGAAACGGCCACAGCTTCACGATCCCAGCGCCCTCGAGTCCGTCCTCAGCACATCGGAGTTCACAATGCCCAGACACGTCCTGCGATTTACCCTCGTCACCGGCGCGTTCGTCGCCGCGGCATGCGTCGAGTCGGCGCCGATTAGTCCGACGACGAACACCGCCACGACGCCGACAATGGCCGGCAGTCCCACCCTGCAGCTCGTCGCACCAGCAGCAAACAGCAAATCCTACGTCATCAACTTCACCGGCTCTGAACTTCCCGCGGACCTCAGCTCGCAGGTTGCCGCCGCGGGCGGATCGGTGACGACGAGCTTCAGGCAGATCGGCGTCGCCCTCGCGGAATCCGACGATCCCGGCTTTGCGGCGCGTGCCGGCAAGATCAAGGGGATCGCCAGCGTCGATGAGGACATCGTTGTGCAGTGGGTCAACCCCGAGCGCGTCGTCGAAGCGGGCGAGGTCTCCGGAGACGCCGTCGTGACTCCCGACGCGACCTTCGGCAATGCCGAGACGTTCCGGCGCATCCAATGGGCGCCGGACGCGGTGCACGCACCCGAGGCATGGGACGCCGGGGTTCGCGGCGCCGGGGCTCGTGTCGCAGTGCTCGACGGCGGCATCCGCGACACGCATATCGATATCGCCCCACGTCTCGACGCCGCGCACTCAGTTTCGTTCGTGCCCGGCCAGCCATTCAACTTCGATCAAGCGCGCAACGGAGCCGGCCAGTGCGTCCTCAATGACACGTTTTGGCACGGCACCCATGTCGCGGGCATTATCGCCGCACCGGCCGCGAACAACACCCCGTTCCCGAACCTCGGGACCGTGGGCGTCGCGCCCGATGCCACGATCATCGGCGTCAAGGTGCTGCATTGCGGCAGCGGCTCGTTCGGCGCGGTCATCGCCGGCATCGTCTATGCTGCCACGCCGATAGCGGACGGCGGCGGCGGTGCGGACGTCATCAACATGAGCCTCGGCGCGCTGTTCCCCCGCCAAGGCGTCGGTGCGGCAAAGCTCGCGGTCGCTCTCGGCAAGGCGACTACGTACGCGTATCAACATGGCGTGACGGTCGTCGCCGCACTCGGCAACGACGCAAACGACATGGACCACACCGCGAACGTCGTCCAACTCCCGGCGATGTCGCCGCACGTCATCGCCGTGTCGGCCACGGGCCCGCTCGATTTCGCCCACGGCGCCACGAACTTCGACCGTCCGGCGTCTTACACGAACTTCGGCCAGTCGGCCGTAACATTCGCGGGCCCGGGCGGCGATTTTGCGCTCCCCGGAAACGATATCTGCACGTACCAGCGGAACCCGAGCGGCAGTAGTCTCCAGTTCTGCTGGGTGCTCGACATGGTGATGGCGCCGTGTCGCGGCGCGGGCACCAGCATTAGCAGCTACTGCTGGGCAGCAGGCACGAGCATGGCGACGCCCGCAGTCGCCGGCGTTGCGGCACTCATCGTTGGGAAGTACGGCCACGTTGGACCCGCGGAAGTCGAGCGGCGTCTGCGCCAGTCGGCCGACGACCTCGGCAAGCCGGGCAACGACGACTTCTATGGAAGAGGACGAGTCAACGCGTTCAGAGCGACTCAGTAACGCACTGACGCGACGATGAGATGCGGGCCCGCCGCCAAGGCGGGCCCGTTTTCTTTATGCGACGACCGTGTCCCCAGCGGTCTTGCGCACATCGAGCAGCACCCGGCCCGCCGTCGCGCCGAGAATCAGCGCTCCACCCGCGAGAGTCGCGGGGCCGGGTGTCTCGCCATGCACCAACCACGCCCAGATCGGATTCAGGACGGGCTCGATAAGAAGGAAGAGACCGACTTCGAGCGCGCGGACCCGGGGCACCGCGCGCGCCAGAAAGAGGTACGGGATGCCCAGCTGGCACACGCCGAGAAAGACCACGACGGCCCAGTCCGCGGGCCGGCCGGCGGCGAGTGGTTGCGCCATCACCAACGCGATCGTGCCGGCGGTGAGATTCCCCGACACCGCCGCCGCCGCGACTGATTGGCCGCGCGCCGCGAGCCAGCGATAGCCGATGACCGTAAACGACCACGTCACGGCACAGATCGCGGCAAGCACGTTCCCCAAGGCCGGATTCGGCGCCGTGCTGGACGCCCGATCGTGACCCAGCAGGAACAGCCCCAGACCCGCACCCATGACCGCCATCTGCCCGATGTCGCGCCGCGTGGCGTGCTCACCGAGCAGCACGGGCGCGAGCAGCAGAATGAACAGCGGGCTCGTGGACTGCAGGAAGATGGCGCTGGCCGCTGTCGTGTGCTTGTTCGCCTGCACATACAGCAGCGTCGTCGCGGCGTACGAGAAGCCGACCAGGACGGTGCGCCAGCTCCACCCGCGCCGCGCTTCGGGAAGCAACACGAGGATGGTGAGCATTGCCAGCGCCGCTCGGAACGCCGCGAGCTGCCACGCCCCGAAGCTGCAGAACTTGATGGCCGCGCCCCCGCTCGAGAACAGAACGGCTGCGGCAATGATTTTTGATCGGGGACTCATGACACCTCGCCGGGAGCGAGGAATATAGGCTACCTTTTTGCCGGTGAGACTCGCCGTCCTGCTGGTGTCGCTGCTCGGCCTGGCTGCCTGCTCGCACGCGGCGCACATGCCGCGCGATGGCGGGGCAAGCTACGACGCCGACCTCATCACCGCGAAGGACTTCTCCGGCGTGACGGGATCGACCGTTTACGACGCGGTTCGGCAACTGCGGCCCGAGTGGATCATGCGCAGCCGCCCGAACCCGGTGCTGCCTAATCAGAATCTCATCATCTATGTAGACGGGAGTCGGTACGGGTCGGGCATCGACGGCCTGCGGTTGATCACGATGCGGTCTGCCAACTCGGTCCGCTTCTTCTCTCCCTCCAGTGCCGAAGGCCGTTTTGGTCCCGGGCATCTCCTCGGCGCGATCGAGGTTATCACCAATCCCCACTAGGACTGCAGCATGGAGGTTCAGGTCTTCGGAGTGCGCAAGAGCGCGGACACACGCGCGGCGCTGCGATTTTTCGCCGAGCGACGCATCAAGGTTCATTTCGTCGACCTCAACGAGCGCGCGCCCTCGCTTGGAGAGCTGCGCCGATTCGCGGACAAATTCGGCCTTCAGGCCTTGCTCGACCGGGATTCGCGGCGCTTTGCTGAACTCGGTCGGCCGGTCGCCACCCTCGAGCGATTGAGTCTCGAACCGCTGCTGTTGCGCATGCCGCTGGTCCGCAACCAGCAGCAGCTCACGATCGGCGCCGCGCAGGAGACCTGGAACACGTGGTACGCCGCTGCGAAATCCTGACCCTGCTTCTGTGCACCGCGTGCGCGACCGCAGGTGGACCCCGCGTGACCACTGACGACCTCCGGTTCGTCGACTCGCTCTTCACCGCCTACCGCGGCACCACGGTGCCCGGCGCGAGCGTGGTCGTGATCTCGGACGGCCGGGTTGCGGTGCGCCGCGCGTACGGGATGGCGGATCTCGAGCGTCGGGTCGCAGCCACTCCCGAGACCGATTACCGCCTCGCCTCGGTCTCGAAGCAGTTCACCGCCATGGCCGTCATGCTGCTCGTGAAGGACGGAAAGGTCCGCTACGACCAGGCCGTGCGGGAGCTCCTGCCCGAGCTGCCGGCCGCCGCTCGAGCAGCCACGGTCCGACACCTGCTCAACCACACGTCGGGGCTGTGGGACTACGAAGATCTGATTCCCGATTCGCGCGCTACGCAGATCGACGGCCGCGACGTACTCGCGCTGCTCGCTTCGAAAGACTCGCTGTATTTCCCGGCGGGAACCCGGTATCGCTACAGCAACTCCGGCTACGTGCTGCTTGAGGTGATCGTCGAACGCGTATCGGGAATGACGTTCCCCGAGTTTCTGCAAACGCGAATCTTCCGGCCGCTCGGCATGAGCGCGAGCGTGGCCCATGTGGAGGGATCGGACACGGTGCCTCGCCGTGCGTACGGCTATTCACCGCGCGGCGGGACGTTCGTCCCCACCGACCAGAGCGTCACGAGCGCGACGCTCGGCGATGGCGGGATTTACACGAACGTGGACGACATGGTGCGCTGGGATCGGGCGCTTTACGGAGACACGGCGCTCGTCGATGCGGCGACGCTGGAACTGGCGACAACGCCGCCCCAATTGCCGGGCGGCACCGACACACAATACGGCTTTGGCTGGTTCGTCGATCGCTATCGGGGCGAGAAACGCTGGCGCCATACCGGCGAAACGAGCGGGTTCCGCAACGCGATTCAACGTTTCCCGCACCGCCACCTGACGGTCATTGTGCTGACCAATCGCTCCAGTGGCGAACCGGGCGCGATCGTCGAGCGCATCGCCGACCGATTGTTGTTTCGCTAGCGCTCTATTCGGTATCCGAACGTCCGCACCGTGACGATATGGCGCGGATGGGCGGGGTCCTGCTCCAACTTGCGCCGCAGCATCGCCACGTGCGTGTCCACCGTCCGGCTCATGACGTCGTCGGCGTATCCCCAGACTTCTTTGAGCAGCTCCAGACGGCTCACCACCCGGCCACCGCGTTTGAGGAGCGCGACGAGCAGCGCGTACTCCTTGGGCCTGAGCTCCGCCATGCGGCCGGCACGGCGCACTTGATGGCGCGCGAAGTCGACGGTGACGTCGCCGAAGCCGTGCAGGGACGGATCGGCGCTTCCTTCACGCCTGATCCACTCGAGGAACTCGGCGGCGCGTTTGACCGTCGCGATGATGCGTTCATCGTCGAACGGCTTCAGGAGGTAGTCGAATGCCTGAATCTCGAAGGCCCGGACCGCATGCTCCTCGAACGCGGTGACGAAGACGATCGCCGGCGGCCGGTCCTCGCTCGCGGCCGCCGCGACCGCGAAGCCGTCGAGGTCGGGCATCTGGATGTCCAGGAAGACCAGATCGGGCGTTCCGCGCCGCAGCAGCTCCACGGCGTCGCGGCCGCTCGTGCACTCGTCGATGCGCGTGACGCTGCTGATCTGCTGCAACACGCCGCGCAGGCGCCGCCGTGCCGGCGCTTCGTCGTCAACGATGATCGCGCGCATGATCGGCAAAGGGAATTTCGATGACGGCCAGGGCGCCGCCTGGAGCCGGCGCGTTGGTCAGCTCGAACCGGTGGCTCGGACCGTACAACTCCTGCAGTCGAGCCCGAGTATTGGCGAGTCCCAATCCTCCGCCGCCGGAGCTGCCGTTGAGGCCGGGCCCGTTGTCGCGCACTTCGAGATGCAGGCGGTCGCCCTCCCGGACCGCCGCGATCGCGATCTCGGCGACACTGCCGTTCGGGACGACACCGTGTCGGATCGCGTTCTCTACGAGCGGCTGCAGCAGTAACGTCGGTACGACCGCGGACGCAGCCCTGGGATCGACCCGAAACGTCACGCGCAAGCGATCTCCGAATCGCGCTTCCTGAATCGCCACATAGTGATCGAGCAGCTCGAGCTCCTCCTCGAGTCTGACGAGTGGCCCGCGTTCCCGGTTAAACGACTGGCGCAGCAGTTCGGACAGCCGGGTGATCATCCGGTTTGCCTGCTTCGGGTCCTCCAGCACGAATGCCGAGATGGTGTGGAGCGTGTTGAAGAGGAAGTGCGGCTGCAGCTGTCCGACAAGGGCATCAAGCCGTGCCTGCACGAGTTGCATCTCGAGACGCGTGGCGCGCCAGGCGTGGTACAAGCCTGCGACCATCGCGTACACCAGCACGTTGAACGTCCACCAAATCGTAATGCCGTCCCACACGCCGCTCACCAACGTGTGTGGCGTGCGCCACAACCCCACGGCCCACTTCAGACCACCCTCGAAGCCTGCGCACGCGACCGCGGTAACCAATGCCATGGGAAGGTGCGCAGCGATGAGCGCCGCGGGACGGCGGATAGGAACGGCCCATGCCGCAAAAGCGCACACCGGTGCAGTGAAGAGCGCCCAGCACCACCACCCGGTGAACTGCCAGGCGAGGATCCAACCCCAGGATCTCGGATCCGAGCTGCCTGCGGTCTGGAAATGCATCTGGATCGCGAACAAGAGCGCGACCGCCGTCCAGGCGCCCCAGACGATCAATGCCCGTTTCATGAGCCTCATTGTAGCATGGTACGACTCCCTCGACCGGACCGGGCGAGCATCGTGGTCAGAATCGTGTGAACTTCACAAAGCGGTAACGCGGTGGCTCTACGCTGGTTCGAGCCACGCGCTCAGATTGTCGGCCGGGAGGTTCATCAATGCGACAACTGCTGCTCAGTGTGCTCGTACTCGCGGCCGCCGGCGACCGAACGTCGGATCGTGACGCGTTACTGGCCGCCGATCGTTCGCTCTCCGACAAGACCGCGGCACTCGGCATGGTGGAAGGATTTCTGCCGGGCATGACCGAAGGCGCGGCCTATCTGTATCCCGGCGCGCCGTTGTTGCGCGGCACCGATCACATTCGCACGTTCGTCGAGACGGCCGACTCGATGGTCAAGCTGACGTGGACGCCGGCGTTCGCCGATGTGTCGTCCGACGGCCGGCTCGGCTACACCTACGGGTGGACGCACTCTGTCGGGGGCGGGACGCGGGGAAAGTATCTCGCGTGTTGGCAAAAAACCGGCGGCGGATGGCGCCTCGCCGCGTACGCGAACACGAGGCTTGGGCCTGTTCCCGACTCGACTACGCCGTCCGGCCCCAGTGGTCCGTTGGGCGCGCAAGTGCGCGGCCGCGCCGATCCCACGGAGCTGCTGCACGCGGACTCCGCGTTTGCGGCGCTCTCGGTGGCGAGCGGGGCGAAGAACGCGTTCCTGGCGTTCTCAGCGGAGGAAGCGATTTCATTCGGCAGCGGGGCGGAGATGACGCGCGGCCGGCAGGCGATTGGGGCGGGGTTCGACGGCTTCCCGGCCGGGGCGGTGCTCGAATGGTGGCCGGTAGCCGCGGAGATCGCACCGTCGGGAGATCTCGGCTGCACGGTCGGCGAGGCCAGGATCGCGAGCCTGAACTACTACAGCAAGTATCTCACGATCTGGCGGCGCCAGCAGGGCGGCGCGTGGAAATTCGTGGCGGACGGCGGGAACGTGCGGCCGGCCTCTTGACCGGTTACCGGTATCCGGCAGCCTGGAGCGAGAACAACTCCGCGTAGAGTCCGCCGCGCGAAACTAATTCTTCGTGCGTGCCGTCATCCACGAGCTCACCGCCTTTGAGCACCAGGATCCGGTCCGCCATGCGCACGGTCGAAAAGCGATGCGAGATCAGCACCGCCATCCGGCCCTTCGTCAGCTCGGCGAACCTCAGGAATACCTCGTACTCAGCACGGGCATCGAGCGCGGCGGTCGGCTCGTCGAGAATCAGGACCTGCGCCTCGCGCATGTAGGCGCGCGCCAGCGCGACCTTCTGCCATTCACCGCCCGACAGCTCGACACCGTTGTCGAAGCGTTTGCCCAGCATCTGATCGTAGCCCTGCGGTACCCGCTTGACGACGGAGTCGGCCAGGCTGCGTTTCGCGGCTTCCTGAATCCGAGCCTCGTCCCCCAACGCTTCGATCTGGCTGACGCCGATATTCTCGCGCATCACGAAATCATAGCGCACGAAATCCTGGAAGATGATGCCGATGTTTTTGCGCAGACTATCGAGGTCGTAATCGCGGAGATCGACACCGTCGAGCAGAATTCGGCCCTCATCGGGGTCGTAGAGGCGAGAGAGCAACTTCACCAGCGTCGTCTTGCCAGCCCCGTTTTCCCCCACCAGGGCGATGCGCTCGTGTGGCTCGAAAGCGAACGAGAGTCCCCGTACCGCCCACCGCTGCGAGCCCGGATAGCAGAAACCGACGTTGTCGAATCGGAAACCGGTCTGCAGCGGGCGCGGGACCGCCCTGGCGCCGGGTTTCGAAACAACACTGGGCTGTACATCAAAGAACGTGAACAAATCGCGTAAGTAGAGGCTCTGTTCGTAAATCGATGAGAGCGAGAGTAACACACCCTGGATCAAGCTTCTGCTCTGGCGGAACGAGCCGGCCAGGAACGTCAGCGTGCCGATCGTGAAGTCGCCCATCACGGTGCGATAGATGATCACGCCGTAGGCACCGTAATATCCGAGCGTGCCCAGGGTGACCAGCAGCGTCGAGACGATGTTGCGTCGTACGGCGAGCTGCTTGTTCTCCTTATAGAACTTCTCCGATAGCGTGGCGTACCGCCCCACGAGGAAATCCGACAGGCCGAACAACTTCACTTCCTTGGCGGACTCGTTCGACGCACCCATGTAGCGCAGGTAGTCGAGCAGGCGACGCTCCGGGGTCCATTGAAACAGCAGCGAGTAGCCGAGTGATGCGAAGTGCGCTTCACCGAGGAATGCCGGCAACACCGCCACGGTCAACAGGAGCAGCAACCACGGCAGCTGCACGAGCAGGACGCTCGCCAACGAGATCAAGGTGATGAGATCCTGTGCGGTCCCGAGTAACACGAAAAACAGCCCGATGCGGCCGACGGTCTGGCGGCGCGCACGCTCGAGATGGTCGTAGATCTCGGCGTCCTCGAACTGGGCGAGGTCGAGCGTCGCGGCATGCTGCATGAGGCGCACGCTCAGCCGGTTGGCGAACAGATCGCCGAGCAGACTCTCGAGCAGAGACGACAGCCGGGCCAGCCCTTCGCCCACCGCCGCGATGCCCAGCTCCAGCCCGACGAGGCCGGCGAGGTGGCGCCAGTCGGGCGTGCCCCCGGCGTGGACGGTGGCGACGCCTGCTATGACCGCATCGATGATGAGCTTGCCGATCCAGAGAACCGCGACGGGAATGAGCGAGCGGATCGCCCGCAGCACCAGGATCGCGATGGTGTAGCCGCGGTGCGTTTGAAACACCAGGCGCACCAGCGGCGGCACGTACTTCAGGGCCTCGAGCCGTTCGCCCCAGGTGGGCGGCGTGTCGGGACTGGCGCCGTGCGCGGTGCGTGCAGCGCGATACAGACGCCGTTTGCCCATGGCGTTAACTTCGCTCAGACCGACACGTCAGACCAGACGCATGCCGCTATTCCTGATTGCAACCGCGTGTGTGCTCGCCGCGCAGGCTCCGCTCCAGAGCCTGACGCCGCGCGATTCAGCATTCCATGCGCTGAATAGACTGGCGTACGGCGCCCGTCCCGGCGAAGCCGACAGCATCGCGCACTTCGGCGTCATGAAGTGGATCGAGCGCCAGCTCGATGCCGATCACATCTCCGACGCGAGGCTCGCCGAGCGCGAGCGGCAGTTCAAGATCCTCGATTACGATCGCGCCGATCTCGCCGGTCGCTACCGCGACGCGACCCGCGAGCGCCAGCGTCTGCAACGCGAGGCCGCCGCGACCGGCGACTCGACCCGGATGCGCGGTGCCCGCCCCATGCAGGAGTTCCGGGAGCTGGGCGGTCAACTCCAACAGCTTGCCATCGTGCGTGCCGCCGTGTCAGAGCGGCAGTTGCGTGAGGTGATGGTCGACTTCTGGACCAATCATTTCAACGTGTTTGTCGGCAAGGGCGCCGACCGCTTCCTGCTGCCTTCCTATATAGAGGAAACGATCCGGCCACGGGCACTCGGCCGCTTCGAGGACTTGCTCATCGCGACGGCCGAGAGTCCCGCGATGCTGTTTTATCTCGACAATGCGCAGAGCGTGGCACCGGGCTCCACACCTCCGGCACAGCGTCGGTCTGCCTTCTTGTTACGGCGACGGTTTGGCATGAATGAGATGCCCGAAGAGCGCCGGCAGCGTCAGCAGCGTCGGCCCACAGGCATCAACGAGAACTATGCGCGCGAGCTCCTCGAGCTCCACACCCTTGGCGTCGACGGCGGTTATACCCAGCAGGACATCATCGAAGTCGCGCGCATCTTCACCGGCTGGAGCATCGAGCCGCCGGACCGCGGTTCCGGCTTCGTCTTCCGCGACTGGGCCCACGACCATGGGACGAAACACGTCTTTGGGCTCACCTTCCAGGATGACGGCAAGGACGAAGGGATCCGGCTGCTCAAGTTCCTCGCCACTCAGCACGCCACGATGCACCACGTGAGCGCGAAGTTGTGCGCGCGTTTCGTGGCCGATGAGCCGCCCGACGGGTGCGTCGATGCGGCCGTGGCCGCCTGGCAGACGTCGCGCGGCGACATGCGAGCCGTACTGCGTGCGATTTTCACATCCCCCGATTTCTGGACGTCGCAAGCCGTGGGTTCCAAGGTGAAGACGCCCTTTGAGTTCGTCGTGAGCGCCCTGCGCGCGACGGCCATCGAGCCCGACGACACGCCGCGTCTCGCACAGCTCGTCGCGCGGCTCGGAGAGCCGCTGTACCAGCAACCGGCCCCGACCGGCTATGCCGAGACCGAGGCGCACTGGGTGAACAGTGGCGCGCTTTTGGCGCGCATGAACGCCGCCATGATGCTCGCCAAGGAGTGCTCCAGTATCCCCGCGATCGACGATCACGCCCAACTGGTGGACGCAATCGATCAGAAACTGCTTGGTGGGACCATGTCCGCGCATACGAAGAGCGTCATCCTGGAGCAGCTAGCCGACATCACCGATCCCGAGCAGGCTCGCGCCATGGCCGTAGGTTTGGCCCTGGGCGGTCCTGATTTCCAAAGACAATGACTATCTCGAGACGCATCTTCGTGAAATCAGGCGGCTTGGCTCTGGTAAGTCTGGGGCTCGACCCGCTCTTTCTCGCACGCGCCGCTTTTGCCGCCCGCCGGCCCGTCGGCCCATCCGCCCGTCCGGTTCTGGTGTGCCTCTTCCAGCGGGGCGCGGTGGACGGACTGAACATGATCGTCCCGCATGGCGAGCCCGCGTATTACCAGGATCGCCCTCGCATCGCGATTCCTGCCGCCGACGTCGTGGATCTCGACGGCCATTTCGGCCTGCATCCCAGCCTCGCGCCCCTCAAAGAGCTCTGGGACAACCAGAGCCTCGCGGCGATTCACGCGATCGGGTCGCCGGACGCGACCCGCAGTCATTTCGACGCGCAGGATTACATGGAGACGGGCACGCCGGGCCTGAAGAGCACAAGCGACGGCTGGATGAATCGCTATTGCCAGCACGACCGCGAGCATGCGGACACGCCGTTCCGCGCGGTCGCCTTCGGGCCGCAGCTGCCGCGCATTCTCGCCGGCACCGCGCCGTCGCTCGCAATCGATGATCTGCAGGCGTTTGGCTTGCGAGTGCCTCAGGAGGGTGCGCGCGACCGCCTGACGCGCGCCTTCGAAGAGCTCTACGACGGCGCGGGGACCGGTTTGCTGGCGTCGTCGTCGCGCGAGGGATTCGAGGCAGTGCAGATGTTGAAGCGCGCCGACCCGACGCAGTACCGTCCCGCCGCCGGTGCCGACTACCCGCCGGGCCGCTTAGGCAAGACTCTGCTCCAGATCGCGCAGCTCATCAAGGCGGACGTCGGGCTCGAGATCGCTTTCGCGGATTGCAGCGGCTGGGATACGCATGTGAACCAGGGGTCGAGCGAAGGCCAGCTCGCCGCTCGCCTCCGCGAGCTGGGCCTCGCGCTTGCCGCGTTCAACCGGGATCTGGGTGAGCGCATGCGCAACGTCGTCCTGCTCACGATGTCCGAATTCGGCCGAACGATCCGGGAAAACGGGAACAGCGGCACCGATCACGGCCACGCAACCGCCATGCTGGTACTCGGCGGGCCCGTGAACGGCGGGCGCGTGCTGGGCCGCTGGCCCGGCCTGGGAGTCGAGCAGCGTTTTGAAGGGCGCGACGTCGCCGTCACGACCGACTTCCGCGACCTCTTTGGTGAGATTCTGGCGCGTCACCTGGGATCGACCGATCTCGCGATGGTCTTCCCAGGCTACACGCCCAGCCCTACCAGATTCCTGGGAGCGATTCGCGGCTAGGCGTTCGCCGCAGCGTCCAACCGAATGATGCCGTCGCTCGCGCCGTCCCGAATCGTCAGCCAATCGGTGCGGACGCGGTCCCACTCCTGAATCACGAGCCCCTGATCCTCGAATAGCGCTCGAATCTGGCTCGGGCTGAACCCGGCGATCTCCTCGAGAATCGGCACGAGCACCGACAGCGCGTCGTCGCTGATGACGGTGCGCTTGGCGATATGCGCGATCTCCCGAGCTTCCGAAGCGGCGATCGTGAAGCCTTCACCGCGATTCACATGCAGCATAACGGGAATGTCCGACTGCCCGTCGCCGACATACACGACCTGATCGCGCGGTACGACGTGGCGCGCGCGGATCTCCTCCACCGCTGCGACCTTGCCGTAACCCGCCGCTACGCGCTGGAGCGTCCCGATTTTCCCGCCATCGGTCTGGAACTCGAATCGGGTGCCCACGACATGATCGGCCGGTACGATCCCCTCGAGCGCTGACAGGACGACTTCCTGGGGCGCCGCCGAGATCACGTAGAAATCAAAGCGGTGGCCGTCGATCCCCTGCGCAAGCATGCTGGTGAGGAGCTTGACGTTGCGCTTGAGCCGGACCTGGCGCCCGACTGTCAGGAGGTCGTTACGCGTGACCCGCGAGTACTCCGGATCGTTCGCGAGCAGATACGCCAGCTCGGCGCCCTGTTGTACGAGGTTGAGACTGGAGAGTGCCGCGACCTTTTCGCGGAAACTCGTGATCCCCAGCATCTCGCTCAGCACGATGCCGGAATCGTTGAAGCTCAACGTCTGATCGAAGTCACTCGCCAGCAGGTAATGCCGCTTCATCCATTCTCCCGTGTTGAATCCCTCAAACGAAAAAGGCCCGCGCCATCTGGGTGCGGGCCGTCGTCTGAGTTTTGCGACTAGGTACATCGCTTCAGGTAGCGCCCGCCTCGCCGGTTCGGTTCCCGGTGTGGAGCATCTTCGAGTTGCAGGCGCAGATCGTCATGGCAACAAGTTACAAAGGCGTGACCGTCACGGTCAACTCTGAGCCGTCACAGTCGCGTCACGGATTAATTTGCGCCGTTTCGGCAGCCGTGATCGACAGTTCCAACCGCTCCGCTTTGCGCACGGCCGTGACGGTGCTTGCGGCACCAATCCGGTCGCCGCTGAGCAACCGGTGCAGATCGTCGATGCCATGAACGGGCTGGCCGTCGAACGCCACGATGATGTCGCCGGGCTGCAGGCCCGCGCGCGCCGCCGGGCTGCTCGGCTCGATCGTCGTGATCAGGACGCCACTCGGCTGAATGAGTCTGTGCGCGCGCACAGCCAGCCGCGGCAGCGCAACATTCTGTCCTCCGACGCCGATGCGCGCGCGCCGCACATGTCCGTGCCCCATCAGCTGCCCGACCACGAGCTTGACCGTGTTCGCCGCCACGGCAAAGCAGATGCCCTGAGCGGGCAAGATGACCGCCGTATTGACGCCGATCACCTGACCGCGCGAATCGAGCAGCGGGCCACCAGAGTTTCCGGGATTGAGCGCCGCGTCGGTCTGAATCACGTTGTCGATCAATCGTCCCGACACCGAACGGAACGATCGCCCCAAGGCGCTCACGACGCCGGCGGTCACGGTGCTCTGAAAGCCGAGTGGATTCCCGATCGCGATGACGAGCTGGCCGACGCGGAGCGCCGCCGAGTCGCCGAGCGGCACGGCGGCAAGCGAGGCGGCATCGACGCGCAGTACCGCGAGGTCCGTGTCGGGGTCGTCTCCGACCAGCTCGGCACGGAGGCGGCGGCCGTCGGAGAACGCGACGTCGGTCTTGGTCGCGCCGTGTACGACGTGGCTATTGGTGAGAATGAATCCATCGGGCGTGAAGACGAATCCGGAACCGCCCCCCGGACCGCCGCGGCGGCGGTGCTGGACTTCGACACTGACGACCGCAGGCGCGGCACGCTCGACGACCCCGCTCACCGCGCGCGAATAAGCGTCCAGTAGCTCTGCATCGGCCGGAGATGCTGCGGGAGGCGGTAACGGCTGCGAGCTCGTGGGCGCGCGGTCCACCAAACTCAGATGTGCGCTCATGCCCTCCACAACGCCACTCGGTTCCCCAGGCCCAAAGCCCCAGCCCCCAGGCCCCGCCTTATATTCGAGGCCGCATGCGAGACGCCTTGCAGGCGCTGCTCCGCGAAGCGAGCGATGCGAAACGCTCGGCTGACTTCTGGCACGCCGCCGCCGGAATCTTGAGCGGCTGGGCCGGGGGCGCGCACGTATCCATTCGCTACCAGGGCATGAACGAAGCGGGATCGGTCAGTGCGGGGACCGACGACCGCTCGGGACGCACCCTGAATGCAGCGTGGCGCGACCCCGACGGCCGCCACGTCGAAGCGACGCTTGCGGGTGCGCCACCGACCCTGCCGGCAACTGAGCTCGAAGCGGCAATCGAGTTCTCTTCCCGGCTCGCGGTCATGGTCGGGCGGCGCGCCGCGCTGGAGCGCGAGCGGCGGCTCAGCAGCTTCGTCGTCGAGCTCGCGCGCTGGCTGCTCGCCGCCCCCGAAACGCACCTCCTGCTGCGCTATACGCTGCAGAGCCTCATGCAGCTGGTCGACGCGCAGGGAGCCTTCGTCGCCTTGAAGCAGCCCGACGGCGAAAACCTGCGCCTGTCTCCCGCGCTCGGCGAAGCGGCGACGTTGGAGGGGCTGATCATCGGGATCGAGAGCAGCACGACCGGCCGAGTGGTGCGGTCCGGTGAGGCGATGATAACCGCCGACTTGCGTGCCGATGCCGATGCGAGCCCCGTCGCCAAAGGGCTATCCGAGGGCGTACGTGCGGCGCTCATCTCGCCGCTCCGCATTTCGCAGGGGACGGTCGGCGCGGTGGGGCTGCTGCGGTATCAGAAGCCGGGCGCGGTGGACACGCCACCGTTCACCTTGCACGATCTCCATTACGTGTCGGCCGTCGCCGCGCATATCGCCGGCGGCATCGAGCTCTCCGAGGCCGTTGCCGCGACGCGCGCCGCCGCCGACCGCGCGCGGGCGATGGTGGATGCGAGCCCCCTGCCGATGGCGCTGGTGGACACGGCGGGCACTGTGCGGCAGCTCAACAGCGCGGCGATGCAGGTTTTCGGCGTCGCGTCGAACGAAGCCGCCGTCGGACGCCACCTCGAGAAGCTCGGCCTCTCGCCGAGCGGGCTGACCGTGCGGCTGATGTTGACGGGCCGGCAGGAGGGGCAGCCGTGGCACGGCCGTGTCCTGGTCACGCAAGGCGGGGGCGACCGTCGGATCTGTGATTGCACGGTGACGGACCTGCGCGGCCTCGGATCCCAGGATCTGCTGGTCGCGCTGTATGACCGCACTGACGAGCTGCGGGCGCAGCGCGAGCTCATTGCCCGTGAGAAGCTCGCGACCGTCGGCGAGCTCGCGAGCGGCGTGGCGCACGAGGTCAACAACCCGCTCGCCGCGATTCGGATGGAAGCGGAGCTGCTGGGGCGCTCAACCCAGGACGCCGAGGCGAGCACCGCCGCCGCCACGATCGTGCGGGAAGTCGATCGCGCCGCGCGCATCGTGCGCAGCCTGTTGCGCCTGGCCCGCCGCGCCGATATCACGCCCGTGCGGATCCAGCTCAACGACCTGGTGCGTGACGTCGCGGAGATTCGCCAGCGCGTGCTCCGTGCCGACAATATCGAAGTGCGCACGCGCATGGATCAGGGAGCCGAAGCGGTGCTCGGCCTGGGTCAGGAGTTGCAGCAAGTCGTCATCAACCTCGTGACCAATGCCGAGCACGCCGTGCGCGGGCGTCCCAATGCGATCATCGAGCTGGCCACCGAGGCCCGAAAAGACTGGGTGCGCCTGACAGTCGAAGACTCGGGGCCCGGCGTGCCACTCAATGTGCGGAGCCGGATCTTCGATCCCTTTTTCACCACGAAGAGTCCGGACGAAGGGTCGGGACTCGGCCTCTCGATTTGTCAGCGCGTGGTTGCGGAAGTCGGCGGGCGAATCTGGCTGGAAGATTCCAGCACCCTGGGCGGCGCGAAGTTCGTCGTGGAGATGCCCGCCGCCCCGGTGCAGGACGACGCCATCGGCTGAGACTTATGCTTCGAGTATCTGGCGCCGGTAGAGGGCCAGCGTGGCCAGGCCGTACGCGCCGATCGCGAGCAGCAGCACGCCCAGCGCCCAATGCGGGCCGAGCTGCCAGATCCCCGCAACGATGTAGCCGATGCTGGCGACGAGTCCCAGACCCAGCACTTCCTTGCGAGCCATCAGAATGCCGAACACGTATCCCCAGCTGAACCCGGCCAGTCCGAGGAAAATGACGGCGTTGGGAAAAATCTTGGTGGGATCGATGAGGTTGAGACCGCCCGCAAAGGCGCAGAACAAGCCAATTACGGTGTACGTTGCCAGGTGGAGCGCCAGCGGCAGGGGCAGGGTGCCCATTTTGTTGAAGGTCATGCTGGAAACTAACACCTAGATTTCGGACATGCAGGCAACCCGCACCTACTTAGAGCTCAAGGATCGCACCCAGTTCAAGACGGGATTCGGGGATTTCCCAGATATCGCCATTGCCGGCGCCCCGCAGCCGCAGCCGGAGCTCTACCGGATGTGCTATCGAACCGTCGGCGAGGCATTCCACTGGCGCGACCGCTGGGATTGGACGGACGAGGAAATCGCGGCGCACCTCGGCGATCCGGCGATTCAACTCTTCGTCGCGATGCGGATCACCGGCAAGCACGCGGCGAGACTGGCGGGGTGGTACGAGCTGCGGCGCGTCGCGGAGGACGATTCCGTGGAGATCGCGTACTTCGGGATCGTCGCCGCTGAGTTCGGGCGCGGCTTCGGGAAGCACCTGCTGTCCAGCGCGGTGCGCGACGCCTGGGCCCTCGGCCCACAGCGCGTGTGGTTGCATACCTGCACGCTCGATCACGCCAACGCGTTGCCGAATTACCTCGCCCGCGGCTTCACGCCTTATCGCACAGAAACGTACGACGTAGATTCCGCCCCGTGAACTTTAACTTCCAGCTCACGCGCAAGCGCAAACTCATCATCGCCGGGATCTTGCTGACTCCGATCCTGATCTTCGCACTGTACACCTGGTCCGCACTCCAGTGGAGCTATTCGGAAGGTGAACGAGCCGGTTTCGTCCAGAAATTCTCGAAGCGCGGCTGGCTCTGCAAGACGTGGGAAGGCGAACTCTCCATGGTGTCGATGCCCGGAACGAATCCTGAGAAATTCTTCTTCTCGGTCCGCGATGACAACGTCGCGGAGCACATCAATCAGTCACTTGGCCAGCGGGTGGCGCTGTCGTATCAACAGCACAAGGGCGTTCCGACGACCTGCTTTGGCGAGACCGACTACTTCGTGGTCGCCGTGAAGGTGCTGCCGCAATGAGCGCGAACAGTTTCGGCGCGCGTGCCAGCCTCAAGGCCGGGAAGCGCAGCTACGAGATCTTCCGGCTCGACGCGCTGGAGCGCCGCGGCCTGTCCGTCGCACGGCTTCCCTACTCGCTCAAGATCCTGCTCGAAAACCTGCTGCGGCTCGAGGATGGCCGCGTGGTTCGCCCCGAGGACATCGAGAAGCTGAGCCGCTGGGAACCCCTCAAGGTGCCGGACGAAGAAATCGCGTTCATGCCGGCGCGCGTGCTGCTCCAGGACTTCACCGGCGTACCGGCGGTCGTGGATCTCGCCGCCATGCGCGACGCGATCGTGCAGATGGGCGGCGACCCCAAGCGCGTAAACCCGCTGCTGCCCGCCGAGCTCGTCATCGACCATTCGGTGATCGTGGACGAATTCGGGACGCCGCGCGCTTTCCAGGTCAACGCCGACCTCGAGTTTCAGCGGAACCGCGAACGGTACGCCTTGCTGCGCTGGGCGCAGAAGACGTTTACCGGGTTCAAAGTTGTCCCACCTGATACCGGTATCGTCCACCAAGTGAACCTGGAATACCTTGCTCGCGTCGTTTTCACGAACGACTCGCAAGCCTATCCCGATACCTTGGTCGGCACCGATTCCCATACGACCATGATCAACGGGCTCGGCGTGCTGGGCTGGGGCGTGGGCGGCATCGAAGCAGAGGCCGCTATGCTCGGCCAGTCGGTGTCGATGCTCATTCCGCAGGTCATCGGATTCCGTTTGAACGGGCAGCTCAGCGAGGGCGCCACCGCGACCGACCTCGTCCTTACCGTCACGCAGATGCTGCGTGCCAAGGGTGTCGTCGGAAAATTCGTCGAGTTCTACGGGCCCGGGGTGTCGACCCTGCCGCTCGCCGACCGCGCCACGATCGGCAACATGGCCCCCGAGTACGGCGCGACGATCGGCATTTTCCCAGTCGATCAGGAAACGCTACGCTATCTCGAGTTTACCGGGCGGGCGGCGGACCAGGTGAAGCTGGTCGAGGCCTATATGAAGGAACAGGGCCTCTTCCACACACCCGACGCGCCCGAGCCGGTCTACAGCGACACGCTCGAGCTCAACCTCGCAACCGTCGAGCCCAGCATGGCGGGGCCCCGCCGGCCGCAGGACCGCGTGGGACTGCGGGAAGTCCCCCGCGAATTTGCGGAGGCGTTGCCGACGCTGATGAAGCCGGCGCCGGTGCCGGCGAGCACGGTGCCCGTGGGCCGGTGGGAGGGCGAAGGCGGGCAGGCTGGACTCACGCCGCCACCGCCCCGGCCGTCGTCCACCAAGCTCGTGATCGACGACGTCGAGTGCGTGCTACACCACGGCTCGGTCGTGATCGCCGCGATTACGAGCTGCACCAACACGTCCAACCCATCAGTGATGGTCGCCGCGGCACTCATGGCACAGAAGGCCGTCGATCGCGGGCTGCGCAGCAAGCCGTGGGTCAAGACGAGCCTCGCCCCGGGGTCAAAAGTCGTCACCGACTACCTCGAGCAGGCGGGCCTCATGAAGCCGCTCGAAGCGCTGCGCTTTCACCTGGTCGGCTACGGCTGCACGACCTGCATCGGCAACTCGGGGCCTCTGCCCGAGGCCGTTTCGACGGCGATCGCCGAATGCGATCTCGTCGTCTGCTCGGTGCTCTCGGGGAACCGCAACTTCGAGGGCCGGATTCAGCAGGAAGTGCGCGCAAACTATCTCGCCTCGCCGCCGCTGGTCGTGGCGTATGCGCTCGCGGGCCGCATCGACATCGATTTCCATAACGAGCCGCTGGGCATCGGCAAGGATGGGCCGGTGTTTCTGCGCGACATCTGGCCTTCGACCAAGGAAGTTGCCGAGGTCATCGCGCGCTCGATCAAGTCGTCGATGTTTCGCAAGAGTTACGCGCAGGTGTTCGACGGCGACGAGCGCTGGCGCGGTTTGCCCGTCCCCGAAGGCGACCGCTTCGCCTGGGAGCCGACCTCCACGTACATCAAGCGAGCGCCGTACTTCGACGGCATGCCCGTCCAGCCGGGTCCCATCCGCGACATCCGTGGCGCTCGCGTGCTGTGCCTTCTGAGCGACAGCATCACGACCGACCACATCTCGCCGGCGGGGTCGATCCGCAAGACGTTGCCCGCAGGGCAGTATCTCGTGGAGCACGGCGTGCAACCGATCGACTTCAATTCGTACGGCGCGCGCCGCGGCAATCACGAAGTGATGGTCCGCGGCACATTCGCCAACGTGCGGCTCAAGAACCTGCTCGCACCGGGAACCGAGGGGCCGTTCACCGTACATCTCCCGGACGGCGAGCAGATGACGATCTACGACGCGTCGCTCAAGTACGCCGCCGAGGGAACGCCGCTGGTTGTCCTGGCCGGGAAGGAGTACGGCTCCGGGTCGTCACGCGACTGGGCCGCCAAAGGTCCGCGACTGCTGGGCGTGCGCGCGGTGATCGCCGAGAGCTTCGAGCGGATCCATCGTTCGAACCTCGTCGGGATGGGAATCCTGCCGCTGCAGTTCGCGCCCGGACAGAACCCCACCACGCTGGGCCTCACGGGCAAAGAGCGCTACGACATTCTCGGTCTGACGGAGATGCCCAAGGAGCTCACCGTCACGGCGACGGCCGACGACGGCAAGGTGACGAGGTTCAAGGCGTTGGTCCGCATCGACACGCCGCAGGAGCTGCAGTACTACAAGCACGGTGGGATTCTGGAGTACGTGCTGCGTCAGCTCGCGGGGAAACAGAAATAAAGGCGTTCCTCGCGCCGCTCGTCATCCTCGCGGCCGCGTGCAGCCGGCCCGTCGCGTCGGTGTGGGTGACCACCGGCGACCAGCAGAAACTCCTTTCCCACGAACCCGACGTCGCCTTCTCGACGGCTGACACAACGGGACTTCCGACGATCGCCGTCGCCGACAGCCCCTCGTATCAGGAGATCGTGGGTTTCGGCGCGTCCATCACCGACGCGTCCGCGCTACTGATCAACGGGCTGCCGCCTGATCGCCGGGACTCGTTGCTGCGTGACCTGTTCGGCCGGGACAACGGGGGGGGCATCGGCCTGAGCTTCACGCGACTCACCATCGGCGCATCCGACTTCTCGTCGACCCATTACACCTTCGACGACATGCCGCCGGGACAGCGCGATTCGTCGTTGCTGCGCTTCTCGATCGAGCCGGATCGCGCGCACCGGCTGCCGGTGCTGCGGCGCGCACTGGCGATCAACCCGGAGCTCAAAGTCATGGCATCGCCGTGGAGCGCGCCCGCCTGGATGAAGACCAGCGACAAGCTCATCGGGGGCACGCTGCGTCCCGATGCGTACGGCCCGTTCGCGGAGTATCTGGCGCGCTATGTCGACGCCTACGCGGTCGAGGGCGTGCCGATCTTCGCGCTCACGGTGCAGAACGAGCCGCACTACGAGCCCGGGGACTATCCGGGGATGCGGCTCGAGCCGCCCGCGCGGGCGCGCCTGATCGGCGCATACCTCGGCCCGCGGCTCGCGCGAGCCGGATCTCGGACCCAGATCTTCGATTGGGATCACAACTGGGATCAGCCGCAGTCGCCGCTCCAGGTGCTCGGCGACAGCGTGGCGCGCCGCTATGTCGCGGGAGTGGCGTGGCATTGCTATGGCGGTGACGTATCCGCCCAGGGGACCGTGCATGAGGCCTATCCCGCGGTGGATGCCTACTTCACGGAATGCTCGGGCGGTGACTGGGCACCGAAGTTCGCGGAGAATCTCCTCTGGGGCACGCAGCACCTGATCATCGGGGCGACGCGCAACTGGGCGCGCGGTGTGCTGTTCTGGAATCTCGCGCTGGACGAGCACCATGGTCCACACCTCGGCGGATGTGGCAATTGCCGCGGTATCGTCACGATCGACTCCAAATCGGGTGCCGTCACGCGTAACGACGAGTACTACGTGCTTGCGCACGCCAGCCGGTTCGTGCGCCAAGGCGCGCGGCGCATCGAATCGTCATCCGGCGTGGCTGGGGTCGAGAGCGTCGCGTTCAAGAATCCCGACGGATCCATTGTGCTCGTGGCCGCCAATACGACGAGCGACGAGCGGCGGTTTGGCGTAGCGTGGCGCGGCAAGGCGCTGGCGTACACGCTGCCGGCCGGCGGCGTGGCGACGCTGCGCTGGGTGGGGCGCTAGAGCGAATTCAGGAAGGCTTCGAGCTCGGCGGGAGGCACCGCACCCACGCGGCGAGCGACTTCCTTGCCGTCCCGGAACGCGATCAAGGTCGGGATCCCCCGAATGCCGAAGCGCTGCCCGGTGACCGGATTCCGGTCAGTGTCGAGTTTCACGACCAGCAGCTCTCCAGCGCGGCGGTGTGCGACATCATCCAACAGCGGCGCCATGATCTTGCACGGCCCGCACCAATCAGCATAGAAGTCGACCACCACTGGCACCGTGGTGTCGGTGGTGACCCGCTCGAACGACGCATCGGAAATCGCGATGGGACGGTCGAGCAGGATCGGCTTGCCGCACTTACCGCATTTGGGGTGCTGCTCGATGCGCGCGAGGTCCACGCGATTGAGGGTTTCGCAGAACGGGCAGGCGACGGTCGCTGTTTTCTTATCGGACATCATTGTCTGGGAAGGTGAAGGGGCGCTCATGGGCAATTCTCACGGCGTTTACCGCCTCGGTGTGAGTTTGATACTATGAACTCCCACAATGTAGGATGGCGCGACGCGGGTGTGCGCGGTTTTATCGGAAGCCTCCTGCTGCTGAACGCGGCGGCCCTCCAGGATCGCCCGCTGGTGTCGCTCGGCGTCGGATTCATCGGCCTAATCCTCATCGGCACGGCGCTGTTCCGCATGTGCCCGCTATATACCCTGCTACGAATCAATAGCTGCTGAGCCCTTCGTAAAATCAGCCCCCGCTCGTTCCGAATCGAGCGAGGGCTGGAGGCCGTCGGATTTCGCGTTCTCGTACCGGATCACTTCATCCGGTGAACATGCGGCCGGCGGCTTGCGTCGGGTCCCGCATCGGCCACCGCCTGGTGGTCGCCTGCAACCTACCAAACGCCTGATGAAGCAAACCTGAATCGATCGTGAGACGCCACAAGTGCGTGCGGAGCGGGAGGGCGTATACGCTCAAGGCACCGCGGCCCCATGGCAGACGGTGCACATCGCGAAATTCTTGCGGCGCATCCTTGCACCATCGAAGCCCGGACCATGCGGATTGAAGCGACGGCCACCCGCCGCTGAATGGCACGTCAGGCAGTCCCGTTCCGCGTGGCAGCTCACGCACGACTCGAGGCCCTGACGGGCAGCCTGTCCATGTCCGACGACGAAGAACGGTCGCGCGTCGTGATATCCCGACCGCAGCACCCCTGCTGCGGTTAATCCCGTCTGGGCGTGGCAACTCGTACAAAACGCGCCGACGTTGTGGCAATCGCTGCACGATGCCTCGCGCGCGTATGCCGACGCGGGGTGGCGTGCCAGGAATCCATCCGGGTGATACCCGGCGCCCCGCGCGGCACTCGGACGATGGCACTCCAGGCAATCAGCGCGAACGTGACAGCTCGTGCAGCTGGTCGTCGACGCCGCCGCCAGCGTCGCGTGGCGGTCGGCAAAGTTGTCACCGTGTGTCGCCGGCGCCGCTCGAGCGACGATCGCCGTCGATCGGGGATCGGATCCCAGCCACGCGATCGCGCGCGGCGGCGCCGAGCCGGCATGACACTCGTAACAAAACTCTCGCGCGTGGCAGGTCGCACACGCGGTCCCCAGCGTCTGGCGAGAGACGGCGCCGTGACCGCCGCGGCTGAGAAAGTCAGGTGCGGCGTGCGACGGCGGCGCGGGGAGCTTTGCGACGTCTTGCCGAGTGAAGGACGCGGCACGGGCGAGGGGGACATGGCAGGTGGCGCACGCAGTATCGGGCGCGGCCAGGTGCGCGGTGCGAATGCCGTGACAATCCAGACAGCGCTGGACAACCGGATCACGCACCGCCATTCGTGGCTCGCCGGCCAGTGTGTGACACACCGAGCAAGACGACGACTTGTCCTTGGCCTTCGCCGCATGGCCTACATGATCGAAGCGAAGGTTGCTCCGTCGCGGTGAAGTTGGTGGACGCCACACAACGGTTTTCTCAATCGTCCCATCGTGGCAAGTCGTACACGAGACCGGATCGGGCCAGAGCGACTCTCCTTTTGTCGCGACGCCGGCGTGACACGTCGTGCACGAGGGGAAGAGCGCCTTGTGCTTCATATGATCGAAGCCCTGCGCCGGCTGCTGCAGCAGCGCCAAGAGCACAAATCCCGCCGGCAGGATCATCGCTGGGCGCGTCCACCCGGCATGCGCCGCACCGCTGGTGGCAGGCGGTCGAGGTCGTCCCCGCTCCCTATAGCGAGGACCGCGCGCACGCTGACGCGCCATTGCCCCCAATCGATCGCCCCAGGATCTGGTCTGCGACGATCCTCCGCATATCGGACCGCGCCCAGCTCCAAGCGGAAGCCGGGATTTACCTCGTACTGTGTATCGACTCCATACAGGTGAAGGACCGATTCGCTGAAGCGCAGCTCCAGCGGCCGGTCCAAAGCCGCGCCGTGCACGGTGATCGCGAAGGGACCGGCGGGAGCGTAGCTAAGGCTTGCACTTGTCCCGACCGATGCGGCGCCAGGCCCAAACTCGCGCGTGTAGCCGGCATCGAACGTCCACGAGGGAGCTGGCGAGGCAGTCATGCCGAGCTCGCCGCGCCATCCCGACTGTTCGACGCTGACGAGAGGTGTCGAGACGTCGGCGTCGCTGAACCGATACCGTTCACCCCGGGCACGCAGTTGCACCTGCGGCAAGGCTCGAATCGATACTTGCCCCTGCACCGCCGTGTACGGCACCGGACTGAACGCGCCCCAGATCGTCCAGAGATCGAAGTGCGGGCGATAGCGGCGGACGCCGAACGCGCCGCTCACCGCGCGTGCCGTGTAGCCGAGCGTTGCCTCGGCGCTGCCCCACCATCCTGCGGCAAGGTCGTAGTCGGCGCCGGCGCTGACACTCCATCCGGCCGCCGGCCGGGCGACGCCCGCGAAACCCACTCGCTCCGATACGAAATAGTCGGACGCCGGATCCACCTCGCGGAGGTACTCGGCTCGAACGTCGCCGAGCCGTCCCGACCATCCTGCTTCGGCGCCCAGCAGCAGTTGGCGGGTGCCAGGCTGAAAGTCCGCGATCGGGTTCAGGGCCGGGCTGGTCACCGGCAGCGCCACACCACGCGCGAGCCCCCATCCGCCGTACAGCGAGACATCCAGCCCGCGGCGCCCGTCGCGCACGGTGATGCTCGCGCCATCGAAGCCGATCATGCCGAGGCGGTTGCTGTTCAGCTGGCGGCCGGCGCGGGCCGTGAGCCGCTCGACGCTGTACTCGGCATAGGCCGTGAGGAGCTGCAGCGCGGGATCGGTTCCCGGCCACGCGTTGCTGCCGGTGAGGTCGAGGGCGGTCCGCGCAGTGACATGCGCGCTGAGACCGCGCACGCCGAAGCCCCACAATGACGCATCGGCCGTCGTGACGAATGGCGCACCGCGCTGCACAGCGCCCGGCCGGAAGAACAGGCAGTAGGGAACGCCGCTCGGGCAGCGCACGGCGAAGCCGTCCGGCGTCGTGGGGCCGCCACTAGGCCCAGCGACGGTATCGGTGACGGCAATACTGTCGAGCTGAACGCCGCGGTACCCGACCGCCTGAAAGCGGCCGTCGAGCCGCAGCCGATATCCCTGCGCCGCGAGCGGCGACGCGCAAAGCACGAGCAGGGCGCAGACGTGCTTCACGCCCCCGCCTTGCGGAGATGCGCGCGATACGACTCCGGAGTGGCCAGGAAATGACACGTCGTGCATTCGCGCGTCGCATAGTGCCCGCGCTGCGGCGCATGACAGGTGAGGCACATGCCCCGATCGGGGACAAGGCGCGCGACCGTCGTTTCCCGATGACAGGCATCGCATGACACGTGCGCGTTCACCGAATCGGCGTGCGCCGTGCGGATGTCCACGCCGCTGTGACAGCCGGCGCAGTCACGCCGCGCGCTGTGGTGGTCCTCGTGACATCCGGTGCAGGCCTTCACCGGCGCGGCCGGTTCCAGCGAAACCGCGGTGGTATGGCAGGAGGTGCAGCCAAGCTGCGCGTGCGTCCCATGCGAAAACCCGACCGCCCGCGAGCGTGCCGGCCGGTTCGCGACCGCTACGGCAATGGTCTCCGCGTGCGCGGCCGCCAGCTCGCCGGCCGAGTGGCATTTCGCGCAATCGCTCGTCGCGGGGGCCTGATGGTGGCAGATCTGACAGCCGCGCGGCGGCACGAACGTGAGGCTCGCGTTGGCGCGGCGTGTGACGTGACAAGTGAGACAGGCGAGTTGCTTGTGGCGGTCGTGCGGGAACGAATCAGCGGGAGTCGGGAGCGGGGAGCGGGGAGCGGGAGCGGCTCGCGGCGGGTGCGCGTCTCCCTTGCCTTTCCATTCCGGTTCCGGGCTCTCGATGAGCGAGACACGCCGCAACGCCCGCGTCGTGTCGAAAGCCTGCGGCGGGTTGACGCGTCCCCCGCTGCGGCTTTTCACCTCGGCGTGGCAACCGGCGCAGTCGCTCGCATCTACCTTCGCAGCATGCGGGAGGTGACACAGCGTGCATTGTTGGGCGACGCGGGCGTGCGGCTTGCCAGTGTGGAACGGCTCAGCGCGCCAATCGACATGACAGGCGGCGGACGCGCAGCTCTTCAAGGCATCGGTCGGGCGCGTCTGCTCATGCGGGTTATGGCACATGCCGCACGTCTGGCGGTGCGGATCGCGCGCGGGATCGAAGTCAGCGAGCTTGGCCCGCATTTCGTGGCAGCCGAGACACTCGTGTGCGCCAGGGCGGAGGGTTCCGGCCGCGGAATCGCGGGTCGCGAGCAGCGGGACATCGGCCGTGAACTGATGGCACGCAATGCAGTGGAATCCGGTCTGTCCGGCCATCTTGCCGAGCCGGATCTCGGTGCCGATGTGACAGCCTGATTGGCCGCAGGTGGAGTCGACCGGCACGAAGCGGTGCACCTCGAGGCCGTGGCAGGTGGTGCATTGCACGTTGCGGAGCGCGCTCGAGTCCGACTCCAGGTGGACGCGATGTCCCGCCGTCGTGGCGATGCGCTTCCACTTGTCCTTCTCTTTGTCCCCCTGCACGTGGCAGGCGGCGCACACGCGCGTGGGCACCTTCGAGTGCATCGAGATTTTTTCCGGACGATCGGCGACCCAGAGGTAGAGCTGGCGCGTGCTGGCGAAGATCGACTGCTGGTGGCAGTTGTGGCAGCTGAGCGAATCGTGCTTGGACCCGGTGAAGCGCTGAAACGGGCCCTTCATGATGTGGCAGCCGGTGCAGAAGGCGTTGTCGTGCTGCATGTAGTTCCAGCTGACCGAACCGAATCCGGCTGCGCCGATGACGAGCACCCCCCCCCCTGCGAACAGCGCAATGCGGACGCCGCGCTGTCGCGTTTTGACCCAGCTGACGATTTGCAGACGGCGGCGCCAGAGAAAGACGAGGAGCCAGGCGGCGACGGCGAGCCCGACGAAGAACCCGCCGATCTGAAACCACTGGGGGAGATTGAAAAAGAAGCGCAGCACCGCGGCCACGCCGCCCGGCAAAGGCGGCGGGCCGACGGCCGTCTGTTGGAGGATCAGCATCCGCTACCGCTGCCGCCCGACCGCTGTCCGATTATTGCGCTCCGCGGAGCCGAACTCGCGGCGGAATCGGTCCCGGGACCTGCGTGCTCGTAATCGGAGGCGACGGCAGCCCGTAGGTGCTGTGCATCGATGCGATCGACGAGACCAGCAAGGCTTTGAGAAGGAACGGATTGTGCACCCCGTTTCCCGAGGCCATGTGGGTGGAGAAGGTGTTCCCCAGGAGCTTCCCACTCAAGAAGATGCGCCGATCTTCCGTCGCCGCCAGCGCCGCATTCCACAACGTGCCCTTGGCCACCGACGTCACGTTGTTGCGGAAGTTGATCGGCGCCGAATCGGCGGCCGTGGCACCCGGACGCAGCGCGCGCGCAACGAGCTGCGGCATGAGGCCGCCATCGATTCCGGTGGAATCGATGATCCCGTTGCCGTTGTTGTCGGTCCAGATCTGGTCGAGGTAGTTGTTGAGCTCGCCTTTGAGTGTCTGGTACGCGAACTTGGCGACCTGCGGGCCACCAATGTGGCAATTGCTGGTCGAGCAGGCCGTGAAGTTGTGGGTCGTATCGGTCGCCTCCGGGCTGCCGCAGGGCCTCGGAATACCGGCCGCATCCGCGCAGGGGATGGCGTCGAACGTATGGCCGACGCTCTGGAAGGTGAACTGTCCCGTCAACTGATCCGTGATCGTGGTCCGCACCACGTGGCACGTCGCACACAGCCGCGGATTGGCTGCGGTTCCGTGGCTACTCGCGATCTGGCTGGTGTCATACGCGAAATCCGGCGGAATCCAGCCGACATTCTCCCCGAGCACGAGCAAGCCTTGCGCACCATGCGCGCCACGCGACGTACCGGTGCCGGTCGCAACCGACCAGGGCGGCGTTCCCGAGCGTGAATGGCACGTGACGCACAATTGATCGCGTGTCGGAGTCGAGAGTGGTGCGCGCAGCTGGGCCTCGTTAGGCGACCCATGCGGATTGTGGCACGTCACGCAGCCGATGCGCTCCGGCGTGGCGCTTGCTTTCTCGACGTAATTCGCGTTCTCGCCAAATTTGACCTGCATCGCGACGCGGCCCTCGTGACAGGGCTGGCACGCGGCGTTGGTCGCCGCGGAAGCAAACCCGGGGCCGGAGCCGTGGGCAGACTGTTTCCATTGCTCGACGAACGGCGTGTGCACGCCGGTGTGGCACGCACTGCAGGACGTCACGACACCGGTATCCACATGAATGCGCGCGAGCGGATGATTGGCCTCGATGTCGGGATTGTCGACGTGCGTGAATCCCGGACCGTGGCAGCTCTCGCACTGCACGTCACGATACGCCGAGTCGGGCACTGTCGAGTATCCCGCCGGATGGCCGACGGAGTTGCCGAGCTCCGACACGGTGTGGCACTTGTTGCACGAAGCCACCGCGTGTCCCGATCCCTGCAGGTCGGCCCACGCGCTCGCGTGTCGCGTCACCTTCCACTCGGCCTGGGTGCCGACGTGGCAATTGCCGCAGGTCGTTTGTTTGGTCGAAACGGTGAAGTAACCGAGGAATCCGTTGAGGCTGTCGGGCGGCGGGTTGAACGGAGGCCTGTCGCGGTACACGATCTTTTCGTCTGTACACGCTCCGAGCGCCATCACCGTGAGGACGCCAATCGCGAGATGACCCAGCCTCATGAATCCTCCCCCCGGTGCCGACGCTACTGAGCGCCGCTCATTCCAGCAAGCGCGGCGCCTTCATGATTTCTTCACGATTCACGGAGTCGCTTGCTGCTCGGGAGGAATAACGCCGCAAGCCTAAAGGCGAGATGAAGGAGTCGTGAGAAGAGCCCTACCCGTCGCGACCTACGCCCAGCGCGTCTGCCACGCGATTGATGTAGTTGAACCACGCAGCAATAAGCGTGATCTGCAGAATGGCGCGATCGTCGAATCCTACCCGTCGCAGCCCCTCGTGGTGTTGTGGCCCGATCCGGGTGGCGTCGCGGGTCACCTGTACTACGTAATCCAGCATGACGCGGTCCTGCTCCGAGATCGGCGCTTTCGTGTAATCGTGCTCGAGCGCGGTGATCAGGGCTTCGTCCAACGTGATCCGACGCAGAAACTCTGCGTGGGACTCAATTCAGTAGCGACAGCGATTGGTGACCGAGACCATCGTCGTGATCATCTCATGCTGGCGGCGCGTGAGGGGCAACGTATCCGACATGAGCGATCCGAACGTCGCGAAGGCGTGATAGAGCGCATCGGGAATGAGGGAGTGCGACGCCACGATTCCCGACGTCCCGTCGCCAGTCGGGTGGACGGGTGTCGCGTACTCCTTGGGGTACATCGCGCGTTGGGCCTCGATCGCCCGGCGCAGCGTCTCATCCGCTTCGGGCAGCGGAATCGTGCGAATCCACGTCATCGGATCCTACTGGCTCGAGAGTTGTGAGCGACGAAAGACGAGAAGATACACGGGCACACCGAGGGCGACGATACCGACGCCCAGCGCCGCTCGCACAGGATTGTTGACGGCAAGCAAGACGAGCAGACCAGCCACGAGCACGAGAAACAGCACCGGGGTCACCGGATAACCCCAGGTACGGTAGGCGGCGGGCGGGGCGCGGCGCCGGATGCGGAACAGTCCGGCCACAGTCAAACCGACAAACAGTACTGTCACGAAGATGAAGTAGCCGATGATCTGGTTGAACGTGCCCAACGCGACATAGAGTGACGCGATCGCCGCTTGGATCGCGATCGCGCGTGCGGGGGTGCCAAACCGCGGATGGACCGTGGCAATCGCCTTGAAAAACACGCCGTCGCTGGCCATCGCGTAGTAGACCCGCGGCAGTGCCATGAGGAGCCCGAGCAAGCTGCCGAGCACCGCCACAATCACGATGAATGCGAAGACTTTCCCCCCGGCGGCACCGAAGAGTGCTTCGCCCGCCTGCGCCGCGAACGTCTCCCCCGAGGTCACACGGTCGAGCGGCACAAGATAGAGGAATACCGCACTCGTCAGGATGTAGATGGCGGTGATGATCGCGACCCCAATCGCGAGGGCACGCGGCACCGTGCGCGCAGGATCCCGCGCTTCCCCCGCCAGCTTTGCGATCTCCCACCACCCACCGAATGCGAAGAACGCGCCCACCAGGGCCGGGGCGAGCGCGCCAGGGAGCGGATCCGAGCCTGCGCGCTGGTTCACGAACGGCATGAAGTTCGACCACTGGCCCGCCTGCATTACCAGGGCGAGGACGGCAATCAGCCCCAGTGCACCGAGCTTGAGCGCCGTAAGCCACTGCATCAACCCCGACCCGAGCTTCAAGCCCACGACGTTTACGACGGCGAGAACGAGAATTGTTCCGATCGCAATAAACTTCAGTGACGCGCCGGTCAGACCGAGCGCGTACCCCACGTAGCTCGCGAGCCCGACGGCGAGCGCCGCGGTGATGCCCGGATCCATGACGAGCATGCATTTCCAACCGTAGAGAAACGCCACGCCCCGCCCGTACGCTTCGCGCAAGTAGACGTACCCGCCGCCGGCTTCAGGTGTGCGTGCGGCCAGCTCGCCATAGCAGAGCGCGCCGCTCAACGCCATGAAGCCCATCAACAGCCAGACGATGAGTAGCCAGAAGGGAGAGCCCAGCGACCGCGCCATTCCGGCGGGGGTGAGAAAAATCCCGATGGCAATGACTTCGCCGACGACGAGCGCCGTGACGGCAACGAGACCAAGCTGGCGGGTCAGAGACACGCGCCCAAAGCTCCGCGCGCCTGTCGTACCCGGCAAGGGCATGCTGAAGCGACGCCTACGACATCGATGCCGTCGTGCCGCGAATCGTCTTGCGCACGTGCGCTGCCGTTTCCCTGGTTGTGAGCTGCGCGGCGAAGCGGCCTGCAAACGCGCGCAAATCGTTCCAATCGGTGTACTCGTGATCGCACGTCGTGTCCGTGCTGCCGCCGGCCTTTCCGACGATGCGCTTCATCATCAGCCGCTTGAGCCATCCGTAGTGCGTGTAGCGCACCGCACCGGCGACGGGCCTGGCGATCGGCGGCCGCCATCCGGTCCGCGCGAAGAAGCGCTCGATGATGTTGGCGACTTCTCGCCGTGTCTTGGCGTTTTGCTCGAGAACGCCCAAGCAAACGGAGAGAAACGCCGTCGGCATGTCGTTCAGTATCGCGGCGTGCGCGCGGACCCAACGCGCGACGGCGCGTTGGTGATCGCCGATGTGCACCGACGCGGCCACAATCACGCCGTCGTATCCCTCGGGGCTCAACCGTTGTGGCATGTCGGCGGCATTCACGATATCGACGCTGCACCGCACCGCGCGAAGGTTCTCGGCGAGCACTTTAGCGATTTTCGCGGTGTGGCCGTCGGTCGTGCCGTAGACGATCAAGATGTGAGTCATCGGAGCAAGTCATGGACTTCGGCCATCCGCCGCTGTTTCCGTTGAGGGAGCGCAGCGGCCGCAACGCCCACCGGTGCGACGAGCAGCGACGTCGGCAGATGATTGATGAGGCCCTCCGTCACGCTCCCCAGCAGCATGCGCTGGGCCCAACCCTTGCCGTGTGACCCGACCACGAGAACATCGGCCTGCCAGTCGGCGACTTCGCGCAGCAGTGTGTCGACCACCGTGCCGTGCCTCACGAGTCGTTCGACCCCGGTCGCCGTCACCAACGGCCAGATGTCCTTCTCCAACGACTGCTGGGCGAGCGCATAGTACTCCGTCGGGTCCATCGGTGGTACGCCGGGAAGCGTGGGAAGGGGCTCAAAGACGGTGAGCACGCGCAGCTGCGCACCGACCAATCGGGCGAAGCGCTCCGCCAAACGAACCGTAGGACCGGCGGCCTTGGACAAGTCAGCCGCAACGAGAACGCGTCGCGGCGTGGCCGGCTCCCGGGCGGTGATGAGGACCGGCACCTCGGAGGTCCGCACGACGTACAGACTCGTGCTGCCGCCGAGCCACCGCTCCAGCGCCGTGTGATGCTTGCCGCCGAGGACCAGCAAACCTGGCCGGCTTTCCTCGACAACTTGCCGCAAGACAACCGCCGCCGGTCCAAACCGAACCTTCAACGTCGCGAGGACGCGATCCGAGACAGCTCCCTTCAAGGCCTGTTTGACCCGTTCCCGCGCCACGGCCTGCTGAAGCAGCTGCATCTCCGCGACTTGCGGGTCGGGATTCACAGCGACGAGCGGCGCCCAGGCGTCGCGCACTGCATGGACCAGCTCGCACCGAACAACGGCGAGCTGTGCAATGCGCTCCGCGAGCGCGGCTGCTCCCGCCGCCGCGGGCGAAGCGTCAACGCCGACAACAATCGGTCCCCAGGCCATGACGTGCTCCATTGAGAGTGCACGTTCAAGCTCGAGCATCGCGTATGAAGAAATCTTGAGGGTAGGGCGAAGGAACTCTTCTTGCCGCACCTCGATCGGGACGTCACCTTTGTTGGCCATGGTAGACAAAGCAACGACCGCGGTGGCCAAGGCGAGCTATGATCGTTGCTGCCAGGCGCCGGATTTTCTTGAGACGTTTTATCGAAAGTTCCTGGCGGCATGTCCCGAGGCGGTACCGCGGTTTGCCGGCACAAGCTTCGATCAACAGACCAGCCTACTGCGGCATGCGATTGGCATTCTCCTCATCTTTCCCAACCAACCCAACAAGGAACCCACGCTGCTGGCGCGGGTGGCTGAGCGGCACAGCCGGCGCGATCTGAACATCGAGCCCGCGCTCTATCGCCCGTTCATCGACGCCCTCATCGATACCGTGAAGCAATTCGACGGCAAATGCACACCGACGGTGGAAGCGGCGTGGCGGGAGACGGTTGCGCCTGGCGTCGAGTACATGAAGTCAAAACACTAGCGGCTGATCACCGGACTCGGAGCGCGTTGAGGATGACCGCGGCATCGAGCGCTTCCTGCATCACCGCCCCGGCCGCAGGAGTGATATGACCCAGGCTCGCCACGACCATCATCGCGAAACTCAACCCGAGACCCACGCCGATACTCTGCAGCACCACGCGCCGCATGCGCCGGCTGATGGCGATGGCATCACCCACGCGCGCGATATCATCCACCAGCAACACGACGTCCGCTGCTTCCGCCGAGACAGCCGTGCCGTGGGCCCCCATCGCGACGCCGACGGTCGCCGCGGCGAGCGCGGGGGCGTCGTTGATGCCGTCCCCGACCATCAGCACGGTGCGGTACCGTTGGGTGAGATCCCGCACCGTCGCGACCTTGTCGGCCGGCAGCAGGTTGGCGCGCACGGTGCGGATCCCCGCCTGCGCGGCGATCGCCTGCGCCGGCGCTTCCCGATCGCCGGTCACCATCACCGTCTCGGTCACCCCTAACATCGTGAGTCGCTGGAGTAGCGCCGGCACTTGATGCCGAATCCGGTCGGCGAATTCGATCGTCCCGGCCAGCCGACCGTCAATCGCCACATACGCGACTGTACCGTCGTTGGGTCCGTCTTCCAGAGGCACGCCTGCATCGCGCAGGTAGCGCGGCGAGCCGATGCTCACCAGCCGTCCATCCACGCGGCCCGTCACGCCGCGCCCCGGCGTCTCGCGAAAGCCGGTCACGGGGGGAAGCGAGGGGAACTGCGCCCGGCCGGCATCGACGACCGCGCGGCCGAGGTGGTGCGACGAGAGCTGTTCGACGCCGGCCGCCAGCCGCAGCAGCTCGGGCGCGGCGACGCCGTCGAGCACATCGACGTGCGCCACGCTCGGATGCCCGAGGGTGAGCGTGCCGGTTTTGTCGAACACCACGGCGCGCGCGAGCCCCAGCTGTTCGATCGCCCGGCCATGCTTCACGATGACGCCGATGTCGGCGGCGCGGCTGATGCCCGCGATCACGGCGACCGGTGTCGCCAGGATGAGGGGACACGGGGTCGCCACCACCAGCACGGCCAGTACGCTGGCCGTGCTTCCGGTGACGAGATAGGCCACGACGCACATCGCCAACGTGACCGGCGTAAACCAGACGGCGAAGCGGTCGGCGAGACGTTGAATCGGCGGCTTCTCTCGGCGCGCGCCTTCCACGAGCTGCACGATCTGCTGATACTGGCTCTGCCCGCTTGGACGCAGGGCGCGAGCGCGCAACGCCCCTTCGAGGTTGACGCTGCCGCTCATGAGCGCCGTTCCGGCGATCGCGCGGATCGGAAGCGGTTCCCCCGTCAGCGCCGCCTGATCCACGGTCGAGGTTCCCGCCGTGACTTCGGCATCCACGGGTACCAGGTCGCCTGGCCTGATGACCAGCAGATCTCCGACTTCCACCTCATCGACCGGCACATCGTTGATCGTGTCGCCTCGCAGGCGATGCGCGATCCTCGGCGCGCGGGCGAGCAGCGCTTCCAGCGACTGCGACGCGCGGCCCATCGCATACGCTTCCAGGGCCTCGCCGCCGGACTGCATGAGAACGATGACGGTGCCCGCGAAATACTGGCCGAGCACGACCGCGGTGATGATCGCCAGCATGGCGACGATATCCGCCGCGAAGCGTCCCCGCACCATCCCGCGCACCGTTTGCAAAACGAGGGGAACCCCGCCGATTAGGAGGGTCGCGAGAAAGACACGGTCGGACCGCGCGATCAGACCCGCGGCGAGACCGATGGTCGCGATCAGGACCACCGGCCGCCGCGCGAGCGCCCGAAGCAGGCTGCTCAATTGGCCGGAGGCGCGGGAAGAGCCACTTCCAGGCGGGTTTTCTTCCCGGGTGTGCTCGACGCTACCACGGTCCCGCCGTGCAGCCGGGCAATCGATGCGACGAGCGCGAGCCCCAGGCCGTGGCCACCCTCTTCGCTGCGCGTGCGCGCGCTGTCCGCGCGATAGAACGGCTCGAACAGATGCGGCAAGTCCTCGGAGGCGATCCCCGGTCCGGAGTTCTCGACTGCGAGTCGCAGGCCGCCGCCCGCGGGCAGCGGCTCGAGGGAGAGCCCGATCATCCCGCCGAGTGGTGTGTAGCGGATGGCGTTGTCGAGTAGATGATCGACGAGACGCCCCAGCAACTCCGGATCCACGAGCACGGTTGGCTGACCGGGGCTCAGCGACTGGTTGACGGTAAGGTCCCGCTCCTGGATCCGGTGGCGCTTTGCTTCCAGCTGGTCGCGGACCAGCGTCTCGACGTCGGTCGGCACGCGCTGCGCGGCGACGAGACACGCCTCCGTCCGCGTGACGAGCAGCAGATCTTCGCTTAGCTCGGTGAGGCGCTCGATCTCCTCGAGCCCGCTGCGCAGCACCTGCTCGTACTCGCGCTGCGAGCGGGGTGCGCGCAGCGCCACTTCGATCTCGCCGCGCAACGCCGTGAGCGGGGTGCGCAGCTCGTGGCTCACGTCGGACGTCAAGCGCCGCTGCGCCGCAAACCCGCGCTCGAGCCGTTCGAGCATGCGGTTCAGCACGGCGACCAGTCCCTCGTATTCCTCGGTATCGGCGTGGGCCAGGATGCGCTGATCCAGCGTGCCGGCTTCGATGCGCGTGGCCTGCGCGGTGATTTCGGTGACAGGACGAACAGCGGACGACGTGAAGTGCCACGCGCCCATCAGAGTCGCCGCGGTTCCCGTCACAACGATGGACACGAGCACCAGTAGCAGGTCACTTCGCAGAACGGCAGGCGAGACAGACTCCTGGAGCGCACGCGACGCGGACCAATAGAATGCTCCCGTCGCGACCAGCAGCCCCACCGCCATCGTCGCCGCAAATCGCAGCGCGAGTGTGCGGCGCAGCGACGCCTTCACGCCTCCGCTCGGTCCGGCGTCTGGAGACGGAATCCCACGCCGCGCACCGTCTCGATCAGCTCGTGGCCGGCCGCCTGCTTGAGCTTGCGGCGCAGGTTGCCGACGTGCACATCCACCACATTGCTCTCGGGATCGAAGTGCATGTCCCAGACTTTCTCGAGCAGCTCGGTGCGGCGCACGACTTCCTCGGAATGCAGGAGGAAATGTTGCAGGAGATGGAATTCCTTAGGCGTGAGGTCGAGCGACTTGCCACCCACCCGCGCCTTGTGTTTCAGCCGGTCCAACTCCACCGCGCCGTAGCGCAGCACCTCGGTCCGGCCGGCGCCGCCGCGCCGCACGAGCGCGCGCACCCGAGCGAGCAGCTCGTCGAATTTGAACGGCTTGGTGAGATAGTCGTCGGCCCCGACGTCCAACCCGCGCACCACGTCTTCGGTGGTGTCGCGGGCCGTCAACATCAGGATGGGCGTCGCGCTTCCCTCGCGCCGCAGCTCCGCGGCGACTTGCAGGCCGGTCTTCTTGGGGAGCATGACGTCCAGGATGAGCAGGTCGTAATCGTAGACGTGCGCCAGCATGGTGCCTTGATCACCGTCGGGGGCGACGTCGACGACGTACCCTTCCTCACGCAGCCCCTGCTCGATGAAACCGGCGACCTTTCGGTCGTCCTCCACCACGAGAATCTTCATGAAGGCATGGTAGCCGCGGTGCGTTGAATCATTCTTAAAGGGTTGGTGAAGGAACCTTCAGAATGAAGGTGGCGCCGCCTCCCGAAGTCTCTTCCATTGTAAGCGTTCCCCCCAACGCCTCGGCCAGCCGACGCGACACGGGCAACCCCAGCCCCGTCCCCAGACCGGAATGGGGATCGAACCGCTCGAACGGCTCGAAGATGCGGTCACGCACGTCGACCGGCACGCCGGGGCCATGATCGATGACGGCGAACCACGCCGCGCCTGAGACGTGCTTCACCGACACGGCGACCACCGCCCCTTCAGGGCTGTGGCGTATGGCATTCGACAAGAGGTTCAGGAGGATCTGCTCGAGACGCACGGGATCGGTGCGCAGGGGATGGGGGGCGTCATTCGCCGCGGATTTCAATTGCACCCGTTTGGCCGCGGCGGCGGGCTCGCTCGCGGCAATCACGCGCTGCAGCGCCGCGCCCACATCGACGTCACGGAGCACGGGCCGCACTTTTCCGGCATCGAGCCGCATCAAGTCCAGAAAGTTGTTGAGCAGGACGATCGTCCGTTCCGCCGCTTCATAGACTTCGCGCCCCGCCTGCTCCATGCCCTCAGGTGATCTCGGCTTGATCAACCGCTCCGCCCAGCCGTAGACGCCCGTCAGTGCATTGCGCAATTCGTGATTCATCATCGCGAAAAAGAGATCTCGCTGGCGTTGCATCGTCCGGATCTGGGCGACGAGCTGCTCGCTCTCCCCATAGAGCCGTGCGTTCTCAACGGCAGCCGCCGTTTGCGACGCCAGCAGGATCGCGATCGCCTCGTCCTCGGCGTTGAATTCTGGAGCGTCGATCTTTTCGGTGAGATAGAGATTGCCGAACACGCCACCGCGTCCCTTCACCGGAACGCCGAGGAATGACGTCATCGGCGGGTGATGCGGGGGAAACCCGTAGCGCTCGGGGTGGCGATTGATATCCGCGGTGCGGATGGGCTTCCCTTCCTGGATCACATGACCGAGCAGCCCGCGACCGCGCGGGAGCTCACCGATCTTGTGACGGGCCGCCTCGTCGAGACCGGAGGTCACGAATTGCACGAGCGTCTTCCGGTCGTCGCCCAGTACGCCGAGCGCCGCGTAGCGAGCGCCGACCACCTCCCGCGCCGCATCGACCACCTGCTGCAGCACCCGCTCGAGATCGTGCGACGAGAAGATCGCGATGCCGGCGGCGAGCAGCCGCTCGAACCGCTCGCGAATGCGGGTCGCTTCGAGTTGCGGAGTCACGCATGAAAATGCTTCATGCCGACCACAGTGACAATTCACGTTTCTGGCTGCATTGTTAAGCGGCAGCCACGCGCCCGCCGTCGCGCGTAACGACGCATACCATTTACCGCGAGGCGATCATGGTTCGTTCTCTGGCCACCCCCTTGTCCACTGCGCTCCTCGGGCTGACGCTCACCGCGTGCGGCGCGTCCCGTAGTCCGGTTCCGCTCGTGGGCGCGTCCGCCGATGTCACTGCGCTCACGGGAGAGTGGGCAGGAGACTACAGCAGCGCGGAATCCGGGCGCAGCGGCAGCATCAGCTTCACGCTGCGCGCGGCCGGTGACTCAGCCTTCGGCGATGTGATCATGGTTCCCAGCACGTGGGGTCGTCCGCTCGTTCCCTGGCGGGAGAACGCGATGGGAGGGGGCTCGAATCAGTCGCCGGCTTCCACGGTGCTGACGATTCGCTTCGTGCGGGTGGAGCACGGTCACGTGAGTGGCACGTTGGATCCCTATGCCGATCCGCAAACCGGCGCGCGCCTGCTGACCACGTTCAGCGGCGAGCTCAACGGCAATACGATCACGGGCACCTACACGACCAGATTACCGTCCGGCGACACGCAGACTGGCCGGTGGACGGTGCAGCGGCGCTAGCGCCCTCTAGACCTTCGCCGTCGCGACCGCGCCCACGATGTCCGTCTGGGAGATGACGCCCACCAGTGCGCCCTCGTATTCGACAAAGAGGCGCTGCACGTTGAGATAAAGCATTTCCCGGGCGGCCTGCCGCGCGTCGAGGTCGGGATCGATCGTCATGGGCCACGGCGTCATGATCTCCAGCACCCGAGTGTCATCGGGACGGTGCGCGCTCTCCGCTGTCAGGACCTCGCGGGTCGAAATCACACCCACGGCACGGCCGTGCCGGTCGACGACCGGTAATGCCGACACTTTGGACTCGACAAGCTCGGCTACTGCGTCAGCGATGGTAGCATCGATGCTGATCGTCTTGAGACTCGTTTGCATCAGGTCGGCGACTTTCATGGATACCTCCTGTTAACGCGCCGTGAACATCCCGACGGCACCCTTTGTCGCGTCGGCGAATGCGTGGCTGACGAACGGATATGTTCCAGCTTCTACCAACCGCGTCTCGAAAATCGCGCCACCCCCCACCGGCACCGTGACCGTCTGTACGCCCTCGAGCGGATGCGCGAGCGAGCCGTCCAGATACACGCGGTCGAAGATCGCGCCCACCACATGAAAGGCCGAAAAGCGGTTGGGTCCGGCGTTTACGACGTAAATCCGCAACGGCTCGCCGACTCGCACCGGGATGGGATGATGCGCGTACTCGGCCTCGCGGCCGTTGAAGACCACGTAGTCCGGCGCCAGACCCAGGAGCTTGTCCCAGTCGATCGTGCGCGTCGAATCGGGAAGCACCTTGGTATAGAACTCGCTTTGCACGAACACGAATTCCTTGGCGGGACGGCGGCCCTGGCGGGGATCGACGATGATCGCGCCGTACATGCCGTTGGCGATGTGGAGCGCGACCGGCGCGGTTCCGCAGTGATACATGAATGCGCCCGGGACGCGCGCGACGAAGCGGTAATGCAGCGAATCGTGCGGCATGAGATTCACATAGGCGCGATTCGGCGCGATCTCCGCCGCATGGAAGTCGAGGCTGTGCGGCATCGGCGCCTCGTTCACCAGCGTGAAGTCCACCGTGTCACCTTCGGTGACCCGGAGCACGGGACCTGGTACCCGACCATCGAACGTCCAGCCGCCATATGTCACGCCGTCGGCAATCGTGATCTTCGCGTGCCGGATGGCGATTCTCAGGTGATGCACGCGACCGCTCGCGCGCGACGGGGCAGCCGCATCGATCGGCGCGGCCGTCGTAGCCGAGCCGATCGCAGCCTCGCCATGGGAAACGTCGGCGGGGGCGTTGGTCGGCGGTGTTGCGGGAGGCGGGGTGGGATGCTCAGGCCGCTCGCGGCACGCGAGCGCGACCGTGATTGTGACAAGACAGGCGACCGTGAAGGTCCGACGCATCAGCGGCTCCGTTAGAGATGCCCGGAGCTTAGCCGCTGACGCCTCGCGTCTTCATGAAGGCCTTGTGAGGGAGTCTTTAGACTCGCGGGCGACGGTGGGAGTCGCAAATTGCGGGCGCTGCACTGGGGCGAGCCCGAGATACCCCCTGGCCCGATTCAGCGCGTCATCGATGTTGCCGTGAATGTTGTCCTCGGTCAGCTCGTCGTACAACCCGGAGCGCTCCAGCGCGACCACGGGCTGCGCGTGCACGTCCGAGAGAATTACGAGCATCCCCTCGTGGCGGCTGCGGTGAATCAACTCGCGTAGCGCGTGCAGGCCGGTCGAGTCGATCGCGGGCACGTGTCGCAGGCGCACGATCAGCACCTTCGGCTTCCCTGCAATGCGCCCTACCCGGTCCTTGAACATCTCGGCGGCGCCGAAGAAGAACGGTCCCGTGATCTCGTAAACCTGAACGCCCTCGGGGATGGCGCGATTGCGGATGGCGTTCGGGTCATGCTCGAAATCGTCCACGGGGTCCGTGAACTCGTGCGTCAGCACACTGATGTTCGTCACCTCGGCCATGCGGCGCATGAAGAGGAAGGCTGCGAGCACCATACCGACCTCGATCGCGACCGTGAGGTCCACGAGCACCGTGAGCAGGAACGTAGTCAGCAGTACCGCGACGTCGCTCTTTGGCGCCCGGAACTCCGACACGAACGTCCGCCACTCGCTCATGTGGAACGCGACGACGACCAGAATCCCCGCCAGCGTCGCCAGCGGGATCAATGCGGCCAACCGGCCAAAGAAGAGCGTGATCAGCAGCAACGTGATCGCATGGACGATGCCCGCGACCGGCGTGCGGCCGCCGTTCTTCACGTTCGTCGCCGTGCGCGCGATCGCTCCAGTCGCCGGCATTCCGCCAAAGATCGGTGAGGCGATGTTCGCAATGCCCTGGGCGACGAGCTCCATGTTCGAGCGATGGCGCCCGCCGATCATCCCGTCCGCCACGACCGCGGAAAGCAGCGACTCCACCGCGGCGAGCAGGGCAATCGTGAACGCCGGGCCGGCCAGTGCCTGAATGATAGGAAGCGACAGATGCGGAATGCTCGGCTGCGGCAGCCCGGCATGGATCGCGCCAAACCGCGCCCCGATCGTCTCGACCGGCAGATGCAGCAGCTGCGCGAGCAGCGTCGTCGCGATCAGCGCCACAAACGGTCCCGGAATGCGCGTCGAGATCCGCGGCCACACCATGATGATCGCGAGCGTGGCGACTGCGACCACCAATGCCCATGGATTGACGGTGTCAAATGCGTGGACGTACGCGTCCCACTTCGGCACGAACGCGGAGGGGACCGACTGCATCTCGAGCCCGAGCAGGTCACGGATCTGGCTCGAGAAAATGATGAGCGCGATACCGCTGGTGAATCCGATCGTCACCGGGTAGGGGATGAACTTGATCGCGCCGCCCAACCGGAAGAGCCCGAACCCGACGAGAATAAACCCAGCCATGAGCGTCGCCACGACGAGGCCATCGACACCGTGCTGCGCGACGATCCCCGAGACGATCACGACGAACGCGCCGGTCGGCCCGCCGATCTGGACGCGCGAGCCGCCGAGCAATGAGATGAGAAAGCCGGCGACGATGGCGGTGTAGAGCCCGCGCTCGGGGCTGAGCCCGCTTGCGATGGCGAAGGCGATGGCGAGCGGGAGTGCGACGATGCCGACGATGACGCCGGCGATCACATCCCGGGTGAGTTGCTCCCGGTTGTAGTCCTGGAGAGTCGTGACCAGCTTGGGGATGAGCACGGCGCGAGGAAGATACTAAATTCCTTCGCCCTCGCCTTCACACTCGAGTACTCACGTCAGGGAGGAGAGGCGCCGGTCGGAATCGAACCGACGAGTCGAGGTTTTGCAGACCTCTGCCTTACCACTTGGCTACGGCGCCGAAGGAAGCGTAAGGTCGCAGTCTACTTGGCGTTTCTCAACCCCTCGTCCTTGGGTCCAGCACCCTGCGCTTCGACTGGTGGCGTTTTTGGTGGCGGTCCGACTTCCGTAAACATCCCAATCTGCCCACCGTACTCCTGGATGCCCGCCGCGGTGGAAAGATATCGAGCGGCGAACTCTTCGACGTTGAGCTTCTGCTTTTGATAGTCGATCACGCAACGCGCGCGCTGCTCATCAAGCCATCGACCCTGACCGCAGTCGACAAATGCTGAAATCGCAGCTCGGACCCACTCGACCCTCGGCACCGACGGCTGGCGTTGCCTTTCGGCGTCGGACGCATCGATGGCAAGTGACTGATCGAAGGAGAAGTTCTCCTGTAGGTACGCGGCGATCTCGGACACCGAAAGCTCCACCGGCAGCCGCGAGTTCCGCCTGAGGGACGGGAATCGGTCATCGGAGGCTGCGCGATCAGCCACCACCTCTCGCCAGATCAAGTCCATCACGTAGGGGATCGGCGGCCGACTGTCCCACAGCTTGAAGCGGCCGTAGTAAACCGCAATCACGTCTCCAGGAATAGAGACGGGAGATGCGAGCTTCTGACGCACCGGCTTAAAGGTCGGTTTACCGAACTCGAGGCGAAACAAGAAGAACATGTCTCGCTGGTCGCTTCTGATAAACGATAGAACGACGAACGGTCGCTCGAACTTCAAATCGCCAGCGTCGAGCCTTGACTTGATGACATCGACGATGGCAATCCGCATCTGGTGTACGACTAGGATCACATCGTGGGTATCGACGCGCCCCGCTGAGACCGGCCAACCAAGCAGGTCGTCATCGTATCTCTCTAGCTGCTCAATCGTCTTGCCCCAAAGAGAGCGATCGCCGGGCAGGGACATCTTCACCTCGGCCACCGATGCGGAGTCGTCGTTCACCACGATCGCTAGGTCGGGCGTGACATCGGTGGACGGCGAGCGCCGATTGGCGGGTGATGTTGTAAGGCGACGCCCTTGGTAGAATCGCACGTGCTCGCGGAACGACTGTGCCTGGTCGTCGAAACGGTAGAGATTCGAAAGGCCTAGCATCGCGAAGGCGGTGTTCTCATAGTCGTCGATTGCAGCCAGGATTGGCGCGATTCCCTCTGCAGTCATGCAGGCGCCCCGTAGTCGGCAAGGTCGCCTTCCCCAAACGTGTCGTAGATGTGTTGAACGACCCGCTTAAGGCCCCACACAGTCGCTCGCATCTGGGGCACCACCAGAACGCGGTTGGCGTTCGCAACCCAAATCTCCATGGAGCTGCCATCAACCTGGTCCAGCACTGCAGCATGCAAGTAAGGGTTGCCATGATAGACTGACACGGAACCGTATGGGAACATCTTTAACGCGGCAGCGAACTGCCGAACCGACTCGCGCTCAGCGAACACTCCTCGACCGTAATCGATAACCAGGGGACGGGTCTCCCGGAACTCCAGTTCCCGTCGGGCTCTGTGGCCGAAGAACCGCTCATCCTGCTCGAACGTCAGGGCCACGGGCACGCACAACGATCGGAAGGCTGATGAGAATCGCTGTGTGGCAAACACCTCACCGCGACGACCAAGACTGAACCGCCCCACCTCCCGATTCGCGCGAAACGCCGTGAAAGCAAGAGTGACGAACCAGCCGTTGTTATCCCAGACCCATTGGAACGCCTGCTGGAGCGTCGACTCCGGCCACGCAACGGAAGAAAAGCCGGGCGGTCGGCGACCCTGCGCGGGATCGACACGAAGCTTCACCGACGCGCGCTTTACGAGCAGCTCGTCGAGCGTTTCAGCGGTGGGAAAGGCCTCCAGGATTGCACGAAAGCGCTTGTCGCTTAGTGAAGCCACGATCAGGTCGCGTCTGTTGAAGCGGATTAGTCGGCGGATTCCATCGGAGAAGCCTGAGCGGTCAGCGAACGACAACAGAGTGACCACATCGGGCCGCGATTCGTGCCGGATGCCGAAAATGGAATACTTCTGCTCCGTGTCGGGATCGTCGGGGTCGTGACGCGACTTGATCTCAAGCTTGAATGCGTCTGTCGTCTGCCAGATCAGCGTCGATCTGCACCGCCGGCCCCCCAGTCGCCATTGCTCCCTCTCCACCAGCGGCGTAGTCAGAACAGTGGCGGCGTGCACAAAGCCGGGTGCAATGCCAAGCGCCGTATCAAGCGCCTCCAGCAAGGCTCCGCGCTCGAACCGGCGACTACTTAGACGGTTCAGGAGCTCCTTTACGAGAGGTGGCATTTCACAACCTAAGCTCCTAAGGTCGCAACATATTGTCCAGGCTAAGACGCGTCGAGCCGCCTAACCGCTTGTCGAGCGAGCGCGACCCGCTCCGCCTGCTCGCGATCCCGTTCCCCCGTCAGACTCCCCGCCACCTTCGCCGCATCTTCGGCGAAGTACGCCTCCGGCGCGTGCTTCATGTATCGAATCGCCATTGCGACCGTCGCGTGTCCGAGGAGCTTTTGGATCCGCGGGATCGGCACCCCGGCCTGGGCCGCGTGTACCGCGAACGTGTGCCGCAAGTCGTGCAGGGTGACGCTCCGAAGGCCGGCCATCCGACACGCTCGGGAAAACACGCGACGTGCCGCCCGGTAGTCGTTGAAGGGTGACTTAAAGACGAGATCGGTCGGCCCGATCGGGAAACGGGTGACGTGTCCGGCAAGAAGAAGCGCCAAGGGCTCGGGAATTGGCACGTCCCGCGCACTGCTGGCTGTCTTCAAGCGCTGATCTTCTTCATGGACGCGGATTCGGCGTTCCGAGAGTCGCACATCTCCGCCGCGGAGCCCTTGGGCCTCGCCGATCCGAAGACCGGTGAAGGCAAGCGTGGCCAGTAGCGGCCACCACTCTCGCGGCGTGGCGCACTCGAGATCCCTTAACTCCTCGGCCGAGAGCCAGCGCTCCCTACCCGCCGGCTCTCGCTCGCGCAGCAGCTTCAACGCGGGGACGGCCAAGTCGCGCTCTTCGGCGCACCAGCGACGAAAGGCTGACAGTGCACACAGGTCGCGGTTGATGGTGGATCCCGCTGTCCCCTCTCGACGGCGCGCATCCCGGAACTCGGCGAGAAACCCCTTGGTGATGTCCGCGAGCGTCGCATCCCGACCACGCGGCAACACGCGAAACAACCGCTGCCACGACTCTCTATAGCGATACGCGGTCCGGGGGCTGAACGGACGCCGCGTTTTCGATGACAACGCGGACGGACTCTCTAACCACTTCAGCCATTCATCGACCAACGGCCCCAGGGTCGGACTCGCTACCTTGGCGACCCGCTGCTGCAGCGCGGCAGGGTCGCGCTGATAATCCTCGTGAACATCGGTTAGCTCGAGTTTCCCATCGGCGAGGAGCTGCAGCACGTCGAGCCGCCCTGCGTCCCTGAGTCCGTGGAGCGTTCGCTCCATCGCTCCTGCACGCGTCTTGCTGCTCGTGCCGGTGGACAACTTCAGCCGGGGGACGCCGCGCCAACGGATTTCCACCACGTAGCGGTGGCTCTCCGGTCGTTTGTAGATACTCACTTGCTCCTCCTCCGCTCCTCGATCAGCGCCGCGATGTCCGACAACCGCCACCGCAGCGTGTGCGGCGCTAGTTGAACTGCGAGATGACCAACCACTTCATAGACTCGCTTCGTGGCAATGGCGAGCAGGCAGCCGACGTCGGTCGCGGTCAGCAGCGGCTCAACGGCACTCATCTTCGTCGCGCTCTCGAGTCTCAGTCCATGATCCTTCCGCTCACTGACGCTCACGATGTCGTTCTCCTCCGCAGCTCCACGCCAGCGTTCCGTCGGAGCCGACCGCCTTTCCCGCCCTCCAGACATTCCCGGCGGAAACGCCGGAGCTCCGCGAGTTGGATCATCGAGATACCGTACCGCGTCACGTCCTTCAGCAACCCGAGGCGGACATAGCGATTCACAGCCACAACACTCTTGCCGAGAAAGGCGGCGGCCTCGATCTGCGAGAGATAGCCGCGGGGGCCGATCTCCGTCACGTACTCACGCGTGCGTACCCGGCGCACCAGCCGGATGCCGGCTTGCGGACCGGGAGGATTCTCTTCGAGGACCCTGATGAGATCAGGGCGGGCGCGTCCCATTCGGTGGCCTTGAAAGTGTTATAGCTGTCATGTCATCTTATCCCCAGGTTTCGGGCGTGTCAAGCGCTCCAGAATCGCGACAGGGCGCTCCCCGACCGACGGAAAACAGCTAATCCCGGTGAAATGGCCGGCAGAAAATGCCGGTAGAAACGCCGGGTGACGAGCGGAGTAACGAGTGGACTCACGAGCGGAGTAACGAGCGGTTCTCTGTCGGCAACTGGATTCGAGAGAAAGGAGTCGTATGCAGACACCGTTGGGTCGTGAGATCCCAGAGGCTCTTCGGCGCCACAATGAGGAGCAGCGGCGCGACCCGGAGGACGTGGTGAGCGAGCTCGGCTGGCGCGTCCGGGTCGTCGTGTTGTGGCGCCAGAGCGAAGACGACCCGGAGCGGTGGATCTATCTCGAGCGGATGCTGCCGGGCAAGTTCTCCTACGAGACAGTGAAGCAGCAGTGGGGCGGTGGCGCGTACCGCATCCGATTATTCGGAGCGTGGAATCGCGCCCGCCGCCAGGAAAAGTACATCACCCAGGTGGCGTTCTGGATCCATCGCGGATTTCAGTCCACGCCAGCGCTCCGAGCTCGGTTGCGGGAGGTGGCGAGGCGCCCGTTGAAGGATTGACAGGTAGAAGCTAGGCGGCGTCACAGGAGTCTATGACTGTCAGCTAAGTCAGATCGTGCGACCGGAATGCGGTTCGTACGGAGCCGCGGCCCGAGTTGGCGACGGAAGGCCACCGGTTCTTCGACCTCCGCCGCTGGGGCGGCTCCGACTCGGTGATCACGAATTACATCACCTAGGAAACAACGCGCATCCCGTATCTCGGCTTGGCGACGCGCTACGTGTTGCCGCAGTACCTGTTTTATCCCATCCCGTCAGTGTCGAAAACTCCCCCAGAAGGCCACGGCACCTTTTTCAGACGAGCCGGTATTAATCCCTCGCCCATCCCACAGGCGAGCCGTCTTGTCGGAACGTGTTCGCCGATCGTACCACCAGTGTGAGGGTTTCCATGCACTCTTCTCTCGCCGCGGATCTTGCCGCAATCGTCGCCTCCTCTGGCCTCATGCTCCAGGCCCTTAGACAGCTGCATCGCGTCACGAACCTCCCAGATCCCGTCATCATCGTAGGCGAGACGGGGACAGGGAAGTCAATGTTCGCTCGTCTCCTACACCGATTGAGTGAACGTCCCGGAGTTTTGGCGGAGTTGAGCGCGGGTGAGTTGGACGGGAGCTTGGGCCAGGATCAGCTATTCGGTCACGAGCGTGGTGCATTCACCGGCGCCTTCTCGCGCCGTCGCGGCCTCTTCGCCGAAGCTGGCGGTGGCACCGTGCTGCTCGACGACTTCCAACACCTCCAGCGACGCGAGCAACTACTGCTGCTCCGCGTGCTCGACGCCCAGGAATACCGCCCCCTCGGCGCCGACCGGCGCGTCAGCGTTCAGGCCCGGCTCGTGATCGGCGTGAATCGCTGCCTCGACGAGCTGGTTGCGAGCGGCGCGCTCTGCCCGGACCTCCGTTATCGCCTCGGCTACCACGAACTCCATCTGCCACGGCTTGCCGACCGCCCGGAAGACACTCCTCTACTGGCCGATCGGTTCCTCCATGAGTGCGTCGGGCCAACAGGCGAAATCATTCCAGCCGGGTTCACACTCGAGGCGTTCACGGCGCTCGAATTCGCCGATTGGCCGGGGAACGTGCGCCAGCTGCAGCAAGTCGTGCGCAGGGCGTTCACGAACGCTTTAGGGGAGCACGAGATTCGCGTGGAGCATCTGCCCGAAGGGATGCGGCACATCCCCAAATTCGAATCCCATGCTACGTCGGAGTACAAACATCGAGTGGTTGCGTGGGCCCTGCGACGGAGCGGCGGGCATGTGCAGGGGGCAGCGCGGCTGTTAGGGGTGCATAGGAATACGATTACGGGGTTGAGGCCGGTGGCAGCGGAGCCAGTTCGTAGGAGGGAATTCACTCAGTCTGCATGATGCCTCGCCAGAAGAAGCCGGTGGCCTCGGATCCTTGCAGGACAGGCCTTGCACAACCGAGCCGCTTTTTCGTCAGTTCCTTGTGCATGTAGAAGGCAGACTCCATCGAATGTTTTGGGCACATCAAGGAAGTCGCGGCGTTACGCTATAGCGGTCTCGAGAAAACCGGTATAAACACTGCATCATCGCTGCACAAGCGGGTCCGGTCAAACCCGTTTTGCTTGTGCCATCCGAGCCTTCGGGCGGGCCGTTTCGTGCTTAACACTTCGGCACATGACTTGCCTGACGCATGGGCGACCCGTTCCGCGAGCCGTGCGGACCTATGCCCACGAGCCTCATTTCCAAGTTGCCGCTCCCCGAGTCGTTCGAGGCCGAATACCTCGAGTACAACGGCATCCTTCCACTGGAGGTCGCTGAGGATCGGCTGAGGGTGGCCGTGTCGGGAGAACCCGCCGTCGAGGTGCTGGATGATCTTGAGATCTCGTTCGGGCTGAAGCTCGACCTCTTCCCCGTCACGCGCGACGAGCTGAACGACGGGATCCGGCGCGCGTTCGCCGCCGCGGAATCGGTCGTCGAGTTGGTGCGCGACCTACATGGCGTCGTTGGAGCTCCGGGTGAAAGCAGCGAGTCGCCGCTCGCAGACGCGCGCGACTTGGCGAACCAACCGCCGGTAATCCGCTTCGTGAACCTGCTGATCCGCGAAGCGTACGAGGCTCGGGCGTCGGATATCCACTTGGAATCGACGCGCGACGGCCTGCGGGCGCGGTTTCGGATCGACGGCGTCCTCACTGACGTGCCGAGCCCGCCCAAAGGACTTCAGGCGGCCGTCGTGTCCCGGGTGAAACTGCTGGCGGAGCTGGACATCGCTGAGCGACGGGCAGCGCAGGATGGGCGCATCCGCGTGCGTCTCGAGGAACGCGAGTTGGACCTCCGCGTCTCAACGGTCCCCACGATGCACGGCGAATCTGTCGTTCTGCGGCTGCTCGATCGCGGAGGCCGGGCCGTATCCCTGGAAGAGCTCGGGATGGCGCCCCAAATCCTATATGAGTTCGAAGAGCTGGCGCGGAGGCCCCATGGAATTGTCCTCGCTACCGGCCCCACCGGGAGCGGCAAGACCACGACGCTCTATGCCGCCCTCGGCCTACGGCGTGGTGCCAGCGAGAAGATCATCACCGTGGAAGACCCGATCGAATACCAGCTCCCCGAGGTGACCCAGGTCCCAGTGAACCTCAAAGCGGGGATGACCTTTGCCGCTGCGCTCCGCAGCCTGCTCCGCCAGGACCCCGATGTGATGATGGTGGGCGAGATGCGGGACGCCGAAACCGCGCAGATCGCGGTACAAGCGGCGATGACGGGTCACCTTGTGTTCTCCACCCTCCACACCAACGACGCCGCCAGCGCCGTCATGCGACTGGCTGATCTCAAGGTTGAACCCTACATGGTCGCCGCCACGGTCGAGTGCATCCTGGCGCAACGCCTCGTGCGACGCATCTGTCCCGACTGCCGTACCCGCTACAAGCCAGACCCCCAGACCGTAGCGCTCCTCGCCGAGCGCCCGACCGGCGAAATCACCCTCGACCGCGGGAGAGGATGTCGAGAGTGCCGCGATACGGGCTACCGCGGCCGCACGGGACTGTTCGAGTTGCTCCGGGTGACCGATGACATCAAGCACGCCATCACGCGCCTCGCGCCGCTCGCCACGCTGCGCGATCTCGCGCGAGCGGCCGGGATGACCACGTTGCGCCAGGACGGTTGGGCTAAAGTGCAGGCCGGGATCACGACGGTCGAGGAGGTGTTGCGTGTCACGGCGCCCTGACCCCGGCTTCACGCTCATCGAGCTGCTCGTCGTGATCACTGTCATTGCGATCCTCGCCGGGCTTGTGGGGCCGATGGTGTTTCGCAATGTCGGTGACGCGAAGGTGTCCGCTGCCCGCGCCCAGATCGAGCTCTTCGCCCTGGCGCTCGATCAGTATCGCCTCGATAACGATTTCTATCCGGGAACCAGGCAAGGACTCGCCGCCTTGCGAGAGCGGCCTAGCGGCGAGCCGGCGGCGCGCAACTGGCGCGGCCCCTACCTCCGAAAAGCGATCCCGCTCGATCCGTGGGGCCGGCCGTACGCCTACAAATCACCGGGTGACGTGAACGCTGACAGTTACGACCTGCTCTCCCTGGGTCGCGACGGTCAGCCGGGCGGCAGTGGCGAAGACGCCGACGTCACATCATGGGAAGGAAGCGCGCGGCGGCCATGAGCGCGTACTCCTACCGCGCCGCACGCCAGGACGGTGCAATCGTCACCGGTGCCATCGAGGCCGAGAGTCATTGGGAGGCGTCAGCCACGCTCGCGAGGCGCGGGCTCTTCGCTATCGCGGTGTCCCCGACAGTCGAGGAACATCGTCCGGCAGCGAGTCGCCGGGACTTGGCAATCGTGTTTCGCGGCATTGCGGCGCTCGTCTCCTCCGGTGTGCCGCTCGAGCGCGCCATCGCCGCGAGCGAACCCCTCGCTGCGGGACCGCTCCGCCAGACGCTGACTGCAGCGCGCGAACGCCTGCGCGAAGGCGCCAGCCTTGCCAACGCTCTCGCAGTCGGACGCGGCGTCATTCCCGGTCTCGTCATCGGCATGATCCGGGCCGGGGAGCGCGGCAGCCAGCTCGGAACCGCCCTCGAACAGATCGCGGCGCACCTCGAGCAGGAAGCCGACCTCGTCGCGCGGGTACGCCAGGCGCTCACCTATCCCCTGCTCCTCGCCGTCGCAGGCACCGCTTCCGTGCTCGTTATCACCACCGTTGTTGTCCCGCGCTTCGCGGCGATCCTCGGCGACCTCGGTCAGCAACTCCCCCCCGCCACTCGACTGCTGCTCGGCATGTCAGAGCTGCTGACGCGCTTCTGGATTCCGCTCCTGGTGATCGCTGTGGCTTCCACATGGGGCGCGATCGAATGGATCCGCCGCCCGGCGGGAAGAAAACAAGTCGAGGAAGTGCTCCTCAGACTCCCGTTCATCGGCTCGCTGCGACGGGCGCTCGCCACCGCGCGTGTGATGCGCGCCCTGGGCGGCATGCTACGTGCCGGCATGCCGCTACTGCCCGCGTTGGACGCCGCGCGGGACGCCGCCGGCGATCTCGCCATTGCGGAGCGACTCGAGCGCAGCCGCGAGCGAGTAGTGCAGGGCGCGCCGCTCGCCGGCGCCCTCGAGCGTGAGGATGCGCTCAGCGCGAGCGCCTTGCAGCTCGTCAGGGTGGGAGAGTCCAGCGGTCGGGTGGCGGACATGGCGTGGAGCGCGGGGAATCTCGCGGCGCAGGAAGCCGAGCGTGGTTTGCGCACCCTTGTCACGGCCTTGGAGCCGGCGCTCATCGTCGCCTTCGGCGGCATCGTCGCGTTCACTGCGGCGGCCCTGCTCCAGGCGGTGTACTCACTCAGGCCAGGCATGTGATGCGCGCGCCGTACGCTGTGCGCCGTGCGCCGGGAATCACGCTCCTGGAAATGCTCGTGGTGCTGACCGTGCTCGGAGTCGTACTGGCAGTGAGTGGTCTCGCGATCCAGTCGCTCCGAGTGCCACGCGAATCTCAAGAATTGGTCGATCTACAGCGTACAAGAGCGGAAGCAATTCACTCCGGCGCACCGCGCACGGCGCACGGCGTACGCTTTCTGCCTGACGGGCGAGCGATCGGTCCTGGAGTGAATGCTCTGACGGGGGAGCCGCTTGCGAAATGAGCGCGGGGTGGTACTGCTCGAAGTGCTGGTCGCCGTCGTCGTTCTCGCGACCGCCGGAATCGGGCTGGTCGAGCTGGTGGGTTCCGGCCTGCGTGCCGAGCGCGACGCGCGCCTGCGCGAAACCACGCTCGCCACCGAGGAACGCCTGCTCTCGGCGCTGACCCTGCTCAATCGCAAGGAGCTGGATCAGCGTATCGGTCGCCGCCATATCGGCGAGTTCATCGTGGACGTGCAGCGACCAGAACGGACTCTGTACCGCATCGCGCTTCTACAGGAGTCGTCCCCGCAGGTGGAGGATCTCGTAACCGTCGTGTACCGCGCGGAGACCAACCCGTGAGGCGGCGTCACGGCTTCACCCTCGTCGAGGTGATGGTCGCCATGGCCATCGCAGGAGTCGTTATCCTCGCGGCGCACCGGATCTTCACCGGCGTGGCGGACGGCGCGAGAGCTGTCGCCACCGCGCGGGCGAGCCTAGACCGCAGCGCCAACGCGCGCCGCTGGCTAAAGGCCACGTTTCTCTCGCTCGATCCGCCGTTTGAGGGGCGCGCGAATCGCGCGGCGTTTTCAGCATGGCAGCTCGTCCCCGGCGGGTGGTTCGAGCAAACACCGACCCAACTGGTGCAAGAAGGCAGCGATTTCCTTGCCACCACGGTCGCCGGACGGCTGCAGCTCGCCGGCGGCGTAAGCGATGTGGCCTTCGACTATCTGCTCGACCCGGGGGCGGATACCAAGTGGGTGCGCGAGTGGATCTCTCCCGTGAGCGCCCCGCTCGCCGTGCGCCTGCGCATCGGGGGTTGCGGGAGACACGACGCGGCATGCGCGGATACGCTCCTCTTCCTGGTGAAGCAACGCGGATGAGCCGCCGCGGCTTTGCCCTGCTCGCCGTGCTATGGGTGCTCACCGCCCTGACGGCACTCACTGGTGCCGGCCTGCTTGTCGCCCGACTCGGCGGCGAGACCACACGCAATCGCGTGCTTCTCGCGCGCGCGGAGTGGGCACGCGAAGCGTGCGGTGAGATCCTGTTGGCGCGATTCGCCGTCGATCCCACGATCCGTGAGCTCGACCCCATCGACCTGGGGCGTGGGACCAGGTGCCGCGCTTCGCTGGAGGATCCGGCAGGCAGACTCAATCTCAATACCGCCGACCGAGAGGCACTCGTGCAGCTGTTCAAAGCTGTGGTCGTTGAACAGGCGCTCGCGGAATCGGTCATCGTCCAGCGAGCCCGCGGCAAACTCTACGACTTGATGCAGGTGCCTGGTCTCGATTCCACAGTCAGGGCACGTCTGGCGCCGTTCGTGACGGTGCGGGGAACCGGCGTCATCAACGTCAACGCGGCGCCGCGCGAGGTCCTGCGCACCCTTCCCGGTTTGACCGAAGAGGGTGTCTTGTTGCTGACGAGTCGTCGCGACCTTCGGCCGCTTCATAGTGCAGATGAGCTGGCGGGCCTGCTGTCCCGCTCGTCGCGAACGGTGTTTCTGAGCAGCTACGCGGAGTTTGTGCGTGCGGCGGTATTCGCTCCTCCGCAGCTCATTGTGAACGTCGAAGGCGGCGTTTATCGAACGCCGATCGTGGCCCGCGCAACGCTCACGACCGTCCCCGTGCCCGGTCGCCTCGCTGTGATTCGCCGAGAGACCGAGTGAAACCCATCGTCACGCGGGCGCCCGTGCTGCATCTGACGGTCGGCGGTTCCGTTGTCCGCGCCGCGGCGGTGCGAGCGAATGTGGCTGTCTGGGCAGGAGAGGCGACGTACGACTCGCCTACCGACCTGACGGAGGTCGTGGCGCGTCTGGCGGCAGCCCCCGTCGAGCGCTGCCGGCGACTGCGTGTCACGCTGGAGCGCCCGCCCGCTCAGACCCGCACACTCACCGACCTGCCACCCGTTCGCGACCGTGAGCTGGCCTCGCTCGTGGCGAACCAGGCCGGACGGTTCTTTCGCCGCAATGGGGCGGCGCTCGTCACCGACGCCACCTGGGTCACGAACGGGACGGGGCGGGTCACGCACGCCGCGGCGGTGGAGGAACCGCTCGTTCTCGCCATCGTCGCCGGGGCGGCCGAGGCGGGCCTGGCAGTTGAATCGATCACGCCAGCGGGGATGTCTCCGCAGCTGCAGCTTCTGCCCACCGCCGAGCGTGCCGTGCGCGAGCGGGCGCGTCGTCGCGCGATCATTCGCCTCGCGATTGCAGCCTGCGCGGCCTGGCTCGTCGCCGGCGGGGTCTTTGGTATCCGCCTGGTGATCGAGCGGCGTGACGTCGAAGCGCAGTTGGCGGCGGTCGACGCGCCGCTCGCCGCGATCCGCGACGTGCGCCGGGAGATGCGGACGGCGGAAGCGATGGTGATCGGCCTCGCCGAGGCACGGCGCTCTCGGGGAGAGGCGCTCGCGACCCTCGCACGCGTGAACGGCGCGCTACCGGATTCGGCGGTCCTCACGTCCTACACCTGGCGCTCGGATGGACCGGGCGTCATTGCCGGCGCAGGTCGGCGGGCGGCGGACGTGCTGGCGGCCGTCGAGCGCGGGCGTGCGGCTCCCAATCCACGCATCGAAGGTGCGATCGTGCGCGAAGCACTCCGCGGCCACGAGTGGGAGCGGTTCACCATCATCTTCGGGGCGAAGAACCAATGACGCCGCGGGATCGCCGGGCGTTGCTCATAGGCGGAATCGCCATCGCCGGCGCAGTCCTGGGGCTGCGCGTCTTGCCGTGGGCGGTGCGACGCGTAGCCGAGGCCCACGCGGTACTGCGTGAACGAGCGATGTTGTTGGCCCGCACGCGCGAAGAGATGGCGTCGCTCCCCAGGCTTCGCGATTCTGTCGCCGTCCTTTCGCAGGCGCTGGTCGCGCTCGCGCCACAGGTCCTGTCCGGCTCCACGCCCGCCGAAGCCGGCGCCGATCTGTCCGGAAGGATGAATCTCGCCGCGTCGCGTGCGCCGGCCAAAGTCGAGCGGCTCGATCCACTCCCCGACTCGAGTGGCGACGGACGTTTGGGTCGGGTGCGTGTGCACGCGGCGCTCGAGACGGATGTTCGTGGGTTGATCGCTCTGATCCGCGCCATCGATGCTGGTGACGAGGTCCTGAAGCTGGACGAGATCCGCGTCGAGGCTCCGGAGCCCGGCGCGATCCAGCGGGGACCAGAAATCCTGAAGGTCGAGATCACTGTGAGCGGCTGGTACATAAGGCCTCGGTCGATAGAGAAACGCGAGACATGACGGCCGATCTGAGATTGCCGCTGCTCGTGGTGGGCCTGCTCGGCGTGATCGCCTCTGTTCGCATTGCGGCACGGCCGATCGCGAACGTGCAGCTGCCACGCGCGCCAGTCTACGATTCCACCGGACAAACGGTCAGCTCAGGAAGCCGAATCGCTGCCGAATCTGTCACGGCGGTCGTCTCGCGAGATCCGTTTCGCATCGGGCGGCGACCGATACTCCCACCCTATGATCCCCTGCGGCTCACCGAACAGTTAGCTCCAGCGCCGGCGAAACCAACGCTGATTCTGGTCGGTGTGGTGAACGGCATCGAGCCGTCGGCGGTGATTGAAGGGCTTCCGGGAGTGGAAGGGTCGCGCGTCATGCGGGTGGGAGACGTCGTGGCGGGGCTGCAAATCACAAAGATCACGAATGGGCGTGTCGTCGTTGCCGGAATGGATACCACCTGGGTGCTGGAGGTGCGGGAGCCATGGGAGCCGTAACAGCGTGTAGAGGCGTGAAGAGGCGTGTTGCGGCGTGGGCGCTCCTTGTGCTCCTCGCTTGGTCATCGCCGCTTCGGTCGCAGGACACGTCGGCCGGGCGATTCACGCACGACAGCATCGCGGTTCGTTTTGTCGAGACAGACATCCGCGCGGTGATTCAGGCGATCGGACGATATTTGCCGAAGCCGGTGTTGGTCGGTCCGATCCAACCGGTGCGGGTGACACTCGAGACGCCGGGACCCGTGGACCGGCTGCAGCTGCTGCCGTTGTTGCGGGGCCTCGTCGAGTCGCAAAACCTCGAGTTTGTGGAAGACTCGTCGTTTTATCGGATCAATACGAAAACCGCCAACCAACCGACTGGCCGTGCGGCCGTCAGCGGGGACTCTGGTCCCGTGCAACTATTCGTGATTCGGCTGCGCCACGCCCGAGCCTCGGATGTTGCTGCCACGGTAAACCAACTGTTCGGGGGCAGTGGGGCGTTCTCCGGCCAGAGTGGCCTCTCGGCGGGGACGCTCTCGGATGAATTGCGACGCAACGTCGTTCCTCCCGCGGGGGCGGGGGCTCAAGCGCCGCCCAACCAACCGAACGTGCGCCAATCATCGTTGTCAGGGTCGGTCACGATCGTCCCGGATGAGCTCACCAACTCGTTGCTCGTTCGGGCATCCCTGCGTGACTACGACGTCATCAAGGAAGCGGTCGACCAGCTCGATATCCGTCCGCTCCAGGTCCTGATCGAGGTTCTCATCGTTGAAGCACGGCAGGATCGCAGCTTCTCGTTCGGCACGTCCTTCTTTGCGCCACAGCAGTCGATCGACAGGGGAAACGGTACCGCGGGCGGAAACTGGATTGGGGCCGGGCTCGGCGATCTCGTCATCCAAATCATGAAACTTGGGCGGGCGAACATCGATGCCACGTTGTCCGCCGCAGCGAGTCGCGGGGATGTGGAGATCATCTCGCGGCCGGTGCTCCTCGCGTCCAACAATCAGGAGGCGCGCTTCCTGGTCGGCTCGCAGCGTCCGTTCGTGCAGGTCAGTCGTAGTTTACCGACTGACACCCCGACGCGCGATCAGGTGATTCAGTACCGCGACGTCGGGACCAAGCTCACCGTCCGGCCCACGATCAACCAGGACGGATACGTGTCGCTGCTGATTCAGCAGGAGATCAATCAGGCGACGAGCGAAGTACAGTTCGATGCGCCGGTGATCTCCACGCGCGAGGCGGTGACCCGGGTGCTCGTGAAGAACGGGCAAACGATCGTCATCGGAGGGTTGCGCGATCAACAGAAGGACGCGACGCAGGGCGGCGTGCCGATTCTCTCAGGGATTCCACTGATTGGGGGCCTATTCGGGCACGCCGAACGCAAGACAACCCGGACTGAGCTCTACCTCTTCCTGACGCCGCGGATTCTCAAGACGGATGCTGATGCGGATAGCGTCACGGCGCCTCGGCTGCCGAGGAGCGGGCAACCGTGAGCGGGCTGGCGCCGATCATTGGCGTGTCGCGGGCGATCAAACGGGCGACCGAGCTCGTCGAGCGCTTTGCGCCGACGACATTACCAGTCTTGCTGGTTGGGGCGACCGGAACTGGGAAAGAGCTGTTCGCTCGACACATCCACGATGTGAGTAGGCGTCGTGGCAAACTGATCGACGTCAACTGCGGCGCCTTACCGCAAGAACTTGCGGAGAGTCTCCTGTTTGGGCACCGACGAGGCGCGTTCACGGGAGCCGTAGATTCGGTGACTGGACATCTGGAACGCGCGGATCGAGGGACACTATTTCTTGACGAGGTCCTTCAACTGTCATCGGCGGCACAGGTCAAGCTCCTTCGGGCTCTTGAGGAAGGAGAAGTGCAACCCCTGGGCGCTGGCGAGAAGAGGCGTATCGATATCCGTGTCGTCTCGGCAGCGCAGGAAGACACGCCCGAACGGCTCGACCGTGGAACGTTCCGACACGATCTATTCCAGCGCCTCGCAGGAATTGTGATCGACCTGCCCGTACTCGTTGAACGTCCCGAGGACATCGTGCCGCTAGCCGAGCACTTCGCGGCCGCGCGAGGCCAGCAGCTTGAGCCCGGATCCGCTCACATCCTTCAAGATTACGCGTGGCCGGGCAACGTCAGGGAGTTACGTCTCGCGATCGAGCGCGCGGGTTGCCTTGTCGAGAATGGCACGTTGCCTCTGAGTGCATTGAAGGAAGCGATCGAGCTGGGAATTGCCCGCGACCTCCGATCGGAGCGTCGTCACAGTGATCGCAGGGAGAAACGGTCGGATAGAAGGCACAAACGCCGCCCAAGGTTCACACGTGCTGAATTGCTCATGACGTGTGAGCAGCAGCAATGGAACGCTGAGCGGATCGCCGCCAGTCTGGGCGTCAGGCGAACCACAATGTATGAAGAATTACGCGCTGCCGGCATGTCGCTGCGGTCTGCGCGCAGGGTCGAGAGTCCGCAAAGTCCGGCGGATTCCACCGGACTTCGCCGGAACTCGATCAACCCGCTCTCGTAGGTCCAAATCATTTCTACACTTCGAAAGGGAGAGATCGGGCATAACAGATGCGTAGGAAGGCTCCGACCTTTCTTCGGAGCTCAACGTGTCACGCCGATTTTCCCTGCCAGCACTCAATTGGATCAGCATTGTATTCTCACTTCAACTCTCGGCGGTCGCTGCGTTTGCCCAGGGTGGAATCACAATCACCCCGGCAAGCGGTACGTATCCGAGCGGTACACTGTCGGTTACGGTACTGTTCTGCATAACCGACCCGGACGGCCACTTTTTTACCGACGGAACGGTCACGGTGAACGGCATCGTAGTCGGATCGGGCCAGTATAACGGACCACAGGGGGGTTGCGTTGATAACCGCGTGGTCTATGCAAATATCACGGTCAGCCAAGCCACAACAACAACAGTCAGCGCGACCGACACTATATACGTAGGCCAGGTCGCGGATCAATTCACTGTCCTGGATCAATCCGCTTATTACTCTGGCCCTCCAGCACCCAGCATCGTTATCGATCTCAGTCCACATAACGGCCACAATCACAGCGCGGCAGTGTGCGCCGTCGCGTGCTTCAACACAGCCACGAGTTACTCGACCCCAGCGTATTGGACCTTGGATGTTCCTCGCGCCGTCACACTGATGTACTCGAGCGGGCAGGTAGAAAGCCGTCACACAGTCCAAATCGGTGCCACGCTGGCGGGCGGAGATGGGCCGCCGACTCAAGCCTCCATGCGCCTGCGGCGCCCCGACGGCACCTACGTCATACTCACCAATGGTCAGACGGAAAAATTCTTCACCGTCGGCGTCGGAACGCATCGCCTTGCGGTGCAGTTTGAGGACTCGACACTCTCCACCGGTGCGTATTCCTACACCGCAGTCGCCAGAGGTTACTGGGGGAGCACCATGATTGAGACCACAGCTCCCATTCGCTTGCTCATCATTAACGATCGCTTGAGCGCCTACGGAGCCGGATGGTCAGTCGCGGGCGTTCATCGTCTGAAGGTGGGCCCGGGGGACTCGCTGTCTGCTTGGGATGGAGGGGGAACGGTTCAGTTTTGGCGTCGCACCTCGTGTAACACGACCGGCTGTACCTATACCGCGCCAAACGGTGACTTCGATCAGCTTACATTCACCAACTCGGCGTACCGATCGGACCCCATCGTCGCGTACACGCGCACGATGTTCGACGGCACGAAGCTCAAGCTGGATGATCAGGGACGGCTGCGGTACGTCGACGACATTTTTGGCAATCGGGTTCGGTATGCGTGGAAGGATAGCGAAAGACTTGATAGTATCGTTGACCCGGCGGGCAAAGCCATCGTGTTTACCTACGACGCCAGCAATCGTCTCCAGACGATTCGCGACGTGCCGGGTAACCGCACAAGCTCGTTTACGGTGAATGCGCAAAACAATCTGACGCAGATTCAAGACCCGGCCGGCGGGAAGCCATTCCAGCAGGCGTCGTACGATTCGTATCATCGATTGCTGGCGCACGTGGACAGGCGCGGGGCCCGATGGTCCCACGCTTACGACGCAGCAGGAAAGTTAGCCTCGGATTCTACGCCGGCGATCACAGCCGATGGTGTCAATCAAAGACTGGTTACGGCCTATCGCTCTGCCGAATCGGCTGTTCTTACGACCCCCGATTCCGCGGACATCGCAAGCGTCCTACCTCCGGTGGGTCAATCAAAGATCTTCCTCACTGATGCGTTCGCCGCACTACGAGAGGTCCTCAATCCCCTCTCGGAATATGCGCGATACGTCCGCAATGCGCAGGAGCAGGTCATCGAGGCCTACGATAGTACGGGATATAAGACGTACGCGTGGGATGGCGGGCGGCTCATGCAGGAGTTCACGCCTAGCACCGGTAAGGTTGTCTACACTCAATGGAACACTGCGACAAACAGGATGACTCGACAGTACGGGAACGGAACGGTCGAAATCAAGTACTTCTACGACCCGTCGGGTTTTCGGCTCGATAGCACGAAGACGACCACGCAGCCGGCCACGCGATTCACGTATGACTCGCGCGGTCGAATTCTCACCGTGACCGATCCGAAAGGTCACGTCATGCGTACGACGTACGACGCTAATGCTTGGCTAAATCGAGATTCGGTAAACCAAGGTTCGCGGCATACGGTGTTTCGCTACGACGCTGTCGCCGGCCGGCCATCTACGGTTGAGAGGCCTGGAGGACGGGTCGATTCAACGTTCTATGATGTCCTCAATCGAGCCGTTCGGACGGCGGGGCCTCTAGGATACCAAGTCTCTTATGTCTTCGGAGACTCCCTGAATCTCACTCAGCTCACCGATCCGCGCGGTCAAACCAGCCACGTCGAAAAAAACCTCGTAGGGTGGGATACCGTGGTGGTCGATCCCCTGGGTCACACTAGCAGATACGAGTACGACAAAGTCGGTCACATAAAGCGGTGGACGAACCGTCGGGGGCAATTGACGCAGTTCGACTATGACGGTTCGGGTCGACTCACCTCACGTATCCTTTCGGACAACCGGATTACTAACTTTTTGCCCGCTGCCGGGAAGCTAACCGCCGTGAATAATGAGAGCTCCGATACCACGCGATGGACCGGTGACACGATGTTCGAAATTGCGGTGCGTGCGGGAATCAAGTACACCGTCCGCTCCAATTACGATACCACGGCTCGGGATTATCTCGTAGCTGTGTGGAGCCCTGGCGATAACGCACTCGACGTGACTTACGACCTCGATAGCGCCGGCAGAACTCAGCGCGTGATTCCGTGGGGGATGAATCCTGATACGCTGTCGCGTGCGCCGGACGGGGTGCTAACAGGCCTCAAATGGCACGGGGCTTGGTCCGAAACACTTCAGTTTCGCCCGGGGGGGGATCTGGCCAGATCGATCTTGAATCCATTCTACCTGCAGTACCTGGGCTCGGATTTCGTTCAGGACACGGTAGGTCGCACGAAGCAGTGGATCCAGGGCGCCGGGGCCGAATTTGAAAACTATGGCTATGATGCGCGTGGCCGATTGACTGCATTCTCACGTTATGCGGCATCATCTCCGTGTCCGCCGACGGATACACTGAGCGAGTTTGGCACAGCTTGCACGAATAACGGACAACTACTCACCTCCGACGGATTTACTTACGATGCTGCTGGCAATCGAACCGACAAGAATGCGATCGTCGATGCTGCGAATAGGTTGATCCGATTCAACGGTGATACGATGGTGTACGATGCCGACGGAAACTTGGTGCGCAGATATCGCATCACTGACACTACGGCCTTCAACCAGCGTCTCTACTGGAACAGTGCTGGTCAGCTCGATAGCGCACGATCGACCGTGCTGGGATCAACGAACACGACACGATTCGGCTACGACGGCGCCGGACGGCGCGTGCGAAAGACGACCGGATCAAACACAATCCAGTATGTCTACAGCGGTGCCCGCGTGGTCGCGGAATTTGACGGGAATGGTAATCTGTCACGGCGCTACACCTACTTACCCGGAATGGATAATCCTCACGCCGTCTACAACGGTGCCGTCTGGCGCTACTTCATTACCGACGGCACCGGCAATGTGCGCGGCATCATGAATTCTACGGGAAACACCGTCGAGGCATCCTACAGATATTTACCCTTCGGCGACACGCTTTCCACAGCAGGCGTCGGAAACATCAATTACCTCCGTTTTGGTGGTCGTGAACTCGACCCGGAAACGGGACTCTACTACAATCGCGCACGCTATTACGATCCGAAGATCGCGCGGTTCGTCTCCGAGGATGGAGGCAGTCTTTCAGCCAGGAATCGTTATTCTTTCGCGGCGAATGATCCCGTGAACGGCCGCGATCCGACCGGAAACTGGTGCGAGATTCGACATGGCGGCGACGCTCAGGCGGCGCCTCCAGTTGCTCCCGGCTCAGCGGCTGCGGATGATGGCGACGTATTGCACTGCGAGGATCTTACGGCCGCAGATCTTTGGACAATCGCAGCATACTTGGGTGGTTACTCGGGTTACAGCGCATGGAGCACTCTTTCCCAAGCGACGGGCCTTGGTGGGGGGGCCCCAGGATATTCGGAATGGGTATCTGCAGGACCGGTCCAATATGCGTCGGCGGCGAGCGCGTGGGCGTCCCGATTATTTTATACGCCGCAATCAGGGGACCTCCTCATTCTCTATGGCTACAACGACGACTTCGTGGATGAGTATGGCCGATACTTGCCCCACGTTCAATTCATGGCAAGCGACATTATCAATTACGGCTATAATAGACCCTGGGGACGCACAGTTTTCTATCTGCATCTTGACGTAGACCCGGGTTGGATTTTGGACAATCCAGGGGACGGTTTCTACCGCGGTTTGATGAACGTGCGCTACGGAATGTGGTATGATGTCACTATTAGGGTCTTGGGTGCTGGTGGTTTGACTGGCTGGGTGGGTGGTCGGGTACAGTAGGGCGCGCATTCGGTGAAGCGGAACATGGGAGTTCCGATTCTGGGGGGAGCATGGACGATACTTTACTTGTGGGTCGATTAACCCTGATGTTGCTACGAAGCTCGATCCCCCTCGATAGTCTGCCACCAGATTACGGTGTAATACTTCTACCGTCGACTACGGTTCTTTCGCAGAAAGATGCAATCAAGAGGCTAGAGGTAAGGGCCACTACCACTATTGCGGTCAGGGCACAGGCACGTGGTTCGAACCTCATTATTTCCATAGATACACCAACCCCTGGCGAACTGGAGGAGCTTAGGGAGACGGTGGCTCTCTTCGAGAGAGGCCTACGAAAAGGGACCGCCCAGATCGACTCTGAATCTGTTCTCCGCGTGGTCTCTGCGACGCAACAGGGTTTTCTGATACCGATTGCGGTGCTTGAGAAATGGTTGGCGACCGTAACCTGTCCGGAGTGCCCGCTCCTCGCACTGGGTTTGCCCGCTCCTACGGACGAGCCACGCGTTGTCGGCGTCGTGCGGATTGGTCGTAAGAGTGGAAAGCCCCTCAACGCGCGGCACGAATAAGCTGAAGGTAGCGCAAGATAAGCGGACGGTCGGTCTGAACAGCTGAGGTGCTCAGCGTCCTGTCCGTTAAGTAGGCGCAGGCTGAGTGGAACCCCCCGACCCCTGGTGGCAAAAATGGTGGCAGACTGAGATAGAAAAGCCAGGTTCGGCCGGACTGCGAAGGAACCCGTCTGGGCGCTCAGCCCCAACCGCTGGGACCACCTAGGACTTCGAAGCACTGAGAAGGAAAAAGGCAGAGGCCCTTTGCAGACCTCTGCCTTACCACTTGGCTACGGCGCCAGGGCGTCAAAAGTCACCAAAACACGCAGGTTTCTCAACCCCGCAGGGCCTCCATCAGTTCTGCCGCGCGCGCGAGTACCTCCTGATCCTGTTCACCCAGATGCGCGATGCCTCCCCGCAGTCGCTCGACCCGGCGCGCGCGTCCTTTCTGCAACAGTCGCCGTCCCGCTGCCGTGGCCTCCACCAGCTGCACACGGCCATCGCCGGCGTGACTGACGCGACGCACAAGACCTCGCCGCTCTAACCCGTCCACCAGGCGCGTGATCGTCGGTCGCCGCACCTGCTCGGCCTCGGCGAGTTGGCTCATGGTGACCGGCCCGCGAAATACGAGCACCGACAGCGCGGACGCGCGCGGCGGGGTCAAGCCCATCGCCTTGTCCTCAACCCGCAGCCGCCGCAACAGATGGATGGCGGCGGAGTGCAGCCGGTCGGCGATCGCCCCGGCGGGGGGTTGACGGGAAGCGGATCTCATAATTACTTAGCATAAGCTAACTACTTTCTCCGGGAGGAGCAATGGAGCTCGCACAGGTGACGAACGTGGTCCACGACCTGGACCGCGCCGTGAAGTTTCACCGCGACACGCTCGGTCTGCCGCTCCTGTTTCAGGCGCCGCCGTCGCTGGCATTCTTTCAGATTGGGTCGGTGCGGCTCATGCTGTCGCCGCCCGAGACCGCCGAGCAGGATCATCCCGGCTCGGTGCTCTATTTGAAGGTGAAGGACATCGAGGAGGTGCACCGCTCGCTCGCGGGGCGCGGCGTCAAATTCGAGGGCAAGCCGCATCGCGTGCACGAAGCGGCCGACCACGACTTATGGATGGCGTTCTTTCACGACCCCGACAAGAATCCGATGGCGCTCATGGAGGAGAAGCCAAAGCGGAAGGCTTCCTGAACGACGACACCACCGCGACGCTGGCGACGAGAATATTCGCGACGATGACGGGGAGCGAGTGGATCATCACGCCGTATAGCGCCCACAAGCCCGCGGCAACGCCCTGCACCCGCCGTAACCCCGCCGACGTCTTGGTGAAGTAGGAGACCAAAAAGACGGCGGTCGCCAGCCAGCCGATCCAATCGACGCGCGTCATCATGCCTGCTCCTTGAGCAGTTTCAGGACTTCGAGACGCCCTTTCGTGGCTGCCAGAGCGGCAGCGCCCTTGGTATCGGCGCCGCGGGCCAGGAGCAGCTTGACGGTATCGGCATGCCCAAAGAATGCCGCGAGCCCGAGCGGCGAGAAGCCGTCGCTCGAAGCGGCGTTCAGCAACCCGGGATCCCGGTCCAGCCACTCGGCGACGCGCTTTGTCCGGCCCACCGCCGCGGCGTCGAAGATGTCGAGCTCCGGCTCGGCGGCGAGGAGCAGCGCGACAGCGTCGGCCTTCTCACGGTATTGTGCGATCAGCACGGGCGTGTGGCCCCGCTCGTTGCGGACGCCGGCAAGGCTCGGATTGGCCCCGAGCAACGTCCGCAGCCGTCCGGTATCACCGGCCCGTACGGCGTCGAAGATTTCCTGCGACGGCTCCATGGTGGCTCCTGTCAGAACGAGAACCCTTTCCGCACCGTGAACGCCCAGCGCTTCCCCTGCATTCCCTGCCCGAATCGATAGCCAAAGGCCATCTCCGCGGCGTCCCCACGCACGGCGCGCGTCGGCCCGAAGCGTAGCGCCAGGCCGGCATCACCGCCCTGGCGCGCGGACTCGTCACCATACCACGCGCCGCCATAATCAAAAAACGGGGCGAGACCGACCGCCATCAATCCCATGATCTCGTCGGCCACCAGGATCCGGTCTTCAAACACGAACCACGTCGTGCGCGTCCCCGTGAAGTCGTGCGCGCCGAACAACCTGGGCCCGCGCTGCACCGTCCACGGATCGAACTCCGCCCCGGGCTTCGGATGCGTCACGATCCCCCCCTCCGCGTGCGCGATCAGGGTGTGGCGCGGGATGTCCTGACTCACGACCGTCAGCTCCCCCCGTGTCCGCGTCGAGTCCAACCCATTCGCCGCCAGACGCAACACGGCAAATCCCCGTTTCCAGATGGCGGATGTCTGCCCGCTCAGCTCGTAGCCGACACCCGCCTGCAACACGATCCCAAACCGGAGTCTGGGCGAGACGTCCACGTCCTCGCGCCGCGCGTAGGAGTTGAAGTGCTCCAGCACGCGGAACCGCACCGACCCGATTTCGATGCCCGCCCGCGCAGTCGAAAACGCAGAGTACGGAACCCGCGAGGTATCGGTGGCGCCAAAGTCTTCCCGGCGCCATTCCCACCCGACCCACACACGCTTGTAGCTGTGTGTCGTCGCGGTTGCCGCGATCCCTCCGATGATTCCCACGCGCAACAAGTGATGGCGCGTGCTGTCGAGGAGCACATCGTCGCGAAACCGCAGCACGCGCTCCTGCGCGGCCTCGCCATAGGTCTCGAGCGAGTACGGCGCGGAGGTCTCGTGAAATGGCAGGCCGAAACGCCAGTCGCCGCGACGGCCGTCGGAAAGATCCCGATAGCGCAGCGTCAGCAGCGTGCGGCGGCCGAAGAACAGCGGATTACTGAAGTCGAAATCGAGATGGCTGCGATCGGGGTTGCGGCCATATATGAGCGCCACCTGCGTGGCGGTGCCGAGAAAATTGCGCTCGATGAAGCCGACATCCCACGTGTTGTCGCCACCCGCGCTCGTGAAGCTGGCCTGGGGCTGGGTGCTCCAGCCGTCCGACGTCACCGCCCGCAGGGCGAGCTTCCCCTCGGGGTTGGAGCGAACGGTATCGACGCGCACTGATCGAAACACGCCGAGGGAGCGCAGGGCCCGCTCGCTTTCCGCCATGCGCGCGGAATCGAACGGAGCACCACGGCTCAGCAGCAACCGGCGGCGGATCACCCATTGGCGGGTGCGCGAGTGGAGCTTGTTCGCCAGGTGCGCGACCCAATCGGGCGTCGCGTCGTCCCGGTCGAAGATGTTGCCGTTCTCGATGAGGACGGTATCGATGGTCTGATGGGCCGATGGGCGGATGGGATCGGCAGTCTGGGCAGATAAGCGATCGACCGAGCTCATGGCGATCGCAACTAACAACGCCTGGACGCAACGGCCCATCCGCCCATCCGTCCATCCGCCCATCAGGGCCGCACGCCGTGAATCCGCTGCCGCAGTCGGTACGTCGCGTGTTTGGTCGAATCGTCCCAGGCCGTGAAATACAGCGTCGCGTCGATCCGCCCGGCGATTTGGCGCTGGCCGCGCGTCTGCATCGTATACGTACCGCGTACGGAATCGGGCCGCATCGGCCGGCACAGACACGTCACCGTTCCCCATGCCGGAATGGAGTCCCCCAACGAATTCCGATGTTCGGCGGAGAGTCGGCGCGCGTCGCCGAGATCGAGCGCGACGGTCAGGGAATACCCGTCACCCAGCTCGTCGGTCGGATTGAAATCGTAGCGCGCGACGAGCACGTCGTGGCGTCCGGTGAGGTTGGTATCGACGCGCAGGTACACGACCGTGAAGCGCGGATCTGTATCGACGATGATGCGGCCGTGCTGCTCCCACCGTCCCGCCTGCTGCACCCCTGTCGTATCGCCCGCCCGCGGGAGGATTTCGCAACCCCAAATCCCGATCCCCAAGCCCCCGATCAATACACACTCAAATACCGCTCGAGCTCCCACTCACTGACCTTTCCGATGTATTCCTGCCATTCGCCCCACTTCGCCTCGACGAATCGCTCGTAAATGTGCGTGCCGAGCGCCTCTCTGACGACGTCGTCCTTCTCGAGCGTGTCGAGCGCCTCGTGCAGATCCCGGGGCAGCTCGTCAATGCGATACTTGCGACGCTCCCGAAAGCTCATCTCGAAGATGTTCTTATTCACGGGGTCAGGCGGGGTCAGCTTCCTCTGCACGCCGTCGATCCCTGCCGCAAGCTGCACCGCAAGCGCGAGATAGGGGTTCGCCGATGGGTCGGGCATCCGCAGCTCGCAACGTGTTCCCGTGCCGCGCCGGTCCGGGATGCGAATCAGGGGCGACCGATTCCGCATCGACCACGCAACGTTGACGGGCGCCTCATACCCCGGCACCAGCCGTTTGTAGCTGTTCACGAGCGGATTCGTCACGGCGCAGAAACCGCGGGCGTGCGTCAGCAGGCCGGCGATATACGAGAGCGCCACGTCCGACAGTTCCCACTGTCCCTTCGGGTCGTGGAAGGCGTTGCTGCCTTTCCGGAACAACGACTGATGCGTGTGCATCCCCGACCCGTTCTGGCCGAAGATCGGCTTGGGCATGAACGTCGCGAGAAACCCGTGCCGGTACGCGACGTTTCGGACGATGAATCGAAATGTCGCGAGATTGTCGGCGGTCTCGAGGGCCTCGGCGTAGCGGAAGTCGATCTCGTGCTGCCCCGGCGCCACTTCGTGATGCCCCGCCTCGACTTCGAACCCCATCGCGACGAGATCCTTCACGATCAGCCGGCGAATCTCCTCGGCACGATCGACCGGCGTCTGGTCAAAGTAGCCGCCGTGATCGTGCGTGATCGTCGTCGGCTCGCCGTCTGAATCCAACTGGAAAATGAAGAACTCGGCCTCGACCCCGGCCATCATCTCGTAGCCGAGCGACTTGGCTTTCGCGATCTGGCGTTGCAGCGCCTGGCGGGTGCAGCCGGCGAACGATGAGCCGTCGGGGTTGTAGATGTCGCAGATCACGCGGGCGACTTTGCCGGTCGCGTCCCCGTTCGGCAGCACGTGGAAGGTGTCCAGATCGGGCCGCAGCACCATGTCCGATTCCTCGATCCGGACGAACCCCTCGATCGAAGAACCATCGAACATGATGTCGCCCTCGAGTGCCTTGTCGAACTGGCTCTCGGGCACCTCCACATTCTTGTTGACGCCGAGGATGTCGGTGAACTGGAGCCGAAGGGAGGTTACGTCTTGTTTTTTTGCTGCGTCGAGGATTTCGCGTTTGGTTGTCATGGCCGGAGATGGGCGCAAAGGCGGCAAGGGCGGCAAGGTTGTTACCCTGCCGCCCCTGCCGTCATTGCCGCCCTAGTAGTTAGGCGTCGTAATACAGGAAGAACTCGTACGGATGCGGGCGCAATGCAACGGCGTCCACATCTTTGACTCGCTTCATCTTGAGCCAGGTGTCGATGAGATCCTGCGTGAAGACTCCGCCTTCGAGCAGGAACGCATGGTCGGCCTCCAGAGCCTGCAGCGACTCGAGGAGACTTCCCGGTGTGTTCTTGACGTGCTTCCGCTCTTCCGGCTCCAGCTCGTACAGGTCCACGTCCATCGGCTTCGGCGGCTCGATCTTGTTCTTGATGCCATCGAGGCCGGCCATCAACAGCGCCGCGAACGTGAGATACGGATTGGCCGACGGGTCCGGCGCCCGGAACTCGAGCCGCTTGGCCTTCGGCGACGTCGAGTACATCGGGATGCGGCAGATCGCCGACCGGTTGCGCTGCGAGTAGATCAGGTTGATCGGTGCTTCGTAGCCCGGCACCAGCCGCCGGTAGCTGTTCGTCGTGGGAGCCGCGAAGGCGAGCAGCGCCGCCGCGTGCTTGATCAGCCCGCCGATATACCAGCGCGCCGAGTCGGAAATCAGCGCGTAGCCGTTCTTATCGAAGAACAGGTTGTTCGTGCCGTTCCACAGGCTCATGTGCACGTGCATTCCTGAGCCGTTGTCGCCGAACATCGGCTTGGGCATGAACGTCGCCGTATAGCCGTTCTTATGGCACACGTTCTTGACGATGTACTTGTACATCATCACCTGATCCGCCATGCGCAGCAACGTGTTGTAGTGCATGTCGATTTCGGTCTGGCCCGCCGTCCCGACCTCATGGTGGTGGACTTCCACCTCGATGCCCGACGCGATCATCGCCAGCATGATCTTGGAGCGCAGATCCTGGAGACGGTCCGTCGGCGGAACGGGGAAGTAGCCTTCTTTGTGGCGCGGACGGTGGCCGAGGTTGGCCGTCCCGTTCGTGCCGCTGTTCCAGATCCCCTCTTCGGAATCGATGTGGTAGTAGCCTTCATGCGCGTTCTGATCGAAGCGCACGGAATTGAAGATGTAGAACTCCGCCTCGGGCCCGAAGTAGGCGGTCGTGGCGACGCCGCTCTTCTTCAGGAATGCTTCGGCTTTGCGCGCGACGTAGCGGGGATCGCGCGAGTAGGGCTCACGCGTGATCGGATCCACGATGTCGCACGTCAAGGAAAGCGTCGGCACTTCCAAACAGGGGTCAACGAACGCGCTGGCCGGATCGGGGAGCAACAGCATGTCGCTCTCGTTAATGGCCTGAAAGCCGCGGATCGACGAGCCGTCGAATCCCAAACCGTCGGTGAACGTGTCTTCTTCGAGCTGGTTCAGCGGAATCGAGAAATGCTGCCAGGTACCTGGCAGATCCGTGAACCGCACGTCCACGATCTGCACTCCTGCTTCCTTCGCACGGCGAATCACATCCGCCGGCGACGTGCCGGCGGCTGCCTTAGCACCGGTCGCGACGGTCGGCTCCAGCGTTGCGGTCATTGAGTGGGGTCCCCTTCCCGGGTCGGTGAGACGCTTTGCAAGCGGCGGGCCATACGGGAAAGTAGAGGGCCTTTGGAGGGGTGTCAAGAAATCCGTGCACGAATTGCAGGAAAAAGCGCCTGAAGCGCTACTTATCGTGTGGAAATGTGCAAACTGTCAGCACAAATGTGCAACATCTGCGCTACAGCGCTTCCACGAAGTGCAACAGCTCGACCGCTGAAAACTCCGCGAAGCGATCCTGAATGTCCTTATCCTTCCATTCGAGGAAGATCCAGCCCGTGACCTTGTGGAGCTGCCCGCTCACGAAGTGAATCCTCCCGCGCACCGCGCCCAGGGACGCATCGGGCTGGCCTTCGAGATAGACGTCCCAGCGTTGCTCGCCGCGCTTCAGCTCCCCCATGTGTTTGCCGTACTCGGTGGTCGCCATGGGGCCCTACTCTACCGGCTTTCCTGACAGCCGCCAGCCCGCGTTACATTCCTCCAGCCTATGACCTGTCACGCATGCGGCGCACAACTTTCCTCCACGGCGCGGTTCTGTCACAAGTGCGGGGCGACGGTTGCTACCGCCCAAGGGACCGGATGGCGAGCGGGCTTGCCGTGGGCGCTGGCCGGCGCCGCGCTTGGCGCTCTGGTCGCGGTGGCGCTGATGCGCGGGACCGGCCGGAAGGAGCCGGACACGTTAGCCGGGCCCATCGGCATCCGCGCCCCCGATATCTCCCAGCTAACACCCGAGGAACGAGCAAGTCGCCTATTCAATCGTGTGATGATCCTGGCGGAAGCGGGCAAGCAGGACAGCGTCCAATTCTTTCTCCCGATGGCCCTGGGCGCCTATGGCCAACTCCCCAACCTCGACGCCGATGCGCGCTACCATCTCGGCTTGCTGCAACTCGCGGGCGGTAACGTGGCCGCCGCCCTCGCGCAGGCCGATACGATGCAGCGTGCGGTGCCGAATCACCTTTTCATCTATATCCTGCGGGCACACGCGTACGAGGCGCTCGGTAATGCGGGCCAGGAACAGCGGGCCTATGCCGATTTCCTGCGTCATGAGCAGGCGGAGCTCGCCCTCCAACGGCCCGAGTATGACGACCACCGCGAGGCGCTGACGAATTTCCATAGCGAAGCTCTACGCCAGGCCCAGAATCCCCGGAGACCGACATCGTGACCGCGACAGCTTCGCGCGTCATCCACGTTGCGCACAGCCCCGACGCCGATGACGCCTTCATGTTCTGGGCGATGGCCGCGGGGAAGATCGATACCGACGGCCGGCGTTACGTGCACGAGCTCGGCGACATCGAAAGTTTGAACCGCCGCGCGCTCGTGCACGTAACGCCGGCCGTCGGTATCGATCTTCCCCGCGGCCATCGCCCAGAACA